>OJRG01000064.1_pt1 | contig 98548 bp, 93 predicted proteins | sample 1599121 | NCBI WGS metagenome assembly OJRG01 (sample SAMN03922528, study PRJEB24848) | human gut metagenome | isolation source: stool sample | host: Homo sapiens | place: Germany | collected 2010-05
AAGACTTGGTGGAAGTAATGAAGAGATTAGTATCGATAATTTTGAATTTTATGATATGGTAATGGCAGTGCGACCAGTGGTGTAACGTGTTATTTGACCAATACAAAGGGACATGGTTGGAGCTCGGTCACATCAACACATACAGCAACTGGTTACTCTAAAAGAACATTAAATAAAACAGGATCATATGTGTCTTAATTAGTTTTTATTTGGGCATAGTGAAAGCTATGCCCGAATTATTGAACGAAGGAGTGTTGTATATTGAAAAAATATAGATTTGGACTAACGATAATTCTAAGTTGTTTAATGATAACGGGTTGTGCAAGCAATTCTGATATTTCCTCAATAAGCAAGATCTCGGATTACAGTTCAAATGACAATACAAGTTCTTATGAAACAGATGATACCCTTGATGATGAAGTTGAATACTATTATTCAGACGATACTCCGATTTATAGTTTTGAGAAAAGATACGAAAAAATCAAAGAACAATATCCCGATAAGTCTGTGCTTGTTTGGGTAAGTGACCAAAATATTCGATATGAAGATGAAGTAAATTCGTATTTATCTGAACACAATAAAAATTATGTATTGTGTTTCAAAAATCTTACATATGACGTTGATATGGTAGATGATAACTCTAACTTTATAACCTCATATGCACAACTATTGTCAGATGCGTTTGATAATGGAGAGAAATTCGATATAATTGATACAGGGCTTAAATATCAAGGCTTTGATACATTCTATAATCCATATCAGAATTGTGTCAACAATAATTTTCTCGAACCATTAAATACATACCTTGAAAACACCGAGTGCGGTAAGAAAATTTATGCCGAAATGTCAACAAATTATTGGAAGAGTTTAATGATAAACGGCAAAATTTATGGTATCGACGGTTCGTTGTCTTGCTTAAAAGAAGATCTTGGATATGAGCTTAATGCTGATTTAGTTGATAAAAACAGTATAGATCTTGATGATTTTTTAGGAAAATATGATACATCACTCCAGAAAGTTATTGATCTGTGCAAATCCAGAGGTTGGAAATTTACCGCCGGAATGCACGGATTTATGCAATTATACTCAAATTATGATTTTATAACTGATAATATTTGCATCGATGATAATGGTCACGCCGTGAATATTTACGAAACCGATTATGCAAAAAATCTTTTCAATACCATATCCGACGGTTTCACAAATGACGTTATAGTCAACCCTGTCAATGATAATATAAATGATATAGATACATATTTTGGCTCTATAAATTCTACATTATGCGGCGGCTATACAAACAACAAATTTAAAACGAGCCAAGAATACGGTTTGCAAACGAGCTATGCCTCAACTGAATCATACACTATATATCCGCAATACTCTAATAAAATATATACTTCTTCAAAAGCTTTGGGCATATGTGCGTTATCAGACAACAAGTATCTTGCATTTGACGCTATCTGCGAGGTCATGACAAATAAAGAGTTGAATGATCTCTTGTGTTTTGGTACTGATTATGACATTATAAATGGTTGCATAAAACCATATGGGTATTATAATACAATGGGTGTCGAAAACAGATTGATACGATATCCGTTTTATGGTGTTAATGACCCTAATTCAAATGAAAAGTACCACGAGGCAATAACAGATTTTAAATTATCAAAGAGTGTTGGCTTTTGTTTTGACACTACAAATGTTTCTGATAAAATTTTAGCTGTTGATAAGGTTTTAAAGACTATTGATTCTGATTTTCCTTCTAAGGAATATAAAACAGGTAAAGAATATTTAGATAAATTGAACGATGATCTGAATTCCGCAGGCTTGCAGGATATTCTTGACGAGGTAAACAGACAGCTGGAGGAGTACAATGAAACACACAATACAGATAATTAGCATATTGTCAGCGGCAGCTATGACCCTGACCGCTTGCGGTAAAAGCGATAAAAATAAGGACAGCAACGCCGCACAGGCAGATAAGTGGAGGATAGTTTCTGTTTATGAATGTGCAGACTATGACAATAACATTTGCTTTTCCACGCAGGAAAATTCACGTCTTGACTTTGTGGATATGACAACCCTTGAGGACAGCCCTGTGTGCGACGACCCTTCTTGCAAACATCGTGAGGGTTCTGATTGCACTGCATATGGCAAGGACAATCACCCTTTTATTTACAATAAAAGGCTCTATTATCTGAGAAGTTCCGATATAATAACCAAAGATGACGGAACATATACAACAAATACCATGATGTTTTGTTCTGACATAAATGGTGCTAATGAAAAGCAGGTCGCTGAGATTGACGGGCTTAGCTATAATGATTATGATAGAATGGCGATAGTAGGCAGCACAGCGTATCTTGTCATGACTAACCAGCCTTATGACAAGGATTTTAAAGAACTAGAGCCGTCACTGGAGTTGGTTTCGGTGGCTCTTGACAGCGGAAAAGTCAATAATATAGGCGAAGTCACAAAGGGATATAGCTGCGGTGCGTGGGTGTATGGCTTGTGGGATAATAAGCTCATTTTCCGTACATCAAAGGCGGCAGATGATCGTCCGTTTATGGAACGTTTGCAGGACTTTGCAGATAAAAACGGACTGTCTGAAAGTGAAGCTATCGAGCAGTATAACGATAAGGCGGAGTATGATTACCAGTATCTTTCCTATGATATTTCAAGTGATAAGGTGGAGAAAAACGCCATGCCTGAGCCGTCTGCAATATCTGACAACTGCTATTACTATGTGAAAGACGACAAGCCATGCTATCTTGACAAAAGTGGCAAAGAGCAGACTATCGAGGGCATTGATGACGGAACAAACGTGACAAATATTGCAACAATAAACGGCTATGCACTCATAGACAGCGAGAACAGTCAGTATCTTTTAAAAGAAAGCGACAAGATCACTTCAAAACTCACAGATACATATGACATTGCCGCCATAAAGGGCGATCAGGTTATTATCAGAACAGGCGGCACGCCCACATATGAGAAGAAAGCTGTCTCGGAATTGGAGAACTCAAAATGAACCTCACCCTAACAAACCTCACCAAACAATATGGCAGCTTTACTGCCCTTCAAAACTTCAATTATGAGTTCACCGCAGGGGTGTACGGTCTGCTTGGCCCAAACGGTGCAGGCAAATCCACCCTTATGAATATCATCACCGACAATCTGAAACCAACGTCAGGCTCCGTGAGATTTGACGGCGTTGAAACAAGCACAATGGACGCCGACTTCCGCAAAATTCTCGGCTTTATGCCCCAACAACAAGGGATTTATCCAAACTTTACGCTGGAGCGTTTTCTCTACTATATGGCTGCCCTCAAAGGCATGAAAAAAGCTGACGCAAAGCCGCAGATAGAAAAGCTAATCAACCTTGTCAACTTGCAGGACAGCCGAAACAAACGCCTCGGCGGCTTTTCGGGCGGTATGAAACAGCGTGCCCTCATCGCACAGGCTATGCTCGGCGAACCGAAAGTCATTATCCTCGACGAGCCTACCGCAGGTCTTGACCCGAAGGAGCGTATCCGTATAAGAAATCTGGTGGCACAAATAGCTTTCGACAAGATAGTCATAATCGCAACCCACGTTGTTTCGGATATCGAGTTTATCGCAAAAGAAGTCCTGCTGATGAAAAGGGGCGAGATAATCGACAGCGGTGCGCCTCATATCCTCTGCGAAAAGATCGACGGCAAAGTGTTCGAGATAACCGCCGACGAGAGTATGCTGGACGAAATTTCCGCAAAATACAAGGTGGGAAATATCTCAAAGGACGAGAAAAATATCTACGTCCGTGTTATCAGCGAACAGCCGCCAACTTACGAATGCAAAACCTGCAAGCCCGACCTTGAGGACCTCTACCTCTACTATTTCGACCAGGGGGTGAGCCAATGATCTTTAGAAACGAATTGATAAAAGCGTTCTGCAAGCGCACAACTATTGCAATTTTCGCCGTTCTGTTGCTCCTTAACGGAGTTTTGCTGTATATAAACGAAACAAAACAGACGCTTGAATATACCCCCGAACAGTATAAAGTCGCTTATCAGACTCTCGAGGGGCTTGACACTCACGCCGCTTTTGAGCAAATCTCGCAGAAAAAGACAGCGTTGAATAAGATATTGGATTTATTTGTAAGCAAAAATTAAGCCCATAAATGTACAAACAGCTTTTTGACGGTAAAGGTAGGGTGAGTCCGATGCAGCAATAAAATATAGAAATTCGTCACGAACAAGAATAATTCACAATCGTTAACAAAAAGAACTGGAGGAATAAAAATGACATATCAGGAGTTTGTAAATAAGTATAATGGAGTTGGAACTGACTACGATGGCGTTGCAGGTGTGCAGTGTGTTGATTTAATCAAGCTGTACTTAAATAAAGTGTTCGGTTTGAATCCAGGTGCTTGGGGAAATGCCTATGAGTACTATGCAAATTGGACTGCATATACGACTGAACTTCAGAAAAACTTTAATCGTATAGCGAATACACCTGATTTTATCCCTATAAAAGGTGACATTATGGTATGGAACACTAACGTAGGCGGAGGATACGGACACGTTGCGATCTGTACAGGTGAAGGTGATACATCGTATTTTTATAGTTATGAACAGAATTCAAATGGTCATAATGAACCTATGATGAAAATCAGACATAATTACACCAATGTTTATGGTGTTTTAAGAGCCAAGGATCAATCAAAAATCACGGGTTCAGGTGGTGGCAGCGGCACAACACCATTGACAATGGGAACTCTTTGGGTTGATAATGATATTTATATATTCAACCAGAATCTTAAGATATATAGCAGCACAAGTATGAGTACCCAAGTTGGAACGGTTAATAAAGGCGAACAAAGAAAGTTTGTGAGCTTTGTTATTAAGAATTCCAACACTTTTGGAAAAATGCAGGACGGCAACTACATTATCGTAAGCAATGGCGGTAATATTACCGTAAATGCTTATGGTACGGTTAATTGTGATGTTTTAAATGTGCGAAAATCCAGTAGCACGAGTTCAGCGATAGTTGGAACAGTTTCTTATGGTACGAAATTGTTGTTTACTAAGGAAAACAAAGATTGGGCATACGCTCCGAGTGTAGGCGGTTGGTTATATCTTGGATATATTAAAGGTAAAAATCGGAAAATGACATCAAAAAACAGACACAAAACGCTTCCGACATTAATGCTGATAGCTGTCATCATTGTTATTCCTTTGATTCTCATAAGTAAATGTACAACGAAAAATAAAACAGAATCAGATAATGTTCAGGCTAATGTAACATCAACAGCATCCGCACTGAATTCGAGCGAAAGTCAAACGGAAATTGCTGATGATGATCAAGAAACGTATTTGTTTTTAGTCAATGACAATACTCCTTTTTACGCTCCGGACGAAAATGAAACGGTGCTTTTCGACTACGCAGACGGTAATATAGGTGGCTTATATACCGGCAGATATTCCAAAATATATCAAGGGTATATTGAGATAGATTATCGAGAGGATTACGTCTTGGTAAACGAGGGATATTCATGCGTTATTGATTGTACAAATATTATAAAGTTGGGCGTGATTTCTCAGCTTAACAGTATGGGAGTCGGCTATTCAGCCTGTGGTGTAGCATGTGTGTATATGCTTGCAAACAGCAAAAATATCGGAAGTGATGAATTTTTCAATTACGATAGACTGCTTGATTATTCAGAAGAGAACGGTTACGGTGATCAAGGTACATTGCTTGACACCGGCGGAGGAATGTCGGCTGAGAGTATACAAAAGCTGGCGAAAAATGCATATGGTATAGAGCTAAGCAATGCTTATGACAGTGACCAAAAACCATCGGACATAATCAAACAACTGGTTGATAATGGTCATCAATGCATTGTATTGGTTAAACAACAAGACGGACAAATAATAACACAAAACGGGGTTAGCCATTTTGTGTTAATAACCGGATACATACAGTCAGGCGACGCAATATATTTTGTTTACGGAAACAGCTATTATACTGATAGTATATTATCAGGGCACACTCTGATGCTGGTCAGAGATGAATTATTAAATTCCTCGGTAAGTGCTCACCATGATGAACCAAATGCCATACTATACCCAACTCAGTAAGTGTTTTTGAAGATTTATATCTTATAGTATACGCTTAAAATTCGGATTGGGTTTAGCTATGCAAAGCGGCTTTGTCTGTCAGAATTGTTCAGTAATAATATATAAATGGTTAAAGCTTGTAATGGGCACTATCTTACAGCTTTAACCATTTATTTTAGAAATAAACCCTAGATATCAATAAAGTTTTATAACTATCACCTTAATGTAGTTTGAAATCATGGAGTATAACAAAAGCTTTTAAAGCCGAAAGTTATACTCCTTTTTCTTTATAGACCTTTTTGTTTTAAAAGCAGAAAGGTCTATTTTTATGCCCATTCTAAAAAACTGGCAATGTTTTATTGCCAAGTATCCATAAGCCTTCGTTTTGATTCAAAACAAGAAAATCAAAACGGAGGAATAAAAAATGAGCAAAAACATAGTAAGTGTTTATGACACTATAACCCAAAGATACGTTGAAATTGAAGTAAGCGAAAAGATCCTCACATATTACAATAGAACCCAATGGAATATAGATGACAACAATAAATCGTTCTATAAGCACGAGATCCAGTTCTCTGCGTTGAAAGGAAACATTAACGGAGAACTTGAAAACTTTCAGGAGTTCCGAACAGAAAATGACGACGTCGAAAGAAGAGTGATACAAAATATTAAATGCGAAAAGCTGTATAGCTGTCTGAATGAACTTTCTGATGATGAACGAAGGTTGATCTTTGCAATATATTTTGAAAATAAAACGGAAAACGAGGTCGCTTGTTTTCTACATACCACTCAGCAAAACATTAACAAAAAGAAACGTAGGATTTTGTGCAAGCTTAACAAACTTTTGAAATCACAATAAAAAACGGTTGTTAAATACCAGACTTCTACCCCTATACAAGTGTAAGGAGAATAAAAGCTCCAAGTAACTTGACAATAGAATATCAACTCTGCAAGTACGTTGATCACACGGCTGGTATGAAATCTCGGCAGCCAAAGAAACCACACGCCAAGACTCCGAAAGGATGAGCGATAAATGTGACGTTTCAAAATTCGGAACAGCTTTCCGAAAAGGCGATGAAACGTGTGAGGATAATGATACTTCCCAGTAGGGGCTAAAAGAGCGGGTGAAACGCCCATGAGATCGATACGCTGTCGATTGCCTGCAGAGTTCCGCCGCAACGGGTATCGGGGATAAATATTGCGGAAAACGTCCGAAACAAAATGGATCGGACGAAGGCAAAACGAATTAAAGGCGGTTTGCACACTTTTGCAGACCGCCTGTTACATATAAATTAACAAAAGTCAGGAGGCTGATATATGAGCGAAAAAGTTAAGCCTGAAAAATCAGATTTTCGGTACGAATATAATAAATTTGGAGTATATATTCCTGCTCCTACAATCAGATTATCGGACAAGCATCCATGCTGCGGCTGCGTGTGGTATGTCAGAGATACAAATGTGCTGTTCTGTCCGTTTCATAGCTGTATAAGGAATAAGAAAGTTTTTGAAACTCTAAAGAAAAAGGTGAAGGAAAATGCTGATCAAACGAGGTGATATCTTTTACGCAGACCTTGATCCCGTTGTCGGTTCGGAACAAGGAGGTATACGGCCTGTGCTGATAGTGCAGAATAATGTGGGAAACAAGTACAGCCCCACCCTCGTGGTTCTTCCGCTGTCCACAGCCCAAAAGAATCATCTTCCCACGCATATCCATATCAAGGGTTCAAAAGCATTGCCCAAAGATTCGATCGTTCTTGCAGAGCAGATACGGACCATAGACAGATATCGTCTGAAAAATTATGTGGGTTCGGTTGATCTTGAACTTATGGAAAAAGTAGAAAAAGCGATGAAAATAAGCATAGGAGTGGATTTTGATGACTAAGTTCGGACAGGCAGAGTATAACGACTTTATGGCAAGGATATTCGCAGATAAGCTTGATAAACTTCTTAAAGAAAGCGAAAAGCATAATTACATCAACAGAAATACAGAAGATATATACAAAGAATTTGCGTCATCAAAAGACGCAGCTTAAGGAGAAATTGAAATGTTAGGATTTATTATCGGATTAATCATAGGCGGTACAGTCGGCGTATTTGCAATGGCTTTGTGCATAACCGCAGGACAAGCCGACAAACGTGAAAACTGCACAGATTCGGATAAGTAATTTTATCAAGTATAGTGATACCATTCCATAAAGATTTGTGGTATCATTGTTGGTAAAACGGAGGTGAGAAAATGACAACGGTAACGATAATACAGCCGACAATATCAGAAGAACAAAACCATAAGCTCCGCTGTGCGGCATACTGCCGTGTGTCATCAAACAGCGAAGATCAGCTTAATTCCTTTATGGCTCAGACAAGATATTACGAGAAAGCTTTCGAAAAGTCTGACAGAGAACAGCTTGTTGACATATATGCAGATGAGGGAATAACAGGTACTCGTGAGGACAAGCGTGATGAATTTCAGCGAATGATAAGCGACTGCCGGAAAGGCAGGATAGACAGGATATACACAAAGTCTATAAGTCGATTTGCCCGAAACACCAAAGACTGTCTGAAAAACATCAGAGAGCTGAAAAGCTTAGGCATAACGGTGCTGTTTGAAAAAGAGAACATCGATACTGCCGATATGACTGACGAGATGATGATAACGATTATGGGCGGTCTGGCTCAGGAAGAATCGACTTCTATTTCACAGAATTTACGGTGGTCTTGCAGAAAAAGAATGGCTAATGGCACATATGAATTATCGTGTCCTCCTTATGGCTACAAAAAAGTAAATGGCAAACTTGTTATTTGTCCCGAGCAAGCAAAAGTAGTGAAAGAGATATACGATAGTTATCTAAGCGGCATTGGAATGATATCAATAATGAAAAATCTTAATGAACGTAATATCCCCTGCTGTAAAAATAGTGAACGGTGGCATATGATAGGCGTTTCATATATTCTAACAAATGAAAAATATACAGGAAACACACTTCTTCAGAAAACATATTCGACAAACACACTTCCCGTTAGGCGTTTTAAGAATAACGGAAACGCTGATCAATACTACGTTCGTAACACTCATCCTGCAATAATACAACAGGAGACTTTTGATAAAGTACAAAGACTCATATCAGAGAAAAATCAAAAGCAGCCTAGAGGTACGCCACACAATTCAGCCTTACACAAACATATCTTCTGCGGAAGTTGCGGCTCAATACTTATAAGAAAATCCTGCAGAAAAAAATATTATTGGTCGTGCAGAAAACACGATCTTGCAGCGGTGGACTGCCCTACCAAACAAATTTCCGAAGATAAAATCCACTCCGCTTTTATACGTCTGTACAACAAGCTCGTGTATAATTTTAAGCCTGTACTTACACCATTACAGCAAGCCTTGCAGGATCTAAAATACAAAAATACTAAAAGCGGTACGACTATAATTGAAAAGTACAAGGAAATCGCTAAACTGAAAGAGCAAACTCACGTTCTCGCAAGGTTGAAAACAAAAGGCTTTCTTGATGAGGCAAAGTATCTTGAACAAACCACAGAGCTTAACTCAAAGATAGCAAAGTTCCAGACTGAAATAAAGAAACTGAACGTCAGCGATGAAGAAGATGAGACTCTTGAACAGCTTGATATGCTCATAGGATATTTTGAAAAGCGGCAGAAACTTATGGTAGAATTTGAAGAATTAGCGTTTGAGAGTATTGTCGATAAGATAGTTGTAAAAAACCAGAATGAACTGGAATTTCACTTGATTGGTGGATTAGAACTTACGGAAAAAATATGCTCTTGATGTCTTGTATACCAAATTGCAGGGCATTTTTTGTTGGTATTGATACTGGTTTTTTGCAGAGCTTTGTGGTATCATTGTCGGTTGAAAGGAGTGAGTTTATGCCTAAAAACAGAATTATCCCATTCGGTTACTGTATGAAAAACGGTGAGATAATAACCGAACCCAAAGAGCTCTATGCTGTTGTTACAGTATTTAATGAGTATTTAAAAGGCAAAAGCTTGTCAGAGATAGCAGCTTTGATGGAAGTGCCATACAGCGAAAATTCATCTTGGAACAAGAATATGGTCAAGAGAATAATCGAAAACGACAGGTATCTTGGCACAGAAAAGTTTCCGCAGATCATTGACAAAGAAACTTTCAAACTTGCAAACGAAAAACGTGTCAGAAAAGCGACTGTATCAATAGGTCAGACTGAAGAAGTCAAACTGCTGAAACAAATAACTTTTTGCAAAGAATGTGGTCAAAAGCTAACACGAACAAAGGAAGAACTATGGGATTGCAGACGTCCTGAATGTTTCCGATTTGATCATCTGCTTACGGATCAAATGATACTTAGTGCTGTGCTGAATGTGTTCAACACAGTTATCGCTAACCCGACGCTCATTAATACAGACTGCACGATAAGCACATACTCTCCAAATGCAAAGGTCAGATTTCAGCAAAATGAGATAAATCGAATGACAGATATGGTACATACAGATGAAAAGAAGATCAAAGAAGAGCTTTTCAGACTTGCTCAGCTGAGATATGACTGCTGCACTTATGATGACAGTCAGCCAAAAACAGAACTTTTAAAATCAAGGCTTTGCTGCGAACAACTGAATACACTTGATATTGGCTTATTCAAAGCGTGTGTTTCACGAATCTGGATAAGCCATTTTTGTACCATAGAGGTTGAGTTCATCAACGGAGTACACATCAAAAACATTACTGAAAGGAATGACAAAAATGTCCACAGCGCCGAATGTAACGGTGATACCTGCGAAAGTGCAGACAGCTGAAAGTCGCAGTAAATACCACCAGCTAAGAGTAGCAGCATACTGCCGTGTCAGTACCGAGCAAGAGGAACAGCAGAACAGTTTTGCGGTTCAGGTCGCTTACTATACAGACCTTATCAACAAGAAAAAGGAATGGACTCTTGCAGGCATATTTGCCGATGAGGGTATCAGCGGAACGCAGACAAAGAAAAGAACAGAATTTAATCGTATGATAAGAATGTGCAAAAAGAAGAAAATAGACCTCATAATAACAAAGTCTATAAGCCGTTTTTCAAGAAACACGGTTGATTGTCTTCAGTACATAAGGCAGCTGAAGGAATTGGGTATTGGCGTTATTTTCGAAAAAGAGAACATAAACACGCTGACAATGACAAGCGAGTTTATGATAGCTTTGTATGGAAGTTTTGCACAGGCCGAAAGTGAATCTATCAGTAAGAACATACTCTGGGGAAAAGAAAAAGCATATAGAGAAGGAAAAGTAAATTTTCAGTACAAACATCTTCTGGGCTACAAAAAGGGAGCAGACGGCAAACCAGAGATCGTTCCTGATGAGGCGGAAACAGTAAAGCTGATATATAAACTATTTCTTGACGGTTATAGTATGAAAGGTATAAAAAATGTTCTTGAAAGCAAAAAGCTTCTTACCTCAATGGGTAATAAAATCTGGAACGAATCTTTTATCCGCAGTATTTTGAAAAATGAAAAATATGTAGGAGACGCTTTGCTGCAAAAGACATATACGCTTGACTGTATTACGCATAAGGTCGTAAAAAATTACGGCGAACGCCCGATGTATCTTGTGACAGATCATCATGAACCCATAATCGACCGTGACACATACAATAGAGTTCAGCAGGAGCTTGCAAGGCGAAGTTCTAAGCGTAAAATCAGCGATAAAACTACTACCGAGCAAGGAAAATACAGCAGTAAATATGCACTTACGGAACTGCTTATCTGCGGAAAATGCGGCACGCCTTACCGCCGTACAACGTGGACTTCAAGAGGCAAAAAGCAAATTGTCTGGCGGTGTATAAGCCGGCTGGAACACGGCAAAAGATATTGCCCCGATTCGCCCACGATAAAGGAAGAACAGCTCCACAAAGCTATAATACGAGCGATAAATAACTACTACTCTTGTGGGAACGACGTTGAAAAGATCTTAAAAGCGAATATCGGCAATGTGCTTGAATGTCATGGGCAGGAAGAGATCGCAGCGATCGAAAAAAGGCTTAAAGAGATCGACAAGGCAAGAAATGATCTGATAAGTCTCATAGCAGCAGGCGGCTGTGATGAGGACAAGCTGGACAGCGAGTTTGAAAAGCTGTATAAGGAAGAGCAAAGCCTTAGTGAAAGACTTGCAATGCTGAAATCAAAAAATCAAACTTCCGCCGAAACTCAAGCCAAGCTTGATAAGATAATAGATATGATAGAGCATGAAAAGTTTGAGTTGGAAACATTTGATAATGTGCTTATCAGAAAGCTGATAGAATGTGTGAAGGTTCTGAGCAAGACGGAGATACTGGTGATCTTTAAAGGTGGGTATGAGGTCAGGACTGAAATTGAATAACGATCAAAATTTACGGCTTGCGATATATTCGCAGGCTGTTTTTGTTGGGAGGTGTAACATTGTCATTAAATTTTGACGGCATAAAAACGAGAAAATACGGCATTGAGATCGAAATGACTGGACTTACACGGAGTCAGGCGGCAAAAGCTATGGCTAAAGTGCTTGACGGAAGTGTTGAACACGAGGGCGGAAGCTATGACAAATACGTTGTAACTGATTCAAAGAACAGAAAATGGGCTGTAGTTTATGACGGTAGTATCAACTGCTATAACGCAAACGGCGACAGAGCGTCTAAGTCTTACAGCGTGGAGATGAACTCTCCTGTGTTGGAATATGAAGACATACCGCTTTTGCAGGAAGTTGTCAGAGCGTTACGCCGTGCAGGCGGAGTAACAGGGCCTCGGTACTGTGCAGGGACGCATATCCATATTTCAGCGGAAGATTATACCCCTCAGCAGATAAGAAATCTAGTGAACATATTTGCAAGCAAAGAAGATTTTCTGTGGGACGCTTTGCAGGTTTCGACCGCTCGTGAAAGTTACTGCCGCAAAATGGACAAGAAATTTATCAAAGAGATAAACCAAAAGAAACCTACCGATATGGAAACGATAAAGCGGCTTTGGTATCACGGAAGAATGAGCGAGCAGTTTCAGCATTACTCGAACAGCCGATATGTTATCTGCAATCTTCACAGCTTTTTTCAGCACGGGCATTACGAGATCCGTGCGTATAATGGTTCACTTCACGCAGGTGAGGTAAGAAGTCAGATAGTGCTTGCATTAGCCATAAGCAATGCGGCTATGACCAAGAAATATTGTTCTCCGCACGTTTCACAAAGTGATAATATGAGGTACAGTTTCAGAGTATGGCTGCTGGGATTAGGACTTATCGGTGATGAGTTCAAAAATTGCAGAACACATCTGCTGAAACATCTTGAGGGTGACATAGCCTGGCGACACCCAGAGGACGGCATTGCTGCGAGGGCAAGACTTAAAGAAAAGAGAGAGCTTGAGAAACAAGCCACCCGTGAGCAGCGTAACGAGCCTGTGTGCCATTCCGATGATGAAATCGAGTGTATACCCGATGAAAACAACGAGCCGTTAGAAAGCGAATGTGACGGCATTGAAGAACTTGAAATGAGTATGTAAATTTGAAAAGGAGATTTTTATGGAATACAAAAGATTATATATCGCCTATGGCAGCAACATCAATTTGGAACAAATGGCAAATCGCTGCCCGAATTCAAAGGTCATCGGCAAAGAAATGCTGAAAGGCTATGAGCTGGAGTTCAGAGGCGTTGCTACCATTGTGCCGAAAGAAAACGCAGAAGTTCCTGTTCTAATCTGGGAGATAGACGGTAGAGATGAGCACAGTCTTGACAAATATGAAGGTTTTCCGAACTATTACCGCAAAGAGCTTTTTGAGATAGATGTTAATGGCGAAAAGAAGGAGTGTATGGCATATCTGATGAACAACGGTCACATTTCGCCACCGATGAGCTATTATTACAACGTCATAAAGCAGGGATATGAGGCGAACGGTATGGATACAAGCTATCTGAGGGCGGCTCTTGAAAAGTCGGTTTGCGAACAGTATTTTGATGAAGAGATGGACGAGGAATTTGACGAAGATGATGATCTTCAAATGAAGCTTTAAGGAGATTGATTAAATGAGATACAAGGATTTTTATGTGAGAATTACGCCAGACAAATATATCCCCAGGGTTGACAAAAAAGGTGATAAAATTCTCTGTGAGGGCTTTTTGATACGGATTTTTGCTGATGAAAATGGGCAGGACGAGATCGACAATTTTACTGCTGCGGTGGGGTTTGAGATACTGGAGGACAGTTTGGCTGAGGCGGAACAGTTGGCGAAGGATTTTGTGGAGTGTGAGGGGAAGGAGTATCTCAAGGTTGTTAAGTAAGATATATCGTGATTAGATAAAAGGAAACAAGGCAGTATGGAAATTATCGCTTTGTGATCTATTTCACAGTGTTGAATGGATCACAAAGCATTATAGATAAAACGTTTTTCAATTCGCCAAATGCAAGATTTTGCATTATTTGACAACCGAAGGCTTTCGTGATATACTATAATCAAATCGTTATAATGGAATACAATGTATATTAACTGTACTCGAGCATTTAGAAGATAACGTACAAAGTAATAGCAGAAAAAACTGAGACAAGTAACGATACCGCTCATGATACACAATATTGGGGTAAAATAGAGAAAAGACAAAGCACTTGACGGTAAATATGCATTACTAAAACGTGTTGTGAAAATTGATTTAGAAATGTTGAATCTAGATTATTTTATTGAATGATTGGAGAAATCAAAATGGACTGGACAAAATTTAATACTCATGGACAATCATTTAATGATGCATTTGAAGTTATGTGTAATATCCTTTTTGAAGGATGGTGCAAGAGTGAATATAAAGATACTTTGAAATACTTTTCATTTGTTAATGGAAAAGGCGGAGATGGTGGAGTAGAGGCTTATGGAGTACTGGCCTCTGGAGAAGTAATTGGAGTACAGTCAAAATGGTTTCCAAATAAGATGGACGATTCTCAATTTAACCAAATTAAAAATTCTTTTAAAACAGCTGTAAAAGTCAGACCGGAGATTACAAGATATATTGTTTGTATTCCAAGAGATTTATCTTCTAAAAGAGTGGTTAAGAATAATGAAATAGCGAAGACCACAGAAGAAAGTAAGTGGTTGGATTTAGTTGAGAATTTTAAGGAAACAAATCCTTCTGTTTCAGTTGAATTGTGGGATGAAACCACTATTCAAGCGAAACTGATGACACAAGAAACTTTAGGATGTTATAAATATTGGTTTGAAAACACGAATGTGTTTGAAGCAGAGATTGAAAATTCATTTGAGAGAGCGATAAACGGATGGGCGAAAACAAAGTATATACCCGACCTATATTCAACTGGTTACATTCATGACAAATTAGAAATTTTCATAGGGAATTATAGCGTCGTAAAGAGGCGATATAATGGAACGCAAAAGATACTGTCTATTTTTGATTCCCTAAAAAAAGCGTATATGGACATCTTGAAACTTGAGTTTTCTGAACAAGAGAAACCTATTGCTGAAAAAATAAAACTGGATATTGATGTTTTAAACAAATGGATATCCCAATTTAAAAGCATAGAAGAGATTGTAGTTGATGGCGCAGAAGTTGAAAAAAAATTTATTGATGATAGATTTGAACTAAATTGTTCAGTTTCTGAATTAAAAAATTGCTCATTGTCTTTTCGTTATTATTCACATTTTGCACCTGCTATAGAGGTGCTCGGAAACATTGTGAATGAGGTGTATGAGTGTTGTCAAGAGTTGAATAGTGATTTTGATAATCGAATCATTTTTCTTGGAAATCAAGGTACTGGGAAAACATTTGGGATTATAGCAGAAGCTAACATATTGTTAAACGAAAAGAGCCATTTGCCAATCTTGGTTCGTGCTAAAGAGTTTTCGACAGGTGATACTTGGTTATCTATTCTGACGAAAACGTTAGGGTTAGCCAGTACATGGAGTGATAGAGAACTTCTTAAGGCTTTAGAAAATGCAGCGTTGCTAAGAAATAAATCAAATGATACTAGCGAAACAGTTAATATACAGCCCAAATGTCTGATTTGTGTTGATGGAATAGAAGAATCTGCATCTTGGCCTTTTTGGGAGGAGCGAATCGAAGAGGCAAAAGCTTATGAAAAAGATTTTGCTGGCATAAAATTCGTTTTTTTGTCACGTCCATATGTTTTCCCAGATTATTTTAAACGAGATTATAGATCTTGTTTTTGCTGCATGCCAAGTTTCGGTGACATAAATGTGCAAGACCTTTTTGATACTTATATTGATTATTACAACATAGACTTAGACAGGAACATCTGGATAAAAGGAATGCTAAGAACGCCGATGGCGCTCAAGTTGTTCTGTGACATATATAAAAATTCAAAGGTGGGATCTTTGTCTAAAAACTCAGTGGTAATAACAAAGCTATTTCAAAAAAAAATAAATTCTATTGAGATTGTATATAGAAAGGCAGGAAAAGAAACTGATAGTCAAGGTATGGTTATGACCACTCTTGTTATGGTGGCAAACATGCTTACTGATAAAATGGAGCTTTCATATGATGAAATTTATAGTGCATGCAAAGAGCCTATAAAGAGTCATCTGGAAGATATCTTGAAATTTGTAGAGGAAGAAGGATTTATATACTCCCGACAAAGTCAGAAAGATGTTTTTAGCATACCGGAAACTAAATATTCATGGGGTATGCAACCAGCGTTCGATTATCTCATGGCAAGGAAATTATTTGATGCGATAAAAGAGAATAAGACTATTGAGGCCAAATATACGAATGGAATTTATCAGATGCTTTCTCTCATTGCGATAGAGGAAGATAAGAAGCTTATATCTGAATATTCTAATATAAGCCTAAGTGATGAGACAACGTTTGATTTGATTTGTTATGCATTGGCAAACACTTCTGTTGAGATTGCGTCAGTATATCGTGATTATGTAAAAGAACTGATGAATTATTCCTCAGAAGAATTTCGAGAAATATTTGATAGAATTATTATGCCGACAAGTAATGTTCCGGATCATCCGTTAGGAAGTATATTGCTTGATGAATTTTTGAGAGGTTTTGAAAAGCCAGCTCAAAGAGATATCTGGTGGTCTATACCAACTTACTTGATAGATAGTAATGATTCTTATTGGAGATGTTATACGGAAATTGATACATCTAATATAAAGTTGTCAAATGATGATAATTACTTAGGGTTACCACTTATTTTAGTATGGCGTCTTTCTTCTGTGGACAATGATGTTAGAAAAGAGTGCAGATTAAAACTTACTGAATGGGGAATAAATAACTCTGAACAATTTTTTAATCTGTGTACTTATTGTGCAGATATTAATGATGAGCAAATCATAGAAGATGTTTTTTCTGTTGCTTATGGAATTGCATTGGGGCAAAATGTACAAGATAAATATCTAATCAGTCTTTCAGATTGGATTATGGACAATGTCTTCTCAGATGAAGGGTTAGTTAGGTATGAAAATGTTGTAGTTAGATACTATTGTACAGGTATTGTTAAAATGGCAATCTACAAAAGGGTTTATGATATAGACGTAGAAAATAAAATTATACCACCATATACTTATCAAGCAAGTATTATGCCTGCTTGTGAAGAAGCCTTTGATGCAGGAAGAATGTCTGGTTATGACCCTATAGATTATGATCTTGCTAGATATGTTTTATGTGATCAATTTGATTGCTTTTTTAGGCCTGACCATAAAACCAACAGTTATTCTGAGAAAACTGAAAAACTGATTGATGAATACAGGCGGAAATATAAGAGAAAGTCATTAGAGATGGAAGGTTTGATTATATCGATAGCATATCAGTATTTGTTGAATCAAGGATGGAATAAAAAAGAATTTTGGGAATACAAAGTTAAGAAAAATATCGGAGTAGACGTTGCAATTAGAAGAACATTTTATCCAGCTACACATGGCGAACGGTCTAAGATAATGAGTGTTGCTGAAAAGTATGTGTGGTGTGCGAGACATCGCATAGAAGCGGTACTGGCAAATATTACGAAGAGTAGCGACTACTGTGGAAATGCAGCATATATCAATGACTATTCGGATTTGGAGAGTTCCATAAATAATGCATATCAGGATTACATTAATTATAAGCAAAGAGACCAAAAAGAAAGTTGGATTCATACAGATCAATTGGTACGCACTCAGAATGAAGACTATTCAAAAAAAAGCATTGAAGCATGGATGTCAGACGAAGACGTACCGAGGTTTTCTGCGTGGTTTGAAGATAATCAAGGAGAAGAAATACTTTATGCTTATACAAACATTTCTAATGATTCAGCTGGCATTGAAGAAACAATTTGGATATCTTCAGGTGTTGTTCAGCGTGCTGAATTTGATGATTTTATAAAACTAGTGAACATTTATTGGGAATCAAGGATCGATTTATTAAATGTTGAAAAATTTCATGCATGGCAGGATTGTCAATGTTATTGTACTCCACAAGAAGTTTGTACTATCCAAAGTCATAAAGAAGTAGAAAATAGCATTTCTATTGAAACAGATGGCGTTGCAGTAAAACTACATAAATTAGTGACAGAATGCACAACTGAACATGCAGAAGATATCGAGAGTATATTTGAGTTGCCTAGTAGATTATTAAGGGAGTTAACAGGAATCACATATGGTGACGGTTATCAATATTTGAATAAAGAAAGCGAACAGCTTGCTAGGTATATAAGCGTAGGGAAGAATTGGAAGAATCAGCAGAAATATCTATTGATGAATATGGAAACTTTAAGAAATGCACTTGATCAAAACCAATATACGATGTTCTGGTTGTTTAGAGTATATCGTTCGCCGTCGAATAAAGCTTATGAAACTTTTGGTAGAGATATTATGCATGACACTGATAGAAGTTTTGTAGTTTGGCTAGATGGAGATGAATACAAATATGTTGAACTACAAAAAAATTGAGCCACCTCGTACAAAAACAGGCGAATACGAATCCATATTAAAAAATTACTGTTCTGATGTTGAGCAATAAAAAAGATATACTCAAAAAAGCATATATGTTTTGTAACAGACAAATTTTGTATGACAGAAGTGTTGCTTGTAAATTAAGCAAATGAAGAAGTATTATTTGACGTATATTTCATTTGATTGGGTAGAGTTTAGTCATCTATTTTATAGTCACAACACAAAAAGCTCGCAGACTTCTGCGGGCTTTTTTTGTTTTATAAATATATATTAAGTTATGATGCTGTTAATGATACTGTTTATATAAAAATCGAATATTTGATTTTGTTGGTAAAAAAAGATAAAATCGCTTTACAATTAAATGAATTTATGGTATGATTATACCAATAACTATTAGGAGGCTTTTAATATGTCTATTAAGCAATTAACCCAACATCAAATAGATTGTGGAAAAGTAATGCTCTCTTTAATTGCTAATGGGGAATATACAATCGAGTATGGTCAACTCAGCAAATTAACTGGTCAAAGCACAAGATTAATTGGCTCTGATATTGGTGAGTTATCAAAACATTGTTATAGATTAGGCTTGCCATTGATTTCAGTAATGGTAGTGAACAAAGAGACTCATTATTGTGGATCTGGCTTTTTTGATTTGTGCAATGAACTGAATGTTCACCCTGAATATAAATCGAAAATGGCTAAGATGTTTGATATTTGCATGAAAGAAGTCAAAGAATGTTCTGAATGGTACAAACTAGCTGATTATATGGGCATACAGGTTAACGGATTAAGACCATTTGAAGATTCAATAATAAAGTCTGCTCAAAAAGAAAGAATTGAAGGTTCTTTAGTTCAAGTAAATGCAACTGTGTATGAACGTGATCCAAAACTCAGAGAAGAATGTTTGCGTATCCATGGTACTAGCTGTAAAATTTGTGGCTTTAATGCGGCAAAGATATATGGCAACGAATTTGCTGGCAGAATCCATGTTCATCATATTAATCCTCTTGGAGAGGTAAAAGAAAAACATATGGTAAATCCAAAGACTGACCTAATACCTGTATGTCCAAACTGTCATATGATACTTCATTCCAAAAATGACGGAGTTTATTCACCTGAAGAAGTGAAAAATATGCTAAATAAAGATAAACAGTAAACATAATATTTATTCAATCGCAGTCGAACTTTCGCCTGACTGCGATTGAATTTTAATATACTTCTCCTATTTCTTCTTCAAAGGCAATTCGTCGCTTGCTTTGAAATTGTATACCGGTTTCATAATGTCGATAACATCAACAGAGCTTTGAATAACATCTATTATATCGTCAAGTGACAAAAAGCTCGCAGACTTCTGCGGGCTTTTTTGATGTTTAGAAAACGAAAAAAGGGAGTCGAACCCTACACAACAAAAAATATTGAACATAACGGCAGACTTTGAGCGGATTCCGCTCTGAGCCTGCCGATTTGTTATGAAAAAAGGTGGGATGTGTAATGTATTACGATCAAAAGAAAGTTGAATGGCTGAAAGAACGGTATCCCGAAGGAACTCGCATATGCCTTGACAGAATGAATGATGATCCATTCCCTGTTGAGTCGGGTACTCTTGGCATGGTCGATCACGTTGATGACATCGGCACTTTGCATTGTATCTTTGACAATGGGAGAACGCTCGGCGTGATCCCAGGCGTGGACGATTTTCACGTTATCAGAGAAGGATCGGAACAAACCGAGGAAGAAGAAATGAATATGTCAATGTAACGGTCAGTGGGTTTGATCGGAGAGCCTTTTGAGATCGAAACGACTTCGAAGTTCGATAAGGCTACACTTACATATGTGATCGATAAGTCTAAGCTTGGTGATACTGAGTTTGACAACCTACTGTTTTTATGGTATGATGAAGAAAATGACAATTTTGTTGAGCTGGATACCATTCTTGACGAGGAGAATTCAACTGTAAGTGTGGAGACTACACACTTCAGTAAGTATATGATTGTTGACGGAAAAGAATGGTATAGAGCATGGCAAGATATTTACACTAAAATAAACGAATCAAAAGGCCAGCATATTCCAAATGCAACTGTATTAATATCAAAAAGTTCAAATATATATAATGTTAATAACGCAAATCGAAATGAACTTATAGTTAGTAATATTGTAGACTCAATGTCGGATTCAGATATTATGAGCTTTTTGACCTACCAAAATGCTGGTGAAATGAACACCGATTTTACGAGTGTCAAAAGTGCGTTGAAATGGGATCCGATTTATTACAGCAGAACTGCTAATGCTAGTTATGGAATTGGTTTGGCAGCAGTTATACTCAATGATGAGGCTATGGGGTATAACTCTAAAATTATTTTTATTACTGACAGCAGTGTATCAGTTGACAGTAGATTTCTTAAGCTTGCAATTAATAACAAGATACCTATTTACTTTTTCTGTATTGGTGATTTTAATACAGCTGCATTGATAGGTTATGCACAGCTGACAGGCGGCAAGGTATACTCTGCTAAAACCGCTGCTGAAATAAATCAAAGCTGCAATGAAATAGGTCCTAAGACCTTTGTTGGAGAAACAGACACTGATGGTGACGGTTTTACAGATATTGAAGAAATGAGCGGACTTATTGTAAGCTCAAATTGCAAAATTGTTAATACCGATTATATGAAAGCTGACACGGATGATGACGGCCTTGATGACAATGAAGAAGTCGATGTTGAGCTTACGAAGGTTGAAGTACCTGGAAAGCAGGGCAATCCTTCAACGTTCAAATACTATCATCATATGAATTCTGACCCCTCTAAAGCTGATACTGATGGGGATGGGCTGGACGATATGGAAGATTTTGATCCAACCAAACCTCTATCGAATGATGAACGAAATATATATGACTTTTTCAATAATGCAGAAGATTATGAAATAAGATATGTACTTGAAAATCCTTGGATACAGCAGTTAGGTACGCTCAAAGGCATAGAATGTGTTAAAATTTGCAGGAAACATTTAGTTGATCGAGACCTTAAGAAAATCGAAAATGAGATGATTACTGCAGGTATAATGTCAAATCCAAAAAACGGAAAGCCTATAGATAAAATAATGCAATTTTTGTGCGGACATTATGGGAACCCTTCCACAATGCTGTTCTCCGAGTATGAATTGTATAAAAATAATATGAGCTTCTCTCAACTCATTGAACTGTCTTGGAATGTATGGAGCAATGATATGAAAATGGTTGCTCAAATATGGCTGTTTAATGTTTCCAATTTGATTCAGCAAGGTTGGGCTGAATGGGATTATTCGCCTGAATATAAGTTGTCGTTAGAACAGGAAAGATCACTAAAAAATGTTGTAAATGCAAAGAGAACAGGTATATTAAGAGGCGATACCAAAAGATTAAATGCTAACGAAAGAAAAGTAGTTAGTGAATTGCTAGAGGAAGGCAGATCAATTGAAGTGTTACCTGAAGGTACACAGAGTTCTCCTGACTTTGTAGTAGATGGTCTAAAAACAGAGCTGAAGACACTTGAAAATCATAATTTGAATACTCCTTTGAAAAAAATAAGAAAAGCCTTTGACAAGCAGGGCGCTGATGCAATGATATATGATGTACGTCCAGCACAACTCACAGAAGCAGATGTAAATATTGTATATCAACGCATAACAGGAATATATGGTGGTAAAGTTCCAGGCATAATTGAATTTTGGACAATAGAAGGAAAAGTAATATATAATACATAGGAGGCAGTATATGCGATTTTTATGTCGTTGTGGCAACATGCTTACTAATCAATTGGACCCTAACGATACAGAGTATTATGTGTACTCTGATCGTGAATGGTCTGAATTTGAAAAAAAGGGGTGGATATATTTTTTAGATGTTCCATATCCTCAATATGATGTATGGAGATGTGAAAAATGTGATAGAATATATTTATTTAAAGAGAATAAGGTTGTAAAAGTTTATAAGCCGGAAGAATAGTCGTTTAAGATCATAGCACAAACTTTGCCCTCGGAGAACAACATTGAAACAGCTTTTAAATTTGGAGATACAAATTTACGATATCATAAAAACGTCCTGCACAAACAGCACGAACACACCCTCGCCTGCCTGCGATGACCTTTACAAGACCAGGTTTATTTTTGCTGACGGCGAGACGATATTTTCCCCTGCACATTTTTGTCAAAAACTTAAAAGCCGTGGTTTGCAGGGCGTTTCGATTGTCCGAAACGACGATCAACTTGCCCTGCCCGAAAGCGCATTTGAGTTTGATAAGATATGCTTTTTTGAAACAAAATTCAAAAGCAAGCATAGCATTTGGACGATCGAAAGAGTTTGGCAAGACACCCATTGGTATGTAACATACCGTGAGATAAGCGGAGTGAAGAAAGCGCTTTTTTACAAGGTCTGCCCAAGCAGTCCCGATATCAAACAATGTATATCCGATCTGAAAAATGCGATACAAAGCGCACAAAAGCTTTGCGATACTATCGGCTATCACGGCTTTGAAGAAGATTTTCAAGAAGCCCACCGTCTTTTGAATGATACCGACCGCCTTGACAACGTGCTGAACGGCGCTTTGTCCGCCTGCGTTTTCGCAGGAATGGGAAGCTGGAACGACGAAGTTGCGGCGATATGCGAGGATAAAAATATCCCCCAGCACCAATACACCGAGGTCACAAACGCCCTGTTTTCGGCAATTTTGAATGTTGTATGCGGAATTTGCAGTTCCTAAAAATATATAATTTATAGGAGAACTAAATATGAGATTTGTATGTCGATGTGGAAATATGCTTACAAATCAGCTTGACCCTAACGATACGGAATATTATGTTTATTCAGACAGTTGAGAAACACTGGAGAACTGCCTAAAGATTATATTACTAAAGAGCAAGCTAAACAATTAGGTTGGAAAGAGGGAAAATCTCTTAACAATTTTGCACCAGGCAAAAAGTTAGGCGGCAATATATTTGAAAACAGAAATAATCTTTTACCAACCAAAGCGAATCGAGTTTGGTATGAAGCTGACGTTGGAGTAGACTATACCATGAAAAGATCCAATATTAAAAATCCAGGATATAGAATACTATATTCTAACGATGGTTTGATTTATGGCACGTTTAATCATTATAAAACTTTTTTCTATATTTGTACATATTGAGGAGATATCAAATTATGAAAGCGATTTCTTATATATATGCAGTGTTAAATGACTACATTTCTTGTGATGACTTTGTAAATTGGACGTTTGAAGCAATTGAAGAAGGCCAGATAGACGCATTTGACAGCGATATGATAGTTAAAATACAAAACTGCAATTGTGATAATAAAGGGGATATAGACAACCTAAAAAAGATGCTTGCAATGCGTTTTGAAAGCAAACTGCGTAATGCCACCCCGAACTGTCTGACAGAATGTACCGACTTGCCGCTAAAACTTATGCTCATTTACAGTAGTGCCACAAACAAACTCTGCGTTGACTTTAACGACATCAACTCTGCTTCAAAGCTTCACAAGTACCTGAGATACGCTTTTCATCTACCTTATTGGTATGGAGAAAATATGGACGCTTTTGCTGATATTCTGGATTTAAGTGACTACAAAATCATTGCCCTGTTTAATTTCACGGCACTAAAACATAAGCTTCCGGATACCGCAGAGCAGCTTTTAAGAGTTATTGACATAAATAAAAATAACGATTGTGTCATTATCTGCACATAGTTATCGGCAACAATCAAGAATTTTAGGGTCGAGCAGTAAAACGAGGAATTTATATGGATATTAAAATTATTCCAGGTAATAGAGTAGGCGAATATAAGTTGGGAATGACATATCATAAGTTGATAAAAACTATTCAATTAGAAAATATTGCATATAAGAAGATAGTATTACCAACTTGTATTAAAATTGTAACAAAGAATATGGTGTTCTTGCTGGTTAATAATGTTATTATGCAGATTACAGTATATGGGGATTTCAAAGGAACATTTAATGATACCATAGGTATAGGTTCTTCCTTGGCTGATGTTAAAGAATACATCGGTGACATCAAAACCGGTGAATATGATATTGTGCCGACTTATGAATTACGAGATATATCGGGTATATGCTTTGAATTAAAAGATGAAGATAACTTTGATGAATATAAAGTACCTATAGATGCAATCAGTATTTATTATCCGTAGGGGTTTAGCTTGAGATTATGTTGTAAACACAGAAGCATGCGCGTATATCAGCCAGAACCAAATGATTTGAAATATGATGTGTGGAGATGTGAAAAATGTGGCAGTGTATATTTGTTCAAAAACAATAAAGATAAGATTCTATTTATTTGATTGCTATAAGTGGAGTAATGATTCTTCGGAAGGTGATTTGTATAATTTACATTACTATGGTCTAGCACATTCCTTTAAAGATTACGGGTGTTATGAAACAACTGTGACCTGGAAACAGGGATCGAGATATCCTAATAAACTGACCGAGAATGAATTAATGACTACATACTTTAATGGTATAGTAGATTCTAATTTAGCAAACGCATATATAGAAGGATACAATTATTATAACAAAATTAGCGCTATTATGTAAAATAAGTTACTAAGAGGTCGTTCTTATGAAAAAATATAATGTGCTCACTAAGATAAATACATTTTTACTGATTTTCATTCTATTGTTGCTATTTGTAAACAGGTATTACGAGCTATTCAGCGACCATATCAGCATATTGCTTTTATGCACTTATCTGTCGTACCTTGTGATAGCATTGACGATCGTAAAGCTAATAAAATACCAAAAAGGTGCCCTGTCAAAGATCGAAATATTCGGCTTATTGATAATTGCGGTAATAATCAGTTTTGTTGGTAGAGATATGTTTTCTGACTGGAAAAATCATATCATATATTCATCTGATGATATATCAGTAATTGCCCGTGTGAACAGAACAATGTTCGGAAACAGGTGTGATATATGTATTTGCAGGAACGGAGCAGTAATGAAAAAAGTTGATGAGCCATTGGCTTTGCAAAGTGACTATGATCCGATTGAAAAACACTATTATGAAGTCCTAGAAGATGAACAAGAGCTGACTATTAGAGTTAAATGTTCCGAAGATAGTAGTAGATATGAAGAAGTGACGATAGAGATTTAATAGAAGTTTGTTACTTATATCAAATATGGAAGATTATCTTTATACTCGCACAAATTGATGACAATATCTCAAACTTAATAATGTTATCCAAAATAGCCGTACTCATAAAATGAAAGTCAAGGGCGGAGGATTTTTTAGTCAAGCACACCAAATCTGGTGGGCTTCGCTCGTGGGGGATCGTCACGATGCTGTCACCTCCCTACCATAGCCCTATGCTGTCAAACAAATGACGCTGTGAGATGTTTTCGGCAACTCTTATCATTACTTTGTCATAGTCTGACATAAAGCTGTCCACATCTTCTATGGCGGTGAAGCCGCTGTTGTTCAGGACTTCTGTGAGCTTTTGTTTATCCTTGGTATAGGCTATATAGGCAGTTTGCAAGGACCTGTTATTTTGCACTGTGATAAGCTGTGAATATGGTATCTTGCTGTTTTGCAACTGCTTTTCTACGGCTTCACTCTCGCCCGAAAAGACTTTGAGGGGCTTCCCTTTTGCGGCTGTGATAAGATAGCCTTGGCAGGTGAACTTTTTCTGAGCAGACTTTAAGTGAGATATCACAAAGCTTGTATCTGTGCGGTACGAGCGTTCAAATATCTGCACGGTTTTGTTGTACCATTCTTCGTTGTTCTTTTCAACTGATTCTGATGTTACCATAGACACTTCCTTTCGTTATTCGGTCAAGCAAGGGCGGAGTGTTTTACACTCTGCCCCTGATCGACCGAACAAATCAGAGCTTTGTTACACCCCATATAACGATCTTTGCGCCGATGTATCGTGCTTCGATTATTTTTCTCGCATCATTGGTGTTGTATGCTGACACGATCTCCTGCGTTCTGCGACCGTCAATGGAAAACTGTACATTGTATTGTGCCATAACTTTCACCTCCTTTGTCTGATATAATCATAGCACAGGCTATGTGTGCAATTTTGGACATAGGAAGCGGTATTATCATATTGAGGTGAATAATATGATATACAAGGGAATATTCTGGCTTATCGAGGGTGAATTATATACAAAGAAGTTAGAGTGCGACAAATCGGGAAATGTTATTGGTGACGGCAGTGGACTTAACTCAAAGTCGGGGGATAATTTCAATCACAGGCTGACTTGGGAGGGACTGCCGAAAAACGTAACACATGGGAAAGAGTACAATTATTATCCTCGGGGCAGAGTGGAGATAAAGGGCGGCAAGGCTGTGATATATCTTAATCCTGCGCTGAACAATGAGGAGATGTTGGCGGAGCTTACAAGGCTGTTCGGGCTTGATGAGCTTGATTTTGTGAGGGTCAAAAATGACGGAAGCAGGCACTACAGAGCGTATGCTCCATAGTGCCTGCGCTTTATTTTATCTCATAGATATCGTCATAGAGAAATCTCACGTTGCCCACAGTACGATCTAAATGGAAATGTCCGCAGAGCCACATTTCATAGACAAGCTTATTTCTTATTTTGGAAAGAAACTTTTCGTTATCATAATGCCGTTTGAAGCACTTGGCGGTGTTCAGGTCGGGGATATAGCGGTCTGTTGGTCTATACTCATAGGGGCAGGTATGGGTTACAACATAATCCACTTTCCAGCCATACTGCTCGAGATTGAATTTTGCTTTATCTTTGACCACTTTTTGAGGCTTATCGGGGATAAACTCTATGCCAAAAATATCTGACCGCCACTGTTTATTCTGCATACAAGCTCCGCCTATGGTGAGGATAGCTTTATCCTCGATAACAAATATCTCGCCGTCATTGGCATAGAGGATATTGGGATAGGCTTCTTCATAATCACCTTTGCCACAGTTCCATATTTTCTGTTTATAGCTGTTATCGTGTATCTTGCCATTTGTTATATGAAGATGCCAACGCTCTGATTCTGTATAGGTTGTGTAATTCAGTGCGTCAAATTCTCCTCGGACGCAGAGAAAATTTGTGGGGATAGCCGCAAGCTGTTTTTTAAGGCTTGTGGCAAACATTTCATATGTGCTTGATAGTCCGGTATCTCCGAGGAGGATAACTGTATCGCTTTTACTAAGATTCTTATCCTCATGGAGCTTTTTTATTTTTGAAAGATCTCCGTGGAGGTCGCCAACTACATATATCATCTTTTACGCTCCTCACATAGTCTAAGTCTGGTGATAAGGTTCATTGGAAGTTCTTTAAGGCCGGGGGCGTATTTTCTCATAAAGAAAGCGTCCTCTATATTATAGGCTACATCGTCCTGATCGCAGTCGAACTCCTCATCGTCACAGTAAATACAGTACATATCCACATCAGGCAGGTATGTTTCTATGAACGAAAAGAGTATGCCCTCTCGGTGGGAAAGAATATATTCAAGCTTCTTTCGGGTGTTTCCGCCAATGGTGAAATGGTGATAAGATTCACCTACATGGTCGCCTGCAGGGAAGCTTGAAACGTATACATCTTTATAAAAAGCTGTTATATGCCAATATCTGTTCATTTCATCATCATATTTTCTGTCGGGGTTGCCTTCCTCATACCTTACAGCTCTGTTATAAAGCTCTTCTATTTCTTCAAGCATTTCTTCGGTGGTGAAATATTTTATTTTTGCAGGGTTGTTGCCTCCCTCAGGAAAACACTTGCCTATATCAAGCTTGCCGTCCTTATAGCTTTTGATATGATAGCCTTTTGGTATTTTCCAATCCTCGTGACCTTTGAATATTATTTCGGTCACTTCTCCTGTTTTGCCTGTATTAAGTCCTATGTCCCAGCCATTTTCAAGGGTCTTTATGGTGGTAGGGAGAACGAGTTTTTTAAGGCTTTTGCAGTTGTCAAAGGCATTACACTTTATTTTCTCAACGCCCTCGCTTATCTCGATATTTTTTAAATTGATGCAGTTGTCAAATGTATAGCTTGTGATCTCTTTGATACAAGGGGGAACTATTATGCTTTCAAGGCTCGGACAATCGTCAAACCACGCATCCATTTTGGATATTTTGTCGCTGTTTATGGTGACTTTTTCAAGAAATTCATTACGGGCAAATGCAAAACGGTCGATACGCTCAACGTTCGGTGGGATAACTATTTCTGAGATATTAGTGTTTGAGAAGCTTTCCTCGCCGATAGCTTGAAGAGAATTTGGTAATATCACCTCGTCAACAGGCATATGCTCAAAAGCATTATCGCATATAAACGTAACGCCCTCGGGTATTCTTGCTATAAAATCTTCATATGGGTCTTTTCGGTTAAGGATATAATCTGCGTAAAGCTCTTTAGCGTTATATCCAGTAAAAACATATCTTTCGCCGCCATACTGCTCATTGGCACTTATTACGCCATACTCTACGAAGTGTTGTGCTGTTGGCTTCGTGGCAAAGGCAGAAAGGTCTATAGGCTCGTGGGAGTAGCAGCAGTCGATCTTTATATCAGGGTTTGAGAGTATAGTCAAGTCAAGGTGTTCGTCTTCATAAAAGCTCTCTGAACGTGCAAAAGCGTCTCTGCCGATATATTTTACGCTCCTCGGTATTTCGATGCTGTATATGCTGTTAGGGTCAGGCAGACTTATGCAGTTATAGAAAGCACGGTCGCCTATATATTCTATAAGGTCATACTCAAACTCGACATTGTGGAGGGATACACAATCCTCAAAGGCACTGTTGCCTATGTATCTGACCTGTTCAGGAAAACGCACCTCTCGCAGGCTGCAGCTTTTAAAGGCGTTATCCTCGATAACTTCCAGGGACGCAGGGAATATTACATTGTCGATATCCATATTTTCAAAGGCGCTTTTTCCTATCGTTGTAAAGCCCTCCGGTATCATAAATACTTGATAGCCCGAGTTATAGGAAGTCTTTATCTGATGAGCTACCATTCTTTTTGCCATATCCTGTGTAAAAATTTTTGCCATAAAAAATTATCCTTTCTTTATCTGTTAAATCCTATATGCTTTGGCTCTTCTTCGAGGGTATCGTCCTCGGTGAGGTCAAAGTCACGGGCTTTTAGGGTCACGATATCGTCCATTGTCATGGTACTGAAATTCTGCCTTGTGAGCCTGAGTGCCTGACCGAACAATGCTCCCTCTATAAGATTTCTTGCAAATCTGCCGTTGCCGAAATTCGGCTTCTTGCAGACCCTTTCAAGAAAAGGCAGGAGCGTTTCGTCAACGTCGTCGGCAAGCTTATGTTCATTGTTTTTTGCCATAAGATGGACGATACTAAGAAGCTCCTCGGCGGTATAGTCCTCAAAATTGACATGGAACGCTATCCTTGACCTCAGGCCAGGGTTGCGGTCGAGGAAGTCGTTCATTTCCTTTGGATAGCCTGCGAAAATGACTACCATATCGTCACGGTTGTTCTCCATTTCCTGCACGATAGTGTTTATGGCTTCATCGCCATAAGAGCCAGAGCGATCATCGCAGAGGGAATAGGCTTCGTCGATAAAAAGCACTGAGCCTTTGGCTTTCTTGAACATATTCTTCACCTGAACGGCTGTCCAGCCAACATATTTTCCAACAAGGTCGGAACGTCCGCACTCGATAAGGTCGCCTTTGGAAAGCACGCCATTTTCTTTGAGTATTCTTGCAAACAGCCTTGCAACTGTGGTCTTTGCTGTGCCGGGGTTGCCTGTGAACACCATGTGCATGGCTGTTCGGCTTTCTTTCATGCCCTTATCGGCAAAAATTTTCTGCGCCTTTGAATATGTTATCGCCTTTTCGATAACGCTCTTGGCGGAATCAAGTCCGATAAGCTCCTGAAGCTCGCTGTAGGCAGAGCCTTTTATCTCCTTGGCTTCTTCCCTGTCATAAAGCTTTTTGAAGTTTGAATACTGGGGATAGATTTTTGTTTTCAGGACATTTGAATACCAAGTATCGTACATACCCATAAGCTCGCTTGCTCTATATGGGGTATCCTTTGCGCACAGGGAAAGGAGGTCTTTATCGCAGGAGGTATTCTCTTCTCTGCAAAGCTTTCTGAGATATTTATGTGCATCTTCGTTTTCTACAGTATCGTCCGCAAGCTTCACGAATGTGATAGCGCCGAGCTTTTCTTCCACAGCGTCAGGGAGAGAAGGTCCGTCATTAGAAAAGGTAAAAATAAACTGTATCTCGTTTTTGTAGTCATTGATGAGGTCAAAGAGGATATCGGGGATAGTTTCATCGGCTGTACAATTATCGCTGTTGGTACACTTTAAACCACAACAATTCACTATGATGGTAGAGCCGCTGCAGACGCGGAACAGTTCACGGATATCTGAGCTTCGGGCTGATAAATTATAAAGGTCGAGGACGGTATATCTTGCACAGCCTAGTCTGTTATTTGAATACAGGGAGCTTACAAGGGTATCGGCAAGCCTATGGGCATTATCGCTTTGGACCAAATAATGTACCGGTATGCCTTTTGTCACACCGACGCTGTTCTTTCTGAATATTCTCTTAAGCTCAGGCTCAAAGGTATCTGAGCAGAGATATTTTTTTGCTACAGCCAGTGCGTCTTTTTTATCAATGGGCTTTGTGATATTTTCGCTTATGTACGATCTTCTATAGTTACTGAACAGGTCGTCCAGTTCATAGTCATTCAGCAGGTCTTCATCGAACTTGAAATTATCATGATAGCCGTTGGGGATCATTCTTTTGAACGTTTCCACTGTTATTTCCTCAAAATTTATATCCACGCACTCAAGCTTTATAAATGAAAAGAAGTTCTTTACATAGGCTTTCACATCGGCTTCAATGTCTGTCATCATTACCCCTATGGTCGCCTGATCTTTTACGGCGCTTGATATAAAGGCACAGTTTCTGTTGGGCATGGTGCGTGCCATTTCATTGAACTCGTTTATAAGCTGGTTTTTCTCATCAAAGAATGCATCGTACTCTTCTTCATTATCTCTTGTTCTTCTGATAATAGACTCTTCAAGTATACATCTTGCTCTGTAACAACGCATAAAAATCCGCCTCCGTGGTCTTTTCTCAGTCTTGTTTTTCGTCTGTATCTGCATTATAGCACCCGGAATGTTCAAAAATGTGGACATCGCGGAAGCTTTTAATATCCGAAATTTTACCCATGGCGGGTGGTATGATAAGAGCAACACAAAAAGAAAGGACTTGATACAATGGATAAGAGCAAGATATACACCGCAGAAATGGCGGCGAGGGCTATGGCAGATCAGATACTCAGAGGGAACAGATATGCGGAGAGGTTTCACATTGAAGTCCCCGAGGGCATAGAGAGGATAGATGACTATGCTTTTGACAATCTTTTTGTTATGAACATAAGTCTGCCGTCGACCCTGAGAGAGATAGGCGATTATGCGTTCAGGAACACGCCGTTTCACAACCTTATTTGTCCTCATGAACTCAGGTCTATCGGCAAGGGTGCGTTCTGGCGCTGTGAATATATAAAGAACATCAGGTTCAATGACAAGCTTGAATTTATCGGAGAGGACGCATTTTTCCATTGCTATTCAAGCGGCGTTGTTATACCAAAGTCGGTAAAGGTCATTGAAAAGGGTGCGTTCTATGGCGGTATCGACAAGGAAGATGACGGCACTTACAAGATAATACTTGAGGCTGAGCCTGATTTTGTTTTTGACAAGAACGTTTCAGACTATTTCTCTTACAAGGACGGAAAGCTTGAATTTCACGAGAGACCAGAGGGTCTGATGTGGAAGTCGGTCTATTGTTAATGATATGGAGATAACGGATATGGAAAAGACTTTTACTTTTGATATGGCTTCAAAGGCTTATGCAGACTACATTCTCAACAGCAAGGACAGGTACGCTCCGCTTATTGTGGAGATACCTGAGGGAATAGAGGACATCGAGCCTCTGGCTTTTGATATGATGCCTTTAACGAGCGTCAAGTTCCCCTCGACCATGACGGAGATCAGCAATGGTGCTTTCGGGGAATCGACACTCAAAAAAGTGGAGATACCAGGGAACATCAAGAAAATATGTGGCAGTGCTTTCAGTGAGATATTTGGCATGGAAGAACTTATTCTTCACGAGGGCGTGGAGGAAATCGGCTCGCAGGCTTTCTTTATGTGTCATAATCTTGAAACACCTATTGTGATACCGAAGTCTGTAAAAAAGATCGGCACTGATGCTTTCTGGGGACTATACGGCTCGCCTGTGCTTAAATTTGAGGGCGACCCTAATGATGTGGAATTTGAGAGCGAAGAGAACAGAGAAGAATATCTCAGCGAAGGTGATGACTAATGAGAAAGATACTGCACTTGCACGGGATCGGCTCTGCAGGGGGCGGAGCGACGGCATCGGTGCTGAAAAAGCTTTTTTCTGACATCGAGGTCATTTCTCCTGACATACCTGTTCGCCCACTTGAAGCATTTGCTTTTATAAGCAAGCTGGTCGCCGGCAATGAGTTTGATTTTGTTGTCGGCACATCTTTGGGTGGCTTTTATGCAATGCTTATAAAGGGCATACCAAAATTTCTTATCAATCCCGCCATGAACGCTCCCACAGACATTGAAAACGCTATCGGGCTTGGGGAGCATGATTTTCTCAGACCAAGGCAGGACGGCGCTATATCATACACCATTGACCGGAGCTTCATTGATGAGCTTGAAATTCTTCTCAAAGGATACAACTCATCGTCATACGATTTTTCAAAAGAAACTTTCGGCATTTTCGGCAGAAATGACGAGCTGCTTCACAATGCCGATATGTTCAGGGAAAAATTCGGCGAGGAAAATATGCTGACGGCGGATTTCGGGCACAGGCTGCCTGTTAGGGTGCTAAAGCAGGTGGTGTATCCTTTTATAGAAGAAAAAGTAAATTTTGTATCCTTTTATAGAAGAAAAAGTAAATTTATTGTAACTTAAACGTTATACTAAGCTGCCAGCTTAACAAAGCAAAAGAATAATTTGATATAATTACATTATAAAATTATCAATATTAATGGGGGCGTGTTTACTATGTCATATCAAAGCAATAATTCTAGGCGTTATCCAAGTAGTAATGACCGATATATAGAACGGGTAAATCAGAAGGAACGTGATCGTCAATTTTTTGAGGATAAAGCCGTCTATGATGCCAATCAGAGAAGACTTGATGAGATACAGCAAAAAAAATTAATGCGTGAACAGCAGCAGGCGGAAGAAAAACAGCGTGCTGCTGAAGCAGAACAACAGCGTAGATTGATCCGTGAACAACAATATGCTGATGAACAAAGGATCGCTGCACAAAAGAAACTTGAAGAAGAAACAAACAAGATGCGTCTTGAGACCAATCGTATGTTACAGGACGAAAACGACAGGCGAGAGGAAGAACGCAGACGGCTCGATGAACTCGCTGATGATCAGCGGCGTGAACAAGAACGTATCCACCAAAATGAACTTCATGCTGCTGAAGATGCCCATTTTCAGAGTATGATATACAAACAGAATGCAAAATCATACAGGCAGTATAATGATAGCTTTAAAAACCCTTATTATTTCGATGATGACGGAACGATAATATCTGCAGAAGTGGCTGAAGAAAAGTGGCAACAATACGCCTGCCCCACTTACCACGAATTCAGTTATGACAGCAAGTGGAGATATTACAAAGATGATAATGGCGGAATTTTATCTCAAAAAAATGCACTGCACAAATACTATCATTCACTCGATGAGGAAATGAAAAAGATTTTTTGCAATTATTATATGAGCAGAGAACTTTTCAAATCAAATAATCATTTGGTCATTGAAAGAAACAGTGAATGTACAAAAGCGGTACACGATTCATTTACTGTAATCTTTATGGACTGTCAGTTCAGGAAGATCGCTGAAAAATTATTAGAACCTACCAATAATAGTTTACAAAAGAAAAAAGAGCTTATTGCAGATAAGATCTATTCAGATGATTGGCATTCATTTGATAAAAAATGGTTTCCTATGAAAAGTGGGGAAGAACTTGAAAATGAGATTAAATTTAGAAAAGAGATTATAATTTCAAATTATGAATCAAAAATTAAGGAACTTGAAAGAGATAGAGATGAAAAAGTGCAGAGCCTTGAGGGGAAATACAATGAATCCTTGTCGATCTTAATTGGGTTAAGTGGACTATTTTTATTTTTGGCGTTCCTATTTTGGGGGTTAGGTTCATTGGGATCTGTAATAAATGGCACGTGGGGAAGATTTATGGAGACTTTTTTCGGAGGCTTCTATTCCTTATTTTTGAAAAAACCGCTTCATCTTTTTCCATATGTATATATAGCGATACGCATTCCTATTGCCATATATCGCTACAAGACAAAAAAGAAATATGAGGGAGTAAAGCGTAAATATGACGCTGATATCCAAAAGCAAAAAAGCAAAATGTCACAATTTCAAGATGAGATAGAAAAATTGACAAAATCATATAAGACTACTTCTGAAAAACTCAACAAAGCTAAAGAAATAATAGATACGAATAATGAGCAGATCCATAATGCATATGGTCTTGAAGTTATTAGGGATTATAAAGTTATTTGGGATTATAAACGTAATTTCTACTGGCTCTTTTATAAGCAATTTTTTGTAGATAAAAACGGAGAAACAATAAAAAAAGCAAAAGATTTTCTTAATGAAAAGTACACACCCGTATGCCAACATATGATATTTTTGGAGGCACAAAAGCATAGGACTATAAAGGTCGAATTACCGACGTCAGTTACAAATCGTTTTGTTATAATTGATATTTTAAAGTATTATTATGATATTCTAGATCCTAAATATACAAAAAACGTATTTGATACAAATACAGATATTTATGAGTATTACAACAAGTATCTGGCACCATATGACTATTTTTATATCTTAATACCTGATAAAATGCAAAGTAGTTGCACAAAAAGGCTTGACAAATATGGTATCAAATATAAAGTGCTTAAAGGTATTGGTGTGATAAATGAAGAGAATTTTGACCTTGGCGAAAATTTAAATGAACTGCCCAAAGAATTTAAAACACTCATATATGAGACACTTGGGTAAAAGTAACGAAATAATTTAATTGACAAAATAAAGCAAAAGTGATATATTGAAAGAAAGATATCACAGAACAGGAGGGCAAAAATGTCATATACAAAAACAGATATGCTTTCGCACAAGATCATTGAGATACTCAAAGAACACAGTGATGAAAAGCACCCCCTTACTCAGCAGCAGATCTGCGGTTATCTTGAGGAAAAGCTTGGCATAAAGCCTAACCGCAAGACGGTGGCTCAGCATTTGAAGAGCATAATAGGCGATGAGAGCTGCAATGTTTTCATCGCAGACAATGACAACGATGATGATGATAAAAGCGATAAAAAATACATCACAGATATTTACTACGCCTCTGACATCACCGCTGAGGAATATGAGTTTCTGGCAGACAGCATCATATACTCACCAATGCTCCCTGCGGACTATGTGAGGGATCTGATAAAAAAGATAAACATCTTATCTACGGGTAACACAAAGAGCAAGGAAGCCAATCTCAGAGAGACCTTTCACTATGGCAACAAGAGCATTTTTTTGGTGATAGAAAATATCAAAGAGGCTATGAACACCAACAGGAAGCTTGATGTTACCATAAGCGATTATGACAAGAACGGCAAGCTTCTCACTAAGAGCGACCCACAGAGCGGTATAAAGCTTCAACGTGTTATGCTCAGCCCTTATGGCATCGTTATGGCAGACGGCTTTTACTATCTCCTTGCAAGTGATGTTCGTTACGATGATCTTCGTCATTTCAGGATAGACAAGATCCTAAAGGCGAGTATCTGCGAAGAGGACGGCTCTATGAGAGATGTAAAGACGCTTAGCAATGTTCCGAGGGATCTAAAGCCTGTGCAATACAAAAATCTTAACAGGTATATGCTTGACGGGACTGTGGAGCGTGTACATATAAACATAAAAAAGAAAGACATAAGTCTTGTGCTTGATACATTCGGGAATGAGTTCACCTGCAATAAGGTCATAGGTAATGACGATATCTATGACGTGACGTTCAGGGCAAATATCCAGACGGCTGTACGCTGGGCGATAGCTAACAGAAAAGCTGTGAAGCTGACCTCGCCAAAGAGGGCTGTGGATATTGTAAAAGAAGAGATCTCGGCATTGTCTGAGATGTATGGAAATCAAGAGAGGTGACTAAAATGAATGTAAATACAGTTAATTTCGGAGATATCATAAAGGAGATAAGTCATGGACTTATGGCGGAGAGCTACATTTCGGACAATGAGTTTACTAAGCCATGCGAATATCTAAGGCTTGTGGACATTGACGACGGCGTTATTGAGGAAAACTGCATTGAGATAGTTTATGACAGCAAGCGTTTTGAGAAATATGCCATAAAGGACGGAGATGTGATACTGTCCACCACGGACAAGAATTTCAAGGTGATATGTGTAGGCGATATGGGGGACAGAAAGCTTCTTGTTTCACCAACGCTTATAAGGATAGGACTTGACAAGGAGAAAGCTGACCCTTACTATATTGCGGCTTATCTTTCATCGGCAGAGGGAAAGTCTATGCTTGACGGCTGTCGCAGCGGAAAGGTACTAAGGGTATTGCACACAAAGGGGTTAAAGGAGTGTGAGATACCTTTGCCGACTATGGAGGAGCAGAGAGAGATCGGCGAAAAATACCGACATCGTCTTCATGAGATAAGACGGCTGAAAGATGAGATAGAGGGGCTTTATGAGGATATTGAGATGATGAGATAGAAAAATAAGCGCATAACGTTGCAGTGTGTACGTTATGCGCTTTTTCATGTCCAATTTTATACCCACTGATATTTGTATAATGTGATAAGAATAAAAGGAAAGGTCTGATCACATTGAAAAGCAGAGAGTGGGAATACATATTTACAAAGAATGGAACGATAAAGCTTATGAAATATCATGGTGCGGAGACTGACGTTTCACTGCCTGCGTTCATCAACGGCACGGCGGTGACGGATATAAGCGTAAACACATTCGGTGACAGAAAGCTGAGAAGCCTGTATATTTCGGAAAACATTCAGTTTATAGAAAAGGGCTTTTTCAAATACAACTATATTTCAAAAGAAATAACGGCTTCAGCGAAAAGTGACAGATATTATTCTACTGACGGAGTTCTTTACAACAGAGAACGCACTGTTCTTATAAGCTGTCCTAAAGAACGGGAGCAGGTCGAGATACTACCCATAACGCTGAAGATAGCCGACTATGCTTTTTACAAATGCCGCAGGCTAGAAAATGTTGTTATGCCAAGATGCCTGTGCGAGATAGGAGAATACGCATTTTATGAGAATGTGTCATTAATATCGGTAACGCTCCCTTGGGGCTTGACTTTTATGGGGGAGGGGTGTTTATGCGGCTGTGAAAAGCTTGAAAGTACAATTATTCCTGCAAATGTGGAAGTGATAAATGACTATACTTTTGAAAACTGCGAAAGCCTTGTAAACGTTCAATTACCTGAAAGACTAAAGATCATTGGAAGCCATGCTTTTCATCAGTGTAAATGTCTTACGGATATGATCTTGCCACCTAGTCTTAGAGAAATAAGGGACTGTGCTTTTTACGATTGTCACAAGCTGAAAGAGATAGCTGTTCCAAACGAATGTATAAAGATAAGCGCAAATGCGTTTTTCTTCTGTGCAGAGCTGACAGTGTATTATCCTGAGAAAAGCAATTATTACATCATTGAAGCTGCAAGAGTGAGCTGTTCAAAAGAAAAATGCAGAAAGCTTTATCCAAAAAGAAAATTTACAAAAAAAGAAGAAAAGGAAGCATTCATAAACGTTGACCCTAACCCTAGCTTTCAGCTTGCGTACGATGTCAGCGACCAATACATCTACATTACGGACGTTTACGATAGTGACAAAGAGGTAAAAAAACACATCAGAAAAAAGCTGTTTGGCAAAAGTGTGTTTATCAGCACAGAAGATATGGAAGAATAGGACAGCAATAGTTTATCTCCACTTGAAAATTTCATAAATACGCTATATAATAAGGATATATCTGAAAAGGGGTGGAGATATGACCTTACAGCAGCTTAAATATGTGGTGGCTACGGCGGAGAAAGGTACTGTCAGCGAGGCGGCACAGTCGCTTTTTATTTCTCAGCCTAGTCTTACTAACGCTATCCGTGAGCTTGAAAAGGAAATGAATATCACTATATTCATACGCACAAACAAGGGCATAACGGTATCAAAAGAGGGTGAAGTCTTTTTGGGCTATGCAAGGCAGGTGCTTGAACAGGCGAGCCTTCTTGAAGAAAAATACTGCGGAAAGCAACACGGCAAAAGACAGTTTTGCATATCCACTCAGCATTACTCCTTTGCGGTGAACGCTTTTGTTGACCTTATAAAGCAGTTTGGCGGAGATGAATATGATTTCAGTATTCGTGAGACGCAGACCCACGAGATAATCGAGGACGTGGCGAGAATGAAAAGCGAGCTTGGCATACTCTATCTCAACGATTTCAACGAGCCTGTGCTTTCAAAGGAGATAAAGTCCAAAGAGCTTAAATTCACGGAGCTATTTTCTGCAAAGCCACACGTTTTTGTAGGCTCTGCAAATCCTCTTGCGCAGAAAAAGTCTGTGACCCTTGACGACCTGCTCCCCTACCCTTATTTATCCTTTGAGCAAGGGGAATACAACTCTTTCTACTACTCGGAGGAAATACTCAGCACCATAAAGCGGCCAAAGAATATCCGTGTCCGTGACCGTGCGACCCTTTTTAATCTTCTTATCGGTCTTAACGGCTACACCATTTGCAGCGGTGTTATTGACGAAAAGCTCAACGGCAGTGATATCGTGGCTGTTCCCCTTGAAGCGGAGGGATCAATGCGCATTGGCATAGTTACTCACAAAAAGGTACTTTCTAATCCACTGACGGAATTTTATATCAATGCACTGAAAAAATATATAGGCGAGGAAACAAGGTTGACAACATGAGAAATATGTGATATTATAAAAGCATACAAAGCCTATAGGAATTATGTATAAAGGAGAATTTTCATGACAGAGCTTATAAAGCTTGAACAGAATATAACCGATACTATAAAAGAGTCGCAGATAAAGCTTGGGTTTACCCCTAATGCGGTGACGCTTTTTTATCCTCTTGACTCACTCAACGCCATAACAGGGGGCGAGCTTACGGCTGAGGAAATGATAAAAGCCATAGACGAATACAAAAGCGAGATACTTTCATGCAAGGCATCGCTTGCTCAGGACGGCAGGATAGCTGTTACGGTATCAGAGGAGAGCGTGAGGGCTATCCACGAAAAGGTGGAGGCAAGCCCGTTTCTTGTGGAGTTTATCGGAGCGGTAAAAGAGGGGTGTTCTCTTGAAAGAGCGGCTGAGATATTCAGGAAGTACAATAAGAACGCTGTTATAACTGCTGCACCTGACGATGAATTTGACCTGCTTGCATACTTCCCGGACGGAGAGCCTGACGGCTGTAGATACTGTTTGCAGGACGATCTGGGCGGCATAACATATCACAGATTCACCAAGCTTGACTATGACGCACTTTATCCCGAAAAGTCAGGAGATAACACAGAAAAATGAAAAATTTCACCTGCATAAGCGTAAATCACAAGCTTTGCGGACAAGCCTTTCGCAGCCTTTTCACATTTGACAGTGCTCAGTGTGAAAAGCTGCTTTTTGACGTAAAGGACCTTTCACCTGTGCTTATTTGCACCTGCAACAGGACGGAGCTTTACTTTTGCGGAACACCTGAGGATGGCATAAGGCTTCTTTGCGAACAAAGCGGAGTGGAGATCGCAAAGCTCAAACGCAAGGTCATGATATTCACAGACAAGACGGCGGTAAAAAGGCTTTACAGCGTATCATGCGGCATAGAGTCAGTGGTCATAGGCGAGGACGAGATACTTGGACAGGTTCGCCGTGCATATGATCTTTCAAGGGAGCGCATTGGGCTTTCCTCTGAGGTGAACATGATCTTTCAGGGGGCTATCGCTTGTGCAAAGAAAATAAAGACGGAAACGGAGCTTTCAAAGACTTCCGTTTCCACGGCTACTCTTGCGGCTAAGGAAGCGGCACATTATAAGGATAATGTCAGGGTGATGCTTCTTGGAGCAAGCGGTGAGATAGGCTCGCTGGTCTTGAAAAATCTTCTTTCATACAAGAACGTAACTGTGCTTGCAACGACACGTTCACACAGAAATGCACTGGAATATATTTCAGACGATCCAAAGCTTGAGCTTATACCATACGAAAAGAGATATGAGCGCATTGGTGAATGTGACTGCATAATTTCGGCGACTTCAAGCCCCCACTACACTGTTACGGCGGATATGCTCAGTGATAATGAAAACAAGCTTTTTATAGACCTTGCAGTGCCGAGAGATATTGACCCTGCCGTGGAAAAGCTTGCAGGGGCTAGGCTTATAGACATGGACTTTTTCACGGAGCTTGCCAAAGAAAACAATCTCAAAAAGCTTGACAGCGTGGAGAGGTCAAAGCTTATCATTGACGAGGAAACTGACGAGCTTGAAAAGCAGCTTATGTTCCATGATTTTCTTCCGCAGTTTGAGAGCCTTGACAGAAGACTTTGCGAGGTTTCGGCGAAAGAGCTGTTTTTCAGACTAAAGTCTGAGCTTGATTCACAGACTTTCGGCAAGGTGATAGAAGTAATAAAAGAATACGGAGAATGACGATGCCATACTTTCCTTTTTTTGCGAATATTGAGAATATGCCATGCCTTGTAGTGGGTGGCGGACAGGTAGCTTTGAGAAAGATCGAAAAGCTTCTTGACTTTTCGCCTATAATAAAGGTGGTGGCTTTGGAAGCTTGCGGTGAGATAAGAGAACTTGCAGACAGGGGCATGATAATACTTTTTGAGCATGCTTTTAAGGACAGCGACATAGACAGCAGTACATTTGTGATAACTGCCACAGGGGACAGAGGTGTAAACAGGCACATTTCTCAGCTTTGCAGGCAAAGGCACATTCCATGCAACGCAGTTGATGACCCTGAGAGCTGTACGTTCTTCTTCCCTGCCATTGTTACAGAGGGGGACGTGTGCATTGGCATTTCAACAGGCGGAAAAAGCCCTACCCTTGCTTCTCATCTGAGAAAGACGATCCAATCGCAGACAGAGGGCAGGCTTGGGGATATATGCAATGTCATGGGAAAAGCCCGTGACTATGCACTTGAAAACATATCCACGGAGCAGGCTAGGAAAAAGGCTATGGCAGAGGCATTGAAAATATGCCTTGAAAGTGACGTGCTTCCAACAGAGGAACAGCTTATAGAGATGATAAAGGAGCGAAAATGAAACTGAGAGCAGGCACAAGAAAAAGTCCACTTGCAATGGCGCAGACTTATATGGTACTTGACATGATAAAGGCGGCTTTTCCTGAGTGTTATACCGAGATAGTCACCTTCACCACAAAGGGCGACAGACAGCTTGACAGACCTCTTGACAAGATAGGCGGCAAGGGTGTGTTCGTCACGGAAATAGAACAGGCTTTGCAAAACGGTGAAATAGACTTTGCTGTACACAGTGCAAAGGACTTGCCTGTTACGCTGGGCGAGGGGCTAGAGATATCGGGAGTTTGCCCTCGGGGGAACTATCGTGATATGCTTGTGACCAAAAAAGGCGTTGTATTTAACGATTGTGATGTTTTCACTGTTGGCACAGGAAGTCAGCGCAGGCGTGGGGGCTTTGCAAGGCTTTATCCTAACGCAAAGTTTGCAGACATAAGAGGCAATGTTGGTACACGCCTTAAAAAACTTTCTGATGGGCTTTATGACGGCATAATACTTTGTGCGGCAGGAATGGAGCGTTTGGGACTTTCCCTTTCGGAATACGAGGTAAAAGAGTTTGAGCCTTGGGAGCTTTTGCCTGCACCTTGTCAGGCTATAATTGCAGTGGAATGTGCAAAGGAGAGCAAGGCGGCTGAGATAATTTCGCAGGTATCACACAAGGAAACTATGCTCAGGTTTGAAACCGAGCGTGAGGTGATAAGACTTCTGGGTGCGGACTGCACTGTGCCTGTGGGGGCATACAGCGAGATAAATGGGGAAAAGATATCTCTCACTGTTTCAGACGGCAAGGGGCATTTTGCTCAGGGCGAAAAAGAGATAGAAAAAAGATTTGAACTTGTTAAGGAGCTGACTGATAAGCTATGAGCGGCAGAGTTATAATAGCAGGGGCAGGCTGTGGAGATTATGACCTTATCACAATGAGAGGTTATGAGGCTCTGAAAAGCTGTGACGTGGTGATATATGACAGCCTTATAGACAGCCGTTTGCTTGACTTTTGCAAGGACGGTGCGGAGAGAATATGTGTTGGAAAGCGTGCAGGCAGACACAGCTCCACGCAGGAGGAGATAAACGCACTTCTTGTGGAAAAAGCCGCAGAGGGCGGTGTTGTTCTCAGGCTAAAAGGCGGCGACCCTTTTGTGTTCGGCAGAGGGGGCGAGGAGATAACTGCACTCAAAGCCGCAGGCATACCATACAGCCTTATACCGGGGGTGACTTCCTCGGTGGCAGTGCCTGAGCTAGCAGGTATACCGGTGAGCCACAGGGGGCTTTCAAGGAGCTTTCATGTTATAACAGGTCACACTGCGGACGACCTTTTACCTGAGCATTTTGAAAGCTATGCAAAATGCGGTGGAACGCTTATTTTTCTTATGGGGCTTAGAAATCTCCCTGAGATAGCAGGCAGGCTCATTGAAAACGGCATGGGCGAAAATACTCCTGCGGCGGTGATATCAAAGGGGGCTACCCCTGAGCAGAGGGCTGTAAAGGGCTGTCTTGGCGACATTGCTGAAAAGGTGAAGAAAGAGGATCTGCCTGCGCCTGCTGTGATAATAGTTGGAGAAACCGCCGGGCTTGACTTTTCGCCTACCTATCTGCCGCCACTTTATGGAGTTTCTGTGGCTGTCACTGCCACAAAGGGGCTTTCAAGGAGGCTCATAAAGTCGCTCAATGCCCTTGGGGCATATGCTCACCGCTGCGGCGGATTTGAGCTTAGGGAGCTGCACGATGAGGTCACGGAAAAAGCTTTTTCACGGCTTTCAGAGGGCTTTTACAGCCATGTTGCTCTTACAAGTCCAAATGGTGCGGAGATATTTTTGAAAAGGCTTAGAGAAAGCCGTATTGACATAAGAAAGCTAAGCGGAGTGAAGATAGCTGTCATAGGCAAAGGCACTGGGGCGAAGCTTGAAAAGGCTGGGCTTTATGCAGACATAATGCCTGAAAAATTCAACAGCGTGGCTCTTGGAAATATGCTCTCGGGCACTCTTACTTGTGAGGACAAGCTTCTTATAGTACGCTCCTCGGAGGGGTCAGCGGAGCTTGTTAAGCCATTGGCTGAAAAAGGGCTGAACTTTGATGATGTTCATATTTACGAGCCTGTTTACAGCACAGGCGAGAAGACAGATGATAACTACGCTGTATTTGCCAGTGCAGGCGGAGTGAGGAGCTTTTTCCGTGGCGGAGGAAGCTTATCAGAGAATACAAAGTGTATCTCCATAGGCGAAGTGACGGCGGCAGAGCTTAAAAAATACGGTATAAGTGACCCTTTGCTTCCAATGGAAAGCACAGCGGAGGGAATAATACAAAAGATACTTTCAGATAAGTGAGAGGAAGATAAAAATGCGAAGATTCAGAAGATTAAGGGCAAACCCAGTAATGAGAAGAATGGTTTGCGAAACAAGATTAAATGCGGCAGACTTTATCTACCCGATTTTTGTGGCAGAGGGCAATAACATCATGAAGCCTGTTGACTCTATGCCAACAGTTTATCAGTATTCTATCGACGATCTGGAGCAGATACTGCCGCAGATAGCAGACAGCGGTATATCGGGCTTGCTTATTTTCGGCATACCGGAGAAAAAGGACGAGCTTGCAACGGAAGCTTACAATGACAAGGGCGTTACACAGCAGGCAATAAGATACATCAAGGAACACTATCCTGATATGCTCGTTATTGCAGACGTTTGTCTTTGCGAATATACCAGCCATGGACACTGCGGAGTTGTCAAGGACGACAAGATACTCAATGACAGCACTTTGCCGCTTCTGTGCAAAATGGCGGTGAGCCTTGCAAAAGCCGGTGCTGATATTATCGCACCCTCCGACATGATGGACGGCAGAGTTGCGGCAATAAGGGCGGCGCTTGACGAGAATGCTCTTACTGATATTCCTATAATGTCATACAGTGCAAAATTTGCTTCGGGATATTATTCTCCGTTCCGTGACGCCGCAGAATCTGCACCATGCTTTGGCGACAGAAAGTCATATCAGATGGATCCTTGCAACGGACGTGAGGCTCTCCGTGAGATAGAGGACGATATTGAGGAGGGGGCTGACATGGTAATGGTAAAGCCTGCGCTTTGTTATCTTGATATCCTCAGAGCCGCCAGGGACAGATATGATCTGCCTATTGCGGCATACAACGTAAGCGGTGAGTTCTCTATGGTAAAAGCGGCGGCACAGCTTGGCTGGATAGACGAGAAGCGTATCGTTCTTGAAAATCTCACTGCTATAAAGCGTGCAGGTGCGGACATTATCATAACATACCATGCTCTTGACGCCGCAAAATGGATAAAGGAGGACAACTGACATGAACACTGCTAAGTCTGAACAGCTTTACAAAACTGCCTGCGGTTTTATGCCCGGCGGAGTGAACAGCCCTGTTAGAGCCTGCAAGGCGGTTGGCACTGTTCCGCTTTTTATCGACCATGCGAAAGGTTCAAGGATATGGGACGAGGACGGCAACGAGTTCATCGACTATGTATGCTCATGGGGGCCGAATATTCTCGGTCACTGCTGTGAGCCTGTGATAAATGCGGTGAAAGTCGCCTGCGACAAGGGGCTTACCTTCGGTGCTTGCCACAAGGGCGAGATAACCTTGGCTGAGCTTATAAAAAAGCACTTTCCGTCTATGGAAATGCTCAGGCTCGTGAACTCAGGCACGGAAGCTGTCATGAGCGCAATAAGAGCCGCAAGAGGTTTCACAGGCAGGGATAAGATAATAAAATTCGAGGGCTGTTATCACGGTCACTCGGACGGATTGCTTGTAAAGGCAGGTTCTGGACTTATGACGCAGGCTATCCCATCGGGTGCAGGAGTGACAGAGGGCTGCACAAAGGACACGCTTCTTGCAAAATACAATGACACCGAGTCTGTGGAAAAGCTTTTTGAGGAATACGGCAACGAGATAGCCGCACTTATCGTTGAACCATGCGCCGCAAACATGGGCGTTGTTCCGCCTGAAAAGGGCTTTCTTGAATTTCTCAGGGAGATAACGAAAAAGCACGGCACTGTGCTTATATTTGACGAAGTTATAACGGGCTTCAGGCTTTCAGATGGGGGAGCTTCAAAATATTTCGGAGTTACCCCTGACATGACTACCCTTGGCAAGATAGTGGGCGGAGGGATGCCCCTTGCCTGCTATGGGGGAAAGCTTGAGATAATGCAGTGCGTTGCGCCCCTAGGCTCTGTTTATCAGGCAGGCACGCTGTCGGGAAACCCATGCGCAGTGGCGGCAGGAATAGAAACTATCAGGCAGATAGAAAGCATACCAAACTTCTATGAGGAGCTTGACAGAAAGTCGGCAGAGATAGAAAAGGCTCTGCGTGAAAAGGGTCTGAACGTGAATCGCTGTGGTTCGCTCATGACGGTATTTTTCAATGACGAGAGAGTGAAAAGCTATGATGAGGCAAGGGCTTGCGACACGGAAAGCTACGGCAGATACTACCGCCATATGCTTCAAAGCGGCATTTACACTGCACCGTCGCAATTCGAGGCGATGTTCGTTTCCTATGCTCACACTGACGAGGACATTGCAAAGACTATTGAGGCGATAGGGTCTTACAGATAAAAAACGGAACTGTTCAAATCATGCTGAACAGTTCCGCTTTTTTATATTCCATATATGTAGGGGCGAACAGTGTTCGCCCGTTTTGTTTGCCTGACAAACTCATGATATCCACGCAATTTTTGGCTCAATATTCCCAAATGCGGCTTTCAACATAAGTTTGCGAGAAAATCAGGCGGGCGAACACTGTTCGCCCCTACGATGTAACAGTGCAGAAATTCATGGAAAACAGACGAACGCTAAACGGGACGTCGTATTTCTGCAAAGCAGAAATTGCGCTGCTCCCCTACATTACTATCAGCAAATTCTAGGAAGAAGCTCTCCGCCAGGCTGTGGAAGAAGGGTTTGTGAGCCTATCTCGGTTTTCATCACAACTCTGCCTGCGTTATCCTCTGTGACCTCGCCTATGATTGCGGCGTTCTCTGAGTTTTTGCACTTTCTAAGGGCAGAAACGATATCCTCCGCTTTGTCCTTTGGTGCGAATATAACAAATCTGCCCTCGCAGGCAAGATACAATGGTTCTAAGCCCAGCATACCGCACACGCCTTTTACCTCGTCCGCAACAGGTATTTTCGCTGCATCTAAGGTTATTCCAACGCCGCTTTGACCTGCTATCTCGTAAAGAACAGTGCCTACACCGCCTCTTGTTGCGTCACGGATAACGTGGATATCGTTTGTAACGTCGAACATTGCTTTTACGTTTGCCCAGAGGGGTGCACAATCGCTTGTTACGTCTGCCTCTATGCCGAACTCGTCACGAGCCAAAAGTATGGTACAGCCGTGTCTGCCGATATCACCTGACACTATAACTGCGTCGCCTGCTTTGGCAAGCTTGCCTGAGGTGTTGGCGTTGTCCATTATCCTGCCTATGCCCGTGGTGGTGATAAAAACGCCGTCTACCTGACCTTTTCCTGCCACCTTTGTGTCGCCTGCACATATTTCGACACCTGCTTCCTTGGCGGTCTTTGCCATGGCGGCGGCTATCTCCTCAAGCTTATCCATTGGAAAGCCCTCCTCGATAACGAAAGCACAGGAGAGATACAAAGGCTTTGCGCCCATGCAGGAAAGGTCGTTCACAGTGCCGCAAATACTTAGCTTGCCGATATTTCCTCCTGCGAATTCGTATGGGGAAACTATAAAGCCGTCTGTGGTGAATGCTATCTTGCCCTTTTCCATGGAAAGCACGGCGGCATCGTCGGCGGTCAGGTCAGGGTTAGCGAAATGCTCCTTGAAAACACGGTCGATAAGCTCGGAAGTCTGCTTTCCTCCTGCGCCGTGAGCAAGGGTAACAAATTTATCTGTCATAATTATTCCTCTTTTCGGATAGTTTATTTTACAAATTGCCATACTGATAATATGCCGAGCAAGCGCCCTCATTTGACACCATGCACGCACCTATAGGGTGCAGCGGTGTGCAGACCTTGCCGAAAACTTTACAGTCTGAGGGCTTGCACTTGCCCTGCAAAACATCTCCACAGCGGCAGGCCGGGTTTGGCTTGCCTGTTATTTTCGGCAGGGAGAATTTCTTTCGTGCGTCAAAGTCAGCATATTCGTCACGGAGTATCATGCCCGACATTGGGATGATACCAAGTCCACGCCACTCGCTGTCGCAGGGGGTCATGACCTTTTCCATAAGCTTTATGGCGGCAGGGTTGCCCTCAGGTTTTACCACTCTCGGATAGCAGTTTCTGAAAAACGGCTCGCCACGCTGAGAAAGTTCTATGGTAACAGCAAGAGCCGTAAGAAGTTCAGCAGCCGTGAAGCCTGTCACAACGCCTGAAACGCCCTTTTTCACAAGCTCCTCGCACACGGCTGTGCCTGTGATAGCGTTGACATGGCCGGGGTACAAAAATGCGTCTGCACTTCCCTCCAAAGCCTTATAGGCGTTTGGCATGGTCTTGTTTGCACCAAGAATAGAGAAGTTTTCAAGCCCCAGCTTTTTCGCTTTTTCTACTGCAAGGCAGGCTGATGGGGTGGTAGTTTCAAAGCCAACGGCGAGAAATACCACCTGCTCATCTCTATGGCTTTCGGCATATGAAACTGCGTCAAGGGGCGAATAGACTGTCTTTATCACAGCACCCTTTGACCTTGCTCCTGCAAGACTCATTTCTGTACCGGGAACTCTTATAAGGTCGCCGAAAGTGCATATCACCGCACCTTTTTCAAGAGCGAGCATACAAGCCTCGTCGATAAAGCCAATGGGGGTAACGCACACAGGACAGCCAGGACCTGAGATAAGCTCAACGCTCTCAGGAAGGAGCTTTCTTATGCCAAGCCTGAAGATCTCGTGGGTGTGAGTACCGCAGACCTCCATTATGCGAAGCTTTTTGCCGTCATCACGTTTGTAGGAGCTTATTATCTCCTTTGCATTTTCTATAGTGTTCATTGGATACTCTCCATTATCTCGTCAGTTTCTTCGCTATCGTCAGAGGTTATCTTTGCGATAGCCACCCCTGCGTGTACCATGACATAATCTCCCACTTCAAGATCGTCGATAAGGTCAGCAGATACCTCTCTTTTTGCACCGCTTGCGTCAATAACAGCAGTGCCCTCGTTTACACTTACTACCTTTGCAGATAAACCTACACACATATCAATACCTCCAAAAAAATTTAATCTATATCACAAAATCAGAAATGAGATACACAGGCGACCAAAGGTCGCCCCTACAGAATAAGAAAATCATCGCCGCAGGCGATACCTTAATTCCTCATTCCTCATTCCTCATTCAGATAAAACGCTTGTCCCAAAGCTATACCGCCGTCATTGGCAGGCACAAGGCTGTGGATAAGCACTCTAAGCCCCATTTTTTCAAGGCGGCACTTCACCATTTTAAGCAGAAGCTTGTTCTGAAAAACTCCCCCGCTCAAGGCACAGACCTTTACGCCTGTTCTCTCGCTTATGGTCCTGCACGCCTGTGCGGTCATATCCGCAAGAAGTGAGTGGAACTCATAGGCAAGGCGGTTTTTATCCTCACCATTTTGCATACCATGGCAAAGACGCTTGATAAGAGCCTGAGTGCAGAGCATTATCCTGCCCTCTTTTTCGGCAGTGAGCTTTTCCATAGGCTCGTAAATACCGAAAGGCTCACGGCTGAATTTTTCTGCCGCAAACTGCAACGCCATGGAAGCTTCGCCCTCAAAGGTTGAAGAACGCCTTATGCCAAGCACCGCAGAAGCGGCGTCAAAAAGCCGTCCTGCGCTTGTGGAGCTTACTGCGTTTACTTTTTTCTCTGCCATTATAGACAGAAGCTTGTACTCTTTCGCTGTACAAATACCAAGCTTTTCACAGATCTCTCCGCCCCTTTCCCCATAGGCTGAGCCTGCTATCATTGTGGCAATACGCCAGCCTTCTTTAGAGGAAAGATCGCCGCCCACCTGCATGAAAGGCTTTATGCTTCCCATACGCTCAAAGCCTGTGCGGTCGCAGAGAAGTATCTCTCCTCCCCATATGGTGCCGTCTGTGCCAAAGCCTGTGCCGTCATATGATACGCCTATGACCTTTTGGCTATAGTCGTTTTCTGCCATACAGGATAGGATATGAGCATAGTGGTGCTGGACTTTTTTCAGAGGCAGGTCAAGCCCCTCGGCAAATGCAACTGTATTGTATTTGGGGTGCATATCACAGACTACGTTTTGCGGCACTGCTTCCAGAAGTTCGCACATACGCTTCACGGACTCCTCAAGCGCCTTTACAGTGCGGATATCAGCCATATTCCCCACATAGGAAGAGAGATAATAAAGGCTTCCCTTTCTGATACAGAACGTATTTTTAAGCTCACCGCCTATGGCAAGGGTCTGACCCTTATCACCGCAGGAAGTCATAACAGGCAGTGGTGCATATCCTCTTGAACGCCTTATTATGTAAGGCTTGCCCTCAAATGTATCCATGACAGTATCGTCTGAGCGTATCAAGATACGTCTGTTGTGGGATAATATCAGGTCGCAGAAGCCTGAAATCTCGCTGAGTGCGTCCTCGTCGCTTCGACAGATAGGTGCGCCACGGACGTTTCCGCTGGTCATAACAAGACTGTCGGTCATTTCCACGCCGTCATCGTAATCAAAAAGAAGCAGGTGCAAAGGGGCATAGGGGAGCATTACTCCCACTGTGGGATTATCGGGTGCAACGCTTTCGCAAAGGCTTCGGCTAGTTTTTTTATCAAGAAGCACGATAGGCTTTTGCCAGCCTGTGAGAAGCTTTTCCTGCACTTCGCCAAAATCGCACTCACGCCTTGCGGTAGAAATATCCTTCAGCATAACGGCAAGTGGTTTTGCAGGGCGGTTTTTAAGCTCTCTGAGCCTTTTCACTGCGCTCTCGTTTTTTGCGTCACAGCAAAGGTGAAAACCGCCTATGCCTTTGACAGCGATTATCTTCCCTGCCATGACGGCTTCTCTTGCGGCGGTGATAGCCTCAGCGCCTTTCTTTTCACTGCCTATGATATAGACCTCCGGACCGCATTTGTTACAGCACACAGGCTGGGCGTCATAACGCCTTGTGGCAGGGTCGGTGTATTCCTCCTCGCAGTCTTTGCACATTGGAAAGTCAGCCATTGTGGTGCGAACTCTGTCATAGGGCATAGAGTCCATAATAGTGAGCCTTGGACCGCACTGGGTACAGTTTATAAAAGGGTGGTGGTATCTTCTGTTTGTTTTGTCAAAAAGCTCCGCCTTGCATTTTTCGCACACTGCAATGTCAGGGGATACGAAAATATCCCCTTTTTCCTTTTCGCTGTCGATTATCTCAAAGCTGTCAAAAGGCGGTTCGTCGGCATGGGCGGAAATTATCTCCATTATCACCGAACGCTCAGGGGGACGGCTTTCAAGGGCTTTTTTCAAGTCCTCCACAGCCTTTTCACTGCCCTGTGCGTGTATCTCAACATAAGAGCCTTTGTTTGCCACAGTGCCGCAAAGTCCAAGGTCTGACGCTTCACGGCTGACAAAAGGTCGGAAGCCCACGCCCTGAACGATACCATAAACACGAATCATCTCAGTTTTCATCAGATAAGCTCCCTGACGGTGTCCTTTATCTCGTCCTCTGCTTCACTGCTGAGAACGTCTATAAGCACGTCCTCAAACTCCTCACCGTCCTGACCCTCATCTATGGCAGCATTTCTGAGCCTGCCTAACATTCTCACAGTATGCACTGTAGGTCTGCGACGAACGGACTCCATGAGAATATTTTCATACCCTCTGCCGTAAAACTGCTCCATATATCTCACCACGGCACTTGTCATGCTGATATCAGCCATGGGGTGTCTTTCGAGAAACCTAAGCAGAGGCAAAACTGCGTTTATGCCCTCGCCGCTTTCGTCAAGCTCCTCCATGCAGTTTTCGGCTTCATATTCAAACTCCTCTGAGCCGAGATATTCTTCAAGACGCTCTATAATTTCTTCTGTCATATCTTTTCACTCTCTCCCTGCAAAAGTCTGCCTGAAAGTCCGAAATGCGGAAAGTCTATAAACTCGCCGCTGAAATTTTTCATAACACGTCTGAGGGTCTTGTCTGCGATAACAACGTCATAGTTATCACCAACATTGTCGCAAAGGTCGCTTTCGTCTGCAAGGAAAAAATCACTCTGCTGTAAAAGCTCTTTTTTCTGCATAAAAAACGTTGCCGATGTGCAATGACACTTGCCGCTTTTTTCTGTGATAAGCTTTCTCACAGCGTCAGCCGCTGTTTGGTTATGTATCACAAGGACGTTTTTATCCGCAAAGTTATCAGCTTTTTGCACTATCTCCTCAGGCAGACAGCTTCGTGGATATTCTATCTCATAAGGCGTGCCGAACTTTTCTTTGAGATACTCCGCCGCCTTTATTGCCGCCGCTGAACAGACTATGTTCATCTCTGCCGCAGCCGCATTTTTCACATCATCAAGGGTGCTTCCCATGCCGTAGCAGATAACATTTTCCCAGCCCTTTGCCTTATATTCCGCCACTATCCTCTCGGGGCTTATGATACTAAGCTCCAAAGGTGTTGCACCGATAATGCCAAGCCTGCCTTTCTGAACAGGCTTGCTCTCAGTGGCAAAGGTCTTGAAAAGCTCTATCCACACCGGCTCTGAGCCACTATCATAATAGTTCGTGCCTGTACACTCGGCTGTTATGCAAGGAAGTCCTGTTTTCTTCTCTGCCATTCGTTTCAACGCTCTCATATCCGTGGCAATGACCGCAGGCACAGGCGTGCCTATTATGGCGGTGAAGGCTGGTCTTATCTGCTCACAGGCTTTGGAGAGCTTTTCGATAAGCCTGTCGTCACGTCCTAAAATTGCGTCCATATCACGAAGCCCCGCGCTGAAAACTGCGCTCTTTTTGGTAAACCACCTTGGCTCGTCAAAGCCGCAGACGTTGCCTGCACAGCCGCCTGCGTCGCATATTACCATTAGTCCTCCAAGCTCATAAAGCACTGCCGCCGCTCCTGATTGGTCAGGGGCAAAGGGTGACAAAAGCTTCAAAAGATTTTTCATTTATCCTCCGCTCCTTTCCAATCAAGTGCCTTTTCAAGGTCGCAAAACAGCTTTTTTACACCTGCATAGCCGAAAGGCTGTATCTCGTCATTAAAGTCTGCTCCCGCTATGTCAGGGTGATAATAGGCACAGTCCTTGCCGATATAAACGTTCACACTCTCGTCAGGCTCATAAAAGAGCATTGTGGGTGAGAGATTTGAATATATCTTCGTTTCAGGGGAAAGCTGTGCTATCTTTTTCACAAAGCCGAAATTTCGCTCCCCCACAGTGCCGAATATCTCCGCCACCTTGAAGCCGTATCTTATAAGTGCCAAAGACACTTCTATAGGGTCGCAGTTTGAAAACTCGCCCACTGCAAAGCACAGCCCTTTATGCTTTTCTCTGAAATCATCTATAAGAGCCATGGTCTGCTCATAATACTCTTTATCGCAAAGCTCCGCTCCTATCGCCTGACCCAGCAGACGATACTGCGTAGATATCTTGTCAGCCTGAAAAACTCTCGCAAGCTCTATAAAAGGTATGTTAAGCTCCTGCTCCATTTGCTGGGCGGCATATCTTGCTTCCGCATTGAGTACAAGAGAAAAATTTGCCTGCGACATTTTTTCATATTCCTCGAATGTATCGCACCTTGAAAGTTCCCTTATGGTCTTTACGCCTGCACTTTTCAGCAGGCTGTAAAGCTCGCAATCCTCCTGCAAGGGTGAGAAATAACCGAGGATATTCACCTCGTCAGACTTTCTCTTGCGTGGTTTCAAAAGGGAATACACCGATTTTCGCACTGAAGCCATAGGGGGCAGACGCTTTTCCCTTGTAAGGGCATACATATAGCACGGCACAACAGGCACGCCTGCTCGGTCGCTGGATTTTCTGCACACTCTGTCCATATCAGTGCCGAGGAGAGCGTCAACGCAGGTTATACATATCATCACCGCTGAGGGAGTGTAATCAAGGCTTTGACATACCTCCTCCACGGCTTTTGGTATCTTTGTGAGGTGCCTGCCTGTGACGATATCGGTATCGTCAAGAAGCAGATAGAAAAATCTGTCGCCGTAGCCGCTTTCCGCACTGAGCATAGTGGTGTTTCGTCCACAGCAGGCAGGAGCCACAAGAAGCATAACCGAATTTGGCACTGCAAGTCCTGCTCTTTTTACACCAAAGCCCTGCGCTCCCGGTGAATTGAACGCCAATGTTGCAGGAGAGCTGTAGATAAGGTGCTTTGCCGAAAGAAGCTCGTCAGGGATATTATCTTTTCCCTTTTGGGCAAGCTCCGCCGCCGTTATGTAAAACGCTTTAGTCATCGTTGTCCTCCTGCATAAGGGTCTGAGCAAGCTTCAAAAAGCATTTTGCAGCCTGACAATCAGGCTCGCCCTCTATGACGGTCATGCCTTTATCCTCACATCTAATGATATCGTCGCTTCTTGGTATATCCGCAACGATATCAAGCCCTGCGCTTTCTGCAAATGCTCTGACCTTTTCTTCCTCGCCCTCAACGTTTCGCCTGTTCATGACGATACCACGGACTTTTGCATAGCTTCTGTCGGCAAAGTTTTTCACCGCACTGTTTATATTATTTGCGGCATACAATGCCATTTTCTCGCCTGAGGTGACGATAAGCACATTTGAAGCGTAGCCCTCTCTGATAGGTGCGGCGAAACCTCCGCACACAACGTCTCCGAGAACGTCATAAAGCACAACGTCAGGCTTATATTTTTCAAAAAGCTTCAAGTCTTCAAGCAGGCTGAACGTGGTGATTATACCTCTGCCTGCACAGCCAAGTCCGGGGGTAGGACCGCCTGTTTCTATACAAAGCACTCCGCCATAGCCCTCTTTTGATATCTCCTCTATGCTCTCAGGCTCATCGTCATGCTCTCTGAGATAATTCATCACAGGCATAACAGGCTCGCCCCCAAGAAGATTTATGGTAGAGTCAGCCTTTGGGTCACAGCCAATTTGTATAACTCTTTTTCCAAGACTTGCAAATGCGGCGGCAAGGTTTCCCGTAACTGTGGATTTTCCTATTCCGCCTTTTCCGTAAACGGCTATTTTTATCATAAAAGTATCCGTGCGAAAGCACGTTCCTCCTTTTTATAGGTTAAGTATTTTGCTTACATCTTTATCTATCAGATCGGGGATATCTTTAAGAAAACATCTTCCCGAAAAAGCAACGTGCGGCAGTGAAACAAAGCTTGCCTCTTTGCATATGGGTCTGAAAAGCGGGTCTGCTATGACGGTCTTATGCTGTGAAAAAAGCTTTTCAAGCTCTGCTTCTTCCTCGCAGAAAATGTCCGTCCCTGACAGCACCTCGCTGTTTCTTATGCCAACTGTCGCCACAGTTTTTGCGCCAAGTTCAGCCCCAAGGGAAGAAGCAAAAACGCTTTCCCCTGCAACTATCATATGAGCATTCTCTACAGCTTTTTCACCGCAGGAATTTATACAAACGCCCTCTGACACTGCTCTTTTCAGGTCAGCGGAAAGCTTTTTGGAAAAGCTTTTCCCCACAGGCACACCCACAACATATGGCACGCCATAGGTATCAAAAAGATACTCCGCTGACGCTATCCCGTCTGAGGATATAACAAGGCTTACAGCCGCCTGTGGTGCGGTAGAGATCTCATCAAGACTGCTGTCCATAGCAAAACAGCTTTGCACTGAAAAGCCGTTATCCAAAAGCCACTTTTTTATGGAGCTTACGCTGGTGTTCACTGAAAAGTCAAGAGGCGTTGCACCAATAATATTCACTGAATTTGCCTGCTTTTCTTTTCCCTCACGGCAGAAAAGCTTTGCAATATTAAGGAAAGCTCCCTCTGCTCCTTGAAGATAGGAATGAGTGCCGTTGGTATCAACGAAAAATGTGGTCAGACCTGTTTCACGCTCTATCTCCTCAGCCGCCGCACTATAGTCAAAGCCTGTCATTGCAGGCATTGGCGAACCGCAAATGGCTATGAATTTGGGTGAAAGCTCACCTGCCGCTTTCGCCACATCACGAATGAACTTGCCGTCATTGCCCATAACGGCGTCCGCTTCTGTTAGTGCAGAAATATATATCATGCTTTTGCGGTCATACCAGCGTGGCTCGTCATGGGTGGCGTAGGTGGAGTTACAGCCCGAAGCGTCATGGACGACGGTCATTCCGCCAAGTTCATAAAGTGCCGAGCATACTCCCGAAGTATCCGCCGCATATATGGATATCACTTTTGCATTCATAGACAGCTTTCACACCCCCAGCCCTTGTGTTGTATCACCTTACGTCTGTCCTTTTTGTTTACTGCTCCCTCAGCCATAAGCTCTGCAAGCCTTTTTATGCCCTCGAAGCCGTATCCCCCGCCCCCTGCGACTATATCAACAAAGTTATCGGTCTGGCAGAAAAAAGCCGCTTTCTGACCTACTGCAAGATATTTTTCTTCGCACTGTGAAAACTCCATTTTCACATTCACAGTAGGGAGAATTTCAAGGTCGTGGCAATGGGCTTTCAGCCACTGAAAGTCTGCCCTTTCCTCCTCTGAAAAGCTGTCGGCATAGCAACGCTTCACATTGAAGCCTTTCTCTGCAAGAAGTCTGCAAAAGCCAAGGGGCCTTGGCAGAGCGGTATAATCCACGGCTATAGGCAAATCCCCTACTACATCAAGGGCATTTGCAAGAGCCTTGTCGGCGGCTTCTCTGTCAGCAGAAAAGTCAGGCGTTTTCACACCAAGCTGAGTGCAAAGCCTGCTGTAATTTTTCTCTATCTCATCATAGCCATAGCACAAGGGTAGATACAAATGCTTTGTGCCAAGTCGCTTTTCAAGTTCCTCTCCTGAGGGCTTTGCCGTGGGGATATAGGTGATATTCAAAGAGCTTTCCGCCATGGAGAGATACTCCTCATAGGTCTTGCACTTTGTTATGTCAAGAAGCTCAAAGCCTGCTGAGTTTATTATTTTTACAAGCTCGGAGGCTTCGTCCGTGGCTCTGTCACAGCCTATTATTGCCGCCGTTTCAGGCTTCTTTTCGCACTTTTCAAGTGGCTCGTAAAGCTGTTTTCTCATAAGGCTGTCGGGGGAGATAGACTTTCTCATGGTGGGCGTCATGTAGCAATCTATAAAATGCACCTGCGGAAACAATGCCGAAAGTTCGTCTATTATCATTTTGTAGTCACAGCCTGCAAAAAGGTGGACGCAGCTTAGAAAAATCAAAACGCACTTTGGCTTTTCCTCAAGCCTGTTTATTATATCCCTCACTCCGTCTATAACGTCCTGCTCCATTGTGCCGTCATACAGTTCCTGCTCAGAAACAGTCACCCATGACATTCTGTCCATGGCGTTCATCTCTGCCGCAGTGAGGATAACGCCCCTTAAACAGCCCTGTGCGCAGACAAATATCTGCCGTGACTCAGGGATAAGCATACCGGTATGGACGATATTCCACACGCCCCTTGTGGGGGGATTATATTCAAGACCGCTTTCAAAAGGCGCAGGAAAAGCCGCCTTTGTTATATTTATGCCGCTCTCTTTTATCATTTTTCTTCTCCCATACCGCAAAGCTCGGCTATCTTATCCGCAAGGGTTTTATACTGCTCTGCCACAGTGCTGTCAGGAAAAGCTTCCATGACAGTTTTGCGCATATCCTCAGCTTCGCTCACAAGGTCGCTTCGGTCTATCTCGGCTATCACAGAGCTGTGAAAATCAGCCGCAAGCTCTGTCGCTTTTTCCTCCTCGTTTTTTACGTTGCGTTTATTGAGGATAAAGCCGCCAAGTGAAGCATATCCACGGCTTTTGAAATTTTCCACCGCCATTGCGATATTTGCGGCGGCATATACAGACATACTCTCGCCTGAGGTGATGATAAACACCTTATCGGCATAACCCTTTCGCATTGGCATTGAAAAACCTCCGCACACCACGTCGCCGAGAACGTCATAGATAACAACGTCAGGCTGATATTTTTCATATGCGCCCTTTTTTTCAAGCTCCTCCAAAGCGGCGATTATACCTCTGCCTGCACAGCCAAGCCCCGGGACCGGACCTCCTGCTTCAACGCACACAACACCGTTATAGCCTACCCTTACCATATCTTCAAGGTCAAAGCTTTCGCCTTTTCGCACAAGGTCAAGAACGGTGGGTATCCTCTCTCCCCCATGGAGAAATATGGTGGAGTCAGCCTTTGGGTCACAGCCTATCTGCATGACTTTCAGACCTTTTTGTGCAAGTGCAATACTGACGTTTGATGCCGCCGTTGACTTTCCTATTCCGCCTTTTCCGTAAAAAGCAAGCTTTATCATTATCTGTGATCTCCTCTTGATATCTTTATTTTATAGCCTATGGACTCCATTCGTCTTTCAAGGCAAGCCCTGCACTGTGCTGGCTCGTCACCTGTGCATATCTTGTTGTCATAGAGCATATATTTTTTTCTCACTGCCACAGGGGACAGATTCGGCATTATAACGTTCGCACCTGACAGCACCCCTTGTTCTCTCCCTTTGGGGTTTATAGTACCAAGGGCTGTGGTGGCAGGCAAAAGAACGTCGGGGAGCATTATTCTGCAAAGGCTCAGCATAAAAAGCGTAAGCTCATATGAGCCTTGTGGACAGCTTCTGAAAGGCGTGTCCTTATGTGGGAGAAAAGGTCCAATGCCTATCATTTCGGGCTTGAAACCGCACATAAACTCCATATCCTCAGCAAGGCACTCCGCCGTCTGATACGGTGAGCCTATCATCATTCCACAGCCTGTCTGATAGCCTATCTCTTTAAGATCTGACAGACACTCCATTCGGTTTTTCCAAGACATTTCGGCTGGGTGGAGCTTTTTGTAATGCTCCTCGTCGGCAGTTTCGTGCCTGAGAAGATACCGGTCTGCACCTGCATTGAAGAGGGCTTCATAGTCCTCACGGCTTTTCTCACCTAGAGATAATGTTACCGCACAATCGGGGTGGCGTTTTTTTATCTCGCTGACGATACCGCAGAGCATTTCTCTGTCATAGAAAGCGTCCTCACCGCTTTGAAGCACAAAGGTACGGAAACCATAGCCGTAGCCCTCGTCACAGCACTGCAGGATCTCCTCAGCGGTGAGCCTGTATCTGCTCACGTTGCCGTTTGAACGCCTTATTCCGCAGTAAAGGCAATCGTTTTTGCAGATGTTTGAAAACTCCACTATGCCCCTTATGTAGATATCCTTGCCGAACATTTCCTGCGAAATGCCCCTTGCAAGCTCTGCGGCATAGGCTCTGTCGCTCTCGTCATATTCTTTTATAAGCTTCACCCATTCATAGTGGGAAAGCTTTTTCTCGCAGTTTAGTTTATCAATAAGTTCTCTGACCGCCATTGTGATCTTCAAGCTCCTTTACAAGATGTGGAAACACTTCTATGCTCCGTTTGAGAATACCCTTCATATAGGCAATGGCAATGCCGTAATTTGTGAACGGCACGTCTGCGTCACAAGCACACTTCATTCTGTAAGTAAGCTCTTTTGAGCCGAGCATACAGCCGCCACAGTGTATGCAAAGCGCAAAATCTGAAAGCTCCTCTGGAAAGCCGTGACCTGATGACAGCACTATCTCAAGATCCTTGCCTGTATATTCTTTCAGCCAGTTCGGAAGCTTCACAGAGCCTATATCACCGCACTGTCTGTGATGTGTACAGCCCTCTGAAATAAGCACCTTGTCACCGTCTTTAAGATCGTCCATAGCTTTCACACCCTTTACTGCGGCGTCAAGAAAGCCCTTATATCTAGCCATAAGGATAGAAAATGAGGTGAGAGGGATATCCTCGGGAGTATCCTTTGAAACTCTTGAGAAAGCCTGACTATCCGTTATAACAAGTGCAGGCTTCTCTATCCTGCCAAGCACTCCTGAAAGCTCAGTTTCTCTTACCACCACTGCACAGGCGTTTGCTTCAAGGACATCTCTTATGGCCTGCTGTTGTGGCAGGATAAGCCTGCCCTTTGGTGCGGCGCTGTCGATAGGGGTGACAAGCACCACCATATCGTCAGGCTTTATAAGGTCGCCCACAAGCTTCATTGTCATGGTGTCTGTTTCAGTGAGCTTTGCAACGGCGTTTTTAAGCTCCTCTATGCCTGTTTTCTCTTTTGCGCTGACGTACACTGCTCCCTCCTCTTTTGGGATATCAGTGAGCAGGTCGGCTTTGTTTTTGGCTATAATAAAGGGTATGTTTTTCTCTTTGAATATTGAGATAAGCTGTTTTTCGCAGTCGCCAAGGGGCAAGGTGCAATCGGTAACAAGAACTGCGCAATCTGTTCTGTTTAGTATCTGCTTAGTTTTCTTCACACGAAGCTCTCCAAGCTCGCCCTCGTCGTCAAAGCCTGGGGTATCTATTATCACAACAGGGCCAAGGGGCAAAAGCTCCATTGCCTTTGTAACAGGGTCGGTGGTAGTGCCTTTCGTATCGGATACCACTGCAAGATCCTGATTTGTTACTGCATTCACAACGCTTGATTTTCCTGCGTTTCGTCTGCCGAAAAATCCTATATGTATACGTTCTCCGCTTGGTGCGTCATTAAGTCCCATTGCAAAAGCTCCTCTCAAAAAAATAAGCCATACCCCTATGGATACAGCTTTTCTATAGCAAAACAAGACCACACGATAGTGCAGCTTTCTGCTTGATGTGTATTCTTTCGCCTTAAAGGAGAAAACTCGTTTTCGGCGTCAGGGTCACAAATATTTATTAGATTTTTACTGTGGCGAATAAAGGGTCTTGGCGGTCACTCCCTCAAGCCTGCCTATCTTGCCTGCAAGAGAATTTATAACGTCCTGCGGAGCGTCAACTGCCACACTTATTATGTTCATGCCACGCTCTCGGTATGGCAGACCCATTCGTCCTATTATATACTCGGCATGCTCATGAAGAATTGCGTTTATCTCCTGTGCAGAGCCGTTATCGTGTGCGATTATTGCAAGTATTGCCACACGGGTATCCATAAAACACCCCCGTAATATAAAAGTGTACTTTATCTTACTTTATGATAGCACGATTTGTTGTCGTTGTCAATTGGAAGTTATCTATTTGAATAAATTTTTTAGATAACAATCGAATAAAATATATGACATATGCTATTGACAAGTAGAGTTAGCCATGGTAAACTTATTTTGTGGAGTTCTTTTAGATAAAACATAAGAATAAAATATAGCTATGGAGGAAAAGACAATGACTCTTGATAAGCTTAAAACGGGTGAGTCTGCCGTAATAAAAGCGGTAGGTGGCGAGGGTGCGCTTAGGCTGCGTTTTCTCGACATGGGACTTATACCCAAAACAAAGGTGAAAATGCTAAAGCGTGCGCCAATGGGTGACCCTCTTGATATCGTGCTGAGAGGCTACGAGCTGACGCTCAGGATAGAGGACGCAAAAAACATAGAGATAGAAAAAACAGAGGAGAATGACCATATATGAGATTTGCCCTTGCAGGAAATCAGAACTGCGGAAAGACCACGCTTTTTAACGTCCTTACAGGGTCTAATCAGCACGTTGGAAACTTTCCCGGTGTAACAGTCGAGCAGAAGGTCGGTGACATAAAGGGGCAGAAAAACTGCACTGTGGTGGATCTGCCGGGAATATACTCACTGCGTCCTTACACGCAGGAAGAGATCGTCACCCGTGACTACATAATAAATGAAAAGCCTGACGGCATTATAAACATTGTTGACGCCACCAATATAGAACGAAATCTGTATCTCACTTTACAGCTTCTTGAACTGCGTGTGCCAATGGTGCTTGCCTTAAACATGATGGACGAGGTAAGAGCCAACGGTGGAACGATAGACGTAAAAATGATGAGCGACGCACTTGGCATACCTGTTATACCAGTAAGTGCGGCAAAGGGCGAGGGTATCTCAGACCTTATCGACAAGGCTGTAGAAACTGCCCGAAACAAGACAAAGCCTGTTGTCACAGACTTTTGCTCAGACGATTCCGCTGTGCACAGATGTATACACGCAGTTGTGCATCTTATCATGGATCATGCAAACCGTGCAGGCATACCGCCGAGATTTTGTGCTTCAAAGCTTATTGAGGGTGATAAGAATATCGAGGATCAGCTTGAGCTTAATCAAAACGAGCTGGAGCTTCTTGAACACTGCATAGTGGAAATGGAGGACGAATCAAAGCTTGACAGAAATGCGGCGCTTGCAGATATGCGATACGACTTTATCGAGAAAGTCGTTGCCATAAGCGTTGTGAAATGCCACGAGAGCCGAGAACACAAGCGGAGCGTAAAAATAGACCGCATTTTAACGGGAAAATACACTGCACTGCCTGTATTTTTCGGCATAATGTTTCTTGTATTTTTCCTCACATTCAATGTTATCGGCTCGACCCTTTCCGATTGGCTTTCCCTTGGTATAGACAAGCTCACCGACCTAGCAGACAAAGGGCTTACAGCCTACGGCATAAACCCTGTTGTACACAGCCTTATAATAGACGGAGTTTTTGCAGGCGTTGGAAGCGTTCTAAGCTTTCTGCCTATAATAGTGACGCTGTTCTTTTTCCTTTCCATACTGGAGGACACGGGCTACATGGCACGAGTGGCATTCGTAATGGACAAGCTTCTTAGAAAGATCGGTCTTTCAGGACGAAGCTTTGTGCCTATGCTCATAGGCTTCGGCTGTTCTGTGCCTGCCATAATGGCGACGAGAACGCTTGTATCAGACCGTGACAGAAAAATGACCATACTTCTTACCCCTTACATGAGCTGTTCGGCAAAGATACCTATTTACGCAGTTTTCTGTGCAGCGTTTTTCAAAAAATATCAGGCGCTTGTGATGATAGGCTTATACATAACGGGCATAGTGCTTGGGATAATAGTTGCACTGATACTGAAAAATACAGCTTTCCGTGGCAAGCCTGTGCCGTTTGTAATGGAGCTTCCAAACTATCGTCTTCCTTCGGCAAAAAGCGTGGGACTTCTTCTTTGGGACAAGGCAAAGGACTTTATACAAAGAGCTTTCACAGTTATATTCTTTGCGACTATCATAATATGGTTTCTTGAAACCTTTGACGCAAAGCTCAACGTTGTGAAAGACTCCTCTGACAGCCTGCTCGCTCTTATCGGTCAGGCTATATCGCCAATATTCAAGCCGTTGGGCTTTGCAGATTGGAGAGTGACCACCTCGCTTATTTCAGGCTTCACTGCAAAAGAGGCGGTAGTAAGCACAATGGCTGTGCTGATGAACACAAGCACTGCAAACCTTGGCACTGCTCTTTCGGGAGCATTCTCCACCCTTTCCGCACTGAGCTTTCTCGTATTCACCCTGCTTTACACCCCATGTGTTGCGGCGGTGGCGACCATAAAGAGAGAGCTTGATTCAAGGATACAGACAGTAGGCGTTGTGATAATGCAGTGCATGGTGGCATGGCTTTGCGGCTGTGCGGTATATCAGATAGGAGCGTTATTATGAATACAGCCGACTGGATAGTGGTGATACTTCTGCTTTTATGGGCAGTGGCGGCGGCAATAAGTATATCAAAGCAAAAGAAAAAAGGTAAATGCTGTGGCTGTTGTTCACACTGTCACAGCAGATGCGGCAAAAAATAAGGCATAAAAATAGCGGAGAACTGCAAATAAAATGCGTTCTCCGCCATTTTATTAATATATAAGCAACACTAAGAAAATCAAAAATTTACAATACATCTGGCTTTTTTCGTTAATATACCTGACAAATAAGCAAAAATGTGATATAATATAGCTTAGGGCGAAGTAATCTACCCTGTTTTTTTGAGATAAGGTTAGTTTAATCTAACTTTATAAAGAAAACCAGCTTAGAAAGGTCGGTATTATGAAGAAACAATTTTTTAGCAATGAGAAAGACGGTTTTTATGGTACATATTATGAAAACCCAAAGGGTGCAAACTGCGCAATGATAGGTCTGTTCGGCGACGATCCTAATGACTTTATGGCAAAGTGCGGAGCAAAATGGCTTCACAAAAATGGCGTGAACGTTATGTGTATGTCACCTGACGTGAAGAACTACGGCCATGTGAACTTCCCGCTTGAAAGGATAGAGACCGCTATAAAGTGGCTCAAAAGCCATGGAAACAAGAAGATAGGCATAATGGGAATGAGTACGGCAGGAATGGATTCCCTTGTGGCAGCTTCATATTTCCCTGACATAACACTCACTTTCGGTCTTACGCCAAGCGACTTTGTATGGCAGGGCTTTGAGCAGGGCGAAAAAGACGGCTGCAAGGAATGGCCTATCCCTGACGCTTCCACACTTTCATGGCAGGGCAAGCCGCTTGCCTATATGCCGTTCGTTTATGCCCACCCTGAATACTATCACAAAATAGAAGAAGAAACCAAAGGCTCGGGAGATATAACACGAAGCACGCACCTTTTTATTGACTCTGAAAAGGCAAGAGAACATACAGAGGAAGAAATGATAAAGGTTGAGAACATCAAGGGCAAGCTTATAATGGTGGGTGCTGATGACGACAGCTTCTGGGAGGCAGGAAAATACGTCCGCCGCATAGATAAGCGCTTGAAAGAACGCCCTCACGAGTGCGATTACGAAGCCCTGACTTACGAGCATGGAACGCACTTTGTGCTTCCTGAGACAATGCTCAGAAAAGCACTTCCTGTGGGACTTAAATTCGTAATGAAATTTATTTTCAAGGCTGCAAAGGACTATCCTAAGGAGTGCGAGCAGACAAGAAAGGATATCGACAGACGACTTTCTGCAGCTTTAAAACAGTGGGTAGCTGAATAAAAAAGCCCATAAAATACGCTATTTTGTGTAGGGGCGACCTCTGGCGCCCCTTGCTCGATATGTTTTACGATAAACAAAGACCGACTTCCAGCGAAAAAAAGCTGAAAGTCGGTCTGTTATTTTTTCCAACAGCATAAATGCTTTCAAAAAGAAGATTTTTGTGAATTTTGTGAGTTTTGTTAGTTTGTCAATGATATTGGACACGATAGTTATTGAAGAATTCGATAGGCGAAAGCCAGTTTAAAGGACGCATAGGACGATTGTTTGTCCTCTTTAAACGTGCAGCTAGCTGCACGTTTAAATCTTCACAGGAATAAAAACTATGGCAATTATAGAATTTGTTGTGATCTTCACGGTGGCTTCTTTCAACCTTGCCATTGTGCCGTGGAGTATATGGACGTATAAGCTTATGCCTTACTCCCAACTTTTCTAATGTCGCCTCAAAAAGCGTCTGCCTGTTTTTCTTGCTGGAAGAAAAACGATTCGTGAACTCAAATCCATTGTCTGTTTGGATACATTCGACCTTTATCCCTCTTCGCTTGTACCACTCGACCAAGCGCCTTGCAAAATCTGCTGATGAATAAGTGCTTTGTTCTTCATAGCCGTACAAAAATCTCAGCCTTGTAAATTCATCTATCGCAGTATATTGATACAACTTCATTGTCGGGTCTGCAAGACAGCACCTTGGCACGACCTTTACATCGACCTGAACACGTTCGCCGGGATGTGTCATCTGCTCATATGGCTTTGATACAGGCTTTGTCTTTTCCTTCTTTTCAGGCAACATTCCAAGCCTTCTCATTACTCTATACAAGCTTTCTACACGTCTTGTATAGCCTTTCTTTTTTAGCCTGTGCCAGAGTTCTGTGACTTCAAGCTGCGGGTTGCGTTTACGAAATCGGCGGATCAGTGCTATTTCCTCTGGAGTGTGTTCATTTGGGTGATGATGCGGCCTTTTAGATTGCGTTGCAAGTGATTGAATGGTTCCGTCCCAGCGGTTAAGCCAAAAATATATGTATGAGCGAGCCTTGTTGTATTTCCTGCTTGCTCGGCTCACACCATATTTTCTTGAATATTTCATTAAGGATTGACGAAACTTCATATCTTGTGTTATACTTGTCATGAGAGGTAGGCTCCTTTTCTTTTGAATTTTGTTGTGGTGACTTTATTCTATCAGATTTTTGCCTATCTCTCTTTTCTTTTTTCTGAACTTTTGTCCAATATCTATTGTAGCACTACAAGATTTTTGTGAATTTTGTGAGTTTTCTATTGACATTAGAGTGCGGATATGGTAACATTAACGGTGTGTGAATATTTTCTAATAGCAATCACATATCAAAGCAAAAAAGCAATTATTTTATATAGATAGTGGTGGGTCGTCATGACCCTGACGAAGGAGCAAGCTATGTTTACAAGCGATACAGCGAAATATAAAATAATAGGTATCTGCACTTCATGCGTACAATCTGACTATGTGAGAGAGATAGTATCTTCCATAAGCCGAAAGGGTGTAAAAGAGGGCTACAAGGTGCTTCTTTTCAACACCTTTTGCGACCTTTATCACAACAGCTCCTACAACCATGGTGAAGCAAGCATTTTTGATCTTATAAATTATGACATTCTTGACGTACTTATAATAATGCCCGAGGCAATAAAAAGAGACAGCATTTCCAACGAGATAAGCAAGCGTGCCCATGAACACGGTGTTCCTGTCATATGCGTTGACAGTACAATGGATAATTGCTGCAGTGTGACATTCAATTACTCTGACGTTTTTGAAAAGATAGTTCGCCATGTGATCGAATTTCACGGCTGCAGAAGAGTTAATTTCATTGCTGGCGTAAAGGGCAATGCTTTCTCAGAAGAGCGTATAGAAGCATACAAAAAGGTGCTTGCAGAAAACGGCATAGAATTTGAGCCTGAGCGTCTTGGCTATGGTGACTTCTGGGATATGCCAACAAAAGGAGTATTGCAGAAATTTTTAGAAAGCGATTTGGAATTTCCGCAGGCGATAATATGTGCAAACGACGCTATGGCGATAGCAGCTTGCAGCATACTGAGAGAACGAGGCATAAAAGTGCCTGAAGACGTTATTGTAACGGGCTTTGACGGCATCGAGCTTGAACAGTATAACAGCCCTCGTCTTACAACGGCGGCCGTAGACAATGATGTGCTTGGCGAAAAGATAATAAATGCCATAGACCATATGATGAACGGAATTCCTCTTCCTGAAAAAATAGAGGTCAACTACACCATGAGGATATCCCAGTCTTGCGGCTGTAAGAAAATAGACCCGAGAGAAGTAGGCGACAAGATCCTTGAGCTTTACCACAGAATGAACAATTCTGATGGTCACGAACAGCATATGTTCTCTTATCTTGCAAAAACAGTGGAATGTCACACCGTAGAAGAAATGGCAAAGGTAATGGCACGTTCGGGAGATTATTATAGCTGGGTATGCACAAACTCTGATTTTCTGTCAAACACGAGGCAGAGAGAACGCTTTAATAACAGCTTTACAAAGCAGATGAGAGTTTTCATGCAGACTTTTGACAACAAATACAAGACCGGTGAAGTATTTGACACCAAGGATCTTTTGCCTGATATGGAGCAAGTCCTTGGACGCCATAACTGCTTAATGTTCTCGCCGCTTCATTTTCAGGACGAGGTCATAGGCTATGCGGCAAATTCATATAATCCTATATATTTTCTTTTCCAGAACACAAGGCGTTTTATAAACAACACCAATCAGATAATGGAGAGCTTTAAAAACCGCCAGCGGCTTGAAAGGGCAAATGCAGAGCTTGCAAGGATACATATGCTTGACCCCATGACAGGGATATATAATCGCAGGGGCTTTTACAAGAACGTAAGAAAGCTTATTTCAAAGGCTGAGAAACAGGGCGTAGGCGTATGGGTATTCTCCATTGACATGGACAACCTTAAAAAGATAAATGACCTCTATGGTCACAACGAGGGTGACAAGGCAATAAAGGCAGTGGCGTCGCTGATGACAAAATGCACTGCAGAAGGTGGGATATGCTCACGCTTCGGTGGTGATGAATTTGTGGCTGTTATCGCTGAAACAGACGGTGCAGACAGCTTTTACGAAAAGGTATCCCGCAGCATTGCAGAGTACAATCGCAGAAGCAAGTCGCCATATGATGTGTCGATAAGCTGTGGCTACAAGGCGGGAAAGCCGAAAACATTGAAAGAGATCGATGATCTTATGAAAGAGTCAGATCGTGAAATGTACACGCAAAAGCGTAAACATCATAGTCGGCGGGACTAACAGACATAACAAGAGGGCGGATAGTTTGAAAACTTACGCCCTTGTTTTTATGCTATTTGAGTATGCCAACTCCCTCAAGAAGGATCTTCAGCACGATCAAAACGAGTATAATGCCGCCTGCTGTTTCTGCCTTGCTCTTATATTTTGAGCCGAACTTATTGCTATGGCGAGTCAACTTTTTTTGTCAAATAAACATTTGACAAAATTGCAAAACTGTGATATAATAACGATTGTGATATGTTTCCGTAGCTCAGCTGGATAGAGCGACCGCCTCCTAAGCGGTAGGTCGGGTGTTCGAATCACCTCGGGAACGCCATAATGTGGAGACAAAAAAGATGTCTCCTGCGAAAAGCCCGAATATATCGGGCTTTTTTGCTACCCAAAGATAAACAAAAACGAATGAAGGCGAAATGGGGTCTGTTTATGACCGAACAGAAAAAGAATACTATCATAACAAGCGGCATCGCTGTACTTGCCGTGATACTGGCATATTGCTTCCGAATTGTGGGCAGGGGCAGCTTCTACCCGATGCTGTTTTCCTATCTGCGCAGCTTTATCTATATCGGTCTGTTCGCCGCCTGGGGGCTCTCCGTCCGTCAGCGGATCGTGCAAAAGCAGGTGTGCAGGTTTATGACGGTCACCGCAGTACTGCTCATCATATGGATGGTAGTCCGTTCGGCAAAGTATTTTATATTCTGGCAGCCGGATGCTGTCCGTTACCTGTGGTATCTGTTCTATCTGCCCATGCTGTTTGTGCCTATGCTGGCGCTGCTGATCGCCATGTCATTGGGAAAGCCGGACGAATACAAATTCCCCAAGGGAATGTCGATTCTGCCAAACAGAAAACCTGTCACAGTACCATCAGAATAGCATAAATGGAGATGCCAGCCGTACTCTGACTGCCTTTCGATTATCCTGTTCGTCCATTTTCTAAGCATTTCGACATCGGTGGTGCGGTTCTGGTGCTCGTCCAGTTTCTTTGCGTACTGCTGCATAAGACGGTGAAATTCGCTGCAATTTTCTTCGTTAACGCTGGTAAAAATCAGATTGTTCATACGATCTCCTTAATAACAAAAAAAGTGTCCCCGATAACGGGAACACTTGAATTTCACCATTCGTTTTTCATACCAAATCAAGCACAGAAATGTGAATGATAGATATTCCCATTATGGTTTGTGATTTTTTTCATATCATTCACCTTCCTTTCAGTTACTCATATTATAACATCATTTTGATTGAATGTCAAGCAGTTTGTCTATTTCCAGCAGGAGTTTTTCTTTCATTGCGGATAATTCGGATTCTGTGGGTCTGTTATCGTCAGAATACATCTTATCCATAGGATACCACCAAACCGGACCTTTTCCGTTGTTTCCGTAGTTTTCAATATCCCCGTCCTTTCTCGGGAACAGGTGCCAATGGAGGTGAGTATCACCGTTTCCTAGTAATTCATAGTTCATTTTTTCGGCCCCAAAGGCATTTGAAACTGCTTCTGCAACGATTGACATTTCCTCTAAAAACTTCATCTTCTGAGAATGATCAAGATGAAACAGCTCTGTTTTGTGTTCCTTGCACAGAAATAAAGTGTAGCCCTTAAAATGCTGATTATCTCCAATAACCACATAACCTGTTTCAAGTTCCTTTACAAAATACGGGTTAGTTCCTTGACCTATCATCTTTATCCTATCACAAATAAAGCACATATATTTTCCCTCTCAATTCATAGCAAAGTCAAATTTCATCAAGATGTAACGCTAATATTATTCTAATGCATTAAAGTAAATTTGTCAAGTTGGTCGTTTATCTTTCATTCTATAAAAATAAAATAACAAAAATCCGCAGGACTTTCTCATCAAATAATGAGCAGTCCTGCGGCTCTGTTGTTTTATTTTCCAACACTGATTTTAGTTCCATTGTAGAACACAAATGTAATTTCACCGTTTCTGTGGACGATTGCCTTCTTGACCATCACCGTCCATATAGTATCGTTCCACTCATGCAGCACTGTTGGTTGTTTTTTGAGGGTACGAATGTAAAGCGCCATCGACTTGTCCTTTTGGCTGCGGGAAGCAAATCAAAAGCGATATGGAAAATGCCCTGAACGTACCGGACAGATCCGTAACCGTCAAGGATGATTGCTACATCCTGCCCGACAAGACCGTCTGGCAGTTTCGCACACAAAATATCACCGTGGACAGCGATCACCGCTGGCAGCAGATAACGGCGCACAATGTAACCGAGCTGTATAACGGCTACCAAAAGCAAGAGGAAATAAATGAAGAACTGGCAGAAGTCAATCGAAAGCTCAGGAAGATGTACGCTCGCATGGAGAACGATGTCAAAGAGAAGGAAAGCCTTGACCTGAAGGTCTATATTCACGATACCATCGGGCGAAGCCTCCTGACCATCCGTGACATCATAGACAGCGGAGAGGATACCGAGCGAAAGCTTGAGGCGCTGCAAAATGCCATCGGTATGCTGGCAAGCAACCGTGTCACTTCTGTCAGCACAATGGACGAGGTAAAAAGAACCGCACAGCAGCTTGGCGTGGCTGTAAAAATCGACGGCTACCTGCCCCGTGATACCGCAGCCGAGGAGCTGACCGTTGCTGCCGCCAAGGAGTGCGTGACCAACTGCATCAAGCACGCAGACGGGAATGAGGTATATATTCGCATTGCCCAGCGCGGCGAACGCTATGATGTTACCATAACCAACAACGGCAAAATACCCACAGAGCCGATAAAGGAGGGCAGCGGCCTGTCAACGCTCCGCCGCAGTATTGAAAGCTCCGGCGGTGAAATGCATATTTCGCACAATCCACGCTTTGCTCTTCTGATTACGATTCCCGCAAAGGAGATCAGCCTATGATAAACACCATACTTGTAGAAGATGATCTATACATCCAAAAGCACTTTGTCGATCGTCTTGCGGCAGACGGCGAGTTTCATCTTGTCGGCGTTTTCCGTGACGCCTTTGAAGCGGAAAAGCACTGCGACGCCACCGTAAAGCTCGTCCTTATGGATGTGCAGACTCAGCATAAGCATTCCGGTCTTGCCGCCGCAGAGCGCATCAAAAAGGCTTTTCCGCAAATCAAAATCGTTGTGGCTACCTCGCTTGTCGATCCCGAAGTTTTGCAAAGAGCCAAAATGGGTGCTGCCGACAGCCTGTGGTATAAGGACCACGGAACAGAGGAGCTGATGAGCGTGGTAAAGCGCACCCTGGCAGGCGAAAAGGTATTCCCCGATACCGCTCCGGCCATTGAAATGGAGGGTACGATGTCCGATGTCTTCTCGCCCCGGCAGTTAGACATCCTACGCCTTTATATAAAGGGCTTTACCTATCAGGAAATTGCCGATAAGCTGGGCATCTCCAAAAACGGCGTTCGCTGGAACCTGGACGATATGGTGGAAAAGAGCGGTTTTGAAAGCAGAGAAGCGCTGGTTGCAACCGCCATTGAAAACAAGCTCATGGTGATCACCTTAAAAGACGAATAAGCAAAACTGAACCCCTTGGCTGTACGGTCAAGGGGTTTTTCGCGCCCAAAAGGCAAAAATTTTTGAAAAAATCGAGATCTTTCTTCTGTTACTGGCACAAGTGCCAGTGACAAACGCCAAAAAATCAGTATAATAGATAATGTAAGATTAGGATTGTGCTTTTAGAAGGTGGTGATGAATGATGAAAAAAATCGTTCTGGACATTCAAAGCGATATCCATGCGCACACCATGGAGCGAATGCTGATGCAAAAATTGGACGATTGCCAAGTTGTGATTTCCGAGTCGCCGGACGCAACCGCCGAGTGGTGCAAAACGCATCGACCGGATGTGCTTTTAATGGAGGTCAAGGCGTATTCGCCATGGATGTTCAAAGAACGAATGGCGATCCGTGACAAGGTAAAACGGAACACGGAAAACTGTCGTGTCATTCTCTTTGTGGATGATGATACAGATGAAGATTTGACCGAAAAGGTACGGCAGGCAAAGCGTGAGGGTCTGATAGACGCTTTTCTCTTCGGTTCGGTATCCGAAAACTACTTTGCTTCGGTCATCGACAGTGTTTAAATCAGGCAACACAAAAAAGCATAAAAATCTTCAAAATAATTATGAGGGAGGAATAATAGTATGACAAAAACGAACAAACGAAGGCGCGTCGCCAGCGTCCTGTTGGCGCTTGTGATGCTGCTCTCATTGATGCCGAGTCAGGAACTTCATACCCATGCCTTTTGGGATGACTACGACACCGGCGGAGATTGCCCCAACTGCGACCACTACCACTGGGGTGAGAATTTGTGCGACTGCCAGTTCTGCACCATTGACTGCAACTACGATTGCTGGGTTGAGACCCATTGCAACGACTGCGGTGTGTGCCTGGGCGACACGCCCTACTGGTGCGAGGAGTGCTATAAATGCGCCGACTGCATGGAGGACACGCACTGCTCCACCTGCGGCAAATGCTACATTGGCGAGGATGACCAGCTGTGCGGCGAATGCTATAAGGGTCCCTGCTGCTCCATAACCATCTGCGACACCTGCGGATTCTGCGATGACTGCGCAAACGATGACAGCGACCCGATGCACTGCTCGCTTTGCAACAGCTGCTTCGGTTCGGTGGACGAGTGCGTGGACGACGATGATACCGGCGTCATCCACTGCATCGATTGCCACACGGCCTGCGAGCAGTGTGAGGAATGCCTGCTGAACCAGGAATCCTGCGAGGACTGCGGCCTGTGCCTTGAGTGCTGCCGAGATAACTCCGAGGGCGGCGGCTGCCCGGACGGCGAGACCTGCGTGGAAAGCCCCGAGTGGGACGAGCACATCTGTCAGGGCTGCGACGGCTGGGTCACAGATAAGGAGGACGAGGACGAGTTCTGCGAAACCTGCGAGATGTGCAAGGAGTGCTGCGAGGGCAACTCCGACTGCTCCGAGGGAATGTGCGCAATGGACACGGACTATGCGGATCACTTCTGTGAGGACTGCGGCCTGTGCTTCCACGACAGCGATCCCTGCGAGGACGGCTGCGATCAGCGCTGCAAGGACTGCTGCCGAGATGCCGTAAGCGCTATGGGCTGCGATCATGACGACTGGTGCTTCAGCGACTCTGATTTTGAGGATCATCTGAGGACGGAGCATGCCGGCGCCGGACATACCCACATAGCCTCCGCCACCTGGGCGGCTGACGGAACACAGCACTGGCACCCCTGCCGCTATTGTGACGATAAAAAGCTGAATGCCGCCAACCATGAATTTGACGCCAAGGGCGTGTGCAAGGTCTGTGGCTACATCAGCGGCAGTTCCATCGTCATCAACCGCCAGCCGAGGGGCGTCAAGTGTAAGACCTCTATCTACGATGATTATAACGAAGAGCCGGAAAACGGCCTGCTGTTCTATGAAAATAACCCGGTCACCTTCTCTGTCTCGGCAAAAAGCCTGAAGGGCGACGAGTTGACCTATCAGTGGTATCGGAAGGATAATGAGAATCCCACGGCGGCGCCCTACAAGCTGCCGGAGGGTAGGTTTTACACGGGTGTGACGACCTCCACACTGAAGATGCCGGTTTCCACCCAGGCCTGCCAGGAGGACTACTCCTACTTCTGCGTCATCGGCAGAAAGGGCGACCCTTCGGACACCATGAAAACGGCGGAGGCAAAGCTGACTGCCACCCATGCCTACAGCCACAAGCAGGCGGGTGTGCGTGTGCCCACGGAGGAGAACCCCATAAAAGTACACCCAAATATTATTTACTCCACATTCTGCGGAAGCAGAATGTTTCTTTTCTCCGTAAGCCCTTTGTCAAGGAACTTGTAAAAGATGTGAATCTGCCTGTCCTCGTCCTTGCTTTCGGGACGATCACCAATCACGATGTACTCGATAAGCTCCAAACAAGTCTCACGGGTAAGCTCCTGAATATCGACATACTTCTTGATATTTTCAATGTATCTGTCAATATCCTTTTCAGCCTGTTCAGCGGTTTCGCACTTTTCTTTCAGTACAGCGACTTTCTCTCTCAGCATCTTCTGCTCATCAAGATACTGATTCAGCATTTTCACGCAGAGTTCTTCGGGTACAGTACCGAGGAGCTTTTCTTCATAGGTCTTACTGATAAGCGTTTCGAGCTGTGCAAGCCTTTTCTCACCCTCATGGAGTTCCTTGCTGTTATGCTGGCTCTCCGCATCGGCAGTAGCCTGTCTGCGTTTTCTAACGGCTTCACGGAGTGCGTCCTCGTCCTCAACGGCAAGTCGTGCCTTTGCTCTAATATCGTCAACAACAATCTGTGAAATTACTCTTTCCAAAATGGAATGAGGAGTGCAGCCGTCCATTCCGCTTCTAACATAAGTACCACAGCGATAGCTGACAGTCTCATATGTTCCACGCTTCTTAGAGGTGTGCATGGTTCTGTTCATTTTCATCTTGTAACCGCAGTCTGGGCAGTACATAAATCCTGACAGCGGAAGAATCACGCCTTCTTTTGTTGTCTTGCCGATACTCACCGATGCGTCAACCTCTCTAACCTTGTCCCACAGCTCTCTTGAAATGATAGGTTCATGATTATTTTCAATCACTATCCATTCCGACCTGTCCTTGCGTATCTGCTTGTGATTTTTGTAGGATACCGTTGTCACTCTCTGCTGTGCGAGATTTCCGATATAAATCTCATTGTTAAGAATGCCACGCACCATACAATCATTCCACAGATGTGAAGTCACAAGGGGATTATCTTTGCCTTTAAGCTGATAACGATGATCCGAGGGAGTTGCGATGCCGTCCTTGTTAAGCTGTATAGCGATCTGCTTCGGACTTAACCCTCTTGCCCTCTGCTCAAATATACGTCTTACGATAACGGCGGCATCTTCATCAATCAAGGGCGTATGCTTTTCATCATCTGCCTTGATGTAACCATAAGAAGCTGAAGCCGCCAGATACTTGCCCTGCCGAGAATTTGCTGCCATGACACTGCGTACCTTCTTTGACGTGTTGGCGGCGTGCCATTCGTTGAATAAATTCATCACAGGCATAAGATCCATTGCCGAACTGTTTCTGTCAAGCGTGTCTACATTGTCGCTCAGGGCGATGAAGCGGATATTGAATGAAGGAAAAATGTAATCTATATACTGACCGACCTCGATATAATTTCTTCCGAAACGTGAAAGGTCTTTACAGAGGATAAGATTTATCTTTCCCGACTTTGCATCATCAAGAATCTGCTTGATACCTGGTCTATCGAAACTTGTTCCCGAATAGCCATCGTCCTCGCATATCTCGATAAGATTCCACCCCTCCTGCTTGCTGACATATTCCGTCAGCATCTTCTTCTGATTTTCAATCGAAAGGGATTCGCCCGCACGTTCGTCCTCCTGCGACAAACGCACATAGATCCCGACATTGTAAGTAGTTTGCTTTGCCATAATAACTCCTTTCCAATCAAAGCAAACCATATTCGATGATACAACTATTATAGCGCAGAAAACCGAATATGGCAAGTCTTTTTTCAAAACTTTTTAGTTCTTTTCGGTTTTCTGAAACGCTCTTTTGAAAGCAAGTTCATAAAGCACCTTATCAAGGTCTTTTTCACCCACGAAATGACTTGTCACAGCATAACGCTGACCGTCCACTTCGTACACGGCTTTGCTGGTCGGCTTATCTTTATATCTCTCATTCAGCTCAGCCAAAGTAAATCCTGTATCTTTTCTTGGCAAGTGTCTCCTTTCCGCCTGCGATTATCTATCTCTACACGCAATGGCTTTTTGTTGCAGGGGCGTTACGCCTGCACAGGTGCTGTACGGAACGGCAGAGCCGTCCCTTACACAGCAATCGTTTTGTTGTCGGAATATATGTTACTCCGAATAGGAATGATCTGTTTCTGAAAAGCTCATCTGCTTAGCGTACTTTTCGGAATAGCTTTCGTCCGAGCTGTTGTCAGCATCGGCAGAACTATCGTCAGCCAGCTCACCAATCTGCTCATAGGTCATACCGCTTGCTGTCAGCTTGCCGATCAGCGTATGCTCCGCAGTCACAGCATCGAGAAGTGCCTGTCCCTCCGCACCGCCGTAAAGCTGTGAGAGCTTATCGTAGGTGTAGAGCTTGCTATCAATGATGACCTTGCGCCTGCGCTCCTGCACAGCTTTGATAGACTTTTCGTAGCTGTCGAGCTTTGCCTGATTCTCCGCAAGAACAGCATCCGTAATGATAACAGCGGACTTCTCATCAACCTCGGTCTTAGCTTTCTTACTCATTCTCATCACCTCCCAATGTATTGGATTTAGGGATAATACCCTATGCTAATATTATAGCATTCTCGGACAGCAAAAGTCTATTCGCATTGCGCAAGAAGTTGAGTGCGCCATAAAACTTCTTCATTCGTGAAATTGTTATGGGGAATTTTGCAGAAAGCAGACCGAGCATTGCAAATCCGAGCCATATCACATTGACTGCATACTGCATAGGTCACCATTTCTGATTTATTCAATACGGAGAATTATTATCACGGAGCAACTATTTTTATAAAAATCATGCCCGTTTCCTGATTGAACGTGCTTGTATATATAGAGGGGGTTTTATCCGAGTGCCGCCGTGACCTATTCACATTCTGTATAGAAATATGCTGTTGAATTTAGGCACAAGGGAGAACCGTCATGAACAAAGTGTAAACTTTTCTGAAAAACAACGCCATTTTCTCAAAAACACCGGTAGAAAAGTGAAGGGCTTTGACGTTGTGACGATCACACGCACCCCTGCATATCATTTTCATCATAAAATTTTTCTGCGGTATACTTAACGAAGCGGTCAATAATTTGGTATTAACTTATGGGAGCATATTTCATAGGACTGCCGCCCAGACTGCGCAATAACTGCGCTGAGCCAGTTTACAATTTCAAGAGTGATGATATTGAGTGCATCACGCAGGAGCGTGAGCGAGTATGACCGCCGACCTAAGCGGCGGAGAGTTTAAGTCGCATAGCTCCAAATTCGCTGACGGAGCATCGAAAGCCTGAGTGATATGAAAATCCCACAGGCTGGAAAATAGCGCTACAGCGCAACAAAAATAACAAGCATTGTATTTTGCGCCGCACAGCGAGCGAAAATACCAAAGGCTTGTTAGGGACACCCCAAGCCCCGAAACGACCGCACAGCGGTCAAGAAAATCGGCTAACGCCGAAATACAAACAAAGGAGACACCACTATGAAAACCGAGAAAAAGAAGCGTGGAAGACCGCCCAAACACAAGGCTATGGAGTTTGAGGGTATGACCTACGAGGGAGCAATCAATCACGCACTTGACAAAGAGGTCAGAGCCGACCTTGACAAGTGCCTTGCCGACAAGGACGAGAGCCAGCTTACCGACGATGAACGCAAGTACCTGAAACGCAAGAAGGAGAAGAAGTCCTACACCCTCAATGTTCGTTTCACCGAATCGGAAATGCAGGACATTCTTTCCAAGTGTGAGCAGTACGGTTACAAGAACAAGACCGAGTATATCCGTGATTGTGTTCGGGCGAGGGTTGATCTCACGCCCGACCGTTCCGAAATTGCCGAGTGTAACCGTCTGATGAAACGCATCGGAGCAAACATCAACCAGATACTTGTCCGACTTTACAGCACAGGTCACATCTATGCCGAGGATATTACCGAGATAAAGAAAGGGGTAAACGAAATTTGGCATACACTTCTATCCATACGATCAGGGCAACAGTCAGCGCAGCGATCGCTTACATCACAAGAGATGATAAGACCATCGACGGTTTATATGTCAACTCTTATGCTTGCCGAGCCGATAGCGCAGGAGCAAGCGAGGACTTCCGAGCCGTCCGAAACACAGGAACAGGACGCACCCAAATCCTTGCCTACCACATGATACAGAGCTTTGCCCCCGGTGAAGTCACGCCCGAACAAGCTATGCAGATCGGAGAGGAGCTGTGCGACCGTTATCTGAAAGGCGATTATCAGTATGTCATTGCTGTTCATCATGACAAGTCGCACCTGCATTGCCACATCATTTTCAACAACACAAATCTGTATAACGGTCTGAGCTTTACCACCGAGCATAATCAAGGCAGAAAGTCTGAAAGAGCGTGGGCAGAGTTGCGTGAGATTTCGGACGAGATATGTGCTGAACACGGTATATCTGTTATCTCCGAGCCTGAAAAGGGACATGGGGTATCTCACTTTGAGAGGAATATGCAGAAAGAGGGCAAGTCGTGGAAAGATAAGCTCCGTGTCAGGATTGCGGAGGTCATGCTTTACAGCCGTGACTTCAAGGATTTTCTTGAAAAATGTTCGGAGTGCAGTATCGAATATGTTTACAAGCCAAGCAATAAGGTCAAGCTGAAATTCCGTTTATCAGGTGACGGTCAACAGAAGTTTACAAGAGCCGACACCCTGGGCGCAGACTTCACCCCCGAACGCATAGCCGAGCAGATAGCGGAGATACAGGAAAAGCTGTCAGCGGCGAATGTCACTCCCGATATGCTTATCGAAGCGCCGAAGCCTGTTGTTCCAAAGACCGAGCCGAAGCCGACACAGACAGTCACCGCACCGACAAAGCCGAAACAATCTGCCGAGCCTGAAACTATCACCGAAACAAGTGAAACCGCAAAGAGAAAAGCTGCTGCGGAACAGGTGGAGAAGTTCTTTGCAGCCCGACGAGCAAGACGGCAGGCACAGCTTGATATGCTTAACGCAACTGCTATCAATCCGAAGCCTGAACCGTCTGCCCGGACACCACAGCCCACACCTACGGAGAGTAAAGCACCTGAAAAGAAAGAAGATCCGTGGAAAGCTATCAGAGGTATGGGCAGAGCAAACGAAATCATCGCAGACCTTGAAGCTGGTGGCGTTATGTCATTCAGCGAGCTGTCTGGATTCTTCTTCAATACACCTCACTCCGATGACCACACAACTGAGCGTGCCGATCTGAAAAAGAAGTTTACAGCTATCGACACGCTCATTGCAAAGATGAAGCACCGTGACGAGCTGGAGCCTGTTTACAAGGAGTATCAGGGCAAATCGGGCTGGTCGCAGAGCCGTTTCAAGAAGAAAAATGCCGCCACTATCGAGGACTACGAGCAGACGGTCAAGTACATCAAGGAGCATATCAAGAAGTATGCTGTTGACGGCAAACCGCCGACGATGCTTGACCTTTTGGAGAAGTCCAACAAGCTGAAATCGAAGTGGAACAGGCTTAATGTCGAGCATACCGCATTCCTCACCAAGCGTGAAACGGCGAAGAAGTACACCCGACAGGTGCGCCAGTACATCAACGAACAGCAGATGAAGCGTGAGCGTGAGAAAAGCCGTCAGAGGACACAGGCTAAACATAGAAATAAAAATACACTTGAATAAAGAAAGGAAACAACAACTATGAGCAAAATAGGTTATATCCGTGTTTCTACGGAGCATCAGGAAACAGCGAGACAGCAGGAGATCATGTGCAGTTATCAGGTTGACCGCATCTTCTCCGAGAAGCTGTCAGGAGCGAACACCGACCGCCCTCAGCTCAGGGCAATGCTTGACTATGTGCGTGAGGGTGACACCCTCTACATCGAGAGTATCAGCCGTCTGGGACGCTCCACAAAGGACTTGCTGAACATCATCGACACCCTCACAGACAAGGGAGTAACGCTCATCAGCCACAAGGAGAAAATTGACACCGACACTCCTGCGGGCAAATTTATGCTCACCGTGTTCGCTGCACTCTCACAGTTGGAGCGTGAGCAGCTCAAACAGCGACAGCGTGAGGGCATCGAGATCGCTAAGGCTCAGGGCAAGTACACCGGGCGAAAGCCTATCCCCACCGACTGGACGAGGTTCGGTCAGCTCTATGGGGAATGGAGAGCCAAGCACATCACGGGCAGGGACTTTATGCGGAGAATGAATATGTCAGCAAATACTTTCTACCGCCGTGTGCGTGAGTATGAACTCCGTCACGGCATCACCGAGCCGACCTCAGCTTGACCGTCAGGCGAACGGAAATGCCACACATCACTATCCGAGCCTGCGGAGCGGAATTCTAACCGCTGAAAAGAAAAAGCCCTCAGAAACGCTTACAAGAGCATTTCCGAGGGCTTGCGGTTATTCAGTTCCAATAGAGTTTGTGCCTGTTGTGGTGTGCCCCACAATGCCTATTCAGACTTGTGTGGAACGAAAAATATAGTATTTGGCAATAAAACAAGATAACAATAAATTTATAGTTTAGTTAACTACATAGACATTTCCCTTTATGGCGATTTCGTTTATTATGGCACTACGGTTCAAATCTTTTTGGGACAATAAAACAATACCTATAATATTAATATCAGATTGCTTAATAGTATCTTTACCTGTATTAATACCGTTTCTTATGTTTTCAAATTCGTCTTCCAAATAAGCGTGTTTATCATTTATTATATTAACAAACTTATCTAATGGTGAAATGAGCTTTTCGCCAGCATAGAACAACGGGATACCATACACTCCTCTTTCGTCATTTTGAGGATTTTGAATCGTTGGTAGTGTTGAATCAGAATCATTGTAAGTATCGACCCAAAGCCATGTCACTGTTCCGTATTCACTATATTCATCTATTACAGATGATATATCTGATGAATTGATTGCATTCTTGAATGATACATATATTTTGCCTTCGCCAAGGATTGTTGAAACATCATTATCTTCTTCTGGCGTGGGGAGAAAAAAACGTTGATATTGAGAAGAATCATTTTCTTTAATAAGACAATTAGGAAAGTCTGTATTTGCGTTTACTCCGCTTGTGCCTGTCAATAAGCCGATTTTTTCAAATATGAATTTCTGATCAAGACTCACTTTTAATCTGAATGTAAATTTGTTAGTGTATTCTGTTGTGCTAAAAGGATAACTAAGAATAGAGTATTGATATTCATTACTGCTCTTTTGCTTGATGTCAAGCTCATTTCCATTTGGACAGCTTATATAATAATAATCTTGTATATCTTTATTCATTTGAGTCATCATTTTATCTCTGTTGTGATACTTAGATAAAACAAAAGTGCCTGCCGTAACTAATAATGATATAATTATAATTATAATTGTTTTTTTCATTGCTTCAACCTCTACTTCAAGGCTGGACACCGCTTATAAGCTGTTCATTATAAAAAACAATTATTTTATCATTTGGCAATAGCTGTTCTGTTCCCATTGAATAATCATTCGATGTATCCCAATTAGACCAATCTGCTGCATTTAGTCTAAAATGGATTACAAACTGTTTATTAGGTTGAAGTTCAACATCGGTATTAAATTTGATTTTTGCATATGTATTTCCGTAATCGTCATTAACAAATTCACAAACCGAAGTATTACCTAAGTATTGATTATCTACAGCAAGCCAGTCGCAATGGTATTCAAGGTTTTCTTTATTGTCTGCATTAAATACATAATTTATAGTTATATCACTCATTTTTAAAGGCTTGTCAGAGTTGTTAGTTATAACTATATTGGGATTTATAGTATTTGAGTTACTAATACCTGCATTGCAAGATTCTACTGTTATTTCAGGTGATTTCTCATCATCTTGAATTACCCCTGGATTGATAGTTGGCGTAACAGTTGTATCTATTTCACCATCATTATCAAGATCAATGTTAATAAAAAATGAACCATCTGATAAATTTAAGAATAATACAGATCCACTATTCACAGAGATATTGGTATACAAATAGATGTTTCCATCAATATTGCACATAATATCAGTGTTTTGATCAGCAAGTGAATTGATTTTACAATCATAATTATCATCAGCAAATTGAGCCAGTAAAATCGGATTGCCAACTGATGTTAAAGGGTCAAATTTAAAATTATTCCCTTCATGAACCTCTGAATTTGTGTAATAATATGAACAGGTTTCGTTTGAAAAGAATAAATCAAAATAACCTGAAATAGCAAGCTTATTTGAAAGTGTCTTGGTTTCTTCTATGGCATTAGATGTAAGATTGTTATTTGCCATTTTTGTTCTCATGGGCAGCTTCATAAATGATTTTGTATCTTTTATGTTTTTTAATATCTCATCTATGCATTCCTGACTCTGTATTAACCCCATATGATCTTGATCAAAGATTTTTATATCCAAAAGATCGTGATTAAAATTCATTGTTGCACTTTCAATTGGAACTACACTATCGCCAATACCATATTCTGGAACGAATTGCAATCCTCTATCGCCAGGACAATGTTGAATAGTTGAAATGGTATTTCTATTACTTCCTACTAATGCTATTCTTTTCAGATTATTAGTATTGTTTTGGGATATTTTTATGCGGCTATGGTTATATTTTCCATCTATCCAAAGATAATTATTATAATCATCAGAAATCAGCTCATCAAATTCGTCAAATGTAAAATACGTAAAATTGCCGTTATCTATAAAATAATCATACCAATGATCATAAGTTCGTTTATATGAATATATCCACTGCCAGTCATCTGTATAATCTTTATTTGGCAACAAATCATAACAACTGCCTAAATTCACCAAAACACTTGGAAGTTCAAATGAAGTAAATAATGATTCTGCTACCCCGAGTCCTCCTATGATATATGATAAATCACCAGTGCTTAAAACGCAAAGCATCGTTGGCGCACCCCAAAATGGTGTTCCGGCAGTTATTTGTTTAGAAATATTATCAGCACCATATTCCGAAATGTATTTTTCTGTAACAATACCACCCATACTATGTGCAACAAAAACTACCTCATTATAATCACTAATAAGATCATGAAGATTATTAGCCGTTATTTGCGCTCCCATTCTCCAATCATACGGGAAAAATAAGATATCATACTTATCAGAAATATCAGTATCATTATTTAGTGATTCAATTATTCCTTTATAAGTATCATCATATCCATAATTATTAACAGGATATAATTCAATATTACTATTACCGTAGTAATCGCATTTGAGCGACTGGAACGCATTGTGAATTTTTTTAACATCATCAAAGTTACTTGGCTGTTCAATCCAAGATCCCCATACACTTTCATCATTTGATGTTTTTGCAAGATCTATTCCCATTATTCCCGGTACTACTACAACGGCTCTTTTCAATTTAGGAATTGTTATGTTTTTGGTTATTCGCTTTACTTCTGTATCACCGGTCTTGGCAACTTTGTATGATAATTCAAAATCCAATTTTGCATTTATATCAGAATTATGTTTTGAATCTGTTGGAACTATAAATTTCAAAGGAATTGAATAGCTTTTACTTGGCTTTATTACCGAATAATTGTGTGTAAGTGAGGTTCCATACTTTGGTTCAAGGTTATCAGCAGTGATTTTTATCGATACATCTGTCGCATCGCCATCTCCAATATTATCCAAATATACATTTGCATTTATATCATCATAATTAAAATTGGAAATACTAACCTTATTATCAGCGTATACACTTAATGCTAACGGAGGAATTAAATTCTGTTCTAACTCACTCAATCCATAATAGGTAACAAATTCTCGTGTTTCACCACTGGTGAAAGTATCTTTGTTCCATGTGATGGATACTGCACTATCTCCATTAGATCGTCCTGGCTGAGTCACATAATCCCATAGCGTACTTGTTACATTTCCCCAATTAGTAAATTGTACTTTATCAGGTTTTCTGTCTCCCGATTTGTAGAATGTACCTTGTGCTACTACACCGGGATTAGTTGCGGAATCAAAGGCTTGCCATATTTGCGGAATATTAGAACCTGAATATACGGTTTCAGTTGTTACATCAGATCCGTTTACTCTGAATGGCGCAGCATCATTACCACCGAGCATAGTGTCCATCATAATTCTTATGCCCACTTGTTTGGCGTATTCTGTATCATTTTTGACGATATACTTAATCTTAACAACATCATCTCGTCCAGTCGCCGAATTCTCAATAATAGATAGTTCTTGTGTGACATCAACACCATCATAAGAAGCTTTGGAAACACTTTTAGAACCATCAGCATCATAAGTTACATTTGATGATGTAAACTCATTTATGCTTTCACCAACAACAATTGTTGTTTTTGATGTTCCTCCACCCGGATGACCGAAAAGCATCTTTTTATTATCATCAGTTGAACTGTTAGGGTTTCCTCCTATTGTACCAATAGTATAGTGACCATTACTTGCAGTGTTGAACTCAATGTAGTCATTTGCTATTAAAGTATTATTTTTGAGAATACTTTTAAGCATTCTATTTTGGGGAACACTTACAGCAGAACTTGCCAGATTTGATTTCCATTCTTGGTACTCTTCACCATTAGGATCTAACGTTGAGTAATATTGATATTCGTCAACATAATCATCGGCAAAAGCAGGTAAACTCGTAAGCATAGTTGCAGATAACGCAATACAGCTAAGACCTGCCACGATACGTTTCAAAATCTTATTCTTAACCATTTCATACCACCTTTCTGCAACACACAGTTGCCAATTATTTCTTGTTTACATAGTTTCTCAGCTCTTCTGGCTCTACAGGTTGTGCGAACCAATGGAAGCAAGCACTCGGAACTGATGTGGTAGCTACCACCAGCGCAAGAGCCGCCAGTGCCGTAGAAGCCTTCTTTGCTATGCTCATCAGCTTTTTCATTACAAATCCCTCCTTTCAAACAGTTCAGATAAGTCAGGCTCTTTCGGTTGATAAAACGTAATACCGCAAACGCTGCCATTTGAGATATACAGCACCAGCCTTACAAGAGCAAGAATTACAATCGCCAAAATACTCCGTTTTTCTCTTTCCTTATCATCGTTTACTGTTATCACCCCGATTCAAAAAGTGACCGAGCAGTGCCATGATTGCTGACAGCAGCATTCCGCTTGATACATAAAGGCTTAGTTTTTGATATTGGAATACAAGCAGTGCAATCGTGACAACGGATAGGGTAACAGCTAAGATGCAGCTTCTTTTCCTTAGCTTGACACTCTTTTCCTCTGACATCGGTTTATTCGGATGCGGAACGGGAGCAATACATAGAATGATTGGTAATGCTATCATTATGAAACTGATGCTGAATATTGGCGTAATATGTCCGCTTACATTGCAAATGCCGTAAGAGAAAACCATCATCACCATGACAAGCGTGAACATACAACTAAGATGACTGTTAGCGTGAAACCCACCTACAAACTGTCTCAACCCCATAAATACGGCTATGAATACAACAACCGCAGGCAGCGTATGGGAAAACAGAGCAATCAGCAGGACGATAATGGTATTCAGCACATCAGAGATCAGCAGCTCCATTCCATATGCGTAGATCACCTCTTTGGATTCTTCCGTTATGTTCTGAACCACAAAAAAGTGTGCTATGCTTTTTGCAAGTTTTGAAATCATTTCTGAATCACTTCCTGCAAAAATCATAACACAAGTTGCAAATTTTTTCAATAGGTTTTGAGAAAAAAGGTCTCAAAGTGTCCCCAAATGTCGTCTTCTTGTCCCGAAATGCAAATAGTTAAATTTGTAAACAATTACGAACCATAATGTTCAGCTTAAAAATTCCGTCATCATAATCGAAACTTACTAACCCACCCAATCTATCAACGGAGGATTTGATACTGTTTATCCCTATGCCGTGAAGCCCTTGTTCTTTCTTTGTTGATGTTAAAACAGATGTATCTACCTTATCTGATGTATTTGTAATGACAATAAATAGCTTCTCTCGTTCTTCCATTAGGCTTATCCAAATATGCTTATGTGATACACCAGCTCTCTGGCAACCTTCTATTGCATTGTCAAGAGCGTTTCCGATGATACGGCACAACTCCAATTCGTCTGCCTTGATATTTGTTATGATATTGACCTTGCAAATAAACTCTATACCGTATGTCTGAGCAAGAGAACCCTTGATGTTCACAATAGAATCGACGGCATTATTACCAGTATAGCAGAGTCTGTTAGCAAGCCTTACAAATGAGCTTAGCTTGACAAGATATTCCTTAGCAGAATCAGTATCATTGTTTTCCAACATATCATTCAGAACTAAAAATTGATTTTCAATATCGTGTTTAAACTCTCGTACTTGCTTGTATGACAGGGTAAGCAGCTTATAGTTTTCCTGTTCCTGTTGCTTTATTGTTTCAAGGTATTTTAACTTTATCTTATCTTCAAAACTTTCAAAGAAATTAAACATAGCAAGGTTTATAAAGATAATTCCTGCAAGAGAAACGCCCAAAGAAACATAACTATAAGTGTTGCTGCCAACAAATCCATCAAGCATTGTTTGTAAAAGAAAAATACTTATGATTGGAATAACTATTATCAATATCCAATATTTTATCGGCAGTTCACGAATTTTTTTGTTTATTATGCGGTGCATCAATCCTATAAGCCATAAATAAATTATATTTGTGCCTACCATTCCGAGATAACGTCCTAAACCAGACTCTAAGAATTCATCTGGTGTTCCCATATTAGCAATGCAAAGTAATCCAATCACAATAGGTTCAGATATAGATATAATCAGTAAAAACAATATGTTCCAAAATATTTTATGACGGATTGAATCATCATAACAAATAAAGGACATGGAGCTAATAAGAATAATGGTTGTAATCAGATACACTAAAATATTATCTGTCAACAAAACTGTCGCTGACAGTATTACAGTAGAAAGAAGATACGACAGATAAAGAACTGCTTTATTAACTTTTGCCTTACTCAACAAGGAAAAGTATAAGAATACCAACATCATTTCAATTGCTACATTGACAATCTCAATGATATTTTCAATCAATACGGGCAACTCGATCATCTCCCTGTTGCATAGTTAAGATAGCGAGCAACTATCTCATCTTTATATGTTTTGCCTATGGGGATTTTTCTGCCGTTGCTTAGAATAATATCGTACTTGGTAATATTCTGTATATGGTCAAGATTTACAAGTATTCCACGGTTTATAATAGCGAAATTGTACTTTAACAACTCGCCACACACAGTTGAAAAATCGCCGCCGTACTCCAATTCACCATTAACTGTGAATAGTGATACCTTTCTTCTATGTCCCTCAAAGTAAAGAATATCTGTCAGCCTGAACTTGAATGACAGATTTTTATTATTGAAAGTGAAAGTTCTAAATCGCTGCTGGCACTCAGCAATGATAGAATTTAGCTGTTTGGTATATACATAGTCTGGCTGATTTTTCAATATATAGCGAAACGCTCCCACATCGTAGCCCTTAACGGCAAATTCGGCATAATTCGTCAGGAAAGAAATAATAACTGAACCATCTATCTGTCTGATTCTTTCAGCGGTCTGCAATCCGGTCAGATCGGGCATTTCAACATCGAGTATGATGACTTCATACATTCCCTTGACATAGAAACTCAATAAGTCTCTCCCGCTTGTAAATTCGTGTATTTCGCAGTCGGGGAGTTTCATTTCTCTTAATCTGTTATGAAGTTGTTTTAAGAATACAGGTTCATCATCAACGATAGCAATATTCATAGCAATCACCTCACAATTGGTCATGCTTTATGTATCAGTTATCATTATACCACATCGGAGAGATTATTTCAAGAGAAAAAATAGCTATGCCTCCATTAATAGTTTCGGAGACATAGCCTCATGTTGCGTTATTTTATATTCATCGAATATGGTCTATTGCCTGATTTAAGAGTGGGTGTACTTATAAGTGCTTCACAGAAGACAGCGAGAGAACGCCGAAATACAATGTCACTTGGGTCGATAAGCATGGGGTTACCCATGACGGTGTCGTGGGCGGCGACCCGAAATGCGACGGCCACAAGCTTCCGTGCCTGTTTGAAGCAGGCGAATACGAAGCGCATTATATGACCACCGGCTCCAAGGAGCGCATCTTCCCGCATACCTTTGTGCTTGACATTAGCTATGACGCAGTGGGCGGCGGCAGAGTCGATGTGCTCAGATGTTCCGTCTGCGACTATATCGTTCCTGTGAAGAGCCATATCCATGATTACGGCTGGAACTGGGACTGCACCGGATTCGGCAGTATCTATGAGTATACCTTCAACATCGGCGGCTCGACCAAGACGGTGGAGCAGCTCATCCTTGAGTCCGGCTATGCCCACCCCGAAAAGTGCAAGGTTTCCGGCTGCGAGGAGTTCATCATGGTTCCCCATAGCTGGGGCCGCTGGAATGTGGTCAAAAACCCTGATACCGAGGGCGATAAAGGCGGCATGGAAGCTGAATGCAGCGTCTGCGAATACAAAAAGGCGGAAGGAATTGACGGCGATTGGACAAAGGACACCGCCCTTGTGACGGTGAAAAACGGTCGGGCAACCCGTATGATCGTCAAGCCAGGCGACAAGATCAGGCTTTATCCCGAGGAGAGAACCGGTCAGAAAGCCATAGGCTGGAAGGTGGAGTATCGCCGCGAATACAATGAGTATGACATCATACCTGTTACTAGAAATTGGAATACCAATGAGGTGAAGACCCTGTTCAAGCTGGTGACCAACGGCTCCGCCCTCGAGTGGGGCTGCACAATCCCAGAGTTCAGCGCCATGGGTGCCCCCGGCGGCGGCAGTTTCTTCTTTGAGCCTGTCTATGCAGGCTGTGACCACAGCGGAGGCACAACGCTGCTCAATGCGAAGGAGCAGGTCTGCGACCGTAAGGGCTACACCGGCGACACCGCCTGTGCAGACTGCGGCCATGTCATCAGTGCCGGTTCGGATATCTACCCACCTGCAAACGCCGGTCATACCGGTCCACTGCAGCCGCTGTACTACTACGGCACGGCCAACTCGGCAACCACAGACGCGAGCCATGGCGGCAAACGCTATAACGCCAAATCGGGTGACTGCCGACACCGCGCCTATGAGGGCGACTACCGCTGCACAGCTTGCGGCGGCACCGTAAAGGGCGAGACCGGCGACTTCAGGCATAGCGGTCCCCTTGAACTGCGGGATGTAAGAACGGCGACCTGTACAGAGAGGGGCTATTCCGGCAACCAGTACTGCACATCGTGCGACAGGATCGCGCATAAGGGCGTCTCAACCCCGTCCCTCCACGAAATTGCCGATAACTACAAGCTGATCAATGAGGTTAAGCCAGGATGCACCACCTCAGGCTATAGCGGCGACCAGCAGTGCACAGCCGGCTGCGGACAGATTATCCGCTACGGTCATGTCGTTAATAAGCTCAGCCACGACTGGGACGGCGGCAAACCCGCAAAACAGGGCAAGAGCGAAGGAATTCTCTACACCTGCCAGCGTGCCGACTGCGGCGAGACAAGGTTCGTAAAGAACTCCGCTGCGACCGAGTTCACGGTCACGGTCATCAAGGGCACGGCCTCCATTGCCGCAGGGATACCTATCACGGACAAGATCGCGCAGAACACCGTTGTGACCGTTACGGCGGACGCACCGGAAGCAGGCAAGGTCTTTGACAAGTGGGTCGTGCTGGATGGCAATGTCACTCTGGCAGACGCCACCAAGGCAACTACCACCTTCACCATGCCCGGCAATGATGTAAAGCTCGAGGCCACCTATAAGGATGCGCCTCCAAGCCATACCCACAGCTACGGCACCGAGTGGAAGTATGACGACACCGATCACTGGAATGAGTGCGAGTGTGGCGATAAGGCCAATATTGCGGCTCACAGTGCCAGCGAGTGGATCGTTGACACGGCAGCTACCGAAACCGCCGACGGCGCTAAGCATAAGGAATGCACCGTCTGCAAGAAGGTTCTTGAAACCGCACCGATCCCCGCAACAGGCAGCAATCATACCCACAGCTACGGTACAGAGTGGAAGTATGACGGCACCAACCACTGGCATGAGTGCGAGTGCGGCGACAAGGCCGACACGGCAGCACACAGCTTCCAGTGGGTGATCGACAAGGCCGCTACCAAGGAGGCCACCGGCATCAAGCACGAGGAATGCACCGCTTGCGGCGCCAAGCGCAGCGAGAATACGGTCATCGACAAGCTCCCCGACAGCGGCAATACCGACAATACAGGCAGCAGTGATAATAACACCAATAAGCCAGGAAATGACGACTCCGCCAAGTGTCCTCAGACCGGTGACAGCAGCAACCACATGGGTTGGCTGGCTGCTCTGTACGTCAGCGGCGGCGTTCTGACTCTGCTGGGCGTAAGCGGCAAAAAGAGAAAGAAATCCGAGGTTAAATAAGCCGACGCTTCCAAAATCGAAATAGCCTAAACACAATAGGCGGTGACGGATCATTCCGCCACCGCCTATTTTCCTGAAAGCGGGCTTGGCAGCAAGTCCCTTTCCGAAAGGCGGCAAGCGGCACCCACATTCTGACCATGTATCCCCAGCCGAACGGGGACGGCAATCTCCGACACTCTTTCTTTATGCCTTCGACAAAAATCAGAGCAAAGCTCAAAAATCTTTTAGGAAATTAAAAAACTTGGTTTTAGCCCCCTCAACTTTTCGGCATGGAAAGTGAGGGGGCTTTCTCTATAGCCTCCGCCCGTTCTTTGAAAACCGAATAGTACAGCGCATCCTTTTGTAGGGCGTAATTTTTTTGTGCCTAAAAGCCCGAACTCACTACAAATAAAAAATGGTAACACCAGCAGGAAGTTATTTTCCTGCTAATGTTACCTCATTTACAAGTATCACAAGATTTAAAGGGGAAATGATAAAGACTTTGTAATGCTTATCGTAATTCTTGTAGCTTTACGCTTAATTCTTGTAAATGTTTTTTGGCTCTTTAGCTTGATAGCCACCATACATTGATGCACATCCGCAGGCAGCTATACCCATTCTCTTAGTTGCTCTGGCAATAAGGCTGGCAAGCAATTTCTTAAATGATCTCATTCTTATCACACCTCTTTTCTTTGATCTTCGCTGCTATTATTAAAACTGCAATTAATAGATTTGTTAACAGGATCATAGATCCAACCGTCTGATATCTATTGATGATCGCCCCGCCAAACAGATCAAGCAACAGAAAAACTATCATTCCCATCGCTTTGAACTTTGGCTTTTTTTCTTTTTCTATAGGCTTATTTTTGTTCTCCACAGGGCAGAATACAAAAGCTATTATCTCTTCAAACACAACCAAGGCAACTATCACCCATATATTTATATATCCGCATACCTTGTCATTAAGAAAGGCTGTAGCAATAAATGTTGAACACATCAGCAGATTGCATCTGAAATATGTATCTGCATGATACCCTCCGGTAATAACCCTGACAGCAATAAACACTGCCAAATATATTACGCTTTCCAGCAAATGCCCTGTTAATGCTCCCATAAGCAATACAAGCACAATGTTTAACATTGACGAGATAGTTATTTCTATGCCATACCGATAAAAATCCTGTACCTCATCTGCTTTGCCGATAGCTTCCTGCTCGGTCAAAAAATTAAGTATACCCGATACAACAAGATCCATAAACTACCGCCTCGCTTTTGTCTTACCCTAATTTGAATTTTACTAGAATAACAGCAATATGTCAAGCTTTTTGGAATGAGTTGCAGGTTTTTGTCACGAAATGCAGCAACGGCCACGAACAATTAGTTCAGGACCGTTGTATCTGCCATCAATGTTACCTGACAGCAAAACATTCCCTCCGACTCATAGAAATCGCATCTGCCATTATATTTTCTTGCTATCTCTCTGATTATGGAGGTCCCCAGACCATGCTGTTTTTTATCAGCCTTTGTGGTCGTAAGCCTTGGGTTACTATCCATAACAGAATGATCTATTGAATTTTTTATCAAAAACGTATATGTATCCGTTTCTCGGTCGATCTTCAGATACAGAAATTTATTTGCATCATCTGCTATTTCCTTGCATGCCGTTATAGCATTCTCCAACGTGTTGCTCAACAGGTCGCAAAGATCAGTTCCCTTTATTCCCTCAAAATCTGAAACTGTTATACATGATATTTTTATCCCCAAGGAAGAAGCCATCGTAAGCTTTGCGTTAACGATAGCATTTACAATATTATTTTTCGTTTTAACATAGGACTCCGATTTCCCGATAAGGTCAAAGCTTTCTGAGATAAATTTTCTCGTTTCATCTATTTTTTGTACTTTCAACAGTTCATTAACCGTTTCATATTTGTCTTTTATATCATGCCTTAGTTTTCTCATGGCGTCATATTGCGACTCGGCGTTTCCGATAAACTGCTCAAGATACTGCTCTCTTAGTTTGACTATCTCCATTTCCTTGAGCTTCCGATTCTTTTTTATCAAAGAATTTATTATCCAGAATATAAGTATATTAAGAACAAAAACAAGCATATATGACAGATTTATATACAGCCTATGGCCACCGTCTGCCGAAAGGGACAGTTCATGTATTACCATAACGAGGAAAAACGAAATAATAAGCACTGCAATTATCGTAACCCAATCTGAAGCCGTATAATCATCTGTATGTTTAAAGGCCATAAGTATTAATCTAAATACAATGAATATAGAGATCTGGATCATTATAAGCGTCACAAATCTAAGCAAGCTTTGTTCGACCACAAGCTCCCTGAGGGATATTTTAAAAAATGACGATACAGCATTTAGTTCCAATGACGTTATCAACAAGATCGCAACCTGCGAGAGGGATATGGAAAGAAATTTCTTTACTGCATTGTCACTAAAAAAGCAAAACGCAAAAACAAGCAGACTTGCCCAGTACAAAGCACTTCCAAAGCCCTCAAATACAGTGAAATAATTAAAAACAGTGACCAGACAGCCTTCACAAACGGCAAATATAACAGCCCATATCTTAGCCATTTCATGAGATCTTGGCGTAAGAAATCTATATATAAACCATGTTTCCAGACCGCCCTGATAAAAGTTTATCAAGATCTCAAATATCGTCCACAATGTAATAGTCATCACTTTCTCCTCAGATATTCAGTCAAAGCGTCGTCAACTGCATTCTTATATCCTCGGCTCATGGGAAGCTCTGAACCGCTTTTGAAGATCACTGTTTCATTTGAACGGCTTATGTTAAAAACATATTTCAGATTGACGATATATTTTTTATGCACCCGTATAAAATCAAATTTACGATAAGCTTCTTCTATCTCGCCAATGCTGTCTCTGACTGCAATAGTATCCTTATTATTTGCAAAATGATATATGATGCTGTGGCTATTGCTCTCTATATAAGTTACATCCCGAAGCTTTACAGAGATCCTTCCCTGCTCCCTATTCTCCAAAACCACTGTCTTTTCCTGCTTCAATGCGTCCGTCAGCTGTCCTGCTACCATATGGAGCCTATCCTTCATAACATCAGCGTCAGGATCTTTGCATATAAAATTCAGCGGTCTGAAATTAAAGCTGTCATAAACCAGCTCCTGATGACTTGTCACAAAGATCACGAAGCAATTACCATTCTGACCTAGCTGCCGCGCGACCTCAAAACCGGTCATTTCAGGCATATCAAGGTCAAGAAATATAGCCGAAAAAGGCTTTTTACTATGGCAATAAAAAAAGCTCTCAGCTTTGGTAAACGTTTCTATTTCAGCCTTGACCGACCTTGATTCAAGTTCATTTGCCAGCATAGATTTAAAAAACTGAAGAAAAACAGCATTATCATCACAAACTGCGATCCGCATTTTTTCACGTCCTTTTATAACATAGTCTATGTACGATTTTATATTACCATAATTATACCGTAAGGTCAAGCCATAAGGCATATCACAACTCCCTGCGTCAAGACCTCACTTGGCTGCAAACAACAAAAGGGCTGTCCACACAGCCCTTTTGTTCTTATCTATCCTATGCCAAGCCCCCTACACCTTAGGCTTTTTCATAGTAAGCGAAATACGCTTTTTCTTCAGGTCAACGTTAAGTACCCAAACCTTAACTACCTCCCCGACCTTTACGACCTCAAGAGGGTGCTTTATATATCTGTCGCACATCTGAGAAATATGTACAAGACCGTCCTCGTGAACGCCGATATCAACGAACGCTCCGAAGTCTATAACGTTTCTTACAGTGCCCATAAGCTCCATGCCCGGTTTCAAGTCCTTAAGCTCCATGATGTCGCCACTTCTCATAAGCGGTGGAGGCAGCTCGTCACGAGGGTCACGACCCGGCTTTTCAAGCTCCCCTACTATGTCCTTTAACGTCGGAGCACCAATGCCGATATCTGTGGCAAGCTTCTTCATGCCCATTGCATTGACTTTCTCAGCTATCTGCTTTACGTCGCCCATGTCCGCAAGACTCAGCCCGCACCTGTCAATAAGCGCCTGTGCTGCCTTGTATGACTCAGGGTGAACAGCCGTGTTATCCAGCGGATTTTTTCCGCCACGCACTCTCAAAAAGCCTGCGCACTGCTCAAAAGCCTTTGCGCCAAGCTTCGGAACTTTCATAAGCTGCTTTCTTTCGGTGAAAGCACCGTTTTCCTCACGGTAGGAAACAATATTCTTTGCAACTGTCATATTTATGCCCGATATGTATGACAACAATGAGTATGAAGCCGTATTAAGGTCAACGCCTACTGAGTTTACGCAGTCCTCAACAACGCCCTTTAAAGCCTCGTCCATTCTCGCCTTTGGCATATCATGCTGATACTGTCCAACACCTATTGCCTTTGGGTCTATCTTTACAAGCTCTGCAAGAGGGTCCTGCAAACGGCGTGCTATTGATACTGCTGAACGCAGTGAAACGTCATACTCAGGAAACTCCTCAGCCGCAAGCTTGGAAGCGGAGTAAACGGAAGCGCCTGCTTCAGACACCACCATGTAAGAAACTTTCTGCGGAATTTCTTTGATAAGCTCCGCTGTGAACTGCTCCGTTTCTCTTGAAGCTGTGCCATTGCCTATGGAGATAGTCGTAACGCCATATTTCTTTATAAAGCCCGTCAGAATACGCTTAGCACGCTCTGTATCCTTCTTTGGCGGAGTAATGTAGATTATTGCAGTGTCAAGCACCTTGCCCGTAGCGTCCACTACAGCGGTCTTACAACCGTGAGCATATCCCGGGTCAAGACCAAGGGTAACAGTGTCTTTAACAGGTGGCTGCATAAGAAGCTGTCTGAGGTTTGAAGAGAACACCTTTATTGCCCCCTCCTGAGCATTTGCCGAAAGCTCCGCCCTTATCTCACGCTCTATGGACGGATAAATAAGTCTTTTATAGCCGTCCTCACAAGCAGCCGTAACAAGCTGTCCGCACTCTGACTTATTTTTCACATATCTTGACACGCAGGCTCTCTCCCCTGCGCCCTCTGGGACATTCACTGATACTTTCAGAACGCCCTCTTTTTCGCCTCTGTCCAAAGCCAAAACTCTGTGACCTGCTATCTTTCCCACAGCCTCGGCATAGTCGTAATAGTTCTCGTACACTGACTCGGCGTTCTCGTCAGACGCTTTTGAGCTTATCACGCCTATCTGCGAAAACAGCGTTCTTATGTATTTTCTCAGTTCAGCGTCGTCAGAGATATCCTCTGCGATTATGTCCATTGCACCCTGCAACGCCTCATCAGCCGACTTTACGCCCTTTTCCTCGTTGATAAATTTTGACCCCTCGACCTGCGGGTCGCATTTCTTATCCTGGGTCAGGATAAGTTCAGCCAGTGGTTCAAGCCCCTTTTCTCTTGCCACCGAAGCCCTTGTTTTACGCTTCGGCTTGAAAGGTCTGTAGATATCCTCCACCTCCACAAGGGTCTTTGCATTTTCGATAGCAGACATTATCTCGTCTGTCATTTTCTCCTGCTCAGTGATAGAAGAGATTATCTCGCCTTTACGTTTTTCGAGATTTCTCAGGTAAGTGAGCCTGTCAGCGATCTCTCTAAGCACCTGATCGTCCAGCGAGCCTGTAAGCTCCTTTCTGTATCGTGCAATAAACGGTATAGTTTTATCGTCATCAAGAAGTGCAACAGTGTTGTCTATCTGCTCCTGTCTGAGCTTAAATTCTTCCGCAAGGGTTTTGTTAATGTCCATGTTTTTACCAATCCTTTTTATTACTTTTTGCGTATTATCATATATAATATTATAGCACATTTTCGATAAAAACGCAACGAAAATGCGGTCGAAAACTGTAACAAAGATATTATATAATACATATAGGTTTTATCAGAAAATTAATAAAAGCAGGCAAAAATGCACTTGAAAAAAGGACTTGGATATGTTATCATAAAAGAATAAAACAGTATTCAGGAGTGTTTATATGCTAAATCAGTTTTCAAGAACCGAGCTTTTATTCGGCAAAGAAGCAATGGAAAAGCTCAGCAACAGCAGGGTTGCGATTTTCGGCATAGGCGGTGTAGGCGGATATGCAGTTGAAGCCCTTGCACGAAGCGGAGTAGGCGAGCTTGACCTTATAGATGATGACAAAGTGTGTCTGACCAACATCAATCGTCAGATAATTGCCACAAGAAAAACAGTAGGAAAATACAAGGTAGACGTGGCGGAGGAACGTGTTCACGACATCTGCCCTGACATAAAGGTAAACACATACAAGTGTTTTTATATGCCTGACACAGCGGATCAGTTTGATTTTACTCAGTATGATTACATTATCGACGCCATTGACACTGTTACAGGCAAGCTGGAGATAATAAAGCGAGCAGACGTCGCAGGAGTACCTGTTATATCCTCAATGGGTGCAGGCAACAAGCTTGACCCTACAGCATTCCGTGTGGCGGACATTTATCAGACAAAGGTCTGCCCACTTGCGAAAGTCATGCGACGAGAGCTTAAAAAGGCAGGCATAAAGTCGCTTAAAGTTGTTTACTCAGAGGAACAGCCTATCAGACCGATAGAAGATATGGCTATTTCATGCCGTCAGGACTGCATTTGTCCTCCTGGTACGGCAAGAAAATGCACAGTGCGCCGTGATATTCCAGGCTCAACGGCATTTGTGCCGTCAGTGGTTGGACTTATCGTGGCAGGAGAAGTTATTAAAGATCTTGCAAAGAAATAATACAAACAAAGGACGAACCATTGATCAGCTGTGGTATAATGGTTTTGGAAATCAGTCGGGAAAACTGCCCGACTAATCGGAATTTGAAGAGGTAATCTATGGACTATACAATTAGAAATATAAGAGAAACTGAATATAAAATATTAAGCGATTTTTTATATGAGGCAATATTTATTCCCGAAGGTGTCAAAGCACCTCCAAAAGATATTATTAATAAACCTGAATTACAGGTATATATATCAGATTTTGGAAAGCATAGTGGAGATTACTGTCTTGTTGCAGAGTCTGACAAAAAAATTGTGGGTGCCGTATGGGTTCGTATTATGAATGATTATGGTCATGTTGATAATGAAACTCCATCTTTTGCAATATCATTATTTCCAGAATACAGAAACCATGGAATAGGAACTGCTTTGATGAAATCAATGATTGATCTACTGAAAACAGAAAAATATAAGCAAGCATCACTTGCCGTTCAAAAAACAAACTATGCAGTTAATATGTACAAGAATGTTGGATTTGAAATAACTGACGAAAATGAAGAAGAGTACATTATGATATGTAAGCTTTAATTCGTCAAATTCCCATTTATCGAACAGCTCCCTCTTCACAGCACTCTAACAGGTGCTGTGATTTTTTTAGACAAAAAAGGCCTTCGCACACTTACATTAGCGTAAGCATACGAAAGCACTGTTTCCATACATTACATTTACAAACTGCAATACTAAAACATATATACAAAAAAGAGCCATAGCAAAAGCTACAGCTCTCTGGCTCCCCCTGTTGGACTCGAACCAACGACCCTTCGGTTAACAGCCGAATGCTCTACCGACTGAGCTAAGGAGGAATATGACTAAACAGAGAAGAATATTATCTTCTCTGTTTAGTAAGGTGTCGGCAGCACCCTATCTTACCGGGACGTTACCATCCAAGTATTTTCGGCGAAGAAGAGCTTAACTACTGTGTTCGGCATGGGAACAGGTGTGACCTCAACTCAAACGCCACCGACTAAGTGAAGAGGAACGAATCCTCAAAATTGAATAATGAAAAAGCTGTTGGTTAAAAGGAGTAGTCATAACCAATAAGGTTAAGCCCTCGACCGATTAGTACTCGCTAGCTAAACACGTCACCGTGCTTACACTTTGAGCCTATCAACCTTGTAGTCTTCAAGGGGTCTTACTCTGTAAACAGAAGGGATATCTTATCTTAAGGGCGGCTTCACGCTTAGATGCCTTCAGCGTTTATCCGTTCCGCACATAGCTGCCCAGCTGTGCCACTGGCGTGACAACTGGTGCACCAGAGGTGCGTCCATCCCGGTCCTCTCGTACTAGGGACAGCTCCTTGCAAATATCCTACGCCCACGACAGATAGGGACCGAACTGTCTCACGACGTTCTGAACCCAGCTCGCG
>OJRG01000068.1_pt1 | contig 94249 bp, 81 predicted proteins | sample 1599121 | NCBI WGS metagenome assembly OJRG01 (sample SAMN03922528, study PRJEB24848) | human gut metagenome | isolation source: stool sample | host: Homo sapiens | place: Germany | collected 2010-05
CAGCTTATCTATTATATCATATTAGCTAAGCTTTGTCAAGACTTTTCTTTGTGAATTCTTTATGAATTCGTTTGAACTCTTTCTGAAAGCGTTCATCGTCATCATCTTATTCACATTCATCGCTCTCGTCAAGCGACTTTTATATTTTATCATCTACAGCGACATTTGTCAATAGCTTTTTCATCGTTTCTCTCTTTTATACATTTTCTACCCGATAATTTAGATATTTTTCACTATGTTGTTCAGTTTATACTATATATAAAAGAAAAAGCAGGGCAATGCCCTGCTCTAACGCTCTTAATTATTAGAAGATGTATCAAATCCGCCCCTGTTAAAGAACAATTCTCTTATTGCAAGCGCACAGCCTGACAGGAATCTGTGCTTGTCCTCAATAATAGAAAGCTCGATCTTGCTTGAAACAAGTGCTCCGCCTATCTCTGTCACAGCGTCCTTTAATTTCTGGAACGCCTTTTCATTCTGGAATTTGAACTGATGAAGCACTATCTTCTGCGGATTGGTAGAAAAATACAAGTTGTTAAGAAGCACCGCTAACAGCGTAAGCTCGCCGTTAAGTATCTCTTTTACAGCCTTGTCGTCTTTCTCGTATGCCATCGTTATCATATCCTGATTGACATTCTCAAAGCTTCCCCTTGCCGCCTCATAGAGAAAAGGCGTCTTTTCAGCAGAAAATACTTCCCTGAGCTTTGACATAGTAGCCGATGGAGTGAGTTCACTCTCAACACAGCCCCTTCTTCCGCAAGGACAAGTCCTGTCAGAATAAGGGTTGATTATCATCTTATCCACGAAGTTAGTTCTGTTATCATACGAAACGATCGGATCGTTAAGATTTGTCACAACAAAGTGCATAGTGTTGCCATACTGCAAAAAGGCTATGTTGTGTCTGTTTATATCCTTTGTTTTAAGGAAGTCGATATTTGCCATAGCCGTACCCTTTACAGAGTTGTCAAAAACCAGCGGAAGCTCAGTTTTCTCTCTTATTGCAGCCTTTAGCTTAGCATAATCAGGCTCGCCATCTTCAACACTGATACCAAGTCTTGAATACATAGTCGGGAATATGCCGAAACCTATGCCGAGAATAGAGTTCTTGTCAAGGCAGTTGTCGCCCAACACCTCGTTTATAGACTTCTCAGTGAAATCAAAAATAGTGCTGTAGTCCGTCTTTTCGTTGATAGCCAGGTTTCTCTTATCGAGAACTGCACCTGCCAGAGTTGACAGACCAACGCTTACGATATCCTCCTCTACCGTTACGCCTATAACGAACTTGTAGTGGTGATTTATGTCGATAAGTATCTTTTTTCTGCCTCTCGGAGCTTTTTCTGTAACGTGTTTGTATTCGCCTATTTCCTGTATTATCCCCTGCTCGATCATTTCATTTGTTATGATCGTGACAGCGGCTCTTGTAAGCTCTAAAGTTCCCGCAATGTCGATACGGGAAGTAGGGCCTCTCTGCTTGAGTATCTTGAGGACCTGCATACGGTTGCGCCTCTTGAGATCAAGCTTGCTAATGCCATGCTGTTCCATATAACTATAATTCCCTCCGAATATATTATTACTTGCCCTGTACGTTCAAAGCGTTCCGTGTCCTTTAAATACTGATACGAAACGCCTTTTATGTGCAAGCTTCCGGCGGCAGCCATGCATGAAATAATGCACAACTCCGCCGTTTAATTGTTCTTCTCGGAAATTATAGCAAACATTTTTAAACTCATGATTAACAATTGATTATCATTTAACTGTTTACCGAACATTTACAATTTTTTAAAGAATGTCAGCCTCGTTGATATCGTCCTCTATCTCCTCGCCGTTGAGAATAGCCTTGAGAGTTTCCACTTCTTCGTCAGTAAGAGTGATACCCTTGCCCATTCTGCTGTGGTCTGGATTCCATTCTCTCAGGTCATATTTAGGCTCTCTCTCGTTCCAGGAAACCTTGTTAAGCTCCTTTGTCCAGCCCTTAGCGTTTTCAGAAAGTACGCCTATACGCTCTGTGATCTCAAATTTCAATTCTGCCATGATAAAAACCTCCATTGGTGTAATAGGAGCATAGCCCCTTTATCTATAAAACGCAGTATCTCTACCGCTTTTTATATGCCCATTCAATAAGCTTATCCCATATCTGTCTGCGGAATATAAAGCCGCATACAAGTGTCTGCACCGCCGCCGCAAGCACGCCGAACCAAAGTCCTGCCGCCGCACCAAGCAGTATATCAAGTGCCGCAATGCCAATGAAAACATCTGCTGCCCTGCGGTTTTTGATAATAACAGCCACCGCCAGTATCAGAAATGCCACCGCTGCCCATACCATGCCATGCCTGATAACTAGACTCAGCGGCATAAGCACCATAAAGATATACATAAGCCTGTTCTTGTTTTTGTATATTGCAAAGACAAAGCCTGCCAGAAGCAAAGCATACACAATAATGCCCCTTGTGAGCAAGTCTATGAGTACAAATACAGCCAAGCCGCCTATAACTGCGCAAAGCTTTGCAGTGCTAAGGCTCACAAAATGTGAAGCTATCCTTGCAGGAAGCACCTTGTAGAATATGCTCTCCACAGCCTTTCGGTTGAGTATAAAGACCGCAAAGAAAAGCAGTGCCACCACTCCGTAAAGCGGAATGTGATGCATAAGATCAGTTTCAAAAAGGCAAATGAACATCATCACAAGGATAACGATGTTGTTCACTATCATCTTTTTCATATCTATCCTGAACGGCACTAGCTTTCTCGAGTCTATGGCTCTTATGATGAAAACCGTCATGTAAGCCGCCACCGTGGATATAGGCGGACCGTAAAGTCCTATCCTAGGTATGAGGATAACATTCAGCCCCACGTTTATCACACCTGAAACAAGGCTCGTAAAAAGCGACCTCTTCGTCTGCTTTGAAGCAAGATAAATAGACCCCATAAACGTGGTGAAGCATGAATAAATGGTCGCATATATGATGATAGGCGAGTATTTTACGCAGTCACGGAAATCTGCGCCTATCCAGAAGTTAGTCACAGGCTGAACGATAAGCAGACAGCCTGCCACAAGGATATACAAAAGGCTCTGATTGAAGTCAAAAACATTCTCATAGAAGGAATCTCTGTCATCAGAATCGTCCTCAGTGATAGCCGACATATTCCAAGCCTGACCGAACATAAGATATACCGTTGACACAAGGTTAGGTATCTTGTAAGCCGCCGACAGCACGCCGTTGTAGTCCGAGCCAAGATAGTGGGTAGTCATAAATGAATCCGAGCTGTTTGTTATGAGCCACAAAAGCTGAGCAGGGATAAGAGGCACAGAATACTGTAGCATTACCTGCAAAAGCTCCCTGTCAATATCCTTGAAGTTTATATATCTCCAAAGCTTTGACTTGAACGTGAGAAAAACCACCGAGATAAGGTCGGAAAGAATGGTGGCGAGCAAATACTTCTCGATACCTGTGCCATGACCGAGAAATCCCTCAGGGAGCACCATGTAAAACAAAGCCGTCCAAAACAGCGTAAAGAACGTTGTCAGTATGCCGTTAAAAGCAAACAGCTTCACCTGCTCCATTGCACGCACGAAAGTTGAGTAAAGCGACTTCATGCTTGATGTGAATACATATATATATAGTATCAAGCTGTATCCGCCAATATACTTGTCAGCAATTCCCGTCACCGACACAATAGGCAGCAAAATACCGAACACCGCCAGACCAAAGAAGCATATGAGATTGCCAAGGGTAAAGACCTTTACCTTGTCATAAGCCTTGTCAAGACCAAATCTGATTATAGCCTCCGTGATAGTCATGGTCACAAGAGGTATTATCCAGTTAGCTATCTGAGTGAGAACGTCCGTAACGCCCAGCTCAGCCGTAGTAAGATAGTTGGTGTAAATAGGCACAAGCAACAGCACAAGGACTTTTGAGCTGAAAGAACCTATAGCGAACACCAGAGTATTTGAAAACAGCTTTTTGTAGCTGCTTTGTTTGCCTGTTTCTGCCATTTAAAATTTCCTCATTACATAAAAATATAACACATAGAGATATTATAACACAATGCTTTGATTTTTGCAAATATTTTTATAAAAAGCCGTATTTTTTCACAAACCGCTTGCAATCAGAGCAAGATTATAGTATAATAGACCTAAAGAAAAGGGCTGTAAAAACAGCGTCACAGAATTACAGGAGGAAGATAGCATGAGCAAAGCAACAAAAGTATTTCTGATACTTTTCGTATCTGTATTCACAGCAGGAGTAGCTGCAAATATAATCTGTGAGATATTCAAAACAAGACTTCAGAAATATTATTCTGTAGACTAAACACAGCGTTTTTATCAGGACGGCTTCTGCCGTCCTTTTTTTGTCCTTTTGCACACATAAAACAGTTTAAAATTGTAATAAACACCAATTGCAAAATATTACATTATATAGTATAATATGTGTAGAGGAATATTCCAAATCAAGAAATTCAATACAAAGGAGATGTTCAATTTTGAAAAAGCAAGTTTTATCATTTATTACTCTTGTGGGTGTACTTGTCTGCAATACAAATATAACCACAGAAGCCGCAGACCTTGATACTTTTGAGTTTAGAGTTTTAGCAGAAGAAAATGCACAAGAACAATTTGATATTCTTATGAATAGTTTTGTTAATGATACTTTTTATCATACAGATACAATGCAGATTCAAACAGAAAATATCACAGCTACCATATCTGAGAGTAAAATAGAATATCCCGACAATTATGCTGGCGCTTATTATGACTCAGATAATAAAAGACTGAATATAATACTAACAGATGATAACAGTGATATATATGAAGACGTTTTGAGCAGCAAAGGCATAGTTTATTCCAAGGCGGATTATTCATTAAAAGAACTATACGACAACATGGATATTTTAAGTGATGTAATGGATGATTATGGACTTAACTCCATAAGCCTATATCAACGCAGTAATTCTCTACATGTTACCTATGATAGCGAATACACAGAAAAGCAACTTCTTGAAATAATAAAAAATATAGGTGTTCCGAACAATATGGTCACAGTAGAGAAAAACAGTGAGGCGGTTGCAGAACCAACAGCTCAAAAAACACCCGACAAAGTCCCTGCAAGCTCAGAAATCAACCTATGGCATGACACAAAAAAATGGCGTGCAACGGTCGGTTTTAACGCATACCAGCACACAACTGGTAAATACGGAATTGTTACTGCAGGTCACTTTATAAGTTCATCGAGTGTACCCCAATCAACAACAATAACATATGAAGACTTCGTCATAAATACCAAAGGTGTAAGTACAATTAGCAACAACAGCGTGTCGGAATGTGACTGTGCATTTATACCTTTTTTCAGCATGACATATTGGAACAAATGCAGAGATTTGTCAATGCCAGGGAAATTTGGTTATATAAAAAATTATACATACCCTGCTTATCAACTTGAAAACAGAACTATATACAAGTATGGTATCAATAATAAAAAAGAATATGCAGGAACATTGGAATGTGTCAGCTGCACCGTTGATACAACTCCTGATGAAATGGGAAACCCTGCAGGTCAAAAAAAGGATATGCTAAAATGTAAAGTTACAAACTATGGTGGCGATAGCGGCGGTCCAATTGGATTTTTAAGTGGTTCTAACTCTCCGTATACTCTGTCCATTATAGGTATTACTATGGGCGGAGGCGACCCGATTGATCCCTATGCAGAATTCAAAACATATCAAACAACATATGCAACAAAGATAACAAATGTGTTTAGTGCATTAAAGATAACTCTTGTCTAAGCAAATATGAAAGGAGTCCTCATTATGAAAAAAACAAAAACAGCCATAATACTAGCCCTCTCCATTCTAACGCTTGCTTCCTGCACTAATAAAGAAACCTCAGAAAGCACAGAAAGCATGACAACCACAACAACTACTGCCCAAACAACTACCCAAGCCACCACTACCACAGCCGCCACCACAAAGAAAACTGCGACCACCACAACTAAAGAGCCTTATGTTATCATAGACCCCGATAATTTGCCCGACGGCACAGAAAAAAGCGGTGAAAACGAATATGTGATGACGCTTCAAAAAATAACCGACAATGAGTATGTCACTCCTGACGGCTATTTCAAAGTTTTTGTAAGCTATGAGCTTATAGACAACACATTCTGTTATCATGTCATATGGAAAAACATTTCAGACAAAAAACTTACCCTGTCCGATCAAAGCAGAGCAAGCGTCAAAACAAATTTGACAGAAAGGGATAGAGCAGATACTCTCTTAGATGCACTCTGTCCGTTAGATCCAGGAGAAGAAGCGGCGTTCGGTACGCCAAGATATCTGGAGGAGGGCTATTCAACAGCCGAAGCCGAAATAGCCGTGAATGCCTATCTTGAAGCAGATGACAACGGAAACAAAGTCTATTATGTCACCGACCCTGCTCCGCTTTTCAAACTAAATTTCACCAAATAAGACTAACACCGCAGAGCATTAAACTCTGCGGCTTTTTTTTTCACATACAAAACCTATGGCTTCCGATAACAGTCACCGTAGGCTTAGCGTGCATATAAGCGTTTGAAGTCTTGGCAGGATTGTAGTAGTAAACACAGCCATTTGTGGGGTCCCAGCCGTTTAGAGCGTCACGGGCAGCATTGTAAGCGGAAGCGGCAACAGGCTCGTTGAACTGCCCGTCCACCACCGCCGTAAAAGCGCCGTTTTGGTAAATTACCCCCGAAAGCGTGTCAGGGAAAGACGGGTGTTCAATGCGGTTTAAAATCACCGCCCCCACAGCCACCTGTCCCACATAAGGCTCGCCCCTGGCCTCGGCAGAGATTATCCTCGCCAAAAGATTGATATTCTGCTCCGTGGCCGACGGCACAGAGCCGATAGAAATGCCCAACGCACGCAGAGTCTGCGGACCTGCCGTTCCCGTCTGACTTATCCCCTGCTGTTTTTGAAATTTTATCACAGCGGCTTTGGTCTTTTCGCCGTAGTATCCCGTCACAGAATCGTTGAACAAACCACGTTCTTTAAGGCGTTCCTGAATAGCCCTCACCTCACTGCCGCTAGACCCAAGCTGAGAGAGCGCACTGTCCGAACCGCCCCAAAAGGCATTCACCGCCGCCAGCGAAACTCCCACCGCCAGCACCGTCACCACAGCTTTTTTCGCAAGCAGATTTCTCATTGTTCTCATAAGATCACCTCCTGAAAATCTGCATTTATTTTTTACAGCATTTACAGATTTATTCACGCAATGTCAATATGCACAAATTCAGCAGTACAAATTTATGCAAACAAATGATTTATATTTTAATTTGGCAACATTTCTGCAATTGTTGCATTTTTTATGCAACAAAAGGGGTGCTTTTCGTGTATAAGTAGAAAGCGTTTTGATACTTGCGGGCACGTACAAGCCCTGCGACTTAGTGAAACCGAGGTGCGTTTCTGGAACAGGCTGTAGAGAACTTGTGTCAAAGCGTGGGTGTGCATTTGATATTTTGTGTATACGCAACCAAGGGCATAATACCCAATGTCACACCCCGAACGCAACTTGAAAATTGAATATATATATCGGACAAAATTACGGCAACAAGTCTGTAGGGGCGAACATCGTTCGCCCGTCGAAGAAACAAGTCCACGATTACAACCATTGTAGGACAGAACAAAAAACTATCCTATCACGCTTGTAGGGGCTGGCGCCCTCGACAGCCCGTTCGGAGGTGTAATGCTGTGTTGTATCTTTGATGCCAAATTATTTTCGAGGTACATTATTGTGATATTCCCCGATAATTCAAAGGGCAAGAAATAGTGGGCTGTCGCATTTCTGTGAGCTTGCGAACAGAAATTTCGCCAAGCCCCTACAATGCTGAAATTATGCAAATTCTGAACACGGGCGACACAAGGTCACCCCTACAGTTATTTGGGTTAGTTTATTCCTCCGCAAAATCGCTCCGCTCTTTGCGTATTTACATTGCGCTTAGGGCTAGAAAGGCGGTGCAGATTTTATACTCCGATATCACTTTCATCTAATATCTGACTTCTATATGCTTTTGATACTACAATCTGCACCTTGTCGGCTTGCGCCGAATGAGGCTCTGCCTCATACTCCGCTAGGGGCTTTGCCCCTAGACCCCACAAGCCCTCTAGCGCCGGGCTTGAGCGTGCGCTTTATCTCTCGCTTCGCTCGGTGCTTTATTTTACTTTATGCTTGCAATTTACTTTGGTCTGCTATGCTCATTCCTCACTCCTCACTCCTCATTCCTCACTCCTCATTCCCCATTTCTCATTCCTCCCCTCCTCACTAAAAATCCGCCCCCACATCTTGCAATTTACCTCAAAATGTGCTATCATTATCTCTATAGGGGGTCTTATCCATGAAAAAACTCTTTTCCGTAATTTTTATGAACTTTTTCGGCTTCGACATGATAATTTTCTTGGTTGCAGTCGCGACCGCCCTCGTCTTTTATTTCACTAAAAAATCGGCTGATGTTCTCTACAACAAGCTTCATCTTAACATCTTCGTTCCCGACTCAGGTGCTTCCCGCCGTCAGGCTGACAGCGATATTTCGGACATTCGTGAAACAGATATCGTTTCTATGCGCAACCGAACAGGAAGCCTTTATTCTCTGTTCGTAAATCTCACAGGAATATTCCCTCTCTTGGGTATCCTCGGCACTGTTATCTCACTCCTCGGTATGGTGGGCGATATGACAAACGTTCAGGATAATTTCTATGGCGCTTTGACCTCCACTTTTTGGGGACTTGTTTTTGCTATAATCTTCAAATTTCTTGACGGCATAATCTCTGCAAAAATAGAGGATAACGAGAAAAATGTTCAGCTCTATCTTGAAAGAAACAACGCCGAACATTCACAAAGCGGTGAACAGCCATGAATGGTTTCAGGAAAAATAAGGGCATAGTCCTTGAGCTGACTTCCCTGCTCGATGTAATCATGATAATGCTTTTCTGGGTCATGACCGATGTTTCCGCATCTGCCGACAGTCAGAAAGAGGACGCAAAAGCTCAGGTGCAGGCTGTCACTCAACAGCTTGAAGAGCAGAAGCAAAAATCCGCTGACGAGTTAGAAAATCTCCGTAAGGATATGCAAAAGCAGATAGATGAAGCATACAAAAAGGCTGAGAGCATTAACAGCAATGCCGCAAAAAATCAGCAGGCGCTTGACGGCTACACTCAGGGTATGCTTATCTCACTTGATATGCGAAATGAAAACGGCACTGACAAGCTGTATATTTCCCGAAATGATGAGGATATTATGACCGTGACCCCTGATGAAGATATCTCAGGCAGGCTCATATCTCTTTTTGAAGGACTCGGTGCGGCAGACGGTGAAGTAATGCTTGCGGCAGTTGTCTATGACGGTGACGCTGTGCTTTATCGTAACATGAGAATAGTGGAAAACGCTGTGCAGGCTGTGTCAGACAAATACGAAAATGTTTACTTTACATACATAAACACTTCCAAATAGAAAGGACAATAAAAATGAGTATTCAGAACGATGTTGAAAAGCTCTACCGCAGTGACCTTGAAAAACAAAGACAAAAGCAGAAAAAGAAAAAGAAGAAAAAGCTTCTTGGTATCATGCTGATCGTCATTATCATTGCGGCGCTTATTCTTATAATGCAGTATCTTGGACTTGGACTAGGCGGTGGAAAAGGCGAAGGCTCAGGGGACGGCAAGGACGTAAGTGCTTCCTCCAATGAAGCTTCAGTTACTACCACAACAACAGCAGTGCCAAAGGAATTTTATGACATCAAGGTTTCAGGAAGCACTTATATAATCGATGAGCGTGTGGTAGATCTTAAAAGTCTTGTTTCCACAGTGAAGCTTATGAGCGACAATGTTATCGTAAGGATAACAGACGACAACGCAACAAAGAACGCTATGGATGACTTGAAAAAGGCTCTTACCGACGACGGCAGAGAGTTCACAGAAACAGTTCTTGACAATTCAGCTTTGGATAACAGCATGGCAGATACAACATCTGAAGCCGTAAGATAAAAACTGTAGGGGCGAACATCCTTCGCCCGTTTTCTGCATAATTTTAAAGGATACAGATATAAAATAAAATTGGGGACGGTCAAGCCGTCCTCTTTTCAGAAACAGAGGTAATATCATGCTTGGACTTACTTTAGAGGGCGGAGCCAGCAGAACGGTCTATTCCTGCGGAATAATGGACGCTCTGCTGGAGGATAAAATAATAGCCGATTATGTTATAGGCGTTTCGGCAGGAGCAGCTTTCGGCGTTTCTTACTGCTCAGGGCAGATAGGCAGAAATCTCCGCCTTGCAACTGAGTTCATGGGAACAAAGAAATACATGGGAGCAAGACATCTTATCGACCCGAAAAACCGATGCTACTATAACCTTGATTATGCCTACAATGTTGTGCCTAATGTTGAGCTTCCCTTTGATTATGAAGCCTACAGAAACTTCAAGGGCAGATTTTGTGCAGTTGTTACAAACGTAAAAAACGGCAAGGCCGAGTACATGGACGTGCCAAAAGATGACACCCACTGGAATTTGCTTAGAGCCACCTGTGCTCTTCCTCTGCTTTTCCCTGAGATAGAGATAAACGGAGAAAAATATATGGACGGCGGTATATCAGATTCAATACCGTATTTACAGGCAATAAAAGCAGGCTGTGACAAAAATATCGTTGTGCTGACCAGGCCAAAGGGCTATGTTAAGACCCAGGAGCCTGCCACAAGGCTTGCCATGAAATATTATCACAAGCACCCTGAGTTTGCCGAAGCCCTTGCCACAAGAGCTGAGAGATACAACAAATGTATCGCAGAGCTTATGGAGCTTAAAGCTGAGGGGAAAGTCTTTGTTTTCACACCAAAGACCACCTTCGGAGTAGGCAGGACTGAGGGCGACCCTGTAAAGCTGAAAAAGCTTTATGATTACGGCTACGCCCACGCAAAATGGGCAATGGACGATCTGAAAAAATATCTTTGCAAGTAGGAATGAGGTAATAAAATGTCATACAAGCTGCCGCTTTTTGCTGCCGCCGCATTTCTGGGCGGTTATATGCTTATTTCAAACAGACAGCTAAGGGTGAACGAATATGAGCTGAAAGTATCAAAGCTTCCTGGGAATTTTGTTGGCAAAAAGATACTTCTTCTTGCAGATCTTCACAAGAAGCGTTACGGGGATAATTTCAACAATCTGGTAAATTCCTGTATTGCCGCCGAGCCTGACTTTATTTTCTTTGCAGGTGATCTTTACAGCCGTGATGAAACGGACATGATACCGAAGCTTGCCCTTATGAAAAGGCTAAAGCATATCGCACCGACCTATTATATTTTCGGTAACCATGAAACTGACAACATGGATAATGCCGAAGCCCTTGCTTTGAAACTCACCGAATGTGGAGTACACATTCTGAGAAACAACATGGAGCAGATAAAAATAGGCGAGGATCACATCAATATATACGGCACTCAGCTTCCACAAAGATTTTACCGCAACGAAGATTTTTCACATCACGACCTGCCGCAGATCACAAAGGACGAGCTTACAAAGCTTTTAGGCGAGCCTGACAGGAGCGAGTGTAACTTTTTGCTTTCGCACACACCGCTGGCGTTCCGTGCTTATGCGGACTGGGGAGCAGATGTGACGTTTTCGGGTCACTGCCACGGAGGAGTTATAAGATTGCCTTTTATTGGCGGAATACTTTCTCCCGAACGGAAATTCTTTCCACGATACACAAAGGGGATTTACGAACTTAACGCTGAACAGGGATTGGCAAAACTTGCTGTTACGGCGGGGCTTGGTAAATTCAGGCTTAATAATCCCTCGGAAATAATGATTTGCACACTTGAAAGGCAGGAATAAATATGTATCAGAAACAATTTGCAGAATATTTTGACAAGCACATGGAGGAGATCCTACGTGACCTTGACGAGATAATCTCTATCGAGAGCGTTGGTGACATAAACGCCCCTGTTAAGCCATTTGGCGAGGGTTCTCGCAAGGCTCTTGACTGGGGAAAGGCTTATCTTGAAAAGCTCGGCATGACAACAAAGGACTTTGACGGCTATGCTGTTCACGGTGATTTTTACCAAAACGGGGAATGTAAGCTTGCTGTGCTTTCACATCTTGACACTGTTCCTGCAGGCGAGGGCTGGAGCTATCCGCCTTTCAAGCTGACTAAAGCTGACGGAAAGCTTTTCGGCAGAGGAACAATTGATGACAAAGGTCCGAGCGTTGCGGTGCTGTGGGCTGTAAAGGCTATCAAAGAGCTTAACATTCCTATAAAAAAGAACTTCCGTGTTATTTTCGGTGGCAATGAAGAGGGTGGCTGTGAGGACATGGAATATTATGAAAGCAAACAGCCTTTCCCTGAAATGGTGTTCACCCCCGACGGCTCTTTCCCGGTGCTCAACTGCGAAAAGGGCATGGTGCATCTTACATTCTCTGCTGAATTTTCAGATGATAAGATAGCTGAGATAAAGGGCGGAAGCGTTATAAATGCTATCCCTGACAAGTGCATTGTGAAGTTTGCTGACGACAATGAGAAGGTCATCAGAGGAAAATCGTCACACGGGTCAAGACCTGAAAACGGTGACAATGCGGTGACAAAATTTGTGGCAGAATATAAAAATAAAAATGCTCTCCTTGGTGGGTTGGCTGAGCTTTTCCCACACGGAGAATGCAACGGAAAATCCTGCGGTCTTGGTTTTTCAGACGATGTATCAGGCGAGATGACCTGTGCGCTGACTATCCTTAAAACTGAGGGTGGCAGGCTTCATGGCGGTATCGACATACGTTTCCCTATTGACAAGACGCTTGCTGAGATAAGCGGTATCATAACTTCGGCACTGGAGAGCAAGGGCTTCAAGGTGGACGAGCTTGACGGCATGGAGCCGCATTATGTGGACGAAAACAGTGAATTCGTTCAGACCTTGTTAAGGGTATACGAAAAGGTCAAGGGCGAAAAGGGAAAATGTATCGCAGAGGGCGGAATAACCTACGTTCACAACACAAAGGGCGGTGTTGCGTTCGGTGCGGAATTTCCTGAGGAAAACAACAATATGCACGGAGCTGACGAGCATATTTCCATGGAAACTTTCAAAATAAATCTGAATATGTACGCTAATGCTATTGCAGAGCTTTGCGGTGAATAATTGGGTGTGCATGGCTCTTGACAAAGTGTGATTTTAGTGGTATACTTTATTGCATAAAAGCTTAAAAGCGTAAAAGCAAAGGGAGCATGACGGACAATGAAGATTTGTATAGTTGGACTTGGACTTATAGGCGGTTCGCTTGCCAAGGCAATAAAAAAGAACACTCATGAGAGCTGTTTCGGTATAGATATTGACAGGGGAACGATAGCAGGGGCGCTGGCACAGGAGGCTATCGACGGAGAGATGGCCATTGACGACCTTGCAGGCTGTGACGTTGTTATCGTGGGACTTCACCCTGAGGCTACCATAAAATTCATCACGGAGAATGCAGGCAAGTTCAAGAAAGGCGGTATCGTTCTTGACACTTGTGGAGTAAAGGGCGAGATAGTCAGAGCTGTAGAGGGCGTTTGCATTGAAAACGGCGTAAACTTCCTCGGCTGTCACCCTATGGCAGGACGTGAATTTTCGGGTTTTGCTTACTCGGTGGACAATCTTTTTGAAAAAGCAAGCTTTATAATGACGCCTACTGACAGAACGCCTATGAGGGTGGTGCAGGAGATATCAAGGCTTGCATACAACATAGGTTTTGCAAAGGTCGTTGTATCAAACGTTGAGGAGCATGACAGCGTTATTGCGTTCACTTCTCAGCTTGCACACGTTGTTTCTAGCTCTTATGTAAAAAGCCCAAGTCTTCTGAAGCAGGCAGGTTTTTCAGCAGGGTCTTTCAAAGACCTTACGAGAGTGGCTAAACTCAACGAGGATATGTGGACGGAGCTTTTCCTTATGAACCGTGGTCCACTGGTGGACGAGATAGAGCATATAATCGCAAGATTAACGGAGTATCGTGATGCTATTGCCAATAATGACGCTCAAAGGTTGCATGACCTGCTTAAGGAGGGTCGAGAGCTTAAGGAATTGTCTAATAATAGCTAAATAAGAAAACAAAGCGGTGTCAGAGTTCAATTCTCTGCACCGCTTTTTGTTTATTCTTCTGTGTCTGTATCGTCGTCTGTATTATCAGTTTCTTCCTGCTCTTCATTTTCGTCAGGTTCGTCAGGCTCGGACAAATTGGTATCATCGCTTTCGTCTGTATCGTGGATATCTTTATCATTATCCTTGTTGGCTGACTTATTGTCGCCTACTGTTTTGTTTTTCACTATCATAAGATACTCAGCGGCAATAAGAGCTACGCACAAAACGCAGACCACGCCAATAATAACGCCCATTGATGAACCGCTCTTTTCTTCCGACACCGGACTTGCGGCTTTTGAGGTCGCTTCTGCTTCTGAGCTTTCAAGCTTCACGGCTTCAGGTTCTTTTATCACTATTTTAAAATGCCCTACTGAGCCGTCCTTATAAACAATATCTATCTTTGTTTCGCCTGTGCTGAGGGTCTGGAACTTGCCGTCCTCGAATATAAGCACTTCGCCGTTGGCTACTGTTACGCTGTCAACATCTGTAAGTCCTATATCCTCGGGAGCGATAGGGTACTTGGAATAGTCAACGTCTATTTCGATATAATCGCTGTCGTCCTGCTGAACGTCTGCAGCGTCCTGATACTTGACGATACCGTTCTCTACCTGATTTGATATGGCATTGAGGTTTTCGTCATCAAGGGAATTTACTGTGAGATAAAGCACTGTTGAGGTGAGTTTTTCATCTGCGACTTTGAAATGGAGGGTCGCATAATCACCGTCAAAATCTGTGCCGTCTGCGTTCACATAGTTATATACAAACTTACCTGCAAAGGCATTGTCTACTGCCATGCCCCCTGCTTTATCATTGGTTTCGCACTTTTCAAACTCTACAAGGCTATCGTCATAGCCCACGGAGATAGAGGCATTTGAGATAAGGTGGTCGCACTGGATATTTATTTTCGCTGTGAACTTTTTATCCTTTACCTCGCTGACCACAAGCTTTACAACTGTCGGCGTAGAAGTCGGAGTGTCCGGAACATAGGAATAAGATGTGGTAGTTCCCCATGTGGTGGTTTCCCATGTCTGAGCTGTGGTAGTTGTAGTCGTTTCAGCGTCCTCCCGCTGAGGCTGAGCGGTAGTGGTTGTTTCCGGTACAGGATCTGTGGCTGGCACATCGGTTGTCACAGGCGTTTCGGGATCAGCGAAACACACTGAGGTCATTGCCATGACCGCTGCAAAAAATCCCACTGTTACTTTTTTGAAATCCATTATTTACTCTCCTGATATTGTTTTCGACGTAAACAAGGGCTGCCGCCATAAAGACCGCAGCCCATGATTTTCCTTTTTATTAGTCCTCAATAAGAGTTACTTTCTTCATGACCTGATCTACAAGCGGCTTATCGTTGAAATTTACGTCAACTGCTGCGATCTCGTCAACAACGTCCATGCCCTCGACTACCTTGCCGAATGCTGCATACTGACCGTTAAGATGAGGAGCGTCCTGGTGCATGATAAAGAACTGTGAGCTTGCTGAATTTGGCATTGCTGAACGTGCCATTGAGATAACGCCTCTTGTATGCTTGAGGTCGTTACGAACACCATTGGCAAGGAACTCGCCCTTTATCTTCTCTTTTGCACCGCCCATGCCTGTTCCCGTCGGGTCGCCGCCCTGTATCATAAAGCCTGAGATAACTCTATGGAATATCAGTCCGTCATAAAAGCCCTCTTTAACAAGCTTCTCAAAATTTGCAACTGTGATAGGCGCAACGTCAGGATAAAGCTCGATCTTGATATTCTTTCCGTTTGCCATTTCTATATTTACCATGTTAATACTCTCCTTATTATTTATTAATATAAAATTTACTTGGATTTTGGCAGCTCGCCACGTTTATTTTTCTCCATAAGATCATTGAAATACAACGTGACAGGGGTTGGAACTTTCTTGAAAAGTCCCTTTTTCTCAACCTCGTCACAAACGATATAGTCTCTTTCACCGTCATTATTTACGCAATAGAGCCTGTCTGTTTTATAGAAACCGCCGTTGCCGTCATCTCTGTTCTTATCAAAACAGCCGAAGATATCCTTTGCCATAAGCTCGCAAAGTCTGAGTATCTTTTCATAGTTGGTATGCTCGCTCCACTTTTCAAGCTCTTCATGGAAAAACTGCTGGACAGGAACGTCATTGACTTCCATTTTTCTTATTATTCTCGCAAGGCATATAGAAGCGTCCTGATCGGTAAGCTTATCAAGTCTCGCATTCTTATAATCAAGTATATACTCATTTAATGTAGCATAAAGCAACTTATCATACTGAAACGGCTTGCCTTTGCCTGAAAACTTTATGATAGGGTTATCGGTATTGATCTTCAATTTTATCTCTCCAATTCAATTTATTCTGGCAATACCCCTAATGACTGCCTTTACCCCAATCATCTGCCATATTTTTCGTTAAATTCTTTCACCTTCTGCGCCAAAAACTCTTCCGATACTGAGCCGATAGCGTCGTCGTCCTCGCTGTGGTCAACAGAGCCAAGACCCTCCACAAGAGCCTCATCGACGGATATTCCCTTTATATCCTTATACTCTGCATAGTCCTCAGGCTTTTTTGCATAAGGAAGCTCAGCCACCTTTGCGGCTGTGGTTTCTGCACTTATGGCTTCGATATTGCCTGTATCACGCTTCTCCTGAGCCACTTTCTCGTCATGTATCCTATATATCTCCTCAAGCTTTGAGTCGATACCCTCAACGGACGCCACGCTTATATCCTCCTTATGAGAAGCTACAAATCTTGCGTGTTCCTCCTCATAAAGCTTTTCATACTCGCTCTGGGCATCGGTTATCTCAGCCTGTCCTACCGGGTTCACGTCGTAGTCGGCATAGGTCTTTACGGGATTGTTTTTCTTTTCAGCCAGCTCTTTTTCAAGCTGCTCCATCTTGCTGCGGATAGTTTCCGGCTCTATGGTATCGGTTATCTTCTCTGCGTGTACCTTATCGCTGCTGGACTCCTTCACAAAAGCCGTATCTCCGCCTGCTCTCTTCACAGGCGTGTTCCATATATCATCAGCATTTATCTGCTGCTTTTTAGGCTGTGTCGATGTTTTGGGCTCGGAGCTTTTTCTGCTGAACAGACCCATAAGATCTCCCCCTTTTTATTGGCATGATGATCTGATATCGGCTTTTTATGCCTGACATCTTATACTTATTTATTATACAATATTTTCACCAAAATTGCAAACCTTTTGACAGTTACTTTTTGTACGATTTTTTAAACTCTTTTTGTGCATTTTGTTTCGTATTAATATAATATAAATATAAAATTCACGCTTAGTTAATGTAATCTATACTAATATTTGCTATACTATATTTGTTAAGTTATTTATTTTGTTAATTAAAAACAAAAAACAAATTAGTTTAAGAAAACTATTTTTGGCATATAAATACACAAAAATACCCGATCGTGAAGAAGATAACACGAATAAGAAGGGTAAAAGCTTAAGTATATATGAAGTAAATTCATGGAGGAGGATCTATTTATGACAAGACCGTCACTTGGGATAACGGCAATGGAACTTTTTGCCTGCAATCCTTTCAGGGTGCTCGGCATAGCCGTTGACACTCCTACTGCTGATGTCACGCTCACATACAAAAAGTTGCTTGATATGGCGGCTAAAGGTGACACGGCTGATTATGAAACGCCTTATGATTTTGATTTTCTGCCGCCTTTCTCCCGTTCTGAAAAGGATCTGAAAACGGCTTATGCAAAGATCGCCAGCAACGGATACAGATGCTTCGCATTCTCTGATCCTATATTTTCGGCTTCCCTGAACATTGATGACGTTATGCTCAACCTCAGAGATATTTCATGCTATGACTGTTTTCTCAGATGTTATATGTGGCTCATCACCAATGACAGAGATTTTGAAGAGCCTGAGCTTTGGATACCACTTTGTCAGTACATAGACAAGATGATCATGTCAAGCCCTGAGCAATGGGATAGGTATTTTGACCATCGTTTTCCGCAGGATATGCTTGACGGCTCAATGTCTGCGCTGAGGTCTTTCTATGCCACATTCTGTGATATAATTCTGCTTCCTATCAAGGAAATGGTAAGAGGCTCTATGAAGTGCAGATCCGCAATGGAGATACTTAAGATCGCAAAGGTGGACGTTGACGAGGTATTCCCTGACATTGACATTCCACAGGCTAACCTGCCTAAGAGGGGCGAGCCTGCGCCGAAGCTCAAGATCGCTGTCAAGGACGGCGAGGAATACTATGATGTTACAACAGGCAAAATGGTAAACTTTGAGGGCGATGAGGATTCGGCTATCGAGAGCAACGATTTCTCTGCGGCTGCAAGCTCCATTTCTGCTGACGCTATCGTTGGCGAGGACGGTCCTGACAGCGAGCCTATACCTGACGAGCCTGAGGAAAATCCTGAGCTTAAGGTAGTTCCGCCTCCAGCTCCCGTTCAGCCTGAGCCTGCGGCAGTACAGCCTGCACCAGAGCCAGAGCCTATACCAGAGCCACAGCCTGCTCCTGCACCGACGCCTGCAGAGGACGTCCAGTCTGCTCCTGTATTCAACACAAAGCCGATGGCTCAGAGCGGTATTCCCGGCGAGATAAACGCACCTATAAGAAAGAGAAAGATCTTTATTCCGGGACACAAGGGCATTTCAGGCTCTGCACCTGCAAGCCAGCCTGTTTCTGCTCCTGTTCCGCCAGTTTCACAGCCTGCACCTGCTCAAACGCCTGTTCAGACAGCACAGCAGACAGTTTCAGCACCTGTGTACAGCCAGCCTGCTCCACAGCCTGCGGCGGAAGCTCCGAAGCCTGCGGCTAAAAAGCCATACAAGAAGGCGAACAAGGGACTTACTTCCCTTATCGATACAGTTGACGAGGCGATAAACGACACCTCGGACATAATCCTTACTGACGAGGCTGAGGAAGAGGAAAACCTCTACACTGACACTCTTATCAAGATGCTGAGGGCAAACCGCTCAAACAATCAGCTTATGAAGAGCGTTGACACAAGGCATATTTACGACAACGGTGACAGCCTTGGCAGGCCTGAGGAAGCAGAGCTTTCTATGGACGCTATCAACATGAAGAAAATGGACAAGAGCCTGCTCAATTCTTCATATGATAACATCAACACCAAGGAGACCGACCCTAAGAAGCTTCGTGAGGAAAAATACCGCAACATCAACATCAATGATATGCTCAATCCAACAGTAGGAAGCCAGATGCACAAAGAATACACTCCGGACGCTATTGAGGAATTTGTTAAAGCTAAAAAGCAGGAAAAGTCCGCCATAAAGGGTATTTGGAAGCTTCTTGGCGTTCTGTCGCTTTTGTTGATCATTTATCTTATACTGCTTTACACGGGGCTTATTTGATGACGATATAAAGTGTGGCAGAATATCCGCAACGTGGTGTAACGAAAAAGAATAAGTAAACAAAACGTCGGGCAAGCGGGACGTCGCATTTCTGCAAAGCAGAAATTGCACCGTTTCCCTACAAATGACGTATATACGTTACTTTTACAGAATAATCAGGGGTGGGAATTCCGCCCCTTTTTTGCAATAAGGAGAAATTTTATGAAAGAATACATACTCTCTTTAGATCAGGGAACGACTTCCTCCAGAGCGGTGCTTTTTAACGCAAAGGGTGAAAAGGTTGCGAGCGTACAGAAAGAATATCCGCAGATATTCCCCGGCAACGGCTGGGTGGAGCATGACCCTATGGACATACTGGAAAGTCAGCTCAGTTCTGCTCGTGAGGTCATTGCAAAGGCTGGGATAACAGCGGAGGACGTGGCGGCTATCGGCATCGCCAACCAGCGTGAAACGACGATTCTTTGGGACAAGAACACCGGCAAGCCTGTTTACAACGCTATCGTTTGGCAATGCAGAAGGACTTCTGAGGACTGCGCACGAATGGAAAGTCAGGGCTTGCAAAAGTTTTTCAAGGACAAGACGGGACTTCTTATCGACCCTTATTTCTCCGCCACAAAGATAAAGTGGATACTTGAAAATGTTGAGGGCGTGAGGGAGCGTGCGGAAAAGGGTGAGATACTTTTCGGCACTGTTGATTGCTGGCTCATATGGAATCTGACAGGGGGAAGGGTACACGTTACGGACTACTCCAATGCTTCCAGAACTATGCTTTTCAACATTCACACCCTTGAATGGGACAGGGAGATACTGGGACTTTTGGGCATACCCAGCTGTATGCTGCCAGAGGTCAAAGAATGTTCGGGTGACTTGGGAGAAACTGAGGAGAACATTTTCGGAAGCAGGATAAAGATCGCAGGCTGTGCAGGAGATCAGCAGGCGGCGCTTTTCGGGCAATGCTGTTTCCGTGAGGGAGATGTGAAAAACACCTATGGCACGGGCGGTTTTCTGCTTATGAACACGGGTGAAAAGCCTGTGGAAAGCCGTCATGGATTGCTCACGACTATTGCTTGGGGAATAGGCGGAAAGGTGAATTATGCGTTGGAAGGCTCGGTATTCGTATCGGGTGCGGCGGTAAAATGGCTTCGTGACGAGCTTTGCATAATACGCACAGCGTCAGAAACCGAGGAGCTTGCAAGAAGCGTTGAGGACACAGGGGGAGTTTACTTTGTGCCTGCATTCGTGGGACTTGGCGCACCATACTGGAAGCCCGAAGCCAGGGGCATGATAACAGGGCTTACAAGAGGAACAAACAGATGCCACATAGTCAGGGCAACATTGGAAGCTATGTGCTATCAGACCTATGACGTTCTCAGGGCGATGGAGGAGGACGCTGGGGCTATCGGAAGCATAAAGGCTGACGGCGGTGCGGCAAGCAACGATTTTCTTATGGAATTTCAGGCTGATATATTGGGGCATTCGGTCATAAGACCTTATAACGTGGAATCCACCGCAACAGGTGCGGCATATCTTGCAGGGCTTGGCTGTGGGCTTTGGGGCAGTATGGAAGAGCTTGTTGGCGTTTCGGATAAGTTCAGGGAGTTTATTCCGTCTATGAGCGATAGTAAACGCAGTGATCTGATAGATGGTTGGAAAAAAGCGGTCGGGGCGGCTATTGAAAAATAAATCAGAAAAAGAATAGAAGAAACCGAGCGAAGCGAGAGATAAAGCGCACGGTCAAGCCCGGCGCCAGAGGGCTTGTGGGGTCAAGGGGCAAAGCCCCTGCGGAGCTTGAGGCAGAGCCTCAATAGGCGTAAGCCTACAAGCGGTGCAGAAAAAGACTTAAAAGCATAACAAAGTAAAAGAAACAACAAAGCGGTGTCGGAGAAAAAATCTCTGCACCGCTTTTTTTCTATCCCATTAAACAAAGTGAATTCCGCAAAGAGCGACAGCGATTTTGCGGCACAACAAACTGTTCCGAAAATAATTTGGCATCAAAGATATAACAAACACAGATTTACACCTCCGAACGGGACGTCGCCTTTCTGCAAAGCAGAAATTGAGCCGCTCCCCTACAGGTGTGGTGGGAAAATTTTACAGTTGGTGAACAGTGTTCGCCCATACACGATTTGTGCGGATATCGCAAGTTTGTGAGGCAAAAAAATCGGGCGACCTGAGGTCGCCCCTACTGATGTACGTTAATCATCTTTCATTTCATTAAGCACCTGGGCACATAGGAAAAGCGAACCGCATATAAGATTCACTCCGTAAGGATTCTCGTTTATTAGCTGACGTGCCATTTCAAGGGCAGGCTTTAGACTTTGCTCTGCCCTGCCGCCTGCGTTGGTTATGATGTCGGCAAGGTCAAAGGCAGTTTCGGCTCTGTCGCTGAAGCCGTCAACTGTGTAGAATTTGTCTACATACGGTATGAGTTTCTTTACCGCCTCGGTGATGTTTTTATCCCTGCACATTCCCATAACAGCGTAACATGGGTGTTTTTCACAATGCTCCAATACGCCTGCCAAAGCTGACAGACCGTCGGGATTGTGTGCTCCGTCCAGTATCAAAAGCGGCTCACGGCTGAGTATCTGCACTCTGCCTTGAAGCTGAGCTTTTTTGATGCCCTCAAAAATTTTATCCTGGGGAATTTTCAGGGTATCGTTGATAAGGCGTATTCCGCTTATGACGCTCATGGCGTTCAGCACCTGATGTGCTCCGCCCATTGTGACTTCATAGGGCTGTCCTTTGAACTCAAACTTTGAGCCGAAAACGTCACAGCTTATAAGTTTGAGCTGATTGATGTCGGGGATAACGAGCTGAGAAAGATTTTTTACTGCCTGCTCTCTGACGGTGCGGATAACTTTCATGTCATTGCCTGCGCTTAGCACACATGGGCAATGGGGCTTTATAACGCCTGCTTTCTGATAGGCTATCTTCTCCAAGGTGTCACCTAAAATGGCGGTGTGGTCAAAATCCACTGAGCCTATAACTGTGAGGACAGGGGTTTTTATAACGTTGGTGCTATCTAAAAGTCCCCCAAGACCTGTTTCAAGGACGACTATATCACAGTTTTCCTCGGCAAAATAGAGGAAAGCTATGGCGGTGGTTATTTCAAACTGAGAGAAATTCTCACGGTCGCAGTGCATATCGGTGACGGCTTTCACACGCTTTGCCATTTTCGCAAGGGCAGGCTTTGGGATATCAATGCCGTTTATTTTTATCCTGTCGGTATAGCTTATTATATAAGGCGAGGTGAAAAGACCTGTTTTCAGCCCTGCGCACTGAAAGACCTCGCTGAACATCTGCGCCATTGAGCCTTTGCCGTTCGTGCCTGCGATATGAACGAATTTAAGGCTGTCCTGCGGGTCGCCAAGATCAGAAAGCAAGGCTTTTATTCTGGACAGGTCTTTCACGGGCTTGCCTGAATGGGAAAAACTGTTTATAAATTCAAGTTCGTATATGTCTTTGGTATTTTCTATCAATTCTATCCCTACATTTCGTCTATTATTTCTTTAAGCTCTCTTGCGGTGTCTATATTTACACCTGCGGTCTTTGCAAGCTCCTCTACTGTGGCTTTTTTGAGAGCCTCTTTGGTCTTATACTCGGTGATGAGTTTTGCGGCTTTTTTATCGCCTATGCCTTTGACCTTGGTTATTTCAAGTCGGTGGGCATTCTTTTTATGCTTCTGCGCCTGATAGGTTATGGCTACTCTATGCACTTCGTCCTGAATGGCAGTAACAAGATTAAAGGCTGCACGGCACTTTGCAAGGCTTATTTCTCCGCCCCCTGTGGCAACGGCTCGTGTGCGGTGCTTGGAGTCTTTCACAAGTCCGAACAATGGGCAGGTCACACCCATTCGCTCTAAGACAGGCTCAACGGCATTGACGTGGCCGTTTCCGCCGTCGAGCAAGATAAGGTCGGGCATGATAGAAAAGCCCTCGTCTGTTTTCTCAAAGTAGTTTCTAAAGCGACGTTCTATGACCTCCTGCATACAGGCATAGTCATTCTGCTCTGCAACTGTTTTGATAGAAAACTTTTTATAATACTTCTTGCATGGTCTGCCGTTTTCAAAGACCACCATGCCTGCTACCATATTTGTAGAGGCGAGGTTTGATATATCGTAGCACTCGATATATTTAGGGGTCTTGGGAAGTCCCAATGCTTTGGCAAGCTCCTCAAGGGCGGTTATCTCATGGCTCGTCCTGCCGACTTTTATGGAGAGATACTCGGTGGCATTGCTTTTGGCAAGGGTGGTAAGGCGGAGAAACTGTCCTCTTTTCGGAGTGGAGATATTCACGGCATGGTCATACTTCTGGCGGAGAAATTTCTCTATTATCTCGCCGTTTGTGATATCCTCGTCAAGAAGGATATCTTTCGGTATGCTGTCTTTAGAGGAATAATACTGCATGAGAAAATCTTCACGCATTTTTACGCTGTCGTCTTTTTCGCCAAGGAAATAGGAAGCCTTATCAAAAAGTCTGCCCCCACGATACATTATAACGCTTGCACACGCCATTTCTCCATTTTGAGCAATGGCGATTATATCAGTGTCACGAATATCGTCATTAATTATCTTCTGACTTTCAGCGGCTTTTTGTATAGCTTGGATACGGTCACGAAGCTTTGCGGCAAGCTCAAAATCCAGCTCTTCTGCGGCTTTGTTCATCTCCTCGGTGAGTCTTTCAACTGAATCTGACGAGCCGTTTCGGATATAGTCCACCGCCTGACGGACTATAGAATTATACTCCTCTTTGGAGAATTTTCCTGTGCAAACGCCCATACACTGCTTTATGTGCATATTAAGGCAGGGACGCTGTTTTCTGAAATCCTGCGGAAATTTTCGGGTGCAGGTAGGGAGCATAAAGACTTTATTGGCTTCGATAACGGCTTGCTTGACTGCGAATGAACTTGTATAGGGTCCTATATACTCTGCTCCGTCATCATATTTTTGCAATACGGCTTGCAGACGTGGATAGTCCTCATTTGTGACCCTGATATAGCTATAGCCCTTATCGTCTTTCAGCAGGATATTATACTTTGGGGTATACTGCTTTATAAGAGAACACTCCAGCACCAGGGCTTCAAACTCAGAGTCGGTGACGATAAAGTCATAGTCATAGACGTGGGACACCATTTTCCACACCTTTGGCAGATGATCCTGACCCTTCCTGAAATAAGATGTCACACGGTTGCGGAGATTTTTCGCCTTGCCGATATATATTATCTTTTTCATTTTGTCCTTCATTATATAACAGCCCGGTGAGGTGGTGAGCTTTGAAGTTTTATCACGCAGAAATGGCAGGCGTGGGTTGTCTTCATCTGTAATATACATAAATTCTCCTAACTGAAACTAAAAGCAAAGGCAATACGAGTTGTCCGTATTGCCTTGCTGTTATCTCTTACCAATACATAAATACAGGAGTACCCATATCTATTTTTTCATAAACGTATTTTGCTTTATCTAAAGGCATATTTATACAGCCGTGTGAGCCCCATGTGCTTGACTTATAACGCTCACCGCCAAAGTTGCCGTTCTGCCATGACGCATCGTGAAGTCCTATGCCGATAGTGGAAACGTTGTTCCAATAGTCAACATATGAAGCGTAAGACTGTCCGTCTGCTGATCCTCTGAGGGTCTTGCCTTTTTCCTTATACCAAAGCTTATAAACACCGCCAGGGGTATTTCTTGACTTGCTTGGATAGCCTGAAACTATATCAGACTCCATTGTGAGCTTGCCGTCTTTATAATACCACAAATGCTGTGCAGTAAGGTCTACCTCGATATAAGTGTTGCCGTAATCCTTATCGGCTGTACGCCAATCTTTATTACAGGTATACTCATAGGCTGAGTCAGGGTTTACATAGTAGACAGGCTCAGTTTCGGCAGACTCGCCCTTTTCAACAAGGTCCACGATAAGGTCGCAGGTCTTTTGCTGGTCTATCCACCAGCCGTAACAGCCCTGGCCCTCGGAGATAGTTATAGTTCCACGCTTTGTGGTCTTGAACTCTCTGTCCTTGCCAAAGGTATCATACTTATCTGCAAGGTCTTCAACATATGCCATTGCCTTATCTTCATCAACTGTATAGCCAGCTTCGGCGTTATCCTCGTCAAAGGTTATCCAATCCATGATAGTATCACCTGTGAGAGTTTCGGTGGTGTAGATAAAATCGAATGTTATTTCGATATCGTTAAGGTTATTGAGCTTCTTGCAGGTCTCTTCAAGCATATCCGCTGTTATGGCAGGCTTTTTATAGCAATCTGCCTTTGAGATATCAACGTCAAAGCTACCGTCGTCAATCTGATTTTCCACATAGGAATAAAGCTCGTCTATCTTATCCTCCTCCACAGCGTCGCCCGTGGTTTCTTTTACCACAACATAGCTGTTGTCGTCGCCTTTTTTGATATAGGCGTCTTCAGGATCTTTTGTGCTTTGAGAGTCAAGCACCTTTCTTTTCAGCACCTTTTCAAGCTTAGCCTTATCGTACTTGAACTTAGATTCAAAAGTGAAATCCGTACGCTTCATGGCAGAAGAGAACCATGAATAGTGGTTTTGCTGAGTATAATACTGTGTGATAAGGTTTTGAGTATTATCGTTATAACCTATTTCAGACAGCTTTATGGAAAATGTTGTGCCGTCTTTCTTTGTAACGGTGATGGCTTTTGGGATAACAGCCTGCTCGCTTACGAGCTTATAGGCTTCCGCCTTGGTCTTTCCGCTGACCTCGATGCCGTTTATATATGTATTTCCAAGAAATCTATCCTTATACGAATTCATGCCCCACAGATAGAAACCACCTGCGGCGACTATCATAACGCCAACAACTGAGCATATTGCGATTGCGACAGTCTTTCCTGACGAGGACTTCTTTTTCTTCTTTTTTCCCTTGTTTGAGCCGCTCTTTGAAGTCTGCTTTGATGCAGGCTTTGCATTTTTACTGCGTGTTTCAGTTGTTTTGGGCTTTTTAGGCTTGACAGTTTCCTCGCCAAAGTCTGAAACTCCTCTTACGGGAGTGATAGGCTCGTCAAAGCCGCCGTCCTGCATTGCCATATTTTTAGCGATCATTCTTGCCATATCCTCATGGCTCATAGGGCGGTTCTGCGCCTGCGGCTTTGCGGCTTCATCGCTGTCGAGGGTAAGACCTTTCATATCAAGATCTATACCAAGCTCATTATCCTTTCTTTCTCTATCGTTCATAACATTACCTTTCCTTATATGTCCTTATTATAATATACTCGTTTTACATTTATTTTACCCTATTATACAACACTATCACCTTTTTTTCAAGGAGTATTTCCTACAATATAAAGACAATTTTATGACGATTTCTCAACAGTTTTCATACAGTTGTATAAAAATGCAGTTTTCAAAATGTTATCCTGCATATTTTTCCTGTGGCAAGGAATTTTTTTTTGCAAAACCTCTTGAAAAAGATCACAATAAGTATTATAATATATGTGGTAAAGGTTCGCTTGCCGAGCCGATCATTAATTTAAGAAAGAAGGATCTGTATGTTAGATATCAAGATCGAACGTACCACTACTCCAAAGGAAAAACCGGCTGACGAAACAAAGCTTGGTTTCGGTCACATTTTTACTGACCATATGTTTGTTATGAATTATGACGCAGGTCAGGGCTGGCATGACGCTAGGATCGTGCCTTACGGCGACCTTTCACTCTCCCCTGCTGCTATGTGCCTGCACTACGGTCAGGAGATATTCGAGGGTCTTAAGGCTTATCGTATTGCTGACGGCTCTGTTCAGCTTTTCAGACCGCAGGAGAACTTCAAGAGAATGAACAACTCTGCTGAGAGAATGGTAATTCCTAAGATAAACGAAGAGGATATGCTCTACGCTCTGAAAACTCTTGTAAAAATGGAGCAGGACTGGGTTCCTCACACTGAGGGCGCTTCCCTTTACATCAGACCATTTATCATCGCAGTTGACCCATATGTAGGTGTTAAGCCTGCTGACCACTATCTGTTCATCATTATTCTTTCACCTTCAGGCGCTTACTATTCAACCGGTCTTAACCCTGTTAAGATCTATGTTGAGAACAAGTATGTAAGAGCCGTAAGAGGCGGTACAGGCTTTGCTAAGACAGCCGCTAACTACGCTATCTCACTTGCAGGTCAGGAAGAAGCTCACGAGCAGGATTACGAGCAGGTACTTTGGCTTGATGGTGTTGAGAGAAAGTATGTTGAGGAAGTTGGCTCAATGAACATCTTCTTCGTTATTGACGGCGAAGTTGTTACACCACAGCTTCTTGGCTCTGTTCTCCCCGGTATCACAAGAAAGTCTGCTATCGAGATATGCAAGAAGAAGGGCTACAAGGTAAGCGAGAGAAAGATCTCTATCGAGGAGATCGCTGAGGCTTACGACAACGGCAAGCTTGACGAAGTATTCGGCACAGGTACTGCTGCTGTTATCTCACCTGTTGGTCATCTCAAGTGGGGCGACAAGGTAATGGAGATAAACAACAACAAGATCGGCCCTGTTTCACAGATGCTTTATGATACAATGACAGGCATTCAGTGGGGCAAGATACCTGACGAGTTCGGCTGGATCGTTAAGATCGACTAATATCGTGAATAATAAATGCGGTCTGTGCTTCGGTATAGACCGCATTTTTCATAGGAGTGATAGAAATGGAGCTGCAGCAGATAATAGACAAGTCACACAGGATAGTATTTTTCGGAGGAGCAGGGGTATCAACGGAGAGCGGCATACCTGATTTTCGCTCGGTGGACGGACTTTACAATCAGAAATATGATTATCCCCCTGAGCAGATACTCAGCCACACGTTTTTTATGCGGCACACAAAGGCATTTTATGATTTTTACCGTGACAAAATGCTTTGTCTGACGGCAAAGCCTAACAAGGCGCATTACAAGCTGGCGGAAATGGAGAGGGCAGGCATACTTTCTTCAGTTATCACGCAGAACATTGACGGGCTTCACACGGCGGCAGGAAGCAAAAAGGTGCTGGAGCTTCACGGAAGCGTACACCGCAACTACTGCATGGACTGCGGAAAATTCTACACTGCGGAGGATATTTTAAACAGCACAGGCATTCCGAAATGCACCTGCGGCGGAATAATCAAGCCTGATGTTGTGCTTTATGAGGAGGGGCTTGATGATAAAACTGTGACGGAGGCGGTGAGAGAGATATCTCAGTGCGACACGCTTATTATTGCAGGCACTTCTCTGACAGTTTATCCTGCGGCAGGAATGGTGAGATATTTTCAGGGGGATAATCTTGTGCTGATAAATCGGGACAAGACTTCCATGGACGGCTCCTGCGACCTTGTTATCCATGACAAGGTAGGGGAAACGTTGGATAAGATAGCGATAAAGTAAAGATAAACAACGCAAATTGTAGGGGACGGCGCCCTCGACGTCCCGCTTATTTGGGAATTTTGCAACAGACAACGGGCGACCCAAGGTCGCCCCTACCATTGGTGGGGGTGATATGCGGTCGCCCGTGTTTTTATGCTATTTTATTCGTCCATATGCTGTGCGGTATAAAGCTTGTAATATTCGCCTTTCTTTGCGATAAGCTGTTCATGAGTGCCGCACTCGGCAATGCCTTTGTTGTCGATATACATTATCTTATCGCAGTTTTTGATAGTGGAAAGTCTATGTGCGATAATAAATGAAGTTCTGCCAACAAGAAGTCTTTGAAGTCCCTGCTGAAGGAGCTTTTCTGTTCGTGCGTCTATTGATGAAGTTGCTTCGTCAAGGACAAGTATTTTCGGGTCGGAGAGGAGCGTTCTTGCAAAGGAGATAAGCTGTTTCTGTCCGCCTGAAAGCTTTGAGCCACGCTCGTTGACCTCGGTCATATAGCCGTCTTTCATTTCGCTTATGAACTCGTCTGCGCAGACTATCTTTGCGGCTTCTCTTATTTCTTCTTCCGTTGCGTCAAGTCTGCCGTAGCGGATATTATCATAGATAGTGCCGCTGAAAATAAAGCTGTCCTGAAGCATTATGCCCATTTGTGAGCGGAGTGAATGCAAAGTCGCCTGACTTATATCCTTGCCGTCTATGGTTATTTTACCGCTGTCCAGGTCATAAAATCTTGACAGGAGAGAAACTACTGTAGATTTTCCTGCGCCTGTTGGTCCAACAAGGGCAACGCTTTCGCCCGGCTTAACGTCAAAGGAGATATGCTCCAAAACTGTTTTGCCCTGCTCATAGCTGAATGTAACGTCATCAAATTTTACCTCGCCTGTGATATCACCGATATCCTGAGCGTTCGGCTTGTCTGCGATAGTGGCAGGCTCGTCAAGGGTCTCAAAGATACGCTCAAGGTAGGCGATATTGTTGATGAAGTTATTGAAGATGTTTGACAGGTTCATGATAGGCTGCCAGAAGCTTGAAGCATAGCTTGTCATGGCAACGATAGTTCCAAGGCTCACTGCCGCAGGGGTCAGAACAAGCAGACCCACCACGAATATTGCGGCTCTCACAAGAGTAGAAACGTTGTCGGTAGCAGGCCAAACAAGGTTAGAATATTTCACGGCGTTTATCCAGCTTTTACGATATTTCTCGGAAAGTCTGTCGAATATCTGGGCGTTTTCTTCCTCACGGGTGAATATCTGGGTCACTCTTGCGCCTGTGATGTTTTCCTGCAAATAGGCGTTAAGGTTTGAGGATTTGTTTGAAACGTCCTGCCATGCTTTACGCTGTCTTTTCTTTATCATCATCATTATGACTGCAAATATCGGCAGACCCGAAAGCACCACCAATGACAGCTTCACATTCACAAAGAACATGAAAATCATGATGAAAAGCATATTAAGGCACTCGAGTATAACATTGATGATACCGTTTGAGAGCATATCCGACACGGAGTTTACATAGTTTACAACTCTTATAAGAATTTTGCCGTGTGGGCGGTTATCGTAATACTCAAATGGAAGCTCCTGCAAATGCTTGAAAAGGTCGGTACGGATATCGAAGATTATATCCTGACCAACAACTGTCATTATCCTTGAACGGATAGTGGAGAATGTTATGGACACGGCTATAGTGCCGACAAATGCGAGGGTTAGCAGGACGAGCTGTCCCATATTTTTCTGAGGTATGGTATTATCAAGTGCGTACTGTGTGATGAGCGGTCCGAGAAGTCCTGATATTGCGGCGAACACGCTCAGCACAAGGGCGGTTATCATTTTGCCCTTATATTTTTTGATATACACAAAGGAGCGTTTCAGGTGGGCGAAGTCGAATGGGGTCTCAAGGACTTCGTCAACGTCATAACGATTTCTTGCCATTCAGACCGCCTCCTTTCCGAAGCCGTCGTTTTGCAGCTTGAACACCTCGTAATAGTATCCCTTTTTGGCGATAAGCTCATCATGAGTACCCATTTCGGTTATCTTGCCGTCATCGAGGATTATTATCATATCAGCGTCTTTGGTGGAGGAGATACGCTGGGCTATTATTATCTTTGTGCATGGAAAATCGAGGTTTCTAAGGCTGTCCTGAATATACTTTTCTGTTTCCATATCCACGGCGGAGGTGGTATCGTCAAGGATAAGAATGGCAGGCTTTATGGCTAAGGCTCTTGCAAGGGAAAGTCTTTGCTTCTGTCCGCCTGAAAGACCTACGCCACGCTCGCCCACGATAGTTTCATAGCCGTCAGGCATTTTCTCAACGAATTCGTTTGCCGCCGCAAGCTTTGCATAGTGCTTAACGTCCTCTTCGGACATATCAGAGTCACCGTATGCGATATTGCCGTCTATGGTATCAGAGAAAAGCAGGACGTCCTGCGTTGCCATACCTATTTGTGAGCGGAGCTGTGAGAGCTTACGCTTTCTTACATTCACACCGTCAACGAGGACTTCTCCTGAGTTGGCATCATAAAATCTTGGTATGAGATTTATAAGCGAGGTCTTGCCTGAACCTGTTTCGCCCATTATGGCAACTGTCTGACCTGCTTTTATTTTGAAGTTCACGTCGTCAAGGACTATATGCTTGCCAAACTTAAAGGTAACGTCCTTGAACTCGACATCTCCGTGAAGCCTTTCTGTCTGGTCAACTGCGTCTTCACGGTCGGTGATGATAGGTCTTGCATAGTATATCTCGATGACCTTCATTGCGGAAGCCATGAACCTTTGCATATCGTTCACATAGATACCAAGGTTTCTAACAGGGTTTGCGATGCCCCAGATAAGTCCTGAGATAGCAACATACTCGCCCATTGTTATTTCCCCTTTTATAAGGAAAAATCCACCGCCAAGGAGCATTATAACTGACAAGGCGTTTGCGAAAGCTTCCATATAAGGGAAGAATTTGAGCCACAGCAGTGACGCTTTTTTGTTGGCATCAGAATACTCTTTATTGGCTTTTTGGAACTTTTCTATCTCATAGTCCTCACGGGCGAAGGCTTTTACAACCCTGTTGCCTGAGATGTTCTCCTGAGCGTCTGTATTCATTTTAGACAGCTTCTCACGAAGGTCAACGTAAACCGGCTTTGCCTTTTTATCAAGAAGCACCACCACGCCGAATATGAACGGTGTAACAGCCAGCAGAAGAAGTGCCATTTTCCAGCTTACCATAAAAAAATAAACTGATGAGGCTATAAACAGCGAACATGATTCAAGCATACCTTTAAAAACGAATGCCACTGCATGACGCACCATATCAAGGTCGCCTGTGAGCCTTGTCATAAGGTCGCCTGTGCGATTGCGGTCATAAAACTCCATATCCTGATTTTCGATACGTCTGAAAAGGTGTGTCCTTATTCTGTATATCATGCCCTGAGATGATAATTCATAGGTCATGTTGCAGGTGTACTGACAGATAGTTCTAAGCAGGGTAAAGCCCACCATGCCTGCAAGCAGCAGCCAGAACAGCTTTCTTTCATGCTCAAGATTAAAAAGTGCGTCCTTGCTTGAAAGAAACTTATCCACAAGCTCTTTGCTGAAATAAGGTGTGGTAAGATACAAGGCGTTGCATACGATAGACAGCACAAGGGCTGTTACATAAAATTTTCGGTAGCCTTTAAGATTGTGCCATATCCATTGAAGCTGGAACATATTCTTTCACTCTCCTTTTATTCTTCTAAACTTCATGCTCTCATAGGCACATATATAAAAATATGAAACCCATACTCTTTTTAAACTATGGGATATTATAAGCCCTTTTGAAAGTAAAGTCAAGGGGGTAAAAGCATTTAGTTTACATAAAGTAAGCTAAAAAATCATCGAAAACACGAAGCTTTTGTTGTGCTTTTTCACAAATTATGAATATGTTGTTATCTAATGATAGTCATATTTAGAATAAAACGTTTTCTTTGACTATTATATTATATTAAACTAAGGTTTCGCACAATAAAATAACCGCCCTGAAATAACAGAGCGGTTAGAGGATATTTTGGTATGCAATAATATGTGAGCGAAAAAGTCACCCTTACGGGTTTATTTAATCCTGAAAAACGTCGGTGAAGTAGCCTGCGTTGGAGATAGGTTCATTTCCGCCTGCAAGGTGCTTTGTACAGCCCATGACGTGGCATCTGAAAAAGCCATAGTCGCCCTCACGCTCCTCACAGCCGAGGACCGTCACAGAGGTAGGCTGCATATTGAAGCCATGCCACATATTCATGGTGGAAATGCCAAGAATATGTCCTATCATCACCATTGATACGGCGAAGTGACAGAAGAACACAAGGGTTTCATCGCTGTGCTTTTCAATGCGGAACATACCGTTCTCGTGGATATAACCATGGTCGGCAAGAAGCTTATCAATACCCTCATGCACCCATTTAAGCTGTTCTTCAACATTGCCTGTTTGCATATAATCGGACTTGAACCAATTATTGCGGTCATAATATATCTCTTTATCCGCCCACTCGGTGGGGTACATATCCCATGGGATACGATGTCCTCCGTCAGAGGTGGGTATTATGCCGTTAAATTCTCTCAGCCATGGGAGAGTTTCCGCTGTATCGCCACGGAGCTTCAGGGAATATTCCGCTGTGAGCTGCGCTCTGCCAAGGGGAGAAACGTAGAACTTTGAAACGTCCCAATTCTTTACACGCTGTGCAAGAAGCTCTGCTTCACGCTTGCCCTTTTCTGTAAGGGTATCATGAACGTAATCGGGGTCGCCGTGTCTGATAAAAATAAGCCGCATAAAAATACCTCCTAGTTAGTCTGCCATTGGTTTTATTTCAGCGTTGTAGGCTCTTCTAAGGAAGAACAGCGACGCCATGATCGAGAATATTTCGGCTATCGGGAACGCCCACCAGATAGCGTCAAGCTTGCCTGTAAGGGAAAGAAGATACGCCACAGGAAGAAGCACAACAAGCTGTCTTGTAAATGAAACGAGCATAGAGGAAAGTCCCCTGCCGAGAGCCTGCAATGATGAGATTATGATTATATCAAAGCCTGCGAAGAAGAAGTGTGTGCTGATTATACGCAGGGCTGTTACGCCTATGCTTAGCATATTATCGCTTGCGTCAAAGAGTTTCAGAAGCTGTGCAGGGAAAATCTGCATTATGATAATGCCGACTATCATGATAGACACAGAATATATCATGGCATATTTTATTGCACCTGTGATACGCTTTTTCTTTCTTGCGCCATAGTTATAGGCAACGATAGGGATAAGACCGTTATTAAGTCCGAAAACAGGCATGAAAACGAAGCTCTGAAGTTTGAAATACACACCGAAAACTGCGGCGGCGGTGTTTGAGAAGCCGATAAGTATTTTATTCATGCCGTATGTCATGATAGAAGAGATAGACTGCATTATGATGGACGGCAGACCGACAGCGTAGATCTTCTTGATTATTTTTGCCTGAGGTCTATACTTCACAAGGTTTATGGTTATCTCTTTGTTGAACTTCATATTGAAGAAAAGTCCGAAAGCTGCAGCGGTGAACTGACCGATACAGGTAGCCACAGCCGCACCTGTTACGCCCCACTTAGGGAAGAAGCCCACGCCAAAGATAAAGCAAGGGTCGAGGATAATATTTATCACTGCGCCTATTCCCTGAGTATACATTGAATAGATAGTTTTACCTGTTGCCTGCAAAAGCTTTTCCATAGTCATCTGACAGAAAAGACCGATACTTAGCAGGCTGATTATGGTTAGGTACTGGTCGCCGTATTCGATAATTATTTTGCTTGAGGTTTGTGAACGATAGAAGATCCCGGTGAAAAATGCACCGAAAACCACGAAGATAGCGAAGTTCACAAGGCAGAGGAAAATGCCGTTATTGGCGGCGCTGTTAGCCTGCTTGAAATTCTTTTCACCAAGTGATTTTGACAGCAGTGCGTTGATACCGACACCAGTGCCTGCACCGAGGGCTATCATAAGATTTTGCACCGGAAAAGCCAGTGACACGGCAGTGAGTGCGTCCTCGCTTATTTTGGCAACGAATATGCTGTCGACGATATTATAGAGAGCCTGCACGAGCATGGATATCATGATCGGCAGGGACATTTTGAACAGCAGATCGCCTATGGGCTGCGTTCCCATTTTATTTTCTCTTACTTCTTCCATTTTACGATTCCCACCTTAGAGTTACTTTTTCTTAGAATTTATACTTTAACCTTTTTATTATAGCATTTTTATACGAAATGTGTATGAATTATTTGTTAAATCAGCACAAATCGGGTGGTGTCCTCTATGATTCAGAATTTATGCAAGTTCTGAGCACGGGCGAACGATGTTCGCCCCTACCGATGTTTGTGGGGTTATCAAGGGTTGTGAGATAAACAATAATGCGAAATGTCAAGGGGGGGTGGGCTGTCGAGGGCGCCAGCCCCTACATTTGATTGCTATGGTTTGTTATGCCGCAAAATCGCTACGCTCTTTGCGGATTTACATTTGCTCAGGGCGAGGGTGGGCGGTGCAGATTTTGTGCTCCGATATTACATTTATAATAGTACATACTTTCTTTTGCTTTTTTCACTTAATCTGCACCTTGTCGGCTTACGCCGAATGAGGCTCTGCCTCAAACTCCGCTCAGGGCTTTGCCCTAAGAACCCACAAGGGACTCTGTCCCTTGACCCTGCAAGCCCTCTAACGCCGGGCTTGAGCCTGCGTTTTATCTCTCGCTACGCTCGGTACTGTTTTTTACTTTATGCTTGTTCTTTTCTTTGGTCAGCTTTGCTCATTCCTCATTCCTCACTCCTCACTCCTCACTTTACTCGCTTTACCGCTTGACGAAACCACTGTAAAGTAGTATAATATAAGAAATGCTGCTTATGCAAATTCTTTTACGGAGGTCCTTTATATGGAGAAAAAACCGTTTTATATCACTACCCCGATATATTACCCTTCCGGTAATCCTCATATCGGTCACTGCTACACCACTGTTGCCTGCGATTCTATTGCCAGATACAGACGTATGCAGGGCTATGATGTCATGTTCCTCACAGGCACTGACGAGCATGGTCTGAAAATCGAACAGAAGGCTGCTGAAAAGGGTGTTACACCTAAGGAATATGTTGATGAGATAGTCAAGACTTTCAAAAAGCTTTGGAGCTACATGAACATCAGCTATGACAGATACATCAGAACTACTGACGATTATCACATTGAAACTGTTCAGAAGATCTTCAAGGCTCTTTATGACAAGGGCTACATTTACAAGGGCGAATACAAGGGCAAATACTGCACCCCTTGCGAGAGCTTCTGGACTGAGTCACAGCTTGATGAGAACGGCTGCTGCCCTGAGTGTCACAGAGAGGTAACAGAGGCTAAGGAGGAGGCTTACTTCTTCAAGATGTCGCCATTTGCTGAGAGGATAGAGAAGCTTCTCACTGAGACAGATTATCTCCAGCCAAAGACAAGAGCCACTGAGCTTGTAAACAACTTTATCAAGCCCGGTCTTGAGGATCTTTGTGTATCAAGAACCACTTTCAAGTGGGGTATTCCTGTTACATTTGATGACAAGCACGTTGTTTACGTTTGGATAGACGCACTTTCTAACTATATTTCTGCACTTGGTTTCTGGAACGAGCAGTACAATGATTTTGACAAGTTCTGGCCTGCTGACGTTCACATGGTAGCAAAGGATATCATGAGATTCCACGCTATCATTTGGCCTGCAATGCTTATGGCACTTGATCTTCCACTGCCTAAGCATCTTGCTGTACATGGCTGGATAACATTCAACGGACAGAAGATGTCCAAGTCTTTGGGCAACGTTGTTGACCCGTTCATTCTTGGCGAGAGATACGGTGCTGACGCTATCAGATACCACATTCTTCGTGAAATGGCTTTGGGTGCAGACAGCTCATTCTCAAACGAGATAATGATAAACAGAATAAACTCTGACCTTGCAAATGGTCTTGGCAATCTTGTTTCAAGAACTGTAGCTATGGCTGACAAATATTTTGGCGGCACGCTTCCTGCTGACAGAGAGGCCGGCGATTTTGACGCTGAGCTTATTGCTGAGGCTAAGGGACTTGTTGCAAAGGTAGACGAGTTCATGGACAAGACTCAGATAAACAATGCTTTGGCTGAGATATTCAAGGTAGTATCCAGGGCTAACAAGTACATTGACGAGACAGCTCCATGGGTACTTGGCAAGGACGAGAGCAAAAAGGCAAGACTTGCGACAGTTCTTTACAATCTGCTTGAAACTATCAGGATAGTATCAACGCTTCTCAGCAACTTTATGCCTACAACAATGCCAAAGGTATGGGAGCAGATAGGTGCGGCTGAAAGCGATATCACATACGAGAACGCTGGCAAGTTTGGTGTACTTCCTGCTGACGTTACCGTTCACAGGGGTGAGATCATCTTCCCAAGAATTGACGTTGACAAGGAGATAGAGGAGCTTAACAAGATAATAGGCAGCAATGCAGAGCCTGAGGAAAAGGCTGACGATGGATTTGAGCCTGCGCCTATAGCTGACGAGATAACCATAGATGATTTTGCAAAGGTAGATCTGAGAGTTGCTCTTGTTAAGGACTGCGAGAAGGTAAAGAAGTCCAAGAAGCTTCTTTGCTTACAGCTTGACGATGGATTTGGCGGCAGGCAGGTAGTATCGGGCATTGCGGCATGGTACAAGCCTGAAGATCTTATTGGCAAGAAGGTAGTTATTGTAGCCAATCTGAAGCCTGTGAAGCTTTGCGGAGTTGAGTCAAACGGCATGATATGTGCGGCTGACACACCTGACGGTGCGGCAAGCGTTATTTTCCCGGATCAGGATTTGCCATGCGGGGCTAAGCTTAGATAAAAAATTTATAAAAAACAAGGAGCGGATTTCCGCTCCTTATATGCGTCTGTAGCTCAGTTGGATAGAGCGCAAGACTCCGACTCTTGAGGTCGCAGGTTCGATTCCTGTCAGGCGCACCAACAGGGGCGAGCCCCTGTACCATATCCGCTATCATTTATGGTAGCGGATTTTTTTATTTCCGCCCATAGGCATGATATGCTGGGAGAGTTATATGTTCGCCGTGGCGGGCGATTTACGCCCAACTTTCTTTTAAATCTTACTATTACGCCGCTAGGTGTAGTTAATTGTTATTTTTACTTTGTAAGTGCTTGCACCTGCACCAAATCCGCTATCATTTATGGTAGTGGATTTTTTATTTCCGCCCATTGGTGTGATATGCTGGGAAAGCTATATGTTCGCCGTGACGGGCGATTTACGCCCATCTTTCTTTTAAATCTTACTATTACGCCGCTAGGTGTAGTTGAGTTGTTATTTTTACTTTGTTGGTGCTTGCACCTGCACCATACCCGCTATCATTTATGGTAGCGGATTTTTTCATTTCCGCCCATTGGCGTAATATGCTTGGAAAGCTATATGTTCGCCGTGGCGGGCGATTTACGCTGTGATTTGTGGATAGAGCAATTCCAGATAATCACGCAATGTAGGTAGTGGACTGCGCCCTCGACGTTCCGTTTTCTGTCTGCCTGCACTTTCTTACGTTATCAGCACCATGTTCGGTGCAATACGTCACGTCTACACAACCTTGTAAAACATCACTGTTACAAATTATCGCACAACCCTTGATGACCCAACTAATGGCGGTAGGCGCGAACACTGTTTGCCCGCTTTGTTGGCGCTGAATTTTTGGGGTATTTGTCGGCTTTGTCAACAATTTGCTCATAAAAAAAAAGAAAAATGGTTTCCGAAACAATTCTTCGAAAACCATTTTATTTTTTACAGTTAATGTAGCTGACTAATAAAGGGGATATATCGGTCATTCAGCCACACTGCTGTCACGGTTTTTAATGGCTTCTGCCATTATCTGCGCATACTGCTTGTCGATATCCTCCTTGAAATCGAACTGCTCAAGATCCTGATAGCCAAGGGCGAATATCTTATCTATCATATCGTTATCGAAAAGATAGGTCTGATCTGAGCCCATAAAGCCCTCGGGGTAGAGAACGCCCACATAGTCCCACATTCTGCCGTTGTCAAGCTGCTTTTGAAGCACGCCTATTATCATCAATCTTTTTGTGCTTTCTTTCAGAAGCACTACTGTTCCTATCGGTAAAAGTCCTGTCAACATAATTTACTCAACCTCCAAATATTTTGCTAAATTTATCGCCTATTTTATCAAGTGTCTTTCCGACGTCTTTTATACCTTTATCAATGGCTTTTCCTGCATCGTCAGCAATGTTTGATATGGTAGTAGTTGTTGCGCTCCAAGCGTCATCTACTGCCTTGTTTGCTTCGTTTGCCCAGCTCTCGAACGTTTTTGACTTCTCGCTTATAAAGTCGATAGTATCGCTGACATCTACATCGAAGCCAAGCTCAAAACCTACACCAAGAGAAGCACCAACGTCAAAAGTAAATTTGCCGTCCTTGAAACCGACATCTGCCTTGGCTCCAATGCCAACTTTTGCTGAAGCCTTTACACCAACGTCAGTACCTGCAACACGAATGCCTGTTGAGGCAGAAACCTCTGCAAGATTGGCTTCTGCACCTACGCTGACTTTTGCTTGCGGACCTTTAGATGACCAACCAACTGCACATTCTGCATTAGCCGCAGCGGAAAGCACCTTAGCGTCCCCCTTTGCATAAACGCCAAAAGCGTCTGTACCATAACGCACTTCGCCCTCTGCTTTTGCAGCCGCAGCATTTACGCTTGCTTCGCCAAAAACGCCATATGCGTTTACGTCCTTGCCGTCCTTATCTTTATATGAGAATTTACCAAGTCCTGCACTCAATGTATAGCCTGCAGTAAGTACATCAGCACTGCCCTTTGCGGAAAATCTTTCGTCTTCATGTGAACCCTCGAAATGGAGGAGTGAAACTGATTTTTCTCCGCCTACGGAAAGTATCTCAAAATCTTTTGAAAGCATATCGCTGGATTTTCCTTTGAACTTTCCGTTCTTTGTAAGCTTGTCCTTTATCTTATCATTAAATTTCTCAAAAATGCCGTCAAAATCACCATTTGGCAATTTTATTTTACCCTCAGAATTTACATAGTCTTTATTATCGTCCACCAATCCATACAGTCCCATGAGGGTAAGCGCCGGAGAAGTGAGCGCCATTCCGCCAATGAGTGCCAGGCCATTCATCTTTGAAAGGGTCATTTTACCGTTTACGATCCCTGCCACCTTTTCCAGCCATGACTTATCATCAAACAGCCCTGCCCTGCCGCCGAGGATATTTGCATTGGCTTTGGCATATGCCACTGTTGTGCCGTTTGCCGCCGCAAGGTCTGCGGCTTTATACATACTCACTATCTGTTCGACCGCACCTGCTGCTGTTTCAAGCTTCTTCCCTGTTTGCTGTATGCTTTCGCTTTGCAAAAGCATTTTGCCTTGCACGCCTCTGTAATAGTTTGTGCTAAGGGGCATATTTTTTAGTATCCTTGTTACCTCGTCATACATTGAGAAAACATTTTTCGCACTGTTTCTCAATCTGTCTGCGGCGGATATCATAGCACCGTATTCAGCCTTTATTTTTGCCAACGTTTTCACCTCCGTCCTATGTTAAAGATATGACCTTTCCTCTGCTATTCTCAGCGCTTCCATTTCTGCATTATAGACTCTCTGCGCATTGCTGCGAATGGAATAGGCAAAGGACTGCAAAGAATCTGCGCTTGAAGCTGCATTTGAGATAAAGTCATATGACCTTGACATAAAGAGCTCGGAATTTTCTCCTTGCCATGCAGTTCTCAGGCTGTCAAACGTTCCTCGAACTGTGCCGTCCACTTCCTGCTTTAGCTTTCCTGCAAGTGAATCGAGCTGATCTGCCAGACCCATGACCCTATTATAGTCCATTATGATTTCGCTTCTGCTTCTCATACCTTTTCCCCCTACGAGATCACATCTGACGGCAATGAAGCGGCGGTCGAGATGTTCGTTCTCTCAGCTGCTTCATATATGCCTGCCATTTTTTCAAGATCATCTATCTGCTCATTGAGCCTTGCTATGGCTTCTCTTATATCTTCTTTCTTATCGTTGAAGCGATTTCTATGCACGTCTGCGGCTTCGCTCTGCCAATATACAGAGGTCTTGCTCATGACGTTTTCTATTTCAGAAAACTCCGTTCTCACCTTATCAAGCTGTGTTTTTATCTCTCCTGAAGCTTTTTTCAGCTCCTCGGTGGTTACTTTTACTATCATGCTCATGTGCGCACCTCCTACAGTCTGATAGAATTGATATAGGACTCAATATTGCCCGATACTTCACGATACTGCGTGTTTGCATTTTCAAGGGCGTTTTTGTATTCTGCTATAGTTTTCAAAAGCGACTCCATATTCTCGCAGTCTGAATTTATCTGCTGTATAAAAGCCTGCTTGGATGGTCCCTCCCACATACTGTTAAGGGCTACAGCCGCATTTCTGATAACCGTCATGTAAGCTCTGATATTTCTGATACTTGTTGCTATCTTTTCTATATCGCTGCCGAGGGATTCTGTGGATATTTTCAAGCCTGTTGCCATGTTTTTTCACCGTCCTTAATTATATGTTCTTACGATAAACTTCGTCTGCCCTGCTGTTATCTCGTCATTGCCTGTGAGTGGTGTTCTCTGGTCGAGCCTATAGCCGTTAAGGTAGGTATGATTAGAGGAATTAAGGTCCTCAACATAGAGCATATTAGATCTGTTTATTATCCTAAAATGCCTGCCTGATACCATTGAGTCATCGGTAATGAAATAGGCTGATGGATCGTTTATCTGATCTGAGGGGCATCTGCCGAAAACAAGCTCGTTTATGACATACGCCACTGTTTCGGTATTGTTTCTGCAATTATAGACGCTTATTTTCACTCTGTTTGTCTGCACAACGAGAGTTCCTGAATGAAGTCCGCTTTGGGCGTTTAGCCTGCGCTGTATTTCCAGAAGATCGTGGTTAAGGTCAACTCCGCCGCTTCCTATCATGTTATTTTTGCTACGGCCTTTGAGCAGCATGACAAGAATCAAAACCGCAGCGATAATAAGCACTGCTGTCGCTATGATAATAATTACAATTTCCAACATATCTCTCACTCCGAAGATGTTATTTTTCGGGCTTCTTTTTCCGCTTCATAGAAAAGCTTTGCCTTTTTCTCGATATTCTCCGTTATCTCCCATAGGCTAAAAACAAGGTCCGAAAGCTGTGCGACAAGTATTCTTGTTTTGTCTGACATTTTACCTCCATGCTCGTCGTTCCACATAAGCGCAATATCATCAGACATTGTTCTCAGGTCATTGCACACCGTTTCAAGCTGTTCCCCTGCTTTTTTCAGCTCATAAGAGCTTTTCATTTCAAGCTCTATATCATGCTTTATCTGTCCCATAAAAGCTTCCCCTGTTTCTGATATTCCGATCATATAGAAATACAAATATGGCTGAATTGTATTTCTATATGATTGTAAGATCGTCTTCGCTCCCGATAAGGTCAACTGTGCCTACGGCGTTGGCGTTTGTCTGTCTAAGCGGCATTTCAGCAAGTGAAAGAATTTTGTTTTCGCACTCCTCAATGCTTTCAGCGCAAAGAGCGACAGCACGTTTTATCATTATATCCTTGACCCTTATTTCTTCTAGCTGTTTCATGAGCCTTTTGAGCTGAAACATCTCGTCATCAAAGCCTGTGAACTGAGAGAGCTGCATTTGCGCCTGCTTTATCTTTTCACACTGCTCGTAAATCCTTTCGCTATAGACTGCAAAGCTGTCCACAAGCTGTGAGAGCTTTTTGTAATCAACATTTATCATTTGCTTCTCCGTATATATCGGTCAAAGGCTGAGCCAAATGCCCAGCCATGACCAATAAAAAGTTTCTTATGAGATAACGTCGCTTGCAAGACCGCTTATAAGAGATTCTGCGGAGCTTTCTGCCTGTGCATAAGAGCTTGCCATTTCCTTGAGGTCTGTAACATGTTCGCCTATCATTCTGCTCATTGTGTTCATATCGTCCTGAAGTGAATGGAACTTCTGCTGGAAAGCCTGAGCGGCTTCGCCTGTCCATACAGATGACATTGCGCTTACGTCATCTGTCATTCCGCTTGTGAGATTGTTTATCTCTGTCTGTATCTGCTGGATCTGATCTGCTGTTGATGAAAGCTGTTCCGGTGTGACTCTTACTGTTGTTGCCATGATAAATTCCTCCTGTCGATTCCCTTATTAATATGTTCTCTTTGCGGCGATATCTGCGTTCTGCTGTTCAGCCTTATTGTAGGCTTCGATTATTTCCCCAAGTCTGTTGATGTAATCTCTGATCGCATTTTCAAACTCTGTGATCTTCTCAACGTCTGTGTTTACAGCGTTTGTGAAGGCTGCCTGTGCATCGCCCTCCCACATTGATCTCAGGCTTCCTGCTGTCTGCTGGAGCACTGATTTCTTTGATGAAAGCTGTGAAAGCTTTGCCTGAAGCTCGTCTTTCTTTGAGCTGAGCCCCTGAAAATTAACCATAATTTCTGCCATGATGATGACCTCCATTTTTATTTTTTGCCGTTTCTAGCGGCTGTTTTCCTTTGATGATCTTATTATAACAAATTGATCCTGCCGTGACCGTTTTCCTGACAGAATACACGTTTTATAGGACGAATAACATTTAGATAAGCACAAGGCGGTCGCCTGTTTTTATCCTATAGTCATAAAGGCAGTTCTTTCCGTTAAAGATGCACTGATTTTTCTCGCTGTACATAAAGGAATGTTCTGTATCCTGTGATGAACTGCACAAATGCTTTTGGCAGAACATCTGCACAACTTCCTCGATAACGGAATCTATTTCTGCAAATTCGTCCAACCTGAAATCATACACGCTGTCAAGCAAGGCTGAATATATCTCAACTGTTATCATACTTTTATCCCCCAACTTGTTATTTTATCTGATGAAAGGCTAACCCAAAGGCGGGCGAACGCTGTCCACCCATGCACAAAGTTTTGCGTTTTGATAAGCTTTACTGCAAAACTATTTTTTCAAAATGCTTGTCAAATGCTTCCTCAGTGTAAAGCTCTGTGCTGACCGTATCCTCGCTAAAGTCGGCTATCATACAGCAAAGCCCATAGCGCAGAACGCACAGAAGCGGCTCTGAGCTTTCGTCCAAAAGCTTGAAATAGACGGCTGTTACGTTGTTGTCGCCGAACAACTCGTCCTTGTCCTCTATATCCTCCGGGAGCATGACGGCAAGTTCAGGCTCTTCATCTTTTGGGAGCTGATATTCTGCTTTGAGCATTTGCTCCGCTTCGATGATGTCACCGAAGCTTATACTAAGCTTATCAGTAGAAAGGCTATGGCGTTTCATTGTTACTATCTTATCCCATGCGTATATGAGCATTTTCTCTCCATTTGAATTATCCGCAGAGAACATTTTATAAGGCTGTGCGATAATAGAAAACATCTCGTGAAAAGGCTCGTTAAGTACAAAGCCTTTCTCTGAATTTCTTATGACCCCTCGTCTGAAAAGGCTATCCAAGGCGGATATTTTCGCCTGCCTGTCGGGGAGCTTTTCTTCGCAAAAGCCGAAAAATTTCTTTACGCCAAGTCCGCTAAGAATGGTCATGACCTCGTTGGAGGCGAAAACGAACGCTTTTCCTATGTATGAACTTTCCATTTATCCAAACCTCTCTTTCAGGTTTGCCTTATATCCCCTTGACATGGGGACGATATCGTTGTTTTGCAAATAGAGGATATTCTCAGAAAGGCAGACCTTTTTCACCTTTTGGCTGTTGACGATAAAACTTCGGTGACATCTTATGAAGCCCTCAGGCAGGGTCTGTGCGAGGTTGTCTATGGTATCGTAAAAAAAATAGCTTTCGCCATCTGCGTTCAGGGATATCCTTTTGTTTGCGGACTCGAAATAATTTATCCTGTCATAGCTCACAAGTATCCTGCCCTCTCGACTTTTTATGAGAAAATCATTTTGCTCGTCTTCATAAAAGGCGTTGAAATAGCTTGTGAAGCTTTCTGAGAAGACCTCGTCAACAGAGGCCTTGCTAAGGGGGCGAAGTATCAATCCCCCTGCCATAACGGAGGGGGTAAGATATTTCTGCGGAGATATGCTGCTGTCAGCAATAAGGATAAGAAATGCGCTCCTGAACTTTTTTCGTATGGATTTTGCAAGCTCCAGACCGCTGTTATCAGTCACGTCAACAGCCGCTATAGACACATCAGGGCAGGTCTTGATGAACATTTCTGCTTCACAGTTTTTCTCAAAGCATTTGTAATCGCACCTTTCGTCAGAGTGAAATGCTATCTGATCGTGTGCGCACTTTTCCATATAGCTTCTTTCGTTTGCATAAGGATCAGTGAGAAAAAATACCACCAATGCTTTTACCTCCCAACAGGTATAACGATCTTTTCTGCCACAGACTCGTCCTCGTAAGTCGGAGTTATGCCTATGCCCCTTTTCTCAGGACGGGACTGCTCGGAATAGGTCATATTTCTAAAGCTGAACGTCTGCTGAGTATTGATACAGCCGCCAAGAAGCACGCCCTTTTTATAGCCGATAAACGAGCTGTACGCCTTTGTTCCTGACACATCAAAGGACTTTTCACTGTCTGAGGCGGCAAAGAAATAGAAGTTATGGCTTGCGCCTTTTTCTATGATGTTCTCCACAAAGCCCGACATTGCGCCAACACCCTCTCCTGGGAAATACACGTCGTTAAAGAAGCCGTTGATATCGTTTATGAAAATGAAATACGGCTTGAAGCTCTGCATTTTCGCGAACAGCTCGTTCTCATCACAGCCCTGCGCCATAAGCTCTTTTTTGCGCTTGTTTCTTGCTGCAAAGTCGCTCATTATTCCGCTGAGAAATTCAAAAAGCTGTTTTGCATTTGTGATATGTATGCCATTTGCGCTTCGGCAATCGGCGAGAAGTTCATCTGTGCCATGCTCATAAACAACTATATTGCCGTTTTTCTGTGAAGCGGCGCTGAGTAACATTTTCAGCGTATTGGTCTTTCCAATATTATTTTTACCGCTAATTGTATAGCAATAGGTATACCTAAGGTCAAGGCTGTAGATAGATGCGTCACTGAGCCTATATGCAAAAGGCAGCAGATGAAGCTGTTTTGAAGCATACTGATAATCCTGGTCTTCCTTGATGATAGTAAGGGTAGGTTTCTCAGGGATAACGGGAACTTTCGGTGCAGGCTTGCCGCTCCAGTTTTTGCTCATATCCTCGAAAAGCTCCTGAAGCTTTTTCAGGCGCTCATAATCGTCCTCTGCATCAACGCAGACGGCCGCCTGAAATTCAAGAAATCTATCGTTGACCTTTGCAAGTCCACGTCCTCGGATATTGCTTTCGGGGAGGATGGGCAGAGATGTTGTACGCAAAACGTCCATATACTTGAATTTGTCCGCAAGGCTGAGAGCCGTTACACAACCAAGATTGTCCGCTATCCTGTTTGGTATCTCGTTCATGCCGAAGCCCTGTGCGCTGAGGAAAAGATACATTCCATAGCCTGCACCCTCTCTTGAAAGCTGCATAATGGCATGATCGAACTTGCCCTCTGTTTTTTCAGCAAAGGCAGCATAATTGTCGATAGCGATAATTATTGCAGGAAACTCTGTTCCGTGTGCCTTTACATACTGTGCGTAATTTCCGCCCTTGAAAGTCTTTTTACGCTGCTCTGTTATTTTGCTCACCATATTGAAAAGCTTGCCTATCTGCTCAATATCGCTTTCATAGAAAACGCCGCCGCAGTGAGGGGCTTTCTCAAATGGTGAGAGCGCCTGACTTGAAAAATCCATAAGATAGATGTTGAGCTGTTCAGGGGAATAACGAGAGCAAAGTGAATACATAAGAGTCTGTGTGAAAGTGCTTTTGCCGCTTACCACAGAACCTATGACTGCGCAGTGACCGTTAAGCGCAAAGTCAACTGTGAACGGCACTTGATTCTGGTTTTCGGGATCATCGCAAAGACCCACCATGGCTTCTAAGCTCCAATGGCTTTCGGTATCGTTCCATTTGCCGTTATGATATGCACGATCGCCATAGCCCTCAAGCTCATCAAGAATGATATAGTCTTTGAGGGGCGGAAGCCACAGGGACATTGTGCTTTCATAGCCGCCGCTTTTCGCCACCTTGCCAAGATACTCCACAACTGTATCAAGCTGTGTGGCTTCTTTAATCTCAGGAAACTTCACGTTTGCGTCCAATATCTCGTATGCGATACACTCAGCGTCTGTGATGTCGGAATAGCGGTCTTTGAGCCGTCTGAAAAAGTCCTCCATTTGTGAGCGGTCGGCGGAATTTTCGTTATAGCGCCAGCCCTTTTCTCTCAGCCTTGACACCACCTCGGCGGCGATATCGTCAGGCTGGATATGGTTGATATCCCTAGGGTCGCCGCCCTGCCTCGTTATCTCATAAGCAAATTCGCTTATAACGTCACAAAGCCATTTATGCTTCTTTTTGCGTATTTTTTTAGTCTTTAGTCTGTTGCCTATGATAGCGGCTTTGCCGTTCAAAGTAAGCATTGAAACTGCAGCCGCACCTGTTTTATCATTGTCAGGGTCATAAACTGCGCCGCTCCAGCCTGATTGGAAAAACTCGAATATCTCGTCGTTACCCACCTGCAAATAGCAGCGGCCTGCCTGTGTGATATAAGCGGCGTCAGGTCTGTGGAGCATATCCATACTGTCGCCCCTGCTTTGAACACGCAGGCACAATCTGAACTTTGTGTTGCTCCAGATATTATCGTCAACAGTTCCGCCAGGCTTCTGTGTGGCAAGGATAAGGTGTATTCCAAGGCTTCGTCCCACCTGCGCCACGCTTATAAGCTCACGCATGAACTCGGGCTCTTCCCTTTTCATTTCCGCAAACTCGTCTATGACGATAAGAAGATGAGGAACTGCCACTGTGGCTTCCTTTTCCTTATAGAGATTTGTGTAGGAGTTGATATTGTTTACGCTTTTCTCGCTGAATATCATCTGCCTGCGCTTTATCTCACTTTTTATTGAAACCATGGCACGGTTTATTTGATTTCCTGAGAGATTCGATATCTGACCCACCATATGAGGGAGATCAGAAAAGAGGTTTGCCATTCCGCCGCCTTTGAAGTCGATAATGAAAAATGCAACGTCATCAGGGCTGAACTCAATAGCAAGAGAGAGGATATAGGTCTGGAGAGTTTCACTCTTTCCTGAGCCTGTTGTACCAGCCACAAGTCCGTGAGGTCCGTGGTATTTCTCGTGGATATCAAGGTAGCAATCCGCTCCCCCTGCTTTTTGTCCCACAAGGGCTTTCATGGTATTGTATGTTCTGTTCTTCCTCCAGCGCTCAGCGATGTTAAGCTCCTCCACTGTGGAAACTCTGAACATATCCATGAAAGTAAGGCTCGTTGGTATCTCAGAGTCAATTTCCGTTTCTGCGACCTTTATCTCGGAGATATTCTTTGCAAAGCTTTCAAGCTCCTTAGCGGAGATTTTATCCATAGCAAATTTCTGCTTCTGATTTTCTGTATCCATTGCGTTGTAGATAAAAGAGCCGTACTCGTCATTCTGTATTATATTCTCGCAGTTGTTAGGGAGATTATAATAGTAATCTGAAATGATGAAAGTCGTTATGCCATAGGTATTTTCATTCTGCAAGAGATATTTTGCGATAGGCTCGCCCTCTAAAAGCTCCATATCCTCTATGAAAAGGATAAAATGAGGGCGGACGGATGCATTCTTATTTTCGTGGGACTCCTGCTGGTCTAATCTTTGGCGGATAGTTTCGGCTATCTCAAAGAAGATATCAGCCGCCTGAAGCTTATCAGAAGCGATAAATCTGAGCTTTTTATTCTCAGAATAGATATGTGGGAACCACCTGAAAAAGTTCCATTTTTTCTCGTCATCAGGGGTCTTTCCGTTATATGCAAGCACCATTTTCACGTCGGTATAGCAATTGTTCGCCGCAATCTGTGCAGCAATGTTATACACAACGTCAACTGCTCCCATTTTATTTGCTCCGCCTACGATACCGTAAAGTCGGTTTTTCTGCATATCAATGCCAACAGGCACGTCATGAAGCATTTTATATTGCTTTTCCAAAAGGGCAGGCTTCTCCTGCAGGGAATCGTAATTTATGCTGAATTTTTCTTTCGGCACTTTAAGCTTGCACTGAAAAGGCTTTTCTCCAACGCCAAGGCGTTGAAAAAGAAAGTCCTTATGGGTGAAGTTTCGATTCCAAAGCTCTGCGGAGGACTGATCCATTTTGCAAACGTCAGCCGCCGAGGGGTAGGTCTTTATCATGGCGTTGACGTTATTTATATACTTTTCCTGTATCTCGTTCGCCATTTTTATAAGGTAGTCGGAATATGTATTGAAGCGCTCGTTTTCCTCCGCCTGTTCGTTAAGGCGTGCGGCTTTTATGTTTTTATATCCCCAAAATGCGCCAAGCAATGCTGAGCCAAGGGCTGTGACAATGCCCGTATACATATAAGCTCCGCCGCTTCTGCCTGAGCCGAATGCGGCTATAAGACAGCCTGCGAGCATAGGGAGCGCCATGGTAAATGACGGACCGATAGTCTGCAAAAGAGGCGCTTTCTTTGTTACCTGCATGGCAGGGGGCGGCTCTATTTCTATCTCATCATCATAAATATGGTCAATGGTTCGAGGTGAACGGTTGAAAAGCTTTGCTTCCTCACGCACAAGGTGCGGAGCGTCTGCGGCGTGAAACAGCTCTGATAAACCATCATGGTTTATATCAAAATCCCCTATTCTGCTGTTCACTGCCACAACGTTCCCAAGAAAAATAAGCTTTATGCCGAATATATCAACGGCGTCCCCGAAGCTTAAAAGCACATCTGACCTTATTCTTTTTGAATTGACGAACACGCCGTTCGTGCTTGTATCGTGGACATACCATGAGCTTCTTGTTTGGTAAAAACTGCAATGCTGTGATGATACAAAGCCGTCGTAGGAAAAGACGATATCGCAGTTTTCATTGCTTCCCACTGTGAATTTGCCACACTGAGAAAGGTCAAAGACTTTGGATGCCTTTAAAACATTCTGACCCTTGCTAGCGATTATCCTGATATTATCGCCGCTTTTCTGAACATATTCTATGATATCTCCGTCGGCTATTTTTATCTTGCCGCTCTCGTCAGCCGCCTTTGAGAATACCTGTCTATGGTCAGGGCGGATAAACCACACGCCCTCTGTGTTCTCAAAGTGTATGAAATTACGCTTGTCAAGTGAAAACAGCTCTTTTTCCAAAAGTATGCTGTGGTCTATATTGTCACGGTTAGGCAGGCAGTATTCCTTATACGCTTCCTGACGGTATATGCTGATTATCATTATCAAAACCCCTTAAACTAACGCTGATCGAACAGATCTGCCTCGACCTTGAATATTTTTATTTTTAAACAGCTTTGCCCAAGGATTATCTCGTCGTTATCCTCAAGCACACAGCTGCTTCCGTTGAGCATAAAGCCCTTATCGAATCTGCCACGCTTTATGACAGTTCCGTTGCCTGAATTAAGGTCATATATGCACGCTACACCATTTTCCGCATAGATAAGGCAGTGCTTTTCCGAAACGAGAGGGTCTGACAGGATAAGCTGGTTATCCTGTCTTCCTCTGCCTATATAGACCTTGTCGCCCACGCAGAAAACATACTGATGTTTGCCCTTGGAATGGGCATTTTTTATATACACAAACAGCGAATCGTCAGCGCTCAGGACATTTTCAGCGGACTGATATGGATTCATAAGCGACCATTTCAGCAGCTTATCCCTATAGATATTGGCGGCAGCGCCTTTATATTTTGCTTCTTCGCTGTTGCGCCTGCTTAAAACGCATAGCACAGCCACCGCACCGACAGCGGCGGCTATGATACAAATGACAAAAATTATCATGCTGGTTTACCTTACTGAACGCCTACCTGAAGCAATGAATTGACCTCAGTTATCTCACCATTGCTGATATCAAATACATACCAGCCGCCGTTAGCCTGAATACCCATATCATTTTGAACACTAGGTATCTTGAACACTCTTGGTGATGATTCTCCGCCTACAAATACTTCTACAGTAGCGCCGCTTTCAGAAAGCTGTCCGTCCATAGAATAGTTATTAACAAAGTAGCTGTAATCTCCGCTCGTATCGGTAATGGTTATTGTTTCAATGCCGTTGCCGTCCATGCAGTCAACGTCAAGTGAAGCATAGTCTGTATTTTTGTTCATGTAGCTTACCTCGCTTGTATGGCTGTTGAAACTGCCCTGGAAAAGGTGAGCGTCCAAGTCACGAGGCTGTTCGCCCCATTTAAGAACGATAACAATTTCGCCCTGTGCTGTGTTTGCCACAACGAGCTTGAGGTCTGCGTCGTCGGTATTGCTGTCTATAGTCCACTCGTATCTTGTTGCGCTGTCCTCATTGCCTGACGGATAGAGGCAAACCACATAGTCGCCGTCAGGAAGCTCCACATTTATAACGCCGTTTGAAACTGTTTCCTCGTCTATGATATTGTCGGAAGATCTCAGAACGCCTGATGAACTGCCCACGTCAGACTTTGCGGATATCTGGAACACATAGTCCCCCTCAACTGCATAGCCTGTTGCTGCGTCAACTATATCTACTGTGAACTTACGTCCGTCCTCATTTTCTGTCTGCATATCAGGAACTATCTTGTTCCAAACGTTCTTGTTCACGATGTTGCCGTTTTTGTCAGACTCGATACTGATAGTGCAGCTGCCATAGCGGAAAGTCACGCAATCCACACCGCTGTCTGTGCCAATCTGCAAGCCTATAACGCCCATATTGCGGAGCTGGTCATAGGTTATGCCTGCTGACCAATCCATGAAAAGCACGCTCACATCTCTAAGCATGATAGATGCAGGGACGGCATTGTCAAGGGGATAGCCCTGTGAGTCAAGAGATATGGTATTGTCTATATTTTCAAATGTAACTGTACCCCCAAAGTTAGGATAATTTGCAAGGCAAGCGCCATACTGAGTGGTAAGCTCTGCCGAGCCGTATGCTGAAACATAGTCGCTGTAGACATAATCAGCAAAATTATTTATCATAGCACTGTTAAGGCTTATTTTGCCGCTTGTTTTTTTCTTATCTTTGTTGTCTTTCAACTGCTCAGTCTTGTCTGGAACTTGTCCGTCATTAAGTATACCTGTATACTTGACAACAAGGCTTTTAAGTCTTTCCGAGCCTGTCTTTTCATAACCACGCTGATATATCTTCAACGCTTCCTCGTAGTCCTCTATCTCAACATAAACGTCGCCAAGACCTCTATATGCGTCAGGGTCTTCATCATTGAGCTTTATAGCCTGCTTATAATAGCGTATGGCCTCCTCATATTCGCCCTTATCAAAAAGTTCTCTTGCGGTGGATATTTTCTGTGTATACACCTTTAGATCGTCATTCCCAGGTATGAGCATTATTGCCACAACGCAAACGCACACCACGCAAATGACTGCGCAAAGCAGTATTATCAAACTTCTTTTCTTCATACTTATTCCTCCACCTTTGGTAGCTTTTTAGCTCCTATTTTTATTTTTAAAAATTACGTACGCAATAGCAGGCACAGCCACCGCTATCATAACTCCTGCGGCTATCATCACCGTTCCCAATGCAATATAACTATCTCCGCTCATAATTTCTCCTTAGCTCATAAGAAGCCTGTCTATCATTTGTCTATACTCGGCATCGCTTTCGGAAAGCCCCGACTTTGGAAAAAGCTTATCCGCTTTCTTTGCATACTGCTTGATACTTCCCGACATTCCGTGAGAATAATAATAGTTTGCGGCTTCCGCATATATTCTGTAATCGTCAGTGAACTTTGAAAGCATTTTTTCAATAAGCGGCTGAGCCTTTTTGTTATCCTCCAAGGCTTCATAGCATTTTAGCAGATTTATATAGTCAATGCTTTTTCCGCTGTTATCAGAAACAAGGCTTTCAAAGCAGGCACAAGCCTTTTGGCTGTACGCCTTATACTGGCTCTTATATGCAGAGGCGGCAGAAGCATATGCCGCACCAAGTCTGCGCATATAAAGTGTATTTTTACTTATACTACAAAGCTTTTCAAGGCATGATATCTGCTTTTTTATCTTTCCCCCCTGCTCATAGGCTTTCGCCGCCGCAGTGAGAAAATCCTCGTTTTGCGCATAGGTGCTGTCTTTCAGCCTGCTGTCTGCAAGCTGTACCGCATCGCTGTATTTTTCGTAGCCTATGTAAAGCTCCATATGCAAAAGGTCCAGCTGGACTTTATCAAGGTCATACTTATCAGCCTTTTCAAAGGCTTTTTCAGCAGATTTCATGTTTCCTGAATTTATAAGTGCCGAAACATACGCAAGATAATATTCTGCAGCATTGTTCTCGGAATAGTCTGTTTTATCAAGTGCCTGCTTGCTGTAATATGCGGCGTTGTCATAGTCCTCCAAGCCTGCGTAGGATTCACTCACCACATACATTATCTCGGAGAGATACTCAGGGTTTCCGTCAAAATACTCTTTGTACTCAGCCTTGTTTATAAGGTCAAGACCGCTTTCTGAGCATTTTTCAAAGCTTTCCTCATTATAAAGCGACAAGACCTGAGAATACTCCGACTTGAAATTCTCCGACTTTTTCACCGCTCCCCCATGTACGCAAAGCCACACTCCACCTGCAATAAGAAAAGTTCCTGTTACAACGGAGATAAGCCGCACAATGCTGAAAGTCTTATACTCTCTTGTATGCTTGCGGATATTCCTCACGGCTTTTAGGAGCTGTGCCGAGGAGCTGTATCTGTCATTAGGGTCAGGGCACATGCACTTGTCTATTATCTCGTAGAAGTAATCTTCCGTGGGCATTATGGACGTGAGAGGCGGGTTTGAAACTGCGTCCTCCGCTGGCAAATGCCACGAATACAGATGATAGAACGTCGCCCCAAGGCTGAAAATATCCGTTCTTTCATCAACGGCATAGGCTCTGCCCTCCATTGCCGCATAAGCGGAGCTTATCTGCTCAGGAGAAGCATAGAATTTGCTGTAGCCCATAGCGTCGGTCACTCCGTCAAGGGAGATGTTGAAGTCTATAAGGCACACGTTGTTATCGGGGGTTATGATGATATTTGCAGGCTTTATGTCGCTGTGTATTATCTTCGGATCATGGGAGTGGAGATAATCAAGCACCTCACAAAGCTGTATAAACCACCTTTTGAGGTTTTCAGGGTCGATATAAGTGCCTGAGTCGATATACTGATCCAGAGAATAGCCCTCTATAAAGTCGATAACAGTATAAACGTCCCCGTTATACACCAAAAAATCGTATACCGCAGGAAGATATGTATGGTGAAGATCTTTCAGCAAGTCGGCTTCACGCCTGACAACTGACGGATCGTAAACGCCCTTTTTTATCTTCTTCAAAACCACCTTTTTTTGCAGTGCGATATGATAAGCGAGATACACAACGCCGGTTCCGCCGCTACCTATTTCTTTTATTACCTCATACCGCCCGTCGATAACGGTATTCCCATACGGCATCATACCTCACCCCTATAAAATATAATGATTTAAGAAAAAGCAGTTCTCTAAAACAGAGATCTGCTTTTTCTCAGAATATTTTCAGATCGCCTCAAACATTTTTGCTGTTATTTCTTTTTGCGGATTATAATGATGATAACGCCTGCTACTGCCAGAAGTATCGCCGCAAGTATGCTATAGAACAAAGGCTTGTTGCTGTAAAGTCTGAGCAGCCAGTTTGCGTTCAGCCTGAACGAAAGCTCCTCAACGTCGCTCTTGTTACCGGCCTTATCCACTGCGGAGGCTTTTATGGTTATCTTATCGCCCTTTACAATGAACTTTGCGGTAACAGTTCCAGCGTCGTCCTCTGCCTCATAATTCGTAACAGCTTCGCCGTTCACCTGGATATCAAGAACGTCTGCAAGGTTGTCGGCGTCGATATTAGCGTCCTCAACTGTAACTGTTATCTGCTTTGTTACTTCTTTATAAACTGCGTCCTTTTCTGCGCCTGTAATAGTTACTTCAGGCTTTGTTGTGTCAACATAGAAGTCTATCTTAGGAGCTTCGTCGCTTGAAACGTGGGCGTCATCAGTGTTTGTGGAAGTGTTGTTTGCTTCGTCAACTGCCGTTACCTTTACGCTGTAAGAGCCATCCTTCTCAAAAACGGACTTGTTTATAGTAACTTCATACTCGCACCAGCCATCGTCAGACTCGCTTATGGTGCTGAAAGTATAATCAGTGCCGGCTTTAAGTGTGATATTAGTGCCGTTGTAAGTTACTGTAACAGTTGTGTTTTCATCGGATATCTTGTTTACGTTAATTATCTTTACCTTAACGTCCTCGCCCTTGCTGATATAACTGTGGATAAGGTCTTTCATGCTGTCGTCGATAACAAAGCTTGAGCCATATCTGTTTACGGAGAACACCTTTGTGTCGCTGCTCTCGTTGCCTGCAAGATCCTTTGAGCTTACCTCAATAGTGTAAAGTCCGTCCACGTCAGAAGTAGACTTGAACTCATTGAAGCTTACTGTCATTGCGCCGTTCTTCACGTTTGATTTTGTGTTATCAAACTTGCTTGTAACGTCTGTCTTAGAGCCATCCTGACCTATCTTATAGATCTTGTATGACACGTTCTCAGGGTCGATATTTGTGTCGCTGAATGTGAACACAGGTGCTACCTTATCTTTATCATTATAGCCGTATGCTTTCTTATCCTTAACGCCTGATATCTCAACGCCTGGCTTCGTCTTATCCAAAACTATCTCGGACTGAGTTTTGTCAGCCGCTGCATTCACAGCCTTATCTGTCATGCCAACTCTGAATGAGTAGATATCCTCAGCTTTCAGCTTGAAGCTTACAGTGTGCTTATCACCGTCGTCTTTCCAATCAGACTTTGGTATCTTCGGCAGTGTACCCTTTATGGAAGTGAACTTAACAAGGCTGCTGTCAAAGTTATGCTCGTTCACTGTTACGCTTACTGTAACGTCCTCGTTGAAATACTTGCTGTTGCTTGGGGACGGGCTGAGTTTTATCTCGCTTATAACAGGTTTTGTCTTGTCGATAGTGAACTTATTTGACTTATACTGTGAAGCTCTGTTTCCTGCCATATCTGTAAAGTCGATGCTCATGGTATAATCAGCGTCCTTGCCGAATGTAATCTTTGCAACGTGCTTAGTCTGGTCAGGAGTGCTTCCTGCGACAGTTGTGAATGAAGAAATAGTAGGGTTGCCTGAGGAAAGACCTGCTATAGTAGCCTTTACGTCAGCTTCATTGAAGTTTCTCTCTGTGATAGTAACAGTAGCCGTTCTGTCAGCCTTATAGTACTCGCTATCGCTGTAATTTCTGTTTCTGTTATTATTATCAAACGTTACCTCAATAGTAGGAGCAGTTTTGTCGATAGAGAACGTAACGTCCTTTGAGGACTTATTGCCTGCGTTATCCTCGATCGTAACAGTGAGCTTGATATCATTCTCGTTGTTGCCTACCTTGATAGTCTTTGAAAGCTCGGTATTGATATTTCCGTCGCTCTTATCTACTGACATATCGCCAACAGTTACAGTGTTTTCACCGTTTCTGTCCTTGATAGTATAAGAAACTGACTTTACGCCTGAATAGCTGTCTGATACGCTGAACTGAACGTCGATATCGTTGTTATAGAGGTTATTTCCGCTGGAGTCTTTCTTTGAAGTCTGCGGGAGTTTGATATTGATACTGCTTGTTTCGTTATGCTTGCTTGAATTTTCCACAACAACAAATCTGCTCTTAGTTTTTGCGCCCTCGTTTTTTACGTTATCGGTAGCAAAAGCCTTGATATGTCCCTTGAAGTTAGGTGAGATATCAAAGGAGATACTTGCATTGTTGCCGCTTACGCTTACAGTTTCTTTTCTTATCTCCTTGCCATTCTCATCATACAAGCTGTATGTAATAGAATTCAAGCCGCTTATGCCGCTCTTATCGCCTGAGATATCAGAAGCGGATATCTCAACTCTGCGAGCAGAGTTGCCGAAAGCTTCCACAGCATACTTTCCACCGTTGTTTGAAACTTCCACGCCATTAACGGATATCTTATTTACAACAGGTGCAACCGTGTCAACATAGGCTGTGACTGTTTTCTCGCCAGCTTTGTTTCCTGCAAGGTCGATAGCGCTTGCTCTGAACTCAATAGTTCCGTTAGATTTAAGGTCACTGCCGTTGGAGGTGACGGAGTATGAGTTGTTACCCATGCCTTTAGACTCATCGCTCTTAGAAGTCTTAGACTTTGAAGCACCTATCTGAATGCTTTCAAGACCTGACGCAGTTTCACCCTTTTCTATATCAGCGTCATCACTGAAATATGCTGTCGCTGTAACATTAGGCGTTTTATACCAAAAATCATTGCCTTTTTTGTAATTTGGGTCAGACAAGGTTATATCGCTTATTTGGGGAGCTATTTGATCAATAAGGACATTATCACTTATATTTTTAGCTGTCAATTCGCTGAGCTTATAACTTTTCGATACATTATCGGCATTGTCTGTTACAACAAAGTAAATATTATTATGCTTTATATTTGCAGCAAGCATTGTGCTTGGTATCTCAAATATATAATCGCCGTTCTCGGTAGCTTTCTTTTCATCAAACGCACTGTCTTTATCAGTTTTAAGCGTTATAGTTTTTACGCCTGAGAATGTATGATTATTTTCATTAGCAGGGTCAACCACGCTTGCTGAAGGTATCTTTATCAAGATAGGCTCATTGCGTATGATACACCATGTCAATCTCTCAACATTGCTGACTTCATTGCCTGACTTGTCAACAATGCTTATTGGCTGACCATTTATTACAGGCTTGGTTTTGTCTATCTTTATCTCAGTTGTCTGTACTTTGCTTTTATTTCCAGCGTTGTCAATAACATAGAACTCAGGCTTGATATTCTGCTCTGCGGTAAATTTGTAGCTGTATACACCCTGTTCATTTGGCTTGATTTCATCCTCTTTGCCATTTATCACAATATATGCGCTGGCTATGCCTGAAACATATTTGCCTTTGTTGTCATTCGCTTTAAATGATACTGTGACAGCTTCATCTTTTTTGTTTGCCCACTCTTTATCTGGACTTACTTTAAATTCTGTGATGACAGGCTTGGCTCTATCTATCTGTATCTTAGTTGTCTTTTTGCTTACATTTCCTGCGTTATCCACCACATAGAATGTATGCTCCTTGTCCTGCTCATCAGTGAAAGTATAGTTATACTTTCCGTTTACGGCTTGTATCTGATGTCTCTCGTCATCAATATCAACATAAACTTTTGTTATACCTGAAACGTCGTCATTTGCTTCAAATGAAACATCAACATTACCATTTGTCCATTTTTCATCATAATCATTCGTGAACTCTTTTATTTCAGGGTCTGCCTTATCAATATTGATAACAAACTCCTGACCCTCAGAAACATTTCCTGCCTCGTCAACTGCATAGAAGTAATATGCACCTGATTTTTCAAACGTATGTTTAAACTTGCCGTTTTCATCACGCTCTATTTTTTCCGCATCAGCAGTGACATTTGCAGGGTCAAGCTTATTATCTTTAGACCAATACACAGCCGAAAGCTTTGTAACAGCGGTCGCTGTGTTGCCGTTCCAAGCTACTTTCTCATCTGGAACTGATACTTCAACAGTTACATCACTGTTCGTCCAGCTGCTCTGTGTATACTTGTTATCTACCTTATGGGTAGCCTTAAGCTTGATATCACTATCGCCGATAGGTGTTTTGTCTGCCTTGAACTCAAACTCTGAAACGTTGCCGACCTCATCAATGACGTTTACATAAAAGCTTGCATTGCCTGCCGGGAAAGTGAAGTCATACTTATTGTCCTCTGCAAGCGTTACCATATCAGCACTTGCTCCATTGACAATTATTGGCTTTTCATTCTTTTCAACAGCTTCCTTAACAGCCGCCGCAAGCTCGTCGCCTGAGTCTTTAAGGCTTGTGTTTGAGGTGACAATAGCATACACTTTGCGCTCAGTTGTTGGCTTGAAGCCTGAAATTTTGTACTCGTCGCACTTATCATTTAAAGTGAAGCCGTCTATCTCGCACTTTGGCTTTCTTGTATCGAATGTTATTTTGTCCTTATATGCGTCGGACAAATTGCCTGCTCTGTCCTTTGCATATACCTGAACATCGCTTATAATGCCCTCTTTAGCGTTAAGATTTTCAGCGTTTGCAATAACGGCAAATTTATCGCCGCTCTTTTCCACTGCCAAAGTTTTTATAGTTTCTTTGCCATTTTTAAGTACAAAACTATCGAGGTTTTTCTCGTCTATTCCAGACATTTCGTCAAACACATCTACTTCAAGTACGATATAGTTTCTTGCCAAGACCATGCCCGAAATGCTAGGCATAGGAAGCTTCAACTGCTTAGCTATACTTACGCCGTCATTGTAGGAAATGTTGGTGTAAGTTGCTTCCTTGATTTCAGGCGCTTTTTTATCTTTCTGCACCGTTGTTTTGACATCAGACTTGTTGCCTGCATTGTCTACAACATAGAATTTATATTCCTGATTTTGGTCTTTATCGAAAGAAACATTCCATACTCTGCTTGTATCTGCTATTTTGCCCACGCCTTTAATTTTTCCGTCAGTAGACTCATAGTACAGCTCTTTTATGCCTGAGCCGTTTTCGGTGATATTTAACGTAACTGTTACTTTATCTGCTTTGTCACTGACATTCAGCCACTTTCCGTCTGAGCTGTTTGTCAATGTTATTTTAGGAGCAGTTTTGTCTATCTTTACATCTACTTCGCCAACTTCTTTGGTATGACCGACATTATCCACAACATAAAACTTATGCTTTGTGTTCTGGTCTTCTTTAAACTCAAAAGTGAACTTGTCTGTGCCTGTCCGAACATTCTTCCTGTTGCTAGCTGTATCTTCATCAACATACGCATATGCAACGCCTGAAAGCTCGTCCTTTGCGGTAAATGAAACGATAACATTGTCGCTATTGTCCTTGTTTACCCATTTTCCGTCATAGTTGCAATAGAAATTATCAGTTGTAGGCTCCGACCTGTCTATCTTGACATTAGTCTTGCCCACTTCTGTGACATTGCCCTCTTTGTCAACAACATAAAATGTGTGTTCCTTTTCTTGCTCATTATCGAAATCAAAGCTGAACTTTCCGTCCTCGCTTGTCTTTCTGTTTGCTTCGATATCCTCGTCAAAATAGGCATAGTCTACTTTCTCGATATTTTTCGTTACAGAAAACGACACGCTGACCTTTCCGTTTGTCCAGTTGCCCTCACTGCTGTTATGGAAATCTTTGATATCAAAACCCTCGTCAGGTGTTTCCTCGCCACTGTTATCACCGCTTTTGTCGCTGTCGCCGCTAACTCCGCCTTCACCGCTGTTATCGGTGTTTGTATCTTCCGTTGCAGCCGTTGAACTGCTTACTGCTGCAATAGCGTCAAGAGGTAAAACTAAGCTTGAAAACGTCAGTGCGATTGCAACTATGGTCGCTGAAAGACGTTTCATCAAATTGTTGATTTTCATATTGATCCTCTCCTTATACTCCTTTTAGGATATTACTTCCTGCGTATGTATCTCCATAATTTTTTTTACGATAACAAATTTGCCCTTACTTTCGTCAGCGCCGTTGTTAAGCATATTGGTCATACCCTGCTCGGCATTTGCCGGGGCTGAGTTTTCCGACAATACAGATGTTTCAGGCATAAGAACTGAAGTTTCGTTTGCACCCTGGTTTTCAACAGGCTGAGTATTAACGTTCACAAGGTCTGACGAACTTCCAAATATCCCTGTCATGCCTGTGCCTGCGTTGTTCAGTCTGCCTGTTTCTGCGTTTATGGCTCTCATTTGCTCGATAGTCTTTCGCTGAGCCTTGCCTGTCTTTATCATGTATATCTGTGGGATCTTGAAAAGGAAGAAAAACAGCACCGCAAGCACGAAAAACAATATCGCTGCAACAATAGCCACTTTCATGAATGTGCCAAGAATAGATATCAATTGAAGATTACTCATTTGAATCGCCCTCCTTGTCAACATTCTGTTCTGTAGTGTTTTTTTCATTGAGCTTACGCTTTTCCTGTGTTTCCATTGAAACACGCACCGATTCTCTTGCCTGCTCCAACAGTGAAGCTTCTCCGCCTGTTCCTGTTATCTCATCATATTTTATCATAACGTCAGAGGCTTCGTTATAATTTGAAAGCTCTCTTTTCAGATCATCCTGAGAAACATAGCTTTCGATATTGTCTATCACCTTGTTAAGCTCCTCTGCCGAAACGTTCGCCTTGTTTATGAAAGGCCCCGACTTTGAAATTATCTCACTGAGAGTGTAATGATAAATAGATATCTGTATCTTAGCCGTGGTGTTTCCGTCCCTTGCAGAACGCACAAGGTCTTTGATATTGTACCAGTAGTCAGGATAGCTCATTTTCTCTGAGCCATCGTCTGCCATTTTCCCAAGGTTTGAAAGGTTTTCAGCCATGGTGGACAGGGTTTCCGCTCTCTTGCTGTCATCATCATCAAGCTCCCCTGTGCTGAGTGCGCTGTCATACCATTTCTTTGACTTCCTTCTTCCTGCAAGCTCTACATCTCCGTTATCATCTTCGCTGTCACGACTGCCGTAGGAGAAGTAGCAATCGTTTCCAAGTGTCAAAGCTATCTTCGCATAACCGCTTGGATTTTCGCTGAGCAGGATATCGCCGTTCGTTCTGCTGGTGTCGTTCTCGTTAGGGCTTTCGAGGATTTCGCTTACCAAAAACTTATACTCGTCCTCGCTAAAGCCTGCTCCGCCGTCTGAATCCTCGTCAAGGAAAAGCTCCAGCAGTGCCGAATAAGCTTCGCTCTTTTCAGGCTTTAGCTGGATAGCATTTTTGTAATTCTCAGCCTTTTCCTCATAATCTGCGGCGTCATTGTTCGCAAGCTTCATATATGAATCATATGTATCAGCGGAAACGGAGTTCATTGCAAATGCAAGTCCGCCTGATGACACGCCCATGACTATAGACAAGATACAAGAGGACAAAAACAGCTTCCATTTGAAATTATATTTTCTCTGATTTTCGATATCAAGGTCACGATAATGCTCAAGGTCATAATAGAGCTCTGCACATGACTGATATCTGTTCGCTGGGTCTTTCTGTGTGCATTTGAGTATAATCTGCTCCAGACCTGATGATAGCATTGGATTCCAATATCTTATTGGATACATCTCATAAGGCGGGTGGCTTGGATTGTGACCTGTCACAAGATGATACATTGTTGCTCCAAGGCAGTATATATCAGTTCTAGCGTCGGTCTGTCCGTGTCCGCCGTACTGCTCAGGAGCGGCATAGCCCTGTGTGCCCAAACATTTTGTGTCCTCAATGCTTGTGGATTTATATTCCCTTGCCGTACCAAAGTCTATAAGAACTACCGAGCCGTCAGGTTTGAGCATAACGTTTGACGGCTTCATGTCTCTGTAAATAATAGGAGGAGTTCTGGAGTGAAGATATCCTAACACGTCGCAAAGCTGCTTCGACCAGTTTATAACGTTCTCCTGAGACTGTGCGCCTGTAGCTTCGATAGCCTTGTCGAGAGCGTTTCCCTCCACATAATCCATAACGATAAGAAAAGAGCCGTCGCCGTCGATAACGTCGATAATGCTAGGCAGATTAGGGTGGTTGAATCTTTTTAGCATATCCACCTCTGCTATCAAGCCCTGCTTTACAACGTCATAATCCTGAACGCCGTCTTTTCTGACTTCTTTTATCGCCCACTGCTTATTGGCACGTTCATTTCTGGCAAGGTAAACACAGCTCATACCGCCCTGTCCGATCTTCGACAGTATCCTGTATTTTCCGTCTACCAAAGCTCCTACTTCCAACATATGCTTTCCCCATTGCACACCCTAGGGTGCACAAGGTTTCCTCCCTTCAAATTTTCCTGCTTACTCTGTTTTTATAAGAACAGAAGTGATATTGTCTACTTCCAAACGAGCCTTGTTAAGCTCGGTGAGCTTTCTCAGACCGTCTCTGATGACCGCTTCATCTGTCATCATAGGAGGATAAAGGGCATTGTATATCTCCTCAGGAGAGATTATATGCCTGAAACCGTCTGAACAAAGCAAAAATTCCTGACCTGCAATAAGCTGTCCTTCATAAAAATCAGGTTCAACGATATCGCTTGCGCCTATGCACTGTAGCAGAACGTTTCTTTGCGGGTCTACCATGGCTTCCTCGTATGTCATTCTGCCAAGGTCCATTTCACGCTGTATGTATGTCTGATCCTTTGTTATCTGATAAAGCCTTTCGGTTATGACATATGCTCTTGAATCGCCAACGTTGCTTACAAAATATCTGTTTCCGCACAAAAGCAGCACGCAGGCTGTTGTTCCAAGACTTACCCCACAGCTTCTTCCATACATCATTATCTTGCGGCTCATTGAAATAAGCAGGTCATTCAAAGCTTGCCTCACGCTGTTTGAATCGCACCCCGAATAATACAAAGACGGAAAAGAATTCTGAAACCAATCGGCGAGCGATCTTACAAGCGCTCCGCTTGCGACCTCGCCCTTGGCAAGTCCTCCCATTCCGTCACATATACAAGCAATCATTATATTGTCATTTTCAGTCTGAGCCTCGATAACAAGTGCAGAGTCCTGATTGGTCTTCTTTTTTATACCTATGTCGGTGTATACTGATGAGATAAACCTCATATTTCCGCTGCCTGCAGAATATCCGAAAGCAGCTCGCCTCCTTTATTTTTCATTTTTTGTTTTTTTGCAAAATATATCTGAAAACCTGCATTTTTTAATACAGACTTTCAGATGCATTTTTGATAAATGTATCTTGACGACCCCCTCGCAGACGGTGAAGGAACCGCCTGCGCTTAGGTCATCTCAATAAAGGTTTGAAAAGTTATTATGCCTTAAATTCAAATTCCTCATCAGAAATTCTGATAACGTCACCACTCTTGAGGGCAACTTCCTGATTAGGTGAAACTCTTGAGCCGTTTACGAATGTGCCGTTTGTTGAACGCATATCAGTGATGAAGCATTGACCGCCCTTAACATCAAGTCTAGCATGAACACGGCTTACAGATGTGTTTCCTGCAATGCAGTAATCGCACTGTCTGTTGTCTTTACCAAGTGTGAAGCTTGCCTTGTTTATGGATACCATTTCGCCGCTACTCTTTCTTCTGAGAGAGAACATTGAAGCTCCGCCGCCGAGAACCGTTGTTTCACCTGCTGCGCCTGCGCCGAGAACTGTTGTCTCGCCTGCATTGCCCATAGGAGCAGAATATGAAGGTGTTGTCATAGGAGCAGGAGAAGGAGCATGTATAGGTGCCTGTGGCTGAACCGGCATTGGAGCCGGTGTAGGAGGAACTGATGCAGGTCTTGCTGCTACCGGTGCAGACTTCTTCTTGCCACCTGCAACTACTACAACGATAACGATTATAAGGATAACAAGAACTGCGCCTGCTCCGATAATAACTATCATTTTAGTGTCAAGTGCGGATTTTTCTTCTAGTGAATCTACTGCGTCGTCAATAGCTGAGATAGCCTTTTCAACGTCCTTATCGCTTGCTGCGTCATCGTCTATAACGTCCTTAGCGTCAGCGATAGCGTTTTTAAGATCCTTTGCAGTTTCGTCTGTGTAATCTGAAAGATCTTTCTTTTCAGCGTCCTTTACAGCGCTTTCAAGCTCTGACTTGTCAACTATTGCTGGAGTTACAGGCGTATCTGTAGGCTCGTCTACAACAGCGTCTGAAGAATCATCTATAGGAGTTGAGTCAACACCTGTGTTATCATCATCTGTGTTGTCTATAGGTGCAGCGCCTGCTACCTGATAGTCGATCTTGAGCATATCCAGCATATCCTTTATCTGATTGATGCTGATAGCATAGAAATAATCGTCAACACCCTCTGCGTTTACGCCGAGAACATTGCCTGCGTTATCTACCAATGGTCCGCCTGAATTGCCCTCAGATATCTTTGCGTTGTGCATGATCTTGTCAACGTCGCCGTCTGTTGTAAGACCTGTGATCTTACCATTTGTGATAGTAATATCGCTCTTTGTAAAAGTCTTGCTCTTTTTATAATCGTTCTGCACCTGTCTTATGATACCAGGGTAGCCGAGAGTGTAGACCTCCTGTGTTTTCTGACAAGTTTCGCTGTCTGCAAGCTTCAGAGGAGTGATATTTACAGCTTCCTTTGTTTCTAGGATAGCCCAGTCGGCTATCTCGCTTGTTTTCTTTATTGAAGCTGTTACAGAAATATCAGATGAAAGCATGATATCGACGCCAAGATTGTCAGCATCATAATCGCCTGTAAGCTCCTTGATAATGTTCTTGATAGAGTCCTCGTCCTCAGCCGCAATAGAAATTACGTGTTCGCAAGTGATGAGAGTCTTATCGTTGATGAAAAAGCCTGTGCCATCATAGATAGGATACTTCTTGCCTGAATCCTTATCATTGTAAACAAGTTCTACGGCATAAACACCGTCGGCAGCGTTCTTTACATCCTCGTTTACAGAGCTGTCGGCAGCCACAGGGACCACAGTAGACAATGCTGTTACCGCTGCAAGGGTCATTGCTGATAATATTGAAATTACCCCTTTTGTCCGTTTTTTAAACGTTTTCATATATTCTTCCTCCTAAAATAAGTAAGATAACTTGATGTAAAACCCTATGCCACATTCATAGCTGAACACTGTTTCACATCATACAAAAAGCCACGTTAAGCCACATTTTATGACGTTTTCCGAAGTGTAACATTTTCTTACATCATGTCGTGATTATAGCATATTTCGACTAAATGTTTCAATATATATGTAATTATTATATCGTTTTATGTAATAATCGTAGACAATTCTGAACAAATATCTCACAATTTGACACAATTCATTTTATTTTTTTATGGTAGAATTTTATCGAAAAATAAAAAATAATGTAAGGGGTACTATTTTGCATATGAACATCATTTTACTTGACCACACCGAATATGCAGATAAATTTAAAGATATATGCCACAAATTCAAGACTATAGTAGATGTAGAGGTTTTTGAAACAGATTCAAAGTTCATAGACGCAGCACTGGAAACGGACAAAATAGAAAAAGCCAATGCAGTGTTTATAAACACGAGCATTGGCGATCATGACTTCATAAGCCTTGTTTACGAAATAAAAGCGAAGCTTGAACACACCCCTATAGTGTATCTAAGCAGTAAAATATCTGGAGATTTATTAAAAATATACTTTATCGACCCTTATTTAAAGCCATTTGCTATACTACCCCATCCTGCTTCTGAGGAAGCGGTCTTGAGGATATTAGAACAGCTCCTTTTCCTACAGTCAGACGGCAACAGATATTTCATAGTGAAAAACCGCAAGTCCATGAACATGGTCTTAAAAACCCATGACATTCTTTACTTTGAAAGCAACAAGCGCAAAGTGCTGATACATACACTTGACGATGAATACGAAATGTATACCAAAATAGGTAATCTGCAAACTTCTCTTCCTGAATTTTTTCTCAAACCCCATAACAGTTTCCTTATTAATATTCACTATGTTGAGAGCTATGATGCGAGCAGTGTGCATATGAAAAAAGGGATAACGATTCCCATAAGCAACAGTTGCAGAAAAAAATTCACTGAAAAAATCGACTTGTATTTTAAGTCGACAAAAAACGATACATTATATATATGACCTTTGCTATGTTATCAGCAGAAAGTTACCATGCTGATTTTTTTGACCTTTTTTGCGATATTGTTTGGGTTTAAAACTTTGATATGGTGATCGACCTCCAAAACAGAACGTCGTATTTCTACAAGGCAGAAATTGCATTGCTCCCCTACATTAAATTAGCTTGTTGCCCAAATTTGCAACTTTAATTACATATTTCATTCAGGCACTTTGTCACTTGCCTGCGCAGTTCTTCTCCTCCAAAGGGAAAGCCGAACTCTGCGGCGGAGCTTCCCCACTCAGGTGGGTGCTTCTTTGAGGCGTCAAAATAGCGGCTTTTCACCACGCCACGATAGCGTTTTGGCATTTTTGCCGCAAGCTCCTCACATTCTCTCAAGCGAAGCTGCACCTTTGCAAGGTCAAGCCACAAGTCAGTAAGCTTTTTCCCTCTGTGGGCTATCCGTCCGCAATACTCCCCTACTGCTGCAAGCTGTGAGGACATTTCGCAGATATCTTCTTTAAGCTTCCACTCCTGCCACCTTAGTTTGCGATACTGTGAAAGCTTTCGCAGTGCGGCTGTATTAACTCTGCTTCCACCGCTTCTGAAATTATATCGGCTCGCTGAGGGCGCAAGCCTTTTTATTGAATTTACCTCTACGGAATAATCTATATTATCGTACATTTTTCTCCTTTCGCCTTTTTGTACAGACATTTGGACAGTTAGTATGATATACTGTAAATAAAATAAAGCAATGACATTTCAGATAACCGTTTTCTGTATATTTCTCGGGGCGGAGATGTCAAAAAGGGGGGCGGTTTATCCTCTTGACTTTTACAGAGAAATGTATTATAATTATATCAAAGCCAGATTTTATGCAGATATCTGTACTAACGATACATACAGTATACTACAGGTTTCTGCAAAAGTCAATAGGTATTAGCGAATTTGATACAGACTTCTGTATTTTTGTGAAATGATCACAATTGGAGGAAGAAAATATGACCGAAATGTACAAAAGGATAAAAGAGCTATGCGAGGAGAACCATATGACGGTATCGCAGATGTGCAAGGAGCTGTCTATAACGAGGAGCTGTTTATCTGAGCTGAGCAAAGGCAGGACGGAACGACTTTCCGCAGAGAATTCTACAAAGATAGCGAACAGATTTGGAGTGAGCGTACAATATCTTATATCTGGCAAGGAAGAAGATTTTGACACGAAGCTGAAATATGCATTATTCAACGGCACGCTTGGAGTGACGGACGAAATGTTTGACGAGGTCAAGCAGTATGCAGAAATGGTCATGCTCAGAGAGGAAGCAAAGCGCAGAAAGGCTGGTGAAAAGTGAGAGATGACGAACATACAGGAATTGTATGATATTTGCAGTAGAGAGAACATAACTATAGATTTTATTGATTGTCCAAAGTGCGGGGCGATATCGCTTTTTGGCGCAGGTGGCTGTGCGATCGGCATAGACAACCAGACGCCTGCAAGGCTTTTGAAGGAGCGCACTGCTCACGAGATAGGTCACTGCGTAAAGGGTGCGTTTTACAACAGATACGCCACGGCAGACAACATCTCACAGCATGAATACCGAGCAGACAAATGGGCGATAGAAAATCTTATACCGAAAAGCGAGCTTATCAAAGCCATAAAGAAAAATCTGGACAGTATTTATCTGCTTGCGCAGCATTTTGATGTGAGCGAGGATTTTATGATAAAGGCTTGCAGGTATTATGGGGTTTATTTTGGGTAGAAAAATACCGCCGAGGGAGTTAACGCTCTCGGCGGTATGCCTTTTTTGTTATCTTAATAAAAGACAAGCTATTCCATAGATTTTTACCATTTGCACAAAAGCAAACTATTCTTATTGGCTATTTTATATATTTTCAGACAAAAAAAGAACCGCTCAAATGAGCGGTTCTCAAAACGCTTTAATTGTAAATTAGTCACCTGCAGCTGGAGCCCAAGAATCCTTTGTATATGCTGTATCAGCGAATGGCTTATTAGCATTGTCAGGCTTGCTACATGGGTTTGGATACTGGCCAAGAACTCCACCTGTTGGGTTCTCAACGTCAGACCACTGAGCAAATGTAACGTTACCATCATCGCCAAGAACATATACGCAATAGCCAGCGCCATCACCATTGTCCTTAAGTGCATTCCAAACTGCAGAAGCAAGCTTAGCCTTTGCAGTATCATCAGTGCCACCAAAATTCTCCTTAATCTTGTTACCCTTACTTGATGTAACCTTCATTGAAGCATCAGATGTTACTGATGTACCCTCAACGAGCATATCAGCAGCCTCGTTGTTTACAGTTGTGAAAACGAGCTTAGCGTTTGAGTTAGCTGTCTTGAGCTTTGACTTCTTTACATAGTTCATCATTGTAGGAACGAGGATAGCTGCAAGGATACCGATGATAGCGATAACAACTACGAGCTCTACAAGGGTGAAACCTTTTCTGTTAGATTTCTTCATAGAAAATCCCTCCATAATAAATTAAATAAATTTGTTTATAAAAGTGCTGCAAGCCGATTTAAGCAGCTACTTTCCAATAATTAAGTGGCTTTCGGAGTTCTTTGCGTTCTCCTTATCACCATGATTAAAGTATACATCATCTTGTCCAAAATGTCAATAGTTTTTCAGATTTTTTCTCAAGTTTGTTCAACTTGACGAAAAACTAATTTTCAATCGGTCATTTTGACGATTGGTAACACTATGTTGACATTCTCACAAGAAATTCTGTCACACACTTTGTCACACACCGTTTTATGATGTATTACCTTACATCGTTCTTAATTATATCTTAAAACAAATAAATTGTCAAGACTTATTTAACACTTTCGTTATTTTTGTTAACTCTGTACACTTCTCATTCATTTTTGAATACATTTTGCACTAATTGTTTCACAAGTTTAACTATTTGAACAATTCCTTCATCTTATTATACAGATTTTCAGAAGCGTTTTCTATCTCCGCCCTGCCATAATAGAGCGACTCGGAGGTGCTTATAAAAAGGTCAAGTACCCCCTGATCTTCAAGCTTCGGGGACATTATTTCAAGCTCCTCTGAGTTTGCCATTTTCTCGTTGGCTTTATACTCTATCCCGTCAAGCATATCCCTCGCTTCAAGGGCTTCCAATGCCGCCTTTGATGCAGGCACGCCCTTTCCCATACCCTGCAGGAGAGCCATTTCCTCACCGTTCACAAGATAGTCAAGAAGCTTTGCGGCTTCCTCAGGGGACTTGGTATTTTTCTTTATGGCATAAACGCTTGTTGGCTTTTTATACCAGCCGCTGCTCACTGCCTGCTTATGCTTTGGATAATCGCCTATAACGATGTCAAAGCCAAGCTTCTGAGCAGGCTCGCAGTAATACTCTGCGTCTGATATCCAGGAAGCCACACCCGCCGTCAGGCACTTTTCGAGATCGTTCCTATCGAAATCCCACGCAGGCTTTGTGACCTTTTTATTAAGCATTTCCTGATAAAAGGCGAGCATAAGCCTTACGTCCTCCGAGGTATACTGAAACTCACCGCTGTCAGACAGCATTTTTCTTCCCGTTACCTGCTCCACATACGCCACAGAGCTGAGATAAGACGCCTTTGTCGTCATTTCAACAGGATAGACCTCGTCTGACTTCATGACCTCTGCCGCATTTATAAGGTCAGACCAATTTTCAGGCAGGCTCAGACCATAGCTGTCATACATCGTCTTATTATAGTAGAAGGTTATACAGTTCGTACCGGTAGGCAAGGCGTTAAGCTTGCCGTTTATAGTGCCATATGAAAGGCTGTCATCATCAAATGCTGAGAGATTTATGTATTCTGACAGCTCATTAAGGTCATAAAAGTCCTCGCCGTCGGGAGAATATTCATAGAGCCAACTGTAGTTCAACTGCATGATATCTGCGGTGGTGTCAGAGAAAAATTCCACGTCCATTCGTGTTTTGAAGCCGTCAAAGTCTGCATACTCAGGTCTTACCACAACGTCCTTATTGCTGTTCTGATAGGCTTTAAGCCCGTCGAGAGTATACTCGTTACGCGCGTCCTTGCCCCACCACGAGAAGGACACCTCGGTCTTTACGGTATGCTCCATTCTTCTTTCAAACAATGCACAGCCCGTCATGACAGTCACTGTGCAGATCGCCGAAGCGGTCAAAGCCGCACACCTTACAATGCGTGTTCTCAACTACGGCTCACCTCTTCCTCTTTTTTATCATATATCACCGCTCTTGCGTCCTCACTGTGTTCTGCTTTCTCGCAGGCTTTTTCTGCCATTTCGTAAAGTTCATCATAATCGTCGCTTGTTTCAGGGTAGACCGACGCACCCACTGCACATTTTATGTAGCCCCTGTCATCGTCAAGGCAACATTTCTTCAGCTTATCGTTAAGCTCTTTAACATAAGCCCTCACATTACCATAGGCTCTCACAAGGTCAAAGTCAGTGTGGTCTGCAAACAGAGCAAACTCGCCCTCCCTGAAAATTCCGCAGATATCGCCCTCCTTGCGGTTCTCCACCAGTATTTCGGCGACCTTTCGCTCAGCTTCCGTCACTATCTCCTCGCCATAGTTGAGCCTTATAAGCTCCAGATTTGTTATTTTCACGATAATAAATGCGATAGTCGAGCCTGAGATACAAGTTTCCATTTTATCCATAATGCTGTTTTCGGTATATTCCGCAGTGAAAAGTCCTGTATTTTCGTCCACCTTTGGATATTTTCCAAACTTCGGTCCGTTCTGCGGATCGTTATCCGCCGCCGCTGCCGCAGATATCATAATAAATATGACTGCACAGCAAATAAAGATACCAAGGCATTTAAGCCCTGTTCTCACATAATGGCGCAAAGTGTCTGACATATCCACGGTAGTAATGACCACCCAATCGTCACTGCAATCATCAATAGCACAGATAGTAGTCATATCCGAAACGGTGACTCCGGTGCCGCCCTCAAGGAATTTAGAGAGCTTTTCATCGAGCTTTTCGCCGACAACTCTTTTTCCGTCGTTAGCATAGATTATCCTGCCATCGTCATCACACAGCATGGTATTTATCTCGCTGTAATTGTCAGAGGGCAGAAAAACAAGATCAAACTCCGTTGAAAACACAGAGGAGATAAAAATAAGATCGTCATTTATCCTGCCTGCAAAATACACACGCCTGTAATTATTGTCCTGTCCCGTGAACCATTTTATCTTGCTGTCCCCCATAAGAGCGGAAATTCTCTTGTATATCTCATCATCAAAGATATCCTTTGTACCGTCGGTTATCTTTCCTACATTATGTTCATTACTGCTTACAATGCCAAAATCAGTATAGTTGCCCAATGTACTAAGCTCTATAAGCCTCTCAGTGAGAGCATTCTCCTCATTAAGCACGGCAAATTCGCTCTTTGACGTATCAGTAGGATCATATTTCGCATAGTCCTCATTGCCCATTATAAGCTTGGCAGTGTCCTCCATTTTCTTCATAAAGGCAGCCACGTTCTGATCTGCTTCCGCATTTATGGCAGAGCAAAGCTGAGCCTCTTTCTGAAATGCGTTCACACCGCTGTAATAGCAGGCACACGCATACACAAGCAGACAAGCAACGAACAGCACTAACACGCTTGTTTTCAAAATAGATCTTCTATATTTTTTTATTTTATCATACAGTTCAAAATCAGCAGAATTTTTCAAAAGCTATATCACCTCTCAGGCTAAATTACTATAATCATTATTAATTATAACACATATGCCCATAAAATAAGTGATTTTTTTGTTAATTATTGCTCAATTTGTATTGTACGGTTTATATCTTTTCTGACACGGCACTGTCTGACCTTATTTGCATGGCGTTTCTTTTTGGTTTCCGCTTCAAAAAGCGACAGTGCCGCCCATGCCGCTGTGAACACGATGCCTGCGGCAAACACTGCTCCCATGTTCCTCTCTGCCACCGCAACAAACAGGAAAAACAGCACCATTCTCATTATGGTCTTCATAAGCCACCTGTCGCCGCCTGCACCTGCCGCAACGATAAAAACATTCATCATTATTATCCATATCATTTTTACACACATCCTCATATTTTTCTTTTTTCTATTTCGGGGCTGTATGTATGATAACACAACTTGATGAATTTGAGGGGTAATTTTTTGGACAGCAATTTTTTTGTCGATATGCACAGATAAGAACGTTTGTTTTGATATAAATTCTACAAATCCAAAAGGCCCCGTGGCAAAAGCCGCAGGGTCTTTCAGAGAAGTAAGAAGTATAATATGAAGAAAAAATTATGAATGGGGAATGCTTAAGTTATGTATTTTTCCATGCCATTTCACTTTTGCCGCACTCTGAAAAATCAGAGCACAGCGAGATGAAATGAAAAGAAGAATGAAGGAAAATTATTGGGCAATGCCACGCAAGGATTGTGCGTAAGATGCGTAGTCAGATTTTTCGTCAGATCATCTAAAAGTGACGCAGGCTGGCTGACGCCAGTCAAAGAGCTTTTGGGTGATATGGCGGAAAATCCGCAAGCAGATTGCGTGCAAAGCCGACAGGCGTTCCTTGTGCGGCATTGCCCATGTATGAAAACTCATTATGAGTAATTGGTTGACGGAACTTTCATCAAGCTCTCAAAGCTTTTGCCTGAGGTCTTTCTCGGTGTTCCTCTGACCTTGTATATATAATACCTGTTCAATATGATAGTTTTATGAAAAGACACTGAAAATAAGCTGATAAGAATGGCAAAGTGGTTTTCATATAAACGGCTCACACAAAACGCAAGTCAATCCGCCACCTTATATCAACTATCCTGACGTGACCACAAGCACGTCTCCCTCTTTGAGCCGCAGCCTGCCGTTTGGGATAAGTATACGCCCCTGACGTTTTATCATTACTATCAGGCTGTCCTCTGACATTGTTATCTCTGACACTTTCAGACCGCACCACTCGTGGTGCTTATCAAGGTTCATTTCGCTTAGGACAAAATGGCTGTCGTCATAAAAGCCTGCCGCACTCAGCACCACAACATCCCCTGCAAGCATCTGGGTTTTGCCTGTTGGTATTATCTTCTCTTTGTCACGGAGTATCATCACCACAAGCAGACCTCTCGGAAACGGTATATCCTTTATCTTCCGTCCTGCCCAATTGCTGTCCGGCTGAACGGAAAGCTTTATAAACTGCACCTCCGTTTCGTCGCTGTAGTCATTGAACGTTTTCATTACGTTCTCCTCATCGTCTATCATATCGAACTTTTTAGCAAACAGCGGCAGAAGCGTACCCTGAATACCGATAGACATAAGCACGATACAGAAAACGATATGGAAAACGTCATTTTTCATGTATGCGTCATCTACTGTCGCCATGATAGCGAAAACAATGGAGGTCGCTCCTCTTAGTCCTGCCCATGAGATAAGGGCTATCTGCTTCCACTTTGCACCGAAAGGTTTCATGATAACAGTAACAGCCACAGGTCTTGCAACGAATGTAAGGAACAATGCTATCGCCGCCGCAGGAAGTATTATTGACGGCATTTGTGACGGGAATGCCAAAAGTCCAAGGAGGAAAAACAGCAATATCTGTGTGAAGCCCGTTATTCCGTCAAAGAAATGCACAAGGGCTGTTTTGCCTGATATTTTTGTGTTGCCCAGGACTATTCCCACAATGTAACAGCTAAGATAGCCGTTTCCGCCCACTGCCGATGGCAGAGCGTAGGAAAGAATAGCTATGGCAGTAACAAAGATAGCGTCAAAGCCTGCGGCGTCAAATCGCACACGCTTTATGAGATACACTGCGCCCAAAGATATAAGCGCACCGAAGCCCACGCCGAAGAACACCTGTGCAAGCAAGCTCACAACAAAGCCTCCTGCCGTCGCACCGCCTTTCATTACTGAAAGTATTATAACCGTGAGCATATAAGCCCAAGGGTCGTTGCTTCCGCTTTCAAGCTCCAGTATTGAAGCTGTACCGTATCGCAGGTTCAGCTTTTTACTTCTGAGCACTGAGAACACAGATGCGGCGTCTGTTGAGCTTATAACAGCGCCTATAAGCAGACTTTCCAGCCACTCAAAGCCCAGCACAAGCTTGCAGAATGCTCCCGTTGCAAAGGCTGTGAGCAAAACTCCTGCGGAAGCGAGTATAAGCGACTTGCCTGCCACCTTTTTGGCTTCGCTCCATTTCGTGCCAAAGCCTCCGTAGAAGATTATGAAAACAAGTCCCACCGAGCATATTTCCTCGGCAAATTTATAGTTATCGAACTCTATTTTAAAAAGCCCGTCAGAGCCGAACAACATTCCAAGGAGAATGAATGCCAGCAATGCAGGAAGCCCAAACTTGTCCGATATTTTATTGAAAAACACACAGCACAGCACTATCACAGAAGATAAAATGAGCATTGTGGTCAAGCTTATCACCCCTTTTTACCTTATTAAAAAAATAACGCTTTGGGTATCTTCTACTCAAAGCGCCTTTGCTTGTGTAAATATTATAACATATTCGCCCCTGTGCTGTCAACTTTTTGCCCACATCTTACGGAAATTTTACATTACCCCTTGACAATATCGAACATATGTGCTACAATCAATAGTGAAGCAGTATATCCAAATAAAAAACGCCTGCCTTTTACAGCAGACGTTCGCCTATTTATATCTCGGCTCTTTTATCCTTGTCCAAATTTTTATTTGTAGCAATCGGCAATATCTGAAATAGCGTCCTTTGCCATTTCCACTGCCCTTTCAGGTCCAAGCACCTTTGCCTGTGAGCCGAACTGGAAAAGCCAACCCCAGAATGTTGGTGCGACCTGCACCTCCTCATTTATATAGAAGGTATTGTCGGAATTTTTGTGACATATGGTTTTCTCACCAAAACGATCCATTACAACATCTATGAGCTTATTGTCAAACTGCAATTGCAGCGTCATAAGCTCGCCGCCGTACATTCCGTAGATAGTCTGACGATTTGTGACCTCTGTCTTCTCCTCCTCGGAAAGCTCCCTCCTGGGGATATCAGTAACTGTGACCTGAGTCATTCTGTCAACTCTGTAGCGGCATATCTTTTCATGCTTTTCGCAATAGCACACAAGGTAATAGTTGTCGTTTTCCCAAACTAGAGAATACGGTGAAACCGTATACACCTCGCCGCCGTGGCGAAGCTGTTTGCGTTTTTCAACGGTGTATTCGTAATACTTGAAGTGTATCTCCAAGCCACTGAATATGCCCTCTTGTATGCTGTTTATAGCATAGTATATCTGCTCATTGAAGGTCTTTGTCCTGTTTGACACATAGACCATTCGGCGCAGATCCTTTGCCTTGTGTTCAGATGTAAGTGATTGTATCTTCTTTAACAGCTCCTTCGATTTCTTCTGTGTAAGAAACCTGCTTGAAGCAACTGCATCTGCAAGAACATACAGCTCCTCGTCCTGAAACAGCCTTTGAGCAAGATAATAAGCGTTGGAGTGACCGTCCTTAGTTATCTCAATATCCATTCCGCTGTCGCAGAGGGTCTTGATATCGTCATAGATAGTCTTACGCTCAGCTTTTATGCCGTAGTCGCCCAGAATCTCGATAAGCCTGTTTCCTGTAATGGTGTGCTTTTCGTCTGTCTTGGTCTCAAAAAGCTTTTTCATGGTCAAAAGCTTCTGTTTCTGTCTGGAAACTCCTGTCACTTTATTTTATCCTCCCCGCTGCGTTTCATATCCGAAACCTTAATTCTTGAGCCGTCCGGCTCAATGATCGTCGTGGCTTCAAGCTGACCTGTCAGGTTAGCTATAACGCTTCTGCGATACTCATTTCTCAAAGCCTCACGCTCAGACTTCTCCTCTGGGGTAAGCTCTCTTTTTCTCGCAATAGCAGTAAGCTCAGACAATCTGTTAAGCTTTACTTTCTCCATAAATTTTTACACTTCTCCTTAAAGCTTCACACTGCCCTGTGTTTTTATTTTTATCCGCAGTATTCGGCTCAAAATAGAACGGGCAGCTTACACAATACCGCCCTTTTCATTCAAAAGATGTTCATATCGGCTTTTTTCTTTATTTATATTTATAAGTCCAACAAAACACCCTCAAACAAATTTGCAGATACATTATAACACATATTTCTTTAAATTGCAATGGTAAAATGCACAAACAGTCCGTTTAATTTCCCACAAATTAAACAAGAATTTTGAAAATTGTGTTTGTCCAAAAATTTGCCCACAATATATAGTGGGTAAAAAAATGGTCAGAAAACATCGAAAAAAGATAAAGAAAGGATTTTTATGCAGCACACAAAGGTATCATACGAGCTTATACAAAACTATATCTCAAGTTCTCGTGACACCGAGAAAGATAGTCCCGACCCTGCCTCTGCCATAGAAAACAGGCTCATGCGTGAAATAGTGCGGGAAAATTTGACGAAACGGCAGAAATGTTATATAATAATGTATTATACAAAGGGCATGACAATGCAGGAGATAGCCGACGCAGAGGGTGTTTCAAAATCCACAGTATCCAGGACTATCGGGCTTGCAAGAAAGCGGATATCCTGCGGTATGAAGCCTGCCATGCTCAAAAGCGCACTGAAAGGGAGATAGCATTGAACGCACCTGTGAATAAATTCGTTAGAGAATATGCAAAGTCAGGCATAGCGAGGTTTCATATGCCCGGTCACAAAGGGCAGAAATTTCATGGTCTTGAGGCTCTTGACATCACTGAGATAAGGGGTGCGGACTATCTTTTTGAAGCCGAGGGGATCATCGCACAGAGCGAAGCCAAAATGGCGGAAGCCTATGGCAGCAGGCGGACTTTTTACTCTGCCGAGGGGTCGAGCCTTTGCATAAAGGCAATGCTTGGCATAGTATGCCGCAGTGGACAAGGAAAAAAGATAACTGTTGCCGCACCAAGAAACGTCCACAAGGCGTTTATAAATGCCTGCATACTTCTAGATGTGGACGTGGAGTGGATATATCCAAAGGGCGAGTTTACGTCTATATGCGCAGGAAGCGTCACTCCCGAGGACGTTGAAAAGGTGCTGGCTGAAACAGAGGTGGACTGCGTTTATGTGACCTCACCTGACTATCTTGGCGATCTCAGCGACATAAAGGGCATGAGCGAGGTTTGCAGAAAATACGGAGTGCCTCTTCTTTGCGACAACGCTCACGGAGCTTATCTGAAGTTTCTCCCAGAGAGCCTGCACCCCATGGACTTGGGGGCTGATATGTGCTGTGACTCTGCTCACAAAACGCTTCCATGCTACACAGGGGGAGCAATGCTTCATATTTCAAATCACGCCCCTGCGAATTATGATGATTGCGCCAAAGAGATAATGTCAATGTTCGGCTCAACAAGCCCCTCCTATCTTATAATGGAGAGCCTTGACCTTTGCGCTGACTATGTGAATGGTGATTTTCCTCGTGACCTTGAACGCACTGTGGAAAGGGTAAAAGCCTGCAAAGATAGGATAACAGCTTTCGGCTGGCATACCATAGGCGAAGAGCCTATGAAGATGACCGTTGCCGCATACAAAAGCGGTATCACAGGTGACGACCTTGCAGACAGGCTGAGAGAATATGGCATCGAGCCTGAATACAGCGACACACAATATGTTGTGCTTATGCCGTCGCCTTTCAACAGCGAGGAGGACTTTTTGAAACTTGAAAAGGCGTTTTCAGAGATAAAGCAGCCTAGGATAAGGCTTTTCGGTGACTTACCCGCTATACCAAAAGGGATAAAACGCATGGGTATAAGGCAGGCGGCTTTTTCGGCTCAGCACACCGTAAATGTGGAGGACGCCTGCGGTCTTATATGCGGAATGACCGTCACAAGCTGTCAGCCCTCTGTGCCTGTGGCAGTGAGCGGTGAGGAGATAACACCGCAGGTAATAAAAATTTTGAAAAACTATGGAATTGAACGCATAAATGTGCTATAATATAAGGTGTAGCTAAAAAAGCTATTATTACATCAAAATAACAGGAGGCAAAAGTCATGAAACTTGTCTATGCTATCGTAAACAGCGATGATACCTACGCTGTAAATAAAGGACTTCTGAAAGCCGGCATAAGAGCCACAAAGCTTTCTTCAACAGGCGGTTTTCTTATGTCAGGAAACACTACCTTTCTTATCTGCTGCCCTGATGAGCAGGTAGACCTTGTTATAGAGGTCTGCAAAAAGTATTCAAAGAAAAGAAAGCAGTTCGTTCCGTCATCTACTATCATGGAGCCTGACGGTGCAGCTTCATATCCTGTTGAGGTGGCTATCGGCGGCGCAACTATTTTCGTTACTGATATCGAGCGTTTCGAGAAAGTCTAAGGGATAGAAAATTTTCAGAAAGGGGTCTGAGGGCTTGATAATATACGGAAACAGCGAGCCTCGCAGGCTCGTATCTGAGATGATAAAAAAGAAACGAGAGCCGCACTCCATAATGATACACGGAGAAAAGGGGCTTGGTAAAAAGACCCTTGCACGGTGGATAGCGGCGGCACTCTTGTGCGAACGTCAGACAGGCGAGCCTTGCGGCATTTGCAGAACTTGCAGAATGATAGCCGACGGAGCTCACCCTGACGTTATGGTGGCAAAGGCAAACAGCAACGGCAACTATATCGTTGACGATTCTATCAGACCTATAGTTGCGGAAGCTCCCGTTGCACCGAACGAAGCGAGAATGAAAGTATACATAATCCCTGACCTTGACTTATCGGTGAACACTGTTATTCAGGCGCAGAACATTCTGCTTAAAGTCATTGAAGAACCGCCTGAGCATACCGCTATAATACTTACGGCGAGGAGCAAGGAAATTTTTCTGCCTACCATAATCTCACGAGTGCTTTCCCTTGGCATGACCTCTGTCACGGAGGCGGAGAGCATGGCGTGTTTGCAGGAGAAATATCCTGCCACTGCCCCTGCACTCATAAGCGAAGCTGTTTCAGCAGGGCGTGGAAATATCGGCAGATGTGTCGAGTATCTTGAACACTCCCAGTTTTTTGACAGTGTGAAGCTTGCAAGAGGTCTGTGCGACGCAATGTGCGGCGGAAACGAATATGACGTTTTGAAAACGCTATTTGTGGCAGACGGCAAAAAAACGTTGCTGAGAGAGGGGCTGAGCCTTTTTCAGGAGATACTCCGTGACAGTGCGGCATTCAGGCTCGGGGGAGAAAGTGAAAAGTCTGTGAGCTGTGCGAAAGAGGGTGCAAAGACGCTCAGCAGAAGCCTTTCCTCAGATCAGGCGGTCAGGCTTTACGATATAGTTTCTGACTACATAGGCAGGATAGACGCAAACTGCAACATAAGCCTGACTATAAACAGTCTGGCAGGACAGATATATTCTGTCACAGGAAAGTAGCTGACGGCAAAGCCGTGATATATATTTGAAAGGAAAAAGAGATGTTAAAAATAATCGGAGTACGCTTTAAAAGCGTTGGCAAGATATACTACTTCGACCCAAAAGACTATGACGTGAAAATGGGCGACAAAGTTATCGTTGAGACCGCAAGGGGCGTTGAATGTGGTGAAGTTGCGCTTGTGGACAGGGAAATAGACGAAACAAGATTCACAAACCCCGTAAAAGGCATTATAAGGCTTGCCACCCCTAACGATATGAAAACTATCGAAAAAAACAGACAAAAGGAAAAGGACGCTTTCAAGATATGCGAGCAGAAGATAGCCGCTCACAAGCTGAAAATGAATCTTATCGACGTTGAATGTACTTTTGACAACAACAAGCTTCTTTTCTATTTTACCGCCGAGAGCAGAGTTGATTTCCGTGAGCTTGTGAAAGACCTTGCGGCGGTATTCAGAACGAGGATAGAGCTTCGTCAGATAGGCGTTCGTGACGAGGCAAAAATGCTTGGGGGTCTTGGCATCTGCGGACAGCCTTTCTGCTGTTCAAGATTTTTGGGCGAATTCCAGCCTGTTTCTATTAAAATGGCTAAGGAGCAGGGCTTGTCGCTTAACCCTACAAAGATCTCAGGCACTTGTGGAAGACTTATGTGCTGTCTGAAATACGAGCAGGACAGCTATGAGGATCTTCTCAAGCACACACCAAAGGTGGGCGCTATCGTAAGAACGGCTGACGGAAAGGGCATTGTTGAGGAAGTAAATCTGCTCACAGGCAAGCTGAGAGTTAAAATGGATAAAAACGACAATGTTGTTGTGGTAAAGAAAGACGATATTGAGGTAATAAAGGATTCTGTTATAAGGCTCGACCGTGACGAGATAAAGGCTTTGAAGAGTCTTGAGGGCAAGTAATTTCAGCGCTTTGCACGAGCGATCACCGCAACATAAACGGGCTGTCGGGTGCGCCAGCCCCTACACAAAATCGGCGCAGCATTTTTATATATCAGCAGATCATCAGATAAATATGCAGAAAGGAACGACCATATGGCAAAGGTGAAAACTTCGTATGTGTGCAGTCAGTGCGGATATGAAACTTCAAAATGGAACGGCAAATGCCCTAACTGCGGCGAATGGAACACCTTTGAGGAGGTCGAGCTTGCGGTCAGAGCGGGCGGTGCAAAGTCTAAGCCCACGACTGTCAGGGATATTTCCGACAAGATAGTTGGCATAGACGACGTTGACGCAAGCTACAACGAGATACGTTATGCAACGGGGCTGAAAGAGCTTGACAGAGTGCTTGGAGGAGGGCTTGTGAAAGGCTCTCTGGTGCTTCTGGGCGGTGAACCGGGCATAGGAAAATCCACAATGCTTTTGCAGATATGTCAGTATTTAGGACAAGACCACACCATACTTTATGTATCGGGAGAGGAGTCCGTACGGCAGATAAAGCTTCGTGCAAACAGGCTTCATGTTGATTCTGAAAATCTGTATCTTCTTGCAGACAATGACTGCGAGCAGATATGCTCTGTGATAGTAAAAGAAAAGCCTGAGATAGTCATAATCGACTCTATCCAGACCATGAACATAAGCGGGATATCCTCTGCACAGGGTTCTGTGACGCAGGTAAGAGAATGCACAAATATGTTCATGCGCACAGCAAAGTCGGAAGAGATACCAATGTTCATAGTAGGTCACGTCAACAAAGACGGTGCTATCGCAGGGCCAAAGGTCATGGAACACATTGTTGACTGCGTACTGTATTTTGAGGGTCAACGAAATCTTACATACAGGATACTGCGAGCCATAAAAAACCGTTTTGGCTCAACGAATGAGATAGGTATGTTTGAAATGGCTGACAGCGGTCTGCTGGAAGTTGAAAATCCCTCTATGATGTTTTTGGAGGGCAGACCGACAGACGCTTCGGGAACTTGCGTTGCCTGCATAATGGAGGGCACAAGGCCTGTTATGGCGGAAGTTCAGGCACTTGTGTGCAAGAGCGTGCTTGCCTCCCCAAGACGTACCGCCACGGGCTTTGACTACTACAGAATGGCGATAATAATAGCTGTGCTTGAAAAGCGGCTTGGCTATTTTTTCGGCGGGCTGGACGTTTACATCAACATTGTAGGCGGATTAAAGCTTGATGACACTGCGGCTGACCTATCGGTGGCGTTGGCGCTTTATTCGGGGCTGACGGACAAGGTAATAAGCGACAAGCTTATCGCCCTTGGCGAGATAGGCTTAGGCGGAGAGCTTAGGAGCATTTCCCACTGTGAACAGCGGCTTGCGGAGTGCGAACGAATGGGCTTTGAAACTTGTATCGTTCCTGCACATTCGCTGAAAAGCGTTGATACAAGCAAATTCTCAATGAAAATAATCGGTGTGCGCTCAATAAGAGAGGCGTTCAAAGCTATAGGCTGATAAGCTAATACAGAACAACACAAAACGGACGGAAGACCAAATCTTCCGCCCGTTATTTTTCTGTCTTATGTAGAAGCCGCACGCTCTCCCATAATATCGCTTCTGAGAAGCCCATAGATATTGAAGTCTGTATAGATGTTCACAAACTTTGCCTGACGCTTTGTTCCCTCACAGGTAAAGCCGCATTTTTCCATTACTCTGTTTGAAGCCACATTCACCGTCATGACCTCAGCTTCAAGTCTTTGAACGCCTGTTTCCTCAAAGCAAAATCTTATAACACGCCTGAGAGCCTCGGTGACAAAGCCCATGTTCTGATACGCCGCCGAGATTCGATAGCCTATCATTGCCTGTCTGTCATTCTCGATATTGAAGAGATTTACCTCCCCTGCCAACCTATGATTTTTCTTTAGCTCTATCCCCCAGCTTATATGATCCTTTTTGCCGTTGTTAAGAGTGCGTCCGAAAAAAAGCGATGGCTCTCTTTCCTGCCTTGTCATGTTTCTGCCCCAATATTTATAAAGGTTCTCGTCAGCCATATAGGTTTTCATATCCTCTGCGTCAGTAGCGGTCTTCGCCCTGAGTATGAGTCTTTCTGTTTCCAGCACAGGAAAATGAGAAAAATAATAGTCCATATCCTGCAAAATAAACACTCTCCCCTGCTTATATAATAAAATTTCCCAAGTCTAACTAAAATTATAACATAAAACCTAGCAAAAATCAAGTGTTTTTAAGCGAAATACACAAAAAAGCAGAAAACGCCCCGAAACAAGTTCGGGACGCTCTCTGTTCTATAATCTGGAGAATTAGAAATCAACTTCTGTATCGTAGTAGCAGCACTTGAGGAGCTTTTCCATTTCTTCCCGTGAAGGCTGACGTGGGTTAGAACCTGTGCAAGCGTCTGCGATAGCGTTCTTAGCGATCTCAGGGAGTCTCTCAAGGAATACGTTCTCAGGAACGAAGCCCTGCTCACATGGATAGCTGTCTGTACCATAGTTCTTGATGCAGTGAGGAATGTTGAGCTTGTCATTCATGCCTCTTACATACTCGATGAGGAGCTTTACCTTCTCGTCATCGTTTGAACCGCCGAGGTGCATATAATCAGCGATAACGCCATATCTCTTCTTAGCTGTTTCGTCCTTAGCGTTGAATGCGATAACCTTTGGCAGATACATTGCGTTAGCTGCACCATGGATAATGTGTGCACCATAGTCAGCGAAAGCTGCGCCTGTCTTATGAGCCATTGAGTGAACGATACCAAGCAGAGCGTTTGAGAATGCCATACCTGCAAGACACTGAGCGTCGTGCATTCTATCTCTTGCACCCATATCGCCGTTGTAGGAATCAACGAGATCCTTCTGGATCATTTCGATAGCGTGGATAGCAAGCGGATCTGTATATGCACAGTTTGCTGTTGAAACATAAGCTTCGATAGCGTGTGTCAGAGCGTCCATACCTGTATGAGCTGTCAGCTTCTGTGGCATTGTTTCAGCAAGGTCAGGGTCAACGATAGCTACATCCGGTGTGATCTCAAAGTCAGCGATAGGATACTTGATACCCTTGTCATAATCTGTGATGATAGAGAATGCTGTTACCTCAGTAGCTGTGCCTGATGTTGAAGAAATTGCGCAGAAGTGTGCTTTCTTTCTCAGCTCAGGGATACCGAATACCTTACACATATCTTCAAATGTGCAGTCAGGATACTCATACTTGATCCACATAGCCTTTGCAGCGTCGATAGGTGAACCGCCGCCCATTGCTACGATCCAATCAGGCTCAAATTCGAGCATGACCTTTGCACCGTTCATAACTGTTGTTACAGAAGGGTCTGGCTCTACGCCCTCAAGAAGCTTAACTTCCATTCCAGCCTCTTTCAGATAAGCTTCTGCCTTCTGGAGAAAACCGTTTCTCTTCATTGAGCCGCCGCCGACTACGATGATAGCTTTCTTACCTTTCAGTGTTTTCAGGTTCTCCAATGCTCCCTTGCCGTGATAAAGGTCTCTTGGTAATGTAAATCTCATTTCTAATTCCTCCTATATGTAATGTAATAATGTGTTCAAAGAGGTTTGTGTAAATCTCACACAAATTCTCTCTTTGCTTGCCTTTAATTATACAAAATGTCAATGAACTATTCTAACATAATCTATGAACATTCTATTAATTATTAACTTTTACATAGCATATATAAGTATGTGCATACAGCTAAATGTACATATGAATGTGTAAAACAGGTGTAAAAAATATCACAATTACATGAAAAATCACGATTTTGTTTGCACTATATGGAATTTTGCAGTGCTTATTTCGTTTTCTTTTGTTAATAAATTATACATTTGTGAGTGGGGAGATATTCCTGTTTATGAAGATAAAAAAATTCATAAAAAATTTGCTTAAGCTATGGAAATATGCGAAAAAATGTGCTATAATATATTGGTATTGTATTGTATCCTCCCATGACGGAGGAATAATAACAAGGAGGAAATTTAATATGAAAACAAAGGTCAACACAAAATCATTGGTGATACTGGGATTGATGACAGCTCTCACAATGATCTTCTCGTTCACTCCTATCGGTTCTATACCTATCGGACCGCTGGTAATTACTCTCAACGTAATTCCTATTGCGATAGCGGCTGTAACGGTAGGCCCTGTGGGAAGTGCAGTCATTGGAGGGGTTTTCGGACTGCTCAGCTTTTTGCAGTGCTTCGGAATAGGCGTGCCAAGCGGAATGGGTGCGGCACTTGTTGCGATCGATCCGGTCCTGGCTTTCGTTCAGCGATTTGTGCCAAGACTTCTTGACGGCATTATCGTAGGATTTATTGCAAAAGGCATGAGCAAGGTAACAAACAATTATGTTTCATATGCTGTTACGGGCTTTTTTACTGCTTTTTTGAACACTGCGTTCTTTATGAGTGCGCTTGTTTTGCTTTTCGGCAACACCGATTATGTAAAAGAGCTTATGGGCGGAAAGAATATCATAGTATTCATCTGCACCTTTGTAGGCATAAACGCTCTGGTCGAAATGGCTGTATGTACATTTGTTACAGGTACAGTGGGTGCTGCACTTTATAAGGCAAGGTTCATACCCAGCAAAAACAAAGCGCAGGCATAAATTCACCGAAAGGATAACATACAAATGGTTTTAGCGGTCGATATAGGAAACACTAACATAGTAATGGGCTGTTTTGAAAGCGACAGGATACTTTTTGTTGAAAGACTTTCTACAAATCAGCAGTCCACGGCACTTGAATATGCCATAATGCTCAAGAACATTCTTGAGATACATTCTATAGATATGTCAGATTTCAGGGGCGGCATAATCTCGTCCGTTGTGCCGTCTGTTACCCTCACGATGAAAGAGGCAATGGAGAGGCTTATCAAAAAGCGCATCATGGTGGTAGGACCCGGAATAAAGACGGGACTTAAGATAAATCTCGACAATCCTGCACAGCTTGGAAGCGACAGAGTTGCAGACGCAGTTGCGGCGATAAACCTCTACCCTGTGCCTATCATAATGATAGATATGGGCACTGCTACTACCATATCAGTAATAGACAAGGAAAAGAATTTCATAGGCGGAATGATAATACCGGGGCTTAGAACTTCCCTCGACTCGCTTTCGGGCAAGGCTTCACAGCTTCCTTTCATCAGCCTTGTACCGCCTAAAAAGGTCATAGGCACTAATACTATCGACTGTATGAAGAGCGGTATAATCCATAGCAACGCCGCAAGCATTGACGGCGTTATAGAGAGGATAGAAAACGAGCTTGGTGAAAAATGCACTGTGGTTTCCACAGGCGGTGTGGCAAAGATAATAGTTCCTTACTGCAAGCGTGACATCGTCATTGACGATGAGCTTCTGCTTAAAGGGCTTATGATAATCTACAATAAAAACAAACAATAACTTAAAATACAATACACAAAGCGTCGGGTAGTTTTATCCGACGCTTTTTTATGTCGCTTTTTATATCCATAATAGACAAACAAACAGGCTTTAAACAGTTGCAAATGCCAAAAATCATGCGTTTCTATTGCTTTCACAGCTTTGTTATGGTACAATCATATGTGCAAAGTAAAACGTTTACATAAAACAGAAAGCAGGAAATATATGAACACAAGAAAAATATTATGCCTTATGGTCGCAGTGCTTATGCTGTCAGGCTGTTCAAAGGGTGTGGACGGTTCACAGGCTTCATCAAAAGCGGCTGAAAACTCCGGCAAAGCGGATAGCAGTGTTTCAGACTATGATAATACCACCACCGAACCTGAAACAGACAAACCTGAGTTTGACCTCAATGACAGCGTGATAGATTTTTCGCAGGAAAGCGGCTTTTATGACAGCGGTTTCAGCCTTGAGCTTACCGCAAACGAGGGTGAGAAGATATACTACACCACTGACGGCACAGACCCTAGGACCTCTGCCACGAGAGAAGAATACACTGCCCCTATTGAGATAAAAGGCAGAAGTAATGACCCTAATGTGGTTTCAGCTGTGCCGACGGAAATGATATCGGGAAATTTCAATGAGTTCAGCTTTGGCGAGGGGGATTTCTGGTGCAACAAAAAAGCACCTTCTGACAAAGCGGTGGACAAATGCACTGTTATAAGAGCGTCAAGCGAAAAAAGTGACGGAAGCGTTTCAAAAAGCTTCTCAGGCAGCTTTTACATAGGAAGCGCAGAGGAGCATATAAAAGGGCTTAAAGAAAGCTGCGAAGCGGCTGGGCATGACCTTGCGGTAATGAACATCACAATGGACTACGCTGACCTTTTCGACAGCAAGATCGGCATTTACGTCAAGGGAGATATTTTCAACAAGGCACTGGAGGATTATAAAGCCAGCGGAGAAAGCATAGAAAACGAAACCGCAAGACAGCTTGACGCAAACTACAAACAGCGTGGCAAGGAATGGGAACGTAATTGTCACATCGAGCTTAACGAGATTTCAGCCGAGGGAAATGTGACAAACGCTTTGTCACAGGATTGCGGCATAAGGATACAGGGAAACTATTCACGCTCCGATCTGCAAAAGGGATTCAGGCTTTACGCCAGAAAGAAATATGGCGAAAAGAAGTTTAACTATGAGGTTTTTGAGGGGCTGAAAAACGCATCTGATGAAACTATCGACAGCTTTAAGACGCTTACTCTCCGTGCAGGTGGAAATTGTGCTTTTACGGCAAAATTCAATGACACCTATTGGCAGAGTCTTATGACAGAGCTTGACGGCTCAACAAAGGCTTCACGTCCATGCGTTGTTTATCTGAATGGCGAATACTGGGGACTTTATGTGCTGGAGGAGGACTATTCCGACAATTATTTTGAAAGCCACTATGGTGTGAACAAAGACGATGTGGTGGTCTACAAAGGCGACGCAGAAACCTATCAGAGCGGCTACAAGCTTGACGAGGGCAAGCTTCCGGAGGGAGAAACAGACGAGGGATATTTCTTCAAGAAGCTTACAGATTTCTTCGCTTCTCACAAAGACTTATCCGCACAGGCAGATTATGAGGAGTTCTCAAAGCTTGTTGACACCGACAGTGTGAGAGATTATTTCCTTGCAGAGGTCTGGATAAACAACAAATGGGACTGGCCGGGCAAGAACTGGTCAATGTGGAAAGTGCAGAACACAGACAGTTCCAATGAATATGCAGACGGCAAATGGCGTTTCATGTTCTATGATGTTGAGTTTGGCGGAGTGAGCGGCGAGGGCGACGCATGGACGAACACCATGAAAGAGGATAACTACAAGCCAAAGGGACTGCTTGACACGGACACGAAAAATCCTGCGGTTCTGAGTTTTGCTTATCTTATGTCAAATGAAGATTTCAGGAACGATTTCAATGACAGGCTTTTAAAGATGTCTGAGGGTACGTTTGAAAAAGGAAAGGCACTTGATAGGCTCGCAGAATTTGAGAGCATATATTCCCCTCTTTATGAGCAGTTCTTTGCAAGATACCCGGAAACAGGCTCGGCTGAAGAAGCGCTTCATGGAGGATATGCTTCATCAGACTGCATAAGGGCGTTTATTAACAAGCGTGATAAGTCTATCCAAAGTATTGTGGACTGGACTAATTCGCAGTTCTGATATCTCAAAAAATATGTCGCCCCTACATACCAATAACGTATTTACGCAAACTAAAACGGCAGAACAGCTTGATGCTGAACTGCCGTTTTTATATTGCTTATTTTATGCCGCGGGAGCGTATGTGAATGTTATTTCAAGGGTGTTTATCTTTCCTGCATAGTCAAGTATTGTTGGAGAAGCTTTTGAAAGGTCACCGCCTGCTATCCTTGCGTCCTCAGGCGGTGTGGATACCCACTGATTTACAAGGTTCACTCTTGTGCAAAGCTGGTCGTCAGATGTGGTGTAGCCCTCCGCTATGGTTTCAACAGCTTCACCGTTTATCTTTATCTCGTCAATAGTTGCGATATAGTTCGGATAAAGCTTTTCACCGTTTGCGATACCCAGAGCCGAGAATGCAATGCCGTTGGCATTGTTTGATGTCATATCAAGGCTTACTATGTATGTTCCCTCGCCGTCTATAACTGCGTTTTCTGCGATCACTCCGTCGCTCTTTGATACCGGGTCATACTCGTCACCAACGCTGTAGCATACGGAAAAATCTGCACTCTGATACATTATCCATGCCACCGCTGTGTTCTCGTCGGCCTGCGGTGCGGTATCATCTGTTAGCTTTTCAGGTGCGGCCGCAAGAGTTTCATCAAGCTTCTTTACAGCAGCGGCTCTTTCTTCCTCCACTGTCATCGAGGATTGGTTATCACGGCGTCTTTCATCAAATATCTTTGCCACAGTTTCATCACGCATTTTAAGCTCTGAACGGGAGAAGAAATCACTGCAATCCCAAAGGAATGGTGCAAAGCCGTAGGCGTCACAGTTGTCGAGGAGGTTGTCAATAAACTTGTCAGTGCCTTTCTTTAGGTCACCGCCGTTTGTAAGCACTGCATACTCGCCTATTATTATGCCGTAGCCCTGCTCGGAATACTTTGTCATGTTCCTGAAAAGTCTGTTCTGCTCCTCATAGTCTGTCTTTGTTCCCCAATCTGAGCGACCCTTTGTTCCGCAATAATCCCATGGGGTATAATAATGAACAGAAAGCAGGAGCTTATCCTTTGCGGTATCAGTTGGCATTTGGAACTTGTTTGAGCAGGTCATTGTGATATCGGTATTGTAGCCTGCGATAAGAAGAAAACGCTGTTCGTTGTTTCCGCCTGTTGCACGGACAGTGTCAACAAAGGTCTGATTTATCTTGTTGGCCATTTCATAGCACTCGGCTTTTGAAAGCGAGCCTGAGTTTTTGCACACGTCTGTGTCATTGAGTCTGTCACCAAGCTCTTCGTTTGCACCCTCAAATATAAGTCTGTCGGAGTATTTTTTATATCTGTTCGCTATCTGCGTCCACATGGACTTATACATTTCAAACGCCTTGTCAACGTCGCTCTGCTCGGAAGAACCGAACATTCCCCACCAGCTTCCGTCCCAGTGGTCGTTTATGATAACATACATATCATTATCCAAAGCGTAGTTTATTATCTCCTCCACTCTGTCGAGATAGGCTTCATTTATGGTGTAATCGCCTTTTTCATACTCCATTGCGTTTGTCCATGCCACAGGCACACGGAGAGAGTCAAAGCCGCTTGCTTTCATGCCCTTTATCATTTCTTCCGTTGTGACAGGCTGACCCCAGAGAGTTTCAAAGCTTTCAGGGTCGGTGTCTGCGGAATAGCTTTTATGACCGTAGGCCTCCATGGTGTTTCCAAGGTTTGTGCCGTTGCCCAGAAGTCTTGCAAGCTCGGTTGCGGTAAGGTCTTTATTTATGCTTCCGTCATCAGAGGTCTTTGCGCCCTCCTCTGCCTTTGATGAGCTGTCACTCCCCTTTCCACAGCCTGCAAGCAGTGCTGTGCAACCCATGACCGCCGCAGTAAGAAGTGGGATAAGCCTAAACTTTTCCATGTCATTTCCTCCTATTTCATAAATACAAATTCTTCAAGTTCAAAAAGCGGCTTGTTTTTGAAATAACCTGCTATCCAATCGTCAAGCTCATCTGAAAAAGCAGTAGGCACAAAGTAAATAGAATGTCTGCCTGTGAGTGACTTGACTACTCCTGTGTAAACTCCGTCGCCTGTGCCAATATCAACATAGCCTACTGGCTCGCTGTTCTCATAGTCATCAGCATAGACCGCCACCTTTGCAACAGTTCCCATGCCCCTGACTTTCAGGGCTATCTTCATGGTCTTTGAGGAAAAGTCCTCGCCAAAATCAAAATACTTATAGCCTATAACATTGCCCTCAGTGATGTTCACGATACTTCTTGTGAAGATATCCTTTTCGGTGATAAAACAACCGCCTTTCAGCACGCAGGCTATATCCGCAGGATAAGGCTTGAAAGGGTCAAGGCTGTCTTCAAAGCCAAGCGAGGTCATTTCCACTGGCGGTATCGTTCCGTCAGGGAGGATCTCTATTTTCTCAACGCAGGCACGTCTCGACATTATGGTATTGTTTGTCATTCTGTGATAGAAAATATACCACAGACCATTTATGTTGCACACTGAGCCGTGGTCGTTCCCACCCGGATAATCAACGCCGTTGTCTATTATATATCCACGATATTTGAACGGACCTTGTGGCTTATCTGAGGTTGCATAGGCAAGCCTGCTTCCTACACATGGGGAATATATAAGATAGTATGTATCTCCGATTTTCCTCGGGGAGCTTGCCTCGAAGAAGCGCTGTTCCTGTGGTGCGTTGTCGCTGTCATCAATGACCGCTCTTTTGTAGCTTCCCTTTTTAATGGTATACATATCCGCAGGGTCTATCTCGTTGAAGTTAGATTCTGTGAAGCCGTAATAAATATACACTCTGCCGTCATCATCAACAAGCACGCCTGCATCATTATAAATGCCGTCATCGCCTGCGTCCTCAGGGTCATATTTATACTGAGAAAGGAATTTGAAAGGACCTTCTGGCTTATCGGACACGCCAACAACACCCTTTGAGCCGACTATATAGGCATAGAGATAATACCTGCCGTCTTTTTCTATAACGTCCGGAGCGAACAGCTTGCGGTCGGTCATTCCCTCGGTATCGGACTTATGGTCACGGTCATCACGGGTATGGAAGCTGTGTCCGTGGCAGACCCAATTGTTAAGGTCATCAAGCGGTGCAGACCAGACTTTCAGTTTATAGTCGCAAAAGTCGCTTTGAGCGGCTCTGTCATGTGAGCCATAAAGATAAACTCTGTCGCCGAAAACTCTCGGCTCGCCGTCAGGGATATACTCCCATGCAGGCAAAATGGGGTTTGGCATGAAAATTTCCTCCTATGTTTTTTCATAACTTGTTTTATCATAAGATAATTATAAATCATACTATTATTATTTTCAATATCCTAACACGCTGTCAGAGGTGAAAATTTGTGCAAAATGTAAAATCGTGCAGACTGTCCAAAGGTGCAAAAAAGCCCGTTTGCGACGGCTTCCGACCTTGACAAAAGAGGGCAAATCGTGTATAATATTAAGTTGATAGTACCCGTATAAAATTATATTGATATAGGAGTGTTTAATTATGGCAGCTATTTCTAAGACTGTTTCAAAAGCAGGTTATGCTAAATTGCAGGAGGAACTTGAATACCTTATTACAGTAAAAAGACGTGAAGTTGCTCAGAAGCTTAAAGAAGCACGTTCTTTCGGAGACCTTTCCGAGAATGCTGAGTACGACGAGGCCAAGAACGAGCAGGCTATCCTTGAATCAAAGATCAATGAGTTAGAGCTTCTCATTTCAAACGCAACTGTCGTTGAGGACGATGATATTTCTGTAAACGAGATAGGCGTAGGCTCTATCATCAAGATAAAGGATATCGAGCTTGACGAGATCGAGGATCTTCAGATAGTAGGTTCAACTGAGTCTGACCCTGACAACGGCAAGATCTCTGACGAGTCACCTATAGGCAAGGCTGCACTCAAGCACAAGGTAGGCGACATTTTCGAGGCTGAAACACCTGCCGGTCTGCTGAAATTCGAGGTCATCGACATTTCAAAGTAACAGACCACTTACAAAACACACGGAAAGGAAAATATAAATGAGCGAGGAAAACCGCACAAACGCTCCTGAGGAAGAGCTTACTCAGGAGGACATAAACAGCTTAAAGAAGATAAGAATGGACAAGCTGGAGGAACTGAAAGCCAAGGGCAAGAATCCATTTGAGATAACAAAGTATGACGTTACGGCAAGCTGTGCCGAGGCTAAAGCACAGTATGAAAAGCTTGAGGCTGAGCTTAAGGAGCAGGCAGGCGAAGACGAGGAAAAGCTCAAGGAGCTTCTCGAGGCAAACCGCATAACAGTAAGCGTTGCAGGCAGAGTAATGTCAAGACGTCTTATGGGCAAGGCAAGCTTTTTCGACCTGAGAGATAAGAGCGACAAGGTTCAGGTCTATCTGAGAATGAACGAGATCGGCAAGGAAGAATTTGACGATTACAAGAAGGGCGATATCGGTGATATCGTTGGCATTGAAGGCTTTGTATTCAGAACAAAAATGGGCGAGATATCAATTCACGCTCAGAAGTTCGTGCTGCTTTCAAAGTCGCTTCTGCCGTTGCCTGAGAAGTGGCATGGTCTGAAGGATCAGGACACTAGATACAGACAGAGATACACAGACCTTATATGCAATCCTGAGGTAAAGGATACATTTATAAAGAGGTCGCAGATAATCTCATCTATCAGAAGATATCTTGACGGACAGGGCTTCATGGAAGTTGAAACTCCAATGCTGGTATCTAACGCAGGCGGAGCTGCCGCAAGACCATTTGAGACACACTACAACGCACTTGACGAGGACGTTAAGCTTAGAATTTCTTTGGAGCTTTATCTGAAAAGACTTATTGTCGGCGGACTTGAGAGAGTATACGAGATAGGCAGAGTATTCAGAAACGAGGGTGTTGACGCAAGACACAATCCTGAGTTCACTCTTATGGAGCTTTATCAGGCATACACAGATTACTACGGCATGATGGATCTCACAGAGAATATGTTCAGGCACGTTGCTCAGGAGGTATGCGGCACAACTTGCGTACCATACGGTGATGTAATGATCGACCTTGGCAAGCCGTTTGAGAGAATGACAATGATCGACGCAGTAAAGAAGTATTCTGGCGTTGATTTCTCACAGGTAGCCACAACAGAAGAGGCAAAGGCACTTGCAGACGAGCGTCACATTGAATACGAGGCAAGGCACAAGAGGGGCGACATACTCAACCTGTTCTTTGAGGAATATGTTGAGGAGCATCTTATTCAGCCTACATTCATAATGGATCACCCTATCGAGATTTCTCCGCTTACAAAGAAGAAGCCTGAAAATCCTGATTATGTAGAGAGATTTGAGCTTTTCATCACAGGCAGAGAGATGTGCAACGCATACTCAGAGCTGAACGATCCGATAGATCAGCGTGAGAGATTTGCGGCACAGGAAGAGGCATTGAAGCAGGGTGATGAGGAAGCAAACCACACAGACGAGGACTTCCTGAGGGCTTTGGAGATAGGTATGCCACCTACAGGCGGAATTGGTTACGGCATTGACAGACTTGTTATGCTGCTGACTAACTCACCGGCTATTAGAGATGTGCTGTTGTTCCCTACAATGAAGACGTTGGAATAAAGCTAATAGTATAATTTATTGAAGTAATGGGCAATTCTGATCGGAGTTGCCCATTTTTAAAACAAACAGAAATACAAATCGGAATTTATAAAGGAGAATATTGATGAAACTATTTTTATGTTCGCACTTTTCAAGTGTAGGAAGTCTGATAAAGGAAGAAATTGAAAATAAGAAAGTCGCATTTATTCCAACAGCTTCGCTGCGTGAAGGCTACACCGGTTATGTCGGCTCGGCTCGAAAATTATTCAAAAAGTTGGGAGCAATCGTAACTGAAATTGATATTTCAACGGAGGCTTATTCAACGATACAGTCTGTTTTTGAAGAAGCAGATGTGATATATTTTACCGGCGGAAATTCTTTCTTTCTTATGGACCAGCTCCGTAAAACGGGAACTGATGGACTGCTGAAAAAGGAATTGGCAAATGGAAAATTGATGATCGGCGAGTCGGCAGGCGCAATTATATGCGCTCCAAGCATCCAATATATCGAGCAAATGGATGAAAAGCCGGAGG
>OJRG01000100.1_pt1 | contig 75523 bp, 66 predicted proteins | sample 1599121 | NCBI WGS metagenome assembly OJRG01 (sample SAMN03922528, study PRJEB24848) | human gut metagenome | isolation source: stool sample | host: Homo sapiens | place: Germany | collected 2010-05
GGGTCCAGGGGCCGCGCCCCTGGCCGCGCGCCGCAGCGCGCGGGATACTTGCCCCCGAAGAAGCGCCTTTCTTTGGGCTTAAGGCACATTCCGTGCCTGCTTTTTACAAAAGCGGGACAAGGATCTTCCATTTGCCTTATTAAAATCCCACAAATATGCCTGCACAGTTTTGAATGAAACTCTGAATCCTCCGATCCGGCGCCCCGTAAATCTTAATTGCCATTGACAACTCATCCGCCAAAGTTGTATAAAATAATCAGTGAGGAAACGATTTCTCATAGGCAACGGGGGCTTATCAGTCATGAAACCAAACATTTCCCTCCGAGAGATCGCGGAGAAGGCAAATGTTTCTCCCGCAACAGTCTCGCGAGTAATGAACAAAAACGGAAGGTATTCCAAAGATACGGAGGAGCGCGTCCTCAGGATAATAGAGGAATACGGCTACTCTCCCAACCAGCTCGCGCGCGGCCTGCGGCTCAACCGCGGCCAAATCGTCGGCATAATCGTGCCAGACATTACGAATGAGTTTTTTTCAAAGCTCATCCAGCGTATTCAGAACCGGCTCTTTGAGCACGATTACCCCGTAGTCATCTACAACACCAACGAATCCATGGCCACGGAGAAAAAGTGCCTTAAATACCTGCGGGCTCAGAGCGTCAGCGGCGTCGTGTACATCAACGGCAGCCGTTCCGTGGAGGGCGACATGCTCAAGGACATCCCCACGGTTTATATCGACCGCAGGCCCGAAGATTCTCCCCGTCCAAAAACCCGCTTTGTCTCCTCCGACAATGAACAGGGCGGCTATCTCGCCACGAGGGAAATGCTGGAGCAGGGCAGCCGCCGCGTCGCCGTGATAACCGAGCGCTACGGCACCTACGTCATGAACGAACGCCTGCGCGGCTACGAGCGCGCCCTGCGAGAGTTCGGCACCGAGCCCGACCCCAGGCTGATCATCAAGCCGCGGTCCATCAGCTATGAGGCCGCCTACGCCGCCACAGAGCGGCTTATACGGGAGGGCACAGACTTCGACGCCCTCTGCTGCCAGACGGATTGGCTGGCCTCCGGCGCCATAGACGCGCTGAGGAAAAACGGGCTGGCTGTCCCGGGCCGCGTGCGCGTGACCGGTTTTGACGACATCTCCGTCTCCTACCTCTGCTATCAGCCCTTCACCACCGTGCGGCAGGACTTCGGCGCCATTGGCGACTACACGGCGGACGCCATCGTGGACATGATATCCGGCCTTGGCGACAGCGAATATATCAAGGTCTTCCCCGTGGAGCTCATCCGCCGCCAGACCACCTGAGATTCTCTCCGCCCGCAGCGCCGGGCGGAGGAATGATTGGATGAGAAAACGATTACTCATACCCGGCCGCCCGGTTTTGTTTTCTTTTTGTGGGAAAACGATTACTCTGTGATAACTTCGGCCAAGCCGAAGAAAAATATGAAAATGAAAAGGAAGGCAGAAAAAATGAAAAAGTACATCGCGCTGCTGCTGAGCGCACTCATGGTCCTCTGCCTCTTCGCGGGCTGCGGCACGCAGGAGAGCGAGACCAGCGAACCCCCCGCCGCCGAGAGCGCGGACCCCGTCGAGACCGCCGGCGCCGGCGAGACCGAGGGCGGCTACAAGTTCGGCCTGACCACCATGGGCGAGGCCTCCTTCTGGGACGCCGTTGAAGAGGGCGTGCTCAACGTGATGAACGAGGGCGACGAGCTCATCTTCGTCGAGGGCGAGCACGGCAACGCCGCCGGCCAGGTGGACATCATAGAGGACTTCATAGCCCAGGGCTGCGACCTGGTCTTCTTCAACCCCGTTGACGCCGACGCCGCCACCTCCTGCCTCAATCTGCTGGAGGAGGCCGGCATCCCCGTCATCAACTTCGACTCCGCCTGCACCGACATGAGCACCGTCGAGACCTTCTGCGCCACCGACAACTACGCCGCCGGCGCCCTGGCCGCCGAGTACATGATGTCCGAGCACCCCGACGGCGGCACCGTCGCCATTCTGGTCTATGAGTCCGCCTCCTCCTGCGTCGAGCGCTGCGACGGCTTCAGGGATGCCGTCGAGGCCAGCGGCAAGTGGACCATCGTCACCGAGCTCGACGGCGGCAACACCACCGACGCCGCCCTGCCCGTCGCCGAGGACATAGTCACCGCCAACCCCGACCTCGACTGCATCTTCTGCGGCAATGACGAGATGGCCCTGGGCGCCTACAGCGCCATAACCGGCGCCGGCGCCGACGTGGACCTCTACAGCGTCAACGGCGGCCCCGAGGCCAAGGCCAAGATGCTGGCCGACGGCGAGGAGGGCGTCTGGCGCGCCACCTCCGCCCAGCAGCCCATCAAGATGGGCGAGACCATCTGCGAGCTGGCATATCAGTATCTCGCCGGCGAGGAGCTTGAGAGCGAATACCTCATCGACGCCTTCATAATCTCTCCCGCCAACATAGAGGAATACGCCGGCAGCGACTGGCAGTAAGTCCAGATATCTAAAAACAGTGTCCGCGGAGACGTTCCGCCGTCTCTGCGGACGCCAGGACAGCAAGATTCACAGCGATGGGAGGCGCAGAGTTTGGAGCCACTTTTGGACATGAAGAACATCTCCAAGAGCTTTGCCAAAAACAAGGTGCTGCACGACGTCAACTTCAGCGTTCGTGCAGGCGAGGTACACGCCCTGTTGGGCGAAAACGGCGCGGGCAAGTCCACGCTGGTCAAGATACTCGGCGGCATCTACCGGCCCGACGGCGGTGAGATCTGCATTTCCGGAGAGAAGCAGAGCTTCTCCGGCGCGCTTGATGCGCAGAAGCACGGGGTCAGCATCATACACCAGGAGCTGATGCTCATGCCCCACCTCTCGATAGCCGAGAACCTTTTTATGGGCCGGGAACTGGGCAAGACCTCCTGGACGGTGGACAAAAAGGCCCAGAACCGGCGCGCGCGGGAGCTGCTGGCCGACTTCGGCCTGGACTTCGAGCCGGACACCCGTCTGGAACGCCTCACGATAGCGCAGCAGCAGATGGTAGAGATCATAAGGGCCATCTCCTTCAACGCCAAGGTCATAGCCATGGACGAGCCGACCTCTTCCCTGTCCGAGCACGAGGCCGAACGGCTCTTTGAGCTCATACGCAGCCTAAAGAAGCAAAATGTCGGCATCATCCTCATCTCGCACCGGCTGAACGATATCTTCGCGCTTTCAGACAGGATAACCGTCCTGCGCGACGGCGTCTGCGTAGGCACCCAGGAGACCGCCGAGGCGACGGAGGACGGGCTCATCGCCATGATGGTCGGGCGCGACGTGGAGCATTTCTATGCCCGCTCGGACAGGGACATAAAGGACGAAGAGGTCCTGCGCGTGGAACACCTCTCGGACGGCGGGCTGGCGAAGGACGTCTCCTTCAGCCTGCGCCGCGGAGAGATACTCGGCGTCTCGGGTCTCGTGGGCGCGGGGCGCAGCGAAGCCTTGCAGTGTGTATTCGGCCTTTCCCGCCGTGTCTCCGGCGAGGTCTTCGTACACGGCGAGAGCGTACACTTCCACGCTCCCTGGGAAGCCATAAAGGGCGGCCTCGGCTACGTCTGCGAGGACCGGAAGCGCGACGGGCTCTTTCTCAAGCAGAACATCAAGTTTAATACCACGATCAATGTCCTTGACCGTTTCATCCGCGCCCTGCGCTGCGACAAACGCAGGGAGGAGCAGATCTCAGCCGTGTACGCCCAGGCCCTCAAAACGCGCATAACCAGTCTGGACCAGATAGTCGGCTACCTGAGCGGCGGAAACCAGCAAAAGGTGCTGATAAGCCGCTGGCTGGCCAGCACCACGGACATTCTCCTGCTGGACGAGCCGACGAGGGGCGTGGACGTGAACACCAAACAGGACATCTATCAGCTCATGGGCGAGCTCACCGCGGGGGGCATGTCCGTCGTATTCGTATCCTCGGAGCTGGCCGAGCTTTTGAACGTATGCGACAGGATCATGGTCATGTCGGACGGCAAGACCGCCGGCACGCTTGAAAGAACAGAATTCGACCAGGAAACCATAATGCAGCTTGCCACGCAGGAATTCAGGCAGCGCGGCTGAAGGGAGAGGCGACATGGAAAAGACAAAAAAGGCCCGGCTCGGCGGGAAGTTGAGAGGGATAAGGGAACTTCTGGGCGTTTTCGGCGCTTTTGCGCTGATATTCGTGCTGCTCTCGGTCATCCCCGGGGTCTCCGAAAAGTTCCTCGCCCCCAGCAACCTGTTCAACATAGCAAGGCAGATAACCGTGAACATCGTCCTCGCCTGCGGCCTGACAATGGCGATACTCATTGGCGGCATCGACCTCTCGGTCGGCTCGGTCATAGCCATTTCGGGCTGCCTCGCGGGCGGCCTCATGACAAATAACGGACTGCCCGTCTATGCGGCGATAGCCATAGGCCTGGCCTCGGGCGCGGTCTTCGGTGCGGTGAACGGGCTTGTGATATCCCGGACCAACATCCCGCCCTTTATCGTGACCCTGGCCACCATGTATGTGGGGCGCGGCATAGTCCGGCTCTACACCGACAGCAGCACCATACTCATAACGGACGACGTCTTCTCGTATATTGGCAGCGGCAAGCTGTTCGGCGTCGTCCCCATACAAATAATATATATCGTCGTCCTCTGCCTCGTCACCTGGTTCATACTGAACCGCACAAAGTTCGGCCGCCATATCTATGCCGTGGGCGACAACGAGCAGGCCGCGCTTTTCACCGGCATAAACGTCCGCCGGGTGAAGCTTACGGTCTACGTGCTGGTCGGGCTCTTTGCTGCCATCGCCGGCATCCTCAACGCCGCGCGCACCAGCGCCGGGCTCTACACCTCCGGCGAGGGTTACGAGATGGACGCCATTGCGGCCGTCGTCCTCGGCGGCACCAGCATGACGGGCGGCGTGGGCCGTCTGGCCGGCTCCGTAATAGGCGCAATGATAATCGGCGTCCTGAGCAACGGCATGAACCTCATGGGCTTCAACTCCGCCTGGCAGTACGTCGTCAAGGGCGCCGTGCTGCTCATCGCGGTGCTCATAGATTACTTCAAGAAAAAGCGCGACCGCTGATTCGCGCACAGGAGGCCTCAAAGTGAAAAAAGTACTTCTAGACTTCGACATCGGCACGGAGATAGACGACGCCATAGCCCTGGCCTATCTGCTGGCCAACCCAGAGTGCGAGCTCGTGGGCATAACCACTTCCTGCGGCGAGAGCATAAAGCGCGCGGAGATGGCGAGCGTCCTGTGCCGCGCGGCGGGCAAAAAAGCCCCCATCCACGCCGGCTGCGAGAGGCCGCTGCTCATACCCCAGATGGAGACGACGGCGCCTCAGGCGGCCATACTCCCCCACTATGAGCACGACACGGGCTTCGCCCCGAACACCGCCATACCCTTTATGCAGAAGGTCATCCGCGAGAACCCGGGCGAGGTCACGCTGCTGGCCGTGGCGCCCATGACGAATCTGGGCCTGCTCTTCGCCATGGACCCGGAGCTGCCGGAGCTGCTGGACGGGCTCTATCTGCTCTGCGGCTCACCCACACACCAAAGGCACGACGTGGTCACTGAAAGCCTGAGCGCCATGGAACGGGACGATTTCATCCGCGTTCTGGCCAGCCAGGGCATACTCGAAAACAACTCCATTGTGGACCCGCACGCGACGAGCATAGTCTACCGCGCCCGCTGCCGGAACTTTGTGAACATAGGCAACAATGTCTCCAGCCGCGTAGTTATGACGCCAGAGGAGGCCGAGCGCCGCTTCAGGCACCCCATAATGCAGGTCGTCATGTCCATAGCCCGCGAGTGGTTCAAGGACGAGCCCCGCGTCTCCTTCCACGACCCGCTGGCCGCTGTGTGCATCTTCAACGACGACGTGTGCAGCTACAAGCGCGGATATATGGACTGCGTGCTGGACAGCCGCCTGCTCGGCGGCATGACCATCTTCCGCGAAGACCCCGCGGGCCCGCACCAGGTCGCCTGGGATGTGGACGGGGATAAATTCTTCGAGCATCTCTTTGAGGTGTTCGCCTGATACGCAAGGGTAAAGTTTTGAGGTGAAAGCATGAAATACGGAATACACTATGCCTATTGGCAGCACGAATGGAAGGCGGACCTTGCCGCCGCATGCCGCAGGGCTTCGGCGCTGGGTTTTGACCTGCTTGAGATATCCGGCGGCAGCCTGCTGGACTCCGGCGAGGAGGAGCTGCGCGAGCTGAGGCGCACGGCGGACGGCCTCGGCATGGGCGTGAACGCCTGCCACGGCATGTCAAAGGACTGCGACACAGGCTCCGCCGACCCCGCCGTGCGGGCCAGGGGCATAGACACGGCCAAGCGGCTTTTCGACCGCATGGCGCTCATAGGCAGCAGCCGCCTTGGCGGCATACTCTACTCCTACTGGCCCGCCCTGGACTACACCAACGCGGGCGCGGAGCCGGCCAGGACGCGCGAATACAGCCTTGAGAGCATGGCCGTCATAGCCGACGAGGCCGCCTCCCGGAGCATACAGCTGAACCTGGAGGTGGTGAACCGCTACGAGAACTTCGTCTTTAACGACGTGGACGGCGCGCTGGCCTACATAACCGAGCTGGGGCGCGGGAATGTAAAGCTCCTGCTGGACGTCTTCCACATGAACATAGAGGAGGACGACATAGGCGCCGCCATCCGCCGCGCGGGCGCCGCCGTGGGCCACTTTCACATCGGCGAGTGCAACCGCCGCGTACCCGGCAAGGGCCACATGCCCTGGGCTGACATCGGCGCCGCCCTGCGTGACATAGGCTACGACGGTCCCGTCGTCATGGAGCCCTTCGTCCGCTCCGGCGGCGAGGTGGCGGACGCCATAAGAGTCTGGCATGATCTCACCCGCCCTGATTCCGACGCCCGTTTGGACGAGGACCTCAAACAGGCGCTGAGCTTCACCAGGTCCATGCTCTATTCCGAGAACTGAGCGGGAGGTGAGCGGTTTGCTCGCAGCCGGCATAGACATAGGCACGACCACGATCTCCGGGGCCGTACTGGATACCGAGAGCGGACGCCTGCTCTGCTCCCTGACCTCGCCCGGCGGGGAAAAGCTGGAGGGAGCCCCCTGGGCCGGGGAGCAGAGCGCGGACGACATTCTTAAAAAGGCCTCCCGCATGCTTGAGCGGCTGCGGGAGGCTGTGCCGGGCACGGCGGCCCTGGGCCTCACCGGGCAGATGCACGGCGTTGTGTATCTCGACCGCGAGGGCCGGGCCCTGGGGCCTCTGTATACCTGGGAAGACGGGCGCGGGGATCTGCCCGCCCCCGGCGGCCTGAGCTGGGCCGGGGAGCTGGCCGCCCTGAGCGGATACGAAGCCGCCACAGGCTACGGCCTGGTCACGCACTACTATAACATGAAGAACGGCCTCGTACCCCCCGGCGCCGTCTCGCTCTGCACAGCGCCAGACTATGTGGCCATGAGGCTCTGCGGTCTTGAAAAGCCGAGAACCCACGCGAGCCTGGCCGCCAGCCTGGGCCTCTTCGACCTGGACGCCGGCAGCTTCGACCATGCGGCCCTGGCCCGTGCGGGACTACCGGCGGACATGCTTCCCGAAGCGGTCCGCGGCGAGGCCCTGCTGGGCGAGACGGCGGGCGGGCTGCCCGTGGCCCTGCCCATAGGCGACAACCAGGCGGGCTTTCTCGGCGCCGCCGGCAGGCCGGATGACGTGCTGCTGAATCTCGGCACCTCCAGCCAGCTGAGCGCGCTCTGCCCACCCTCCGGCTGTCCCGAGGGGCTTGAGCCCAGGCCGTACATAGGCGGGGCCCGGCTCATGACCGGCGCCGGCCTCTGCGGCGGCAGCGCTCTGAGGCTGCTCAACGGATTTTTGCGGGCGGTATGCTCGCTCGCGGGCGAAGTGGGCGAGGCGGAGATGTACGGACACATGCAGCGTCTGGCCGAGGCCGCGCCGCGGGACTCGGGCCTGAGCGCGCGCACGACCTTCCGCGGCACGCGGGAGCATCCCGGCCTGCGCGGGGCCATCGAGGGTCTGAGTATGGATAATTTCACCCCCGAGGCCCTCTGTGCCGCCTTCTACCGCGGGGTCTGCGAGGAGCTTCTTCCGAGCTACAGGCTCATGCCTGAGAGCACGCGCGGCTCGGGGAGGTTGGTGCTCTGCGGCAACGCTGCGCGCCTGAACCGTTGTATACTCGGCTGCGCCGGAGAGCTTTTTGCCCGCCCCGCCGTCCTCTCCCCTTACCCCGAGGACGCCGCCGCAGGCGCCGCCAAACTGGCGGGGGCGCTGGTTTGAAGTCCCGCCCCGCCGTATGAGGCGTCGTCCTCGACGTCCCGCGAATAAACTCCAAAACGCCGCCTTCGGGCGGCGTTTTTGTGGTATACTGGGGGCGGTGATGAAGATGAGGCTCTTTATTGCGATAAATTTCGGAGAAAACGAGCTGGACGCATTTGAGGCGGCGCGGGACAGGCTCAGGGAAAGGGCCGGGCGCGCCAATTATTCGCGGCGCGAAAACCTCCACCTCACCCTCGCCTTCCTCGGCGAACAGCCGCAGGCGCGGCTCCCCGACGCCCGCGCCGCCATGCTCGCCGCCGCGGCAGGGTCGCAGCCCTTCACGCTCCGCTTTGAGCGCTCGGGGCGCTTCAGGCGCGAGGGCGGCGACATCTGGTGGCTCGCCCCGGCGGACTGCCCGGAGCTCACGCGCCTGCAGGCCCGGCTCGCGGACGAGCTCCGGGCGCGGGGCTTTTCGCTCGAAGAGCGGCGCTTCTCGCCGCACCTCACCCTCGCGCGCCGGGTCCTGTCCCGCGCGGAGCCGGGGGCGCTGCTGGGCTCGGCCGTCGCCTGTCCCGTGCGCGACATCCGCCTCATGCTCTCCGAACGCCCCGGAGGCCGGCTCACCTATACGGAGCTCTTTCGCGCGCCCTTTCCGCGTTGACGCCGCGCTCGGGGGCATGATATCATGTAGGGGCAAATACTGCGGAAAGGAGGCGCAGCACATGCGCGTATACGACCTCACCCACACCATCTCCGAAGACATCCTCGTCTGGCCGGGTACGGAGCAGCCGCGCCTCTCCGAGGGCAGCACCTTTGAGCGCGACGGCTTCCGCGAGACGCGGCTGGAGCTCTTCTCCCACGTCGGCACGCACATGGACGCCCCGGCGCACATGCTTGCGGGCGCGCCCTGGCTGGATGAGCTGCCGGCCTCCGCCTTCTGCGGCACGGCCTGGGCGCTGGACGCGCGCAGCTGCGCGCCCGGCGGAGAAATACCCGCCGGGGCCGTGGAGCCCGCCGCGGGCGCGGACTTCCTGCTCGTCTGCACCGGCTGGGACAGGTTCTGGAACACGCCCGAATATTTCGGGGCCTATCCCGTCCTCTCCCCCGCCGCCGTGAAACGCGCCGTGGAGCTCGGCGTCAGGGGCATAGGGCTCGACACCATGGGCATTGACCCCATGGACGCCGCGGATTTTCCCCGGCACCACCTCATGTTTGCGCGCGGCCTCGTCATAGTCGAAAACCTGCGCGGGCTCTCGCAGCTCGCCGGGCGGCGCTTCTTCTTCGCGGCGCTGCCGCTCAAATACAAAAACGCCGACGGAGCGCCGGTGCGCGCCGTCGGCATTGAGAACTAGCGCCCGCTCAGCCGAGCGCGACGTCGAGTATCATCATCAGCACAAAGCCCAGGGCCGCGCCGATGGTGCCTATGTTCGAGTGTTCCCCGGCCTGGGCCTCGGGGATGAGCTCCTCTACGACGACGTAGATCATCGCCCCCGCGGCGAAGGAGAGGATGTAGGGCAGCGCCGGCGTGATAAGGCCCGTGAGCAGGATGGTGAGCAGCGCGCCCACCGGTTCGACCACGCCTGAGAGCAGGCCCGCGAGGAAGGCCCGGCCCCTGCCCATGCCCTGACCGACCAGCGGCATGGAGATGACCGCGCCCTCTGGAACGTTCTGCAGGGCGATGCCCGCAGCAAGGGCGAAGGCCGCCGCGGCGGAGACCGCCGCCTCGCCCGAGAGCGCGCCCGCGAACACGACGCCGACGGCCATGCCCTCGGGCAGGTTGTGCAGCGTCACGGCGAGGACGAGCATCGTGCTCTTGCCCAGGCCGCAGCTGCGGCCCTCCGGGCAGTCGGAGCCCAGGTGCAGGTGCGGGATGAGGCTGTCGAGCAGCAGCAGGAAGCCCACGCCGGCGAGGAAGCCCAGCGCGGCAGGCAGCCAGGGCGTCGTCCCCTGGCCCTCGGCCATCTCTATGGCCGGGATGATGAGCGACCAGACCGAGGCGGCTATCATGACGCCGGAGGCGAAGCCGAGCAGCAGCTTCTGCACCCAGGGCCTCACCTCGCCCCGGAGGAAAAACACAAAACAGGCCCCCAGCGCGGTGCCGAGGAAGGGTATGAGTATGCCTATGGCGGCGTCTCTTGTTTCGAGCATGCTTCCGCCCCCTTTCAGCCGGATTATATCATGGGGCCCTGCAGGAGTACACAAGGAAAAATTTATTTTTCCTAATCAACTTTTCCGGCGTCCTCCGCGTCATAATATACGCAGAGACAGATAGAACAGGGGATGAGCCAAGCGTGACGAGAACAGACAGAGTGCGCAGAAACAGGCAGCAGCGCTTCAGGCGCGGGCTGAAGACGGCCCTTGTGATCTTTGCCGTGCTGGCGCTCATGCTCATAACGAGTTCCGGCTTTTTCACGGGCCGGCACGGGGCGACGGAGCCCGCAGAGGACCTCGGCCCCGCCGAGAGCGCGGCCCCGCCGAGCGAGGCCCCGGGCGGGGACGAAAACGCCCCCGGGAGCGCGCCGCCCGAAGAGAGCGCCGCCCCCGAGGACGGCGCGGACGGCGAAGGCGGCGATGACGCGGAGGAGAGCGGGCACCCCAAGCCCACCCCAACGCCCAACGACTGCGGCATGCTGGTGCCGGAGAGCGAGGCCGTGGACGACAGCTATTTTGACGACGCCGTGTTCATCGGCAACTCCCGCACCGAAGGCCTCAAGATGTATTCCGGCCTCACGAACGCCACCTTCATAACCGAGGTCGGCCTCACCGTGGACAGCATCTTCACAGACTACTGCGACATCTCCGGCGGCGGCAAGGCCCGGGCCTTCGACCAGCTGGCAGGCATGGAGTTCAGCAAGGTCTACATCATGCTCGGCATGAACGAGCTCGGCTGGGTCTATGAGAGCGTGTTCAAGGAGGACTACGGCAAGATAATCGACAAGATCCGCGAGATAAACCCGGACGCCGTCATATATATCCAGTCCATCATCCCAGTCAGCAAATGGAAGGACTCCAACGACGAGGTCTACACCATCGCCAACGTGAACCGCCTGAACACCCAGCTGCGCGCCCTGGCGGACGAGAAGGAGGTCCACTACGTGGACGTGGCCGAGGGCGTCATGGACGACGAGGGCTATCTGCCCTTCGAGGCCACGGGCGACGGCGTACACCTCACGCCGGAGTACTGCGTCGTCTGGATGGACTACCTGAGAACGCACACAGCACAATAGACAGAAAGAGGAAGATACGATGAAAAAGAGGATAACCGCCGCTCTGCTGGCGCTCTGCCTCGTCCTGCCGCTCGCGGCCTGCGGGCAGGCGGCCGAGCCGGAGCTGGATATCGACGCCTTCGGCGAGGAGCTCTACGCTGCCGGCAAGTTCGGTGAGACGCTCTACGCCCTGGACGAGGCCGTGGCCCAGGGGCTCTACGGCACGGGGGATGACACGCGCTGCTGGGTGCGCGCCGGCACCGGCGCCACCGCCGAGGAGCTCGCCGTTTTTGAGACGGCGGACGCCGAGGCCGCTGCCGCGCTGGTCACGAAGCTTGAGGCCCGCAACGCGGACAGGATAGAGAATTACTCCAGCTATATCCCCTCCGAGGTGCCGAAGCTGGAGGACGCCGTCATAATCTCCGGCGGGCGCTACGTGGTGCTCTGCGTGGCGGAGGATGCCTCCGGCGTGCGCGAGGCCGCGCAGAAGGCCCTCGGATAACATGAGCGGCGAGGAATTCGCCAACTTTGTCAGGCAGAACGAGGCGGGCTTTTACCGCATAGCCTACAGCTACGTGCGCAGCCGGGAGGACGCGCTGGACATCGTGCAGGACGCCGTGGAAAAGGGCCTGCGGAAGCTGCCTGCGCTCCGGGATCCGGCGCGTATAAAGCCCTGGTTCTGCCGCATACTGGTGAACGAGAGCATAGACCGCATACGCCGCCGCCGGGAAACGGAGCCCGCGGACGAGAGCCTGCCCGCCCCGGACGACGCCGGGGGCCGGGCCGAGGCCCTTGCACTCTACGACGCGGTCGCGGCTCTGCCGCCCAAGCTGAGGACGGTCATAATCCTGCGGTTTTTTGAAGACATGAAGCTCGCGGAGGTCGCCCAGGCCGCCGGGTGTACGTTAAGCACGGCCAAATCCAGGCTCTACAAGGCCCTGGCGCTGCTGAGGCTGGAGCTGGACGACGGGGAGGTGTGAGCCTTGAAGGAAGAGCTCAGGGACATATACATGCAGACCGATATACCCCGGGAGCTGCCCGGGCTTGTGGAGGGCGCCATCAGGCGCGGCGCGAGGAGCGCCGCGCGGCGGCGGCATGCGATCCGGATCGCATCGCCGATAATCGCGGCCTGCGCAGTGTTCGTACTCATTTTGAACACCGTGCCGACCTTCGCCGCCGCGCTCTATGAGGTCCCGCTCCTGGGCGAGGTCTGCCGGGTGCTCACCGTCCGCAGCTACCACTACGGGGACGACAAGAAGAACGTGGACATAGAGGTCCCGGCCATAGACGTCGAGCTCGGCGGCGCGGACTGGGCCGGGAGCGTGAACCGGCTCATAGAGGCCACGGTCGAGGCCGAGGTCGCGCAGTCCGAGGCCCGCGCGGAGGAGTATTACGCGGCCTTCATCGCCACAGGCGGCGACCCGGAGGACTACCACCCCATAGGCATAGAGGTGGACTACGAGGTATATTACGCCTCGGATGAGATACTCTCCTTCGCCGTCATAAAGACCGAGACGCTGGCGACGGCCTATGAGACCTTCCACTATTATAATTATGACCTCGAAACCGGCGAGGAGCTGAGCGTCGAGGCCCTGGCCGGGGAAAACTGGCGTGAGAAGGCCCGCGCGGGCCTGGCGCAGCTGCTGGAAAACCCGGGCGAGAACGACATGTGGTGGGAGCTGGGCGAGGCCGAGCGAGAGGCAGCCATAGACGAGGCCCAGCTGCGCCTGAACTCCGCCGGGGAGCCGGTGCTGGTCTTCCAGCGCTACACCCTCGGTCCCGGCGCCATGGGCAGGCCGGAAATAGTTTTGAAATAATAAAAGACCGCCTTCCGGCGGTCTTTTATTTTAGCTTGTCGGAGCAGGCTCCGGCGCTCACAGGCCCAGGATGCGGCGGTACTCCTCCTCGGGCGCGACGCGGCCCGCGGCGGAGAAGGACATGGTCTCAGGGGCGAGCAGGCGGCGCGCGAGGCCGAGGACCTCCTCCCCCGTCACGGCGTCGTAGCGCTCAATGAGCTCGTCCGGCGAGAGCGCGCCGCCGAGGAAGAGCTCGCCATAGCCCAGGCGGTTCATGCGCGAACCCGTGGATTCGAGGCTCATGAGTATGGTGGCCTTGACCTGTTCCCTGGCGCGGGAGAGCTCCTCTTCCGTCACGCCCCCGTCCAGGAGGCGGCGCAGCTCGTCCATGATGAGGCCGAGGGCGCGCGCCTCGGTGTCCCTGTTCGTCGCGGCGGCGACGGCGAAGAGGCCCGTGTCCTCAAAGCCCGCCGTGAAGGAGTAGATGGAGTAGCAAAGCCCGTGCTTTTCCCGCACGCTCTGGAAAAGGCGCGAGGAGGCGTTGCCGCCCAGGATGCCGGAGAGCAGCTGGAGGGCGAAACGCTCGGAACTTGCCGTCTCAAGCCCGGGGAAGCCGAGGACGAGCTGGTTCTGCTCCGTGGCCTTGCGCCGGAGCGTGAGGCAGGGACGGTAGGCCGATCTTTCAGGCTTTTTGGGCTTTGCCGCGGGCATGGCGGAAAAGCGCCGGGCGAGCTCCCGCAGGTCCTCATCCGTGAAGCTGCCCGAGAGCGCGGCGACGACCCGGGGCGCGGCGTAGTGCCGGGCCATGAAAGCGCGCAGGCTCTCGCCCGTCTGCCGCGCGAGGCTGGAGCTCCGCCCGAGGACGGGCCTGCCCAGCGCGCCGGGGAAGCAGCCCGCGATGAGCCGCTCCGCCGCCACGTCCTCGGGCGTGTCCTCGTACATGTCTATCTCCTCCTGGATTATGCCCTTTTCGTTTTCCACGTCCCGCTCGTCGAAGCGGGAGTCGAAGAACATGGCGCAGAGCGTATCCGTGGCCAGGGGCAGGTGCGTGTCGAGCACCCGGGCGTAGAAGCAGGTGTTGTCCCGCGTGGTGTAGGCGTTCATCTGCCCGCCGACGGCGTCCATCCGCTCGGCGAGCTCGGCCGCGGACCAGCGCGAGGTGCCTTTGAACAGCATGTGCTCAATGAAATGGGCGCTGCCCGCTTCGGAGTATCTCTCGTAGCGCGAGCCGGCCCCGACCCAGATGCCCAGGGAGGCCGAGCGCACCCCGTCCATATGCTCGCAAACTATCCTCGCGCCGTTGGGCAGAACTATCCTCTCGTACATTGCTGGCACCTCTCAGAGTCTTTTTCGCTTATTCTACCACCATTTTTCCCAAAAGCGAAGAGGGTTTTGCTTCCGGAGCTTGACAGGGCGTGCATGTTGTGGTACTATGCTCTACACCCGTGAGGGAGTAGTCTTCCGCAAAGGGCGGAGGCAAGTCAACAGCATGGCGGAAAATGAGGTTTCGCCTGGCTTGCATTAAAAGACAAGACTCATGGATAGGATAACCCTATCCATGAGTTTTTCTTTATGTAAAGAAAGGATGGTTGCGTTGAAGTTCTATTGCGAGGACGCTGAGAGCGTACTGCGCGAGGTAGGCAGCAGCGAAAAGGGCCTGAGCGCCGAGGAGGCCGCAGGGCGTCTCGAACGCGACGGCAGAAACGAGCTGGAGGCCGCAAAGAAGCCCTCCCTTATCAGCCAGTTCTTCAAGCAGATGGCGGACCCCATGATAATCATCCTGCTTGTCGCCGCGGCGATAAGCGCCGTGACCTCCATCTATCAGAACGAGAGCCCGGCTGACGTCATAATAATCCTCTTCGTCGTCATCGTGAACGCCGCCCTGGGCGTCTACCAGGAGAACAAGGCCGAAAAGGCCATAGAGGCTCTCCAGGCCATGTCGGCGGCGACGAGCCGGGTGCTGCGCGGGGGCAAGGTCACGGTCGTGCCCTCGGCGGAGCTCGTCGTGGGCGACATCGTGCTGCTTGAGGCGGGCGACGCCGTGCCGGCCGACGGCAGGCTGCTCGAAAGCGCGAGCCTCAAGATTGAGGAGGCGGCGCTGACGGGCGAGAGCGTCCCCGTCACGAAGTTTATCGACATCCTGGACCCCGGCTCCGCGCCCGACGTGCCGCTGGGCGACCGCAAGAACATGATGTACATGGGCAGCACCGTCGTCTACGGCCGCGGCAGCGCCGTAGTCACCGCCACGGGCATGGACACCGAGATGGGCCGCATAGCCGACGCGCTCTCCCGGGCCGAGCAGGGCCAGACCCCGCTGCAGATAAAGCTCAGCCAGCTCTCGAAGATACTCACCTGGCTGGTCCTGGGCATCTGCGTCGTCATCTTCGGCGTGCAGGTGCTGCGCGCGGGCGGCTTCACGGGGGACGTCATCCTGGACAGCTTCCTTGTCGCCGTGTCCCTGGCCGTCGCGGCCATACCGGAGGGCCTTGCTGCGGTCGTCACCGTCGTGCTCTCCATAGGCGTCACCAACATGTCGAAGCGCAACGCCATAATCAGGCGGCTCACCGCCGTCGAGACCCTGGGCTGCGCGCAGATAATCTGCTCCGACAAGACCGGCACCCTCACCCAGAACAAGATGACCGTCGTGGACAGCTTCGGCCCGGATACCCAGCTGCTCGCCACGGCGATGAGCCTCTGCTCCGACGCGGAGGAGGACGAGAACGGCCAGGCCGTCGGCGAGCCGACGGAGTGCGCCCTTGTGAACTGGGCGCACGGGCTGGGGCTCGACAAGGATGAGCTCAAGGCCTGCGCCCCGCGCATTGGCGAGGCGCCCTTCGACAGCGTGCGCAAGATGATGAGCACGGTCCACGCTTCCGGCGGCAGCGTCGTGCAGTATACGAAGGGCGCGCCGGACGAGGTGCTCAAAAAGTGCGTCTCCTACCTCGACCACGGCGAAGTATGTCCCATGACGGAGGAAAAGCGCCGCGAGATACTCGCCGCCAACAAGGACATGGCCGACAGGGCGCTGCGCGTTCTGGCCGCCGCCGCCCGCTGGTGGAAAGAGGCCCCGGAGGATTTCTCCCCCGAGGCTCTGGAGCAGGAGCTCTGCTTTGTCGGCCTCACGGGCATGATAGACCCGGTCCGCCCCGAGGTGAAGGCGGCCATAGAGGAGTGCCGCGGCGCGGGCATCCGCCCCATCATGATAACCGGCGACCACATCGACACCGCCGTCGCCATCGCCAAGGAGCTGGGCATCCTGAAGGACGCCTCCGAGGCCGTCACCGGCAGCCAGCTCGACGCCATGGACGACGAGGAATTTGAGCAGCGCTTCCGCGGCATCTCGGTCTACGCGAGGGTCCAGCCCGAGCACAAGACCCGCATAGTCACGGCCTGGAAGCGCGCGGGCATGGTCACGGCCATGACCGGCGACGGCGTCAACGACGCGCCCAGCATCAAGAGCGCCGACATCGGCGTCGGCATGGGCATAACCGGCACGGACGTCACCAAGAACGTCGCGGACATGGTCCTCGCGGACGACAACTTCGCCACCATCGTCGGCGCCGTCGAGGAGGGCCGGAGGATATACGGCAACATCCGCAAGGCCATCCAGTTTCTGCTGGGCTCCAACATGTCGGAGGTCATCAGCATCTTCGCGGCGACGCTTCTGGGCTTCACCATCCTGGAGCCGGTGCATCTGCTGTGGATAAACCTCGTGACGGACTGCTTCCCAGCCCTGGCCCTGGGCATGGAGAAGGCGGAGCGGGACATCATGCGCCGCCAGCCGCGCGACGCGAAGGCCGGCGTCTTCGCCGGCGGCATGGGCGCAGACATAGCCTATCAGGGCATAGTCGTCTCCCTGCTCACCCTGGCGAGCTACTTTGTCGGCCACTTCATGGAGTCCGGCGTCTGGGAGATCGCCAACAGCGCGGACGGCACTACGATGGCCTTCCTCACCATGAGCATGGCGGAGATCTGCCACAGCTTCAACATGCGCTCTCAGCGCGGCAGCCTCTTCACCCTGCACAGCATGAACAAGACCCTCAACTGGGCCGCCCTCGGCAGCCTGGCCGCGACCACGCTGGTCTGCGAGGTGCCCTTCCTGGCGAATGCCTTCGAGTTCGCGCCCGTGGACTTTGCCGAGTACGCCGTGGCCCTCTGCTTTGCCGTGAGCGTCATCCCCATAGTCGAGCTCGTGAAGCTCATCCAGCGCAAGGCCGCAAAGAACAAATAAAGCGTAAAAAGCCGCCCCGAGGGGCGGCTTTTTTGCTTATCTGAGAAGGCGAGGCCTTCTCAGATAGAGGCTTTTTTCATTTAATGTACCTGCGCTCGGGCAGGGGGAGCGCCGGGTCGTCCTGCCAGTAGACTATGAGCCGCCCTCGCGTCACGCTTATGCTCGCGGGCTCGCCCGTGAAGCTGTTGCTGACCGCAAGGGGGAAATCCGGCGTGAGCTCCGCGTCCTCCAGGCCGTAGCTCAGGCCCCTTTCAAAGACGCCCTCGGCGCGCCCGCCGAGGCAGAAGGCGGAAAAGTCCCCCCGGTAGCGGGCGTCGAAGCGCAGCTCCGCCCCGTCCGAGAGCGCCGTCAGGGCGCAGGAGCGGCCTATGAGCCAGGCCTCCAGCCCGTTCGCATCGGCCCAGGCCAGGGCCTGGACGTTTGCCAGAGAGTGGTCGAAGCGCCGCCCGCCGAGGCCGCCGAAGATGAGCGCGCGGCGGTATCCCAGCTCCAGCGCGCGCCGGAGCGCGGCCATCGTGTCCGTGTCGTCCTTGCGCACGGGGCAGACCTCCACCTGCGGCGCCTCCGGCACGTAACCGAGGGAGTCGAAGTCTCCGAGCGCGAGGTCGGGCGCAAGGCCCAGGCGCTCCAGATGCAGGAGCCCCGCGTCGGCCGCGATGAGCAGGTCGCCGGGCTCCGGGCGCAGGCGCTCCGGGGCGAGCTCCGCCGCCGCGACTATGTAGCAGCTTTTCATGCCTCTCGCCTCCCCTGCTCGGCCAGGGCCTCCAGCCCCGCCTCATCCTCTATGCGCAGCGCCCCGCGGGAGAGGCTCACGAGCCCCTCGGCCTGGAAATAGCGCAGCATCCGCGTAACGACCTCCCGCGCCGTGCCGAGGTGGGCGGCGATGCGCTCGTGCGTCAGGCCGAGCTCCGGCCCGCCCTCCAGCGCCGACTCCTCCAGCAGGAAGGCCGCCAGGCGGCGGTCGAAGCTCTTCCAGAGCACCTGCTCCACCAGCCACATGACCTCGGAAAAGCGGGAGGCCATGAGCTCGTTCGTGTAGTTGGCGAGGGGCGCAGACTGCTCCATCACGCGCCGGTATACCTCCGGGGAGATGACGAGGAGCTCCGAATCCCGCTCGGCCTCGATGGAGATATCGAATTGCAGGCTCCGCACCATACAGGAGGCGGAAAAGAGGCAGATATCGCGCTCAAAGAGGCGGTAGAGCGTGATCTCGCGCCCGGCCTCGGAGAGCATGAATGCGCGGAGCCTGCCCCTTTGCAGGGCGAGCAGGCCCAGGCACTCGGCGCCCGCGCCGTGGAGCAGCTCCCCCTGCGCGAGGCGGCGTGGCGAGGCGGCCGCCGTGAGGGCGCGCCGCTGTGTGTCGTTCAGTTTGTCCCAGACACCCGGGAAGAAAGCGGAAAGTTCCATGCCGCACCAGCCTTTCGGGGACATTATAAACCATCCCCCTCTCCGGCGCAAGGCGCGGGGAGGGGGAAGTGCCGTTCAGCTTTCCATCTGCTTGCCGAGGAAGGCGGCGACGGTCTGGGCGAGCTTGAATTCGACGTCGCCGGAGGGCGGGGCGTTCTTGGGCGAGGCAAAGATGACGGCGCCCATGAGGTCGCCCTCGGAGACGACGGGGGCGGCGACGGAGACGCAGAAGCCGCTGTCGGAGTCGGTGACGGGGACGCAGGCCCCGCCGCTTTCGTGGCGGAAGACGCGGCGCGACTCCATTATCTGTTCGAGCTCAGGTGAGATACGCTTTTCGAAGAGCTCCCTCCTGCCTCCCCCGGCGACGGCGATAACGGCATCCCTGTCGCAAACGGCGGCGATGCAGTCGGTGGACTTGTGCAGCGAATCGCAGATCTGCGCCGCGAAGTCCGAGAGCTCGCCTATGGGGGAATACTTCTTAAAAATGACCTCCCCATCCTTATCTGTAAAAATCTCCAGCGGGTCGCCCTCATTGACAACATTGGCGCTGATGGTCCTGTCCGGGTGGTGGGTCGAGGTCTGCAGCACCGTCACGGGCTCCGTGTCCGGCTCCGGCAGCTCGCCGCGGCGCAGCAGCGTGTCTATGTCGGCCTTGAGCCGTATCTCAACGTGGTCCTCGTAGACCCTGATGCGCTCGATTATGAGCTCCAGGTCCTGCTTTTCGAGGTGCGGTTTCGTGATGATGTCGTCGAAGACCTCCATCGCCGTCTTTGCGGCGCGGTTTGCGCGGATTATGGTGTTGCGCCTGTCCGTGACGTGCTCTATCTGGCTCTGCAGGCCCTCTATCTTCCGCATGAGGTCGGCTTCCAGCTCGTCGTAGGTCTCGTCTAGCACGGCCTCGTTCTCCGGGTGGCGCATGATGTCGCGCACGCGCTGGCGCTTCGTGGCCTTGAGCTCCTCCTGAGCGTCGAGCAGCACGTCCTCGAGGTTCGCCGCGCTGCGCTCCGTCTCCGCCACGTCCTCGGGCTCGCGGGCGAGTTCGGCGTTGAGTTTTTCGAGCATCTCCGCGGAGTTGTCGCGCACCTTCTTCACATAGAGCTTCACAAGCTCGTCGAGCTTGTCCACGCGGATGTGGTGGGTAGTGCAGCCGGCGGTGCCGCGCCGGTGATAGGTGCCGCAGGTGTAGGCGGGCTTGAGGTCGCGCCGGCCCAGCGCGAACATGGGCGCGCCGCAGTCGCCGCACTCGAGGAAGCCGGAGTAGACGTTCTCGTTTATCTTGACGCCGCGGTAGTTGTACTTCGCCCGCTTCTCGCGCAGGGCACGGACTGCGGCGAAGGTGCGGTAGTCCATGATGGGCTGGTGGTGGTTTTCGATGACGATCTGCTCCACCTCGTCGCGCAGGATGTCCCGGCCGTTTATCTTGGCGCGGGTGTACTTGCCCTGGCGCAGCGTGCCGATGTAGAAGTCGTTGTCGAGTATGCCCTGGACGGTGGCGATGCTCCAAGCGCTCTTGACGCTGCGGCGGTATTCCTCGCCCTCGGCTATCTTGCGCTCGCGCTCGGCCATGCGCGGCGTGGGTATGCCCTCGTCGGTGAGGGAGTTTGCTATCTTCTTGTAGCCCCAGCCGTCGATGTACATACGGTAGATGCGGCGGACGATCTCGGCCTCGACGGGCACGACCTCGAACTGCTGCTTCTTGTTCACGATATAGCCGTAGGGCGCGGCGCAGATCCACTTGCCGTCCTCCTGACGGCGGCGGATGACGCTTTTCACTTTCTTGCTCGTGTCCGTGACGGGCATCTCGTTTATGAGGAACTGGAACTGTATCTTGAGCCAGTCGTCGTCGTTCGGGAAGTCGATGCCGTCGCCGATGGAGATTATGCGCACGCCCGCATCGCGCAGGTCCTCAAGCTCGACGAGGCCGCGGCTGTTGCGGCGAGAGAAGCGGGAGAAGTCCTTGATGACGAGGATGTCCAGCCTGTGCGCCACAAGCTCCCGCCGCATGGCCTGATATCCCTCACGCTGCTCGAAGGTGTAGCCCGAGCGGTCGCGGTCCTCGTAGAATACGAGCTCCGCGCCCGGGAACTTGTGCTCGACGAAGTCGGCGATGATGGCCTTTTGGTTCTCAATGGACACATTGTCCCTGTCCAGCTCATCGTCCACGGAGATGCGGCAGTAGCCGGCGATACGGAGCGGGTTGTTATTATTCATGCATATCACCATTAGCCTTTGCTGCCAAGCGATATTTTGCATAATGTCCCTTATTGACCGGAATCAATTTGCCGTCCGTGGACAGTCCTTTTAACAAAAGATAAGCCTTATTACTATCAATGTGTAGAAGACTTCTTATATCGGAATTTGAAATATAATCGCTTTTTTCGGCCAAATTAAGTATAAGCTCTTTATACCTGACTTCGTCTATATCTCTTTTACGAACATATCCGATGGTATCAGCCTTATTTTTAAATACATTATGAGACAACATATAAGTTTTACCGCGACCAGTTCCAAATCCCTCAACGAGTCCAGCACTTATTGAACGATCTAAAGTGACTTTTACTACAGACTCTAGCAGATGGGTTGCGTCTGCAATTTCTTTGATATTGCTTTTTGGCATATCGCGTAAGGCATTCAGTACTATTAATGTGTTTATTGGTAGCGCTCTGCCAATACGATTCTGCTCATTTGCTATCATAGCCGCCAATTCTGTATCGACATTACTTTTTGGTATAAACAGAGAGACATTGACGGAAGTTGACAATGAATAATCCGGAAGCGCTTTCCCGTACAGCAATGAACCTTCAAAAATTCGATCTATTCCGCGCCCTGTTTTTTCAGCTAATCCCACGCGCTTTAATGCGTCGGCCAAAAGTGGATTCCTGCCTTGTGGTTCAGCCGTCAAAAGGTTATTGATGTTTATTCCTTCAATGAATCCACCTGGATTAGAAATTGTCAAGCCATCGTCTGACAACTCAACGCGCACTCTTCCTATTTTAGAATAATCCCTATGACTAAAAGCGTTTACAAGCGCTTCTCTTATAGCCCTTTTGTCAAAATCGGGGATAGACATCCTGAACAAGCCAATTTCGAGTTCGTGATCCTCGTTCCTAACGGATATATAATCATTTAGCTTTTCTATGGATGACAGCACAGGGAAAACAAAGTCCACATTATTACGTACCGAGGTACCTTCTGTTACTTGAAACGACGCACTATGTGTAGGGACAAATCTGGATAAAGATTCTACTCTTCCGCACATTAAAAGTCCGGAAATAGTTGGATGAGCCTCACCGTTAATGTCGCGAACAAACCCAAGTGCTTTTAATAGTTCCCGATCGCTTAACTCCAATAAAGCCTTTTCGCCGTTATATGATTGAATTATTCGGCGTAGATTTTCCAACTCTATCTTATCTATATCGTCAAGAGTAGCTTCATATATTACCGTTGCAGAATAGTCTACAGCTCTCAACTCGCCGAGCCTTGATATAATTTCCGGTGAATACATTGGTGTGTTTTCAGGTTCACCGTTTGCTTGCAGCCGTCTGCGTAGTATTTTTCCCGATGCAGTTGAAGTGATTCCAGAGCTGGACTTTGGAACGGTAATTTTCAATACCGGATATATATCTTCAATTATTTCTGCGCGAACAGACACGGGGGGAACCGTATTGTTTGCAATATAAGCCCCTAATGTTTCTGGATTGGAATGACTGGGGTGTACGCCGGTAACTTCTCCGTTATTCTCCACGCCAAGATATATGACGCCTCCATCTGTGTTTGCAAACGCTACCACAGCCTCAAAAAGTTCAGCGTCAGGATATTTCTTTTTATCGCTTTTGAATTCAATGTTTATTGTTTCCTTACTGGGTATGGCTCTCTCCAACTGTATCACCTCGAACTATAAACACGAACTGTCAATAATACGTTCTAACACGTTCTATCACATGTTTTAATGCGTTGGAATAGGATTAAAAGCGTATTAGAAAGTCGATGAATCTAAAAAGGGAACATATATAGTTGCAGTATCAGCAAATTTATTTCATACATTATCTGATAGCATTGTAACATGAGGCTAGTGCGATGGCAAGAGAAAAATGAGCTGCGTTTGTTAAGCAAACAAACTCGCTCCAAAAAGTTTATATTATTGATTGCACAAACTTTAATTTTTACTATGTTTGTTCTACGTACTTAATAAGTTCTTACTATTCAACCACGCAATCCCCGGGGAGCGCTACTCCCCGGGGATGTCACTTTATCTCTCCATTGCTTTTACCTTGTTTTCATGTTTAAGGTGAACGTCGTGCTCCGGCGTGGTTGCTTTTTCCCGCTCGATTTCTAGCTCAGCTATGCGGCGCTTATTGTACGCCAGCAGGTCGAGTACGCTCGTGTGCAGGTCGCCGCTGCCGGAATGGTACTCGGCGACGGTATATTTCTTGGCCTTGTACTCGGACCGCAGTGAGCGGAGCCGCGCCATGACTGACTCGTCATCGCGTTCTGCCCTCGTCAGCCACACAGCCACGATTTTTTGATTATCCAATATATCTATTTGCAAGCGCAAACCAGCTCCTTTTGGCAATAGTTTCCGCATCCTGAGCGGGGTTTATACCTTAATCTGGCTTGAAGCTTTCAGATTTGGCTTCTTCAGGTTTCTTCAAAAAATCGTCACTGAGTTGTTTTCCAGTGTACGAGCGTACATATGTACGCTTGTACGCAAGGTTTGAACTCGGATTCACATCGCGCGCTGGAGCAGCTCCACGCCCATAAACCCGCGAACGCGGCGGCCGCCGGGCAGATAGATCTTGTTCGTGGGTTCGAGCCCGTAGGCCTCCTGATTCTCGATGAGATGCGCGCTGAGGCTGCGCGGTGAGAGCGGATTGAGCGCATTGTCCTCGCACCAGAGCTTGTACACGGCGTATATGTCCCGGCTGCTCGCCTCCGCGTCGGCCTTGAGCCGTATGTAGCCCTCAGATCTCATGAAATCCACCGCGTTGTTACCGTCGCTCACCGCCTCGGCCATGTTCTCGCGTGCGCGCTCGCTGAGCGTGAAGCTGTAGTTGTTCGCGATGAGCCGCCGCAGCCCCTCGAGGCACCAGAGGAAGATGCCCTCCGCCTCGGCGCACATCCGCTCGGCGATGAAGGGGTCGTCCCTGCGGCCCGCGGCCTTCGGCCTCGTCGTAAGGATGATCTGCCGCCGGAAAAAGCCCTCGCTCCGGTCATAGAGCGCCTTGAGCGAGCCGTTGCCGAAGCCCAGGAAGCGGACGTACAGGTCGCCCTGGTAGCTCTGCTGGCCCTTGCGCTCGAGGTCCATGGGCAGCTCGGCGGTGACGATGGCCTTGATGTAGTTCGTCTGCGGCAGGGCCTCGAGCTTCATGTCGTCGTCGAGCATGACCAGCTCGTGCTCCAAATCGGCGCGGGCGAAGCGGCTGGTCTCGACCTTCGCCATACTGCCCGTCGCCATGTTCGCGCCGAGCAGCGCACGCAGCACCAGCCCGATGCGGCTCTTGCCCTCGCCGCCGCGCCCGATGAGCATCAGCAGCTTCTGCCCCTTCGTCGTCGGCAGCAGGCAGTAGCCCATGAACTCCTGCAGCGTCGGGATGTCCTCGGGGTAGAGCAGCTCGCCGAGAAAGCGCAGCCAGGTCTCCGGCGCCGCCGCGCCCTCGTTGTAGGCCACGGGCAGCCGGTTGCGGCAGAACTCGCGCTCCGCGCTGAAACGCCCGTCGAGAAAGAGCGTGCCATTTGCGACGTGGATGCGGTCGCGCTGGATGGGCAGGTCGGGCGCGTAGGCCTCGAGCCGCAGGGCCTCGAGCAGGTTCGCCACGCGCTTCGTGAGCCCGGTCTGGAAGAAGGGCTTGAGCTCCGCGTAGATCTCGCGCCGCAGCGCGTCCTCGTCCGTGACCCGGCCCTCGACGGTGAAGAAGGTGCCGTTCACGCTCTTCATCGGGTGGGTCTTGAGGAATTCCTCGCAGAATTTGACCTCATTGACGGTCTTGCCGTCGTACCATTCCGGAAACTCAACCATCGCGGGCCTCCATCAAACGTGCGGTCTTCCGCTCGATGTGCCGCGTCTCGGCGCCGCCGGCGCCAACATCGAGCAGGTAGCCCGTCCACTCGCCGAGCCGGCAGGCCTCGGCGTATTCTTCCCTGGGCTCCTCGCCCATCGTCCTCGGCGCGAGCGCCCGGCGGCAGCGTTCCAGCTCCCGTTTGCAGGCCGCGAGACCGCGCGGATATGCCTGCCCTGAGCCGAAGTCCGCCGCGAGCCGCCGCGCCGCCTCGTCATTCGAGCAGCCGAGCAGGCCCGCCGTGAGGTCCACCACGTCCCCGTGTGCGCCGCAGCCGAAGCAGTGGAAGTGATCGTCGTAGAGCTTCAGGCTCGGCACCCTGTCCTCATGGGACGGGCAGCGCATGAATCCGCGCCGTACCGTCCCATACCTCTCCGCCGCCGCCCCGAGCGGCACCGCGTGTCTCAGCACGCTGTAGTTTGTCATTCGCATTCCTCCTTAAAGCAGATGTGAAAAGAGCGTCTGCCTCACGGCAAACGCTCTTTCTTCGGGGCTGCGGCTGCCCCTCTACTTATACATGGATCTTGAAGGGCCGAATTTTTCCTGACATCGAAAAATATTTTCAAATTTACTATTCGAGGCTGCTCTGGTACTCCTTCGTGACGAAATCATCATACGCATCTGCCAGTTTGGCGATGCGCTTGTGGACGGCGCTGGCGGTCTTGAAACCCACGGCGTCTGCGATCTCCTGCTCAGTGTGGCCCTCCATGCGCAGACGCAGTATCTCGCAGTCCTTTTCGGTCAACCGGCACTTGAAGGCCTCGACCTTGCCCTCGGAGAGCACCTTGTTCTCGAAATCTGCGCGCGGGTCGGCGACTTCCATGATGTCACCGTCTTCCTCGACCATCCCCTCATACGAGACGGTTTTGCCGCTGGGGCCGTGGTTCCAGTGGCGCAGGAAGTCGTTGCGCACGGTGCTGTTTTTCTTCTCATAATCCTCTATCGTGCGGTTTTCCCATATGGAGTCGATCATCGGCTGCCAATTCTCCTGATCGATGACCATATTTGTCAGGATGCCAACCAGTTCACCAAACTCCTCGTAGCTCAGCCACTCCATTTCACGGTCAGGCTGCATGGTATAAAGCTCTTGAAATGATGTGTGGTTCCTCTCGATCTCGCGGCGAAAGTACAGGAGTATGGTATATGAGAGCCTCCAAAGCGGAAAGTGTCCGCTGTACTGAGCGCGGCTGCCGGGGATCTCTCTGTAGTTGCCGCGGCTGTCCTTGACCTGGAAATACTGCCAGGCCGACCACGACCAGCAATCCCAGACCAGCTCGGCAAACTTGTCCTGTTTTATGATGTCAAGGCACTTCTGCGAGCGCAGCGCCTCAAATGGCCGGCGGGGTATCTCCAGCGCCGGCGGCCACTTTTCAACAAACACCTGCGGCAAGAGATAAAACATCGTGAGCCACGAGAGATACGAGTCCTGCGGTATCTCGATGATGCCGCCCGGCAAGACGACAATAAAGCCCTTCGGGCCCTTCCCAACTTTCTGCATAAGCTTCCCCCATTCTGCAAATCGCTCCGGTAAATGCCAAAATATGCATTGATTATACGGTCAGAAAGGACACAAAATCAACAAAAATCGCTCGACAAATTGCGACAGTATGCGCAATTTGTGAATGCTGCGCACCGCGATGTTTATGGCTCCCGCTCCCGCGTCGGCGCAAAAAACTCTCCCAGCCGAAAGGCCGGGAGAGTTTTGCTCATATGGGTTTGGGACGGAGTCTCAACAAGCGCTTTTGTCAACAGGGCCGAAACGCGACCCCTTCGGTAAACATTAAAAAGGTCGCTTACTGCGGCCTTTTGCTTTATTTGTTCTGACATCAACGATGCATCAATCCCTCGACATAAACATCGTGCCGCCATGCTCCCGCGCTGAGCATGTTGGGTGAGTGTCCGGACACTCACATTGCTTGCTGGTACAATAACCTCGCAAACGACGGGGTTATAGCTGTTTCATCTGCATGATACGCTTAGCACAAAAGGCGGGGCAGATATTGGAGGAAGTGCATTGCGCGCAGTTTTGCATATGTGCCCGACGCCTGAAAAGCTGCTGAATGCAGATGGGAGCCTGTTGGCAAAAGCGATCTGTGAAGCCAGCAACAAGGGGGCTTAAGTTTGGTGCTGAAAAGGCTGCAAAACTCAGAGAAGCAGCCGAATCTGCCCAAGGAATTGGCATCATGTCTGCGAGCAACGCCAGCCTGATCAAGAAGGTACTGGACACATTGAGGAGCTGCTTGCCGCCATACAGCGCATTGAGGGAGAAATATCGGAGTTGGTAACGCTGGACACACGCCTTGACGAGGACGTGAAACTGCTTTGCAGCATTCCCAGCATCGGTTTCAGCTCAGCGGTGGTCATAGCGGCTGAGATGGGAAACATATCTCTGTTCAGAAAGCCTAAGCAGCTAGCGGCATATTTCGGCCTTGATCCTGGCGAGAGACAGTCAGGGTCGTTCAAGGGCCGCAAAAACAAGCTGTCAAAGCGTAGGTCGCCGCAGGTTCGCGCCGTGCTGCACATGGCGGCGGTGAGCAGAGTTTCTCGAAACAGAGACGGTACATACAGAAATTCTGTCCTGGCTGAATACTACGAGAGGAAGTGCGCTGAGAAACCGTGCAAGGTGGCACGTGTAGCAGTCATGCGCAAGCTCTCGAACATCATCTATGCAGTACTGCGTGACCGCAGACCTTTTGAATTCCGCACGCCACAGGAGCATATGGCGCTGCTCGCTGCGGCGTAAGGCGACAACATGTGTTCAGGCGCACAGCTTTCGCCGTGAGTTTTTTATTCTTTGATTATGTTTCTCCGATCAACAATGGGTGTGGTTTTCAGAAAAGGGATCGCTGTGACAGTAATAATTAGTGGTTCATGAATAACAATTTTGGATGCGGAGGCTTTGCTGTACATTGCTCAAGCATTTTGCACATTCGGCAAATAGTTATGTTCTTAATCTTGGCAGGGTAGCCAGAACGGAATGCCTAAAAGCCTTCGCAATAAACGCTAGTTGGCTGTGTTTTATAAGAAGTCCCTCCTATTTTCGGATGTAAAGGAGTATACTCTGTTTGTAACCCTATCATAATGATATTTATTGGGGTTTATTAGCGCATCATAGCAGTGCTCAGGTCCAAACATATATTGTTCATGAAGTTTTTCTATCTCTGGCAACACAGTATAGAACACGCTATTATTCACATAACACATAGAGGTTGTCAATGGGTTGAGTTCTATAATATCCGTATCAGTCTCTCCACTATCTAGGATAAAGTCACCAATATCTAATACATAATTTGATGGGAAGTTTGGCAGAGTCGCAATGCGACTTGCAACTTCATGGGCATTCTCCATGTGAGACTTTGGTACAGTATGTCGCACGGAGTGGACTGCCCTTGAGGAATTAGCCACTATACCATTAAAAATAAAATGCCGGGATTCACGCTTACCCATTGAGTCAACTTTTATTCTCTGATATTCCGAGACAAGTAATTGCGCTCCATACTTTGCCTGTTCGTTCTGAAGATACTGTTTCAATTCTAAATCAGGATGGAGTATTCTGGACGACCTTACAACTCCACAAAACCCCTTTCTTTTTGATTTAATAAAGACAAAATCTCTTTCAGAAATAAATTGACAAAGCCAGTTGGTAGAATCAAGCCTCAAGAGGTCATCCACACTTGTCTCCAGAACTCGTCTATGGGTTAAATTCAGAGCGTACCAGCTCTCGATTTGGGCGATGTCTGTTTCAGTCTCAATTGATACGGCTCCGAGCCGCTCCAGCAGTTTAAGCCCCTGCGCAACATTCTCACAGGTGGTTCTCAGTATAACCTTTTTATCGCTCAAATCAATCGGGCTCCCCCTGCTGTCAAATGCTGCTTGCTGCTTTAGGCTGGCAACGCAGCAACAGCCCAGACGCCTGGCATATACGCCTTGTATATAGAGGGGATCGGCAGCCGGGACTTTATCTTCGAGCAAAAAGCAGTAATACATACCAGACCCCTTCCGAATTGTAACAAGGGGTGTGTCTGCAAGAACACACCCCGCTTCTTTAGATCGCTCGCGAGAGCTCAGCAGGTTCTCGGGGGACACTTTTTGCACACAGCAAGACAATCCTTGTCACACGCACTTGCCTTGGGCGTAAAGGTTTTTGGCTTGGTAACAGCCTTCTGGATTATCTTCATTTAATTCACCTCCCAAACAGCATTGTTAATCTTTGAAAAAGGCACCTTCAAGGTATCTTTTCATTGATTCCTCAGTAAAGCCGCAATCATATTTTCCGGTGTTTATGCGATGGAAAACGCAGCCGCCAAAGCATATGGGCAAAAACGTGCACTGGCCGCATTTCTCGTCATTGAACGGGTCCCTTCCAAGGAACTTGAGAATGTTGGGATAGTTTTTGTCGCCTACATCCAAGACGTTGAAGCAGCTCGTCTCTGTGCGGCCGGCCTGATCCCAACACTTATAACAGTTGCCGAGTTCATCAATAACATAGCTGTTTTCCGTCTCGGCCTGGCAATAGCAATACCTATCGTCTAAAACCGTTGTGGCGGCTGAGGACACCTCAATCTCTTTGCTGACGCCGCAGACAAAGGATTCAAACTGGTCGAAGGTCATAAAGTCGCTGACTTCATTAACCGTGTCCGGATTGATGTCTTCTACAGGAGAGGGATAGAGGACGATGTTTGGATTGCCAAGGGATTCAATAATCTTTTGAAGGCCGACATAGTCCTCGCAATTCTCGTTGTCAACATTCATCCGTATGTCCACTCTGACAGGATATTCCTCAAACAACCTCAGATTTTCAATGATTCGGTCAAAGGTGCCCTGGCCGTTCTTAAGATGCCGCCGCGCGTTGTGGTGCTCCGCCAGGCCGTCTATTGTGATTTGTACCTTTGTTACTCCGACCAGATCGATCATTTCGACTAACTCGGGGTTCAACAGGTAGCCGTTTGTTACCATGTACATATGTAATTCACAATTTGACCTTTCTGTTGCTTGCCTGATCCTGTTGCCCAAACTGCTGATGATATCGGGGCATAGCAACGGCTCGCCGCCATACCAAGTAATATCCAGGCTGCGTATGCCATTTCGAACCTTCTCTTCAATAAAGCTGATTATTGCGTCTTGGACCTCGCCGCTCATTTTGCCCTTTCTACGATTCTCATAGCAGTAAGGGCAGGCAAAATTGCAGTCCATTGTGAGAGCCAAGACCAAATGCAGCGAGCTCTGAGAGAACTGAGTCAAATGGTGGCAATATTTCAAAAAGCCGACCTCATCAAAATTGTCCTCCAGAAGTATTCCGTTTTCTAAAAGTTCCTCTTCAATGCCCAAATCATCAAATTGCAGCGCTTCATACTGGGCAAATTCTGACTTGTCAAGTGTTACCAAGGCCTTGCTGTATGTGTTGTAAATTACTATGGTTCCGTCATCACGCTCATATATGAAGTTAAATTTTGATTTGTATGCCATTCTTTACATCATCCTTTTATGGAACTGCCTTATCTTGCCGAGCGCCCCTTACAGTGAAAAACGCAAATTCCCAAAATCACGCCGTCTTTATTTGTCATATGAGGCGATGTAGCTGTCGGAACGAGAGTAATCAGCTTCATACTTATTGCATGGTTTTTCATCTGCTTTCACTCGATATTTTGCGACTGAGCGAGTACAAACAAATGACGTGCTGTATGCAAACGTTTCTCCGGACTTGAGATTACAATACTTACAAGAGCCACATTTCCCAAAGTAGTTTTTAGCCATACAAATCCCACCATATTCAAATAATAGAAGTACATTATTAATATAATCTGGAGGCCAATTCAAACCATCCTGTTATATATTAATCGTTATAAGGGGTATCTTCAAACCCATCGCGTTTGAGCTTTTCCACCATTTTATCAAGTACTGGCCGCCACATGGCATTGGACCATTTAAACTTCCCAAACGTTCTGGTCAAAATTGGACTTATAGAATAATAAAGCCATATAAAAAACCGACCATACCACGTCTTTGAAAGTGTAACATCGCGGAAGCGTCTTAATGTCCACACTGCGGGACAGTCATAAGAACCATATACCGCCGTTGCAATGTAGCAACCTCCAGATTAATTGCCATTGTTTTGGCCAGATTGCTGGAATTGGGATTGGCCCTGCGCCTTGAGTTTTCGACAGTCGGCTGCATCTGAGGCAGCTGTAGGATGTCCGTTTTGTGCAGCCATGGTAAAGTACTGCTCTGCTGCATCAAGATCTCTTGCGCCTAAATCTCCATTAAAGAATATTACACCAAGGTTATACTGAGCGTTTACGTGATTTTCTTTTGCAGCCATCATAAACCAACGAACGGCTCCCTGCTTGTCTCCGGCATTATCGAAAAGTACACCCAACTTAAACGCAGCACTTGCGCGGAGACGGTCATCATTTGTAATAGGAAGCAAATACTCCTCTGCAAGCTTGCGATTATAATAACCGCTGCTTTCATCAGAATAAAGCGTGCCAAGACGCATGCGACAGAAGTTACATTGCGAGCGCTGAACACCAAGCTCATAGCATTTGATAGCTTCATCTATATCTTTTCCAACGCCGTTTCCATAGAGATAACAGTCACCAAGCTCCTGCCACATTTCGTCGCTGCCATTATTGGCAAGGTATGAAAATAGCTTAAAAGCCTCATCATAATTTACTGCTGTTCCATTACCGAAATAGTAACACCGGCCAAGGTGATACATAGCGAGTGCATTCCCCTGTTCAACGGCTTTCAAATAATAATTAAATGCTTTAGCCTCATCTTTGGCAATCGCTGAATTTCCTGTCAAGAGCATATCGGCCATAATGGTAAGCGCAGTAGAATTACCACATTCCACAAGAGGTTGAAACCACTTTACTGCGTCTGCATAATTTTCACTGAGCCAAGCGGAGATACCAAGACTTACTTGCGCATCAATATTTCCACCGGCAGCTGCCTTGAGAGTCCATTCTTTTGCTTCATCCCAGGAGTTAATTTTCTCCAAACAGTCCGACAGATGATATGCGGCATCTGCATCCCCCTGCTCAGCACGCTGCTTAAAATATGCTATAGCCTTTTCGAAATCAATGACCTGCTCAAACGCTTTATCTGCATATGCTTTACCTAATATCTCATAAGCCCTTGAGTCGCCCTGCTTGGCAGCTGCTTCCCACAATCGCAATGCTTTACCCAAATCGCGAGGTACACCGGAACCATCATAGTAGGCAAAGCCGAGCATTACCTCTGCATGTGGATACCTCAGTTTTGCCGCTTCAAAGAGCAGTTCCAATGAGCGCTTCTTGTCAATTCCAACTGTTGGTTCGTTTTCCAAAAGAATTGCCAAATTTGTCATTGCACGAGCATCGCCAAGCCCAACAGCCTTTTCATACAACTTCGCAGCTTTCTTAAGGTCCTTTGGAATTCCGGTTCCTTGCTCATGCATGATCGCCAAGCAATTAATTGCATCTACATTATTCTTCTCAGCAAGCTTGGCATAATACTGGTAAGCCTTTTGATAATCCGGATTGGCCCAACCGCCTTTATCATGCGCCAACGCCGCCATAAGCATTGCTTTAGAGTCTCCATTTTCAGCTGCGTACTCAAGATAAGAAATTGCCTTTTTGCAATCCTTTTCAACTCCTATGCCCCGGCTGTAAATGATGCCAAGATTTCTTTGCGCTACAACTGTGGTTATGTCTGGCTCCCCAAGGCTAATTACCTTCTCAAAAAGCTCAATGGCGGTTTTGGGGTCGGAATCTTTTATAAGTTCCCCACTCATATACTCGGTAGCCAAATGGAATACAGCGTCTTTGTAATCATCATGCGCTGCTTCCTCGAGATACTTGAGTGCCATTTCCGGATTTTTTGCCACTCCCTCACCGGATTTAAGACATTGATATACACTAACCATGCATGCATAGTAGCCATTGTCAGCGCCTTCTTTTACAACATCATAGTATCTAGCTGGAGCACTTTCCCCGTAAACTTTTGGACCTATTTTTTTCATTAAGCCTATCGCAGATTTGTCGCCTTTTTTCGAGGCTGACTCTAGCAGCATAAGCGCCCTTTCCTCATTTTTTTCAACGCCGCATCCTAGCAAGTAAGCTCTGGACAAAAAAACCATTGAAGATGTGTCTCCGGCGTCGGCTCCGATTTGCAGCAGATCGGAGCCTTTTTCGGGCATATGCGGCAAAAATCCATCGCCATCTTGATACAATAATGCATACCTATTCAACTGAGATGCATCGCCATTTTTTGCTCCCTTTATTGCCCACTCCAAAGCGACTTCATAATTCTTTTCTCCCGCTTGACCTTCTGTATACATTATCGCAAGATTATTCATTGCTGCGCTGTTGCCTTTTTCGGCCGCAGCTATCATCCACTTGAGTGCCAGAGAAAAATCCTGTTTACATATGCCTCCAGAATAGTATTCGTATGCAAGAGCAAGCTGACAATCAGGATCATCAGCTTCTGCACCCTTTTTTAACCACTCAAGCTCTTTTGACTCATCCGCAGTTATAAACTCATCGCCCTTATACAGCTTACTCAGCTTAAAAGCAGCCGCTGCCTCACCATTGTCAAAGGCTTTTTCATACCAAAAGATACACTGGGCGTCACTCATACTATTAAAGTGCGTAGCTAATTTGAATGCTGCCGTTCCTGAGCCGGCATATGCACCTTTCAGATAGAAGGAAATTCCTTTATCTCTGTCAACTGAAACACCATATCCGTTGTAGTATATATTACCTAGCCCAGTCAGCGCGATTTTGCTGTTTGGATCTATTTCAAGCGCCTTTTGATACCAAACAAACGCCTGTTCGTCATTTTCTTCAAACCCGTTTCTGCCCCTGAAATAAGATTCGGCAACAGTTTCCGTTGATGCCAGATCCCCTGCTATCGCTTTTGCAAGCAACTCATTATTGTCCATAACATCCTCCCGCAGTAATGTCTTTTATCTCAAGTTATACTTTTGTCTTACAACGTAGGAGTTCTCCTGCCTTATCAGCCAAAAAACCATAGATCCTAAATTCATTTGAGTTCCAAACTGATTCAACGATTGGAATCAATATTTCCTCTTTGCATAAGCCGAACTCGTCCTCGTACCAGCGAAGAACCTCCAAAGAATACTTTATATCTGTTTCTGTAGGGGAGAATCTACCTACATGTGAATGGATAAATCCTTCGAAAGTGTAACCTTGTGAATGCCATAAACGAATTACAGCTTCAACAGCAGTGGAAGGCATATAATAAGCGCTGGTGGAATATCCCATATAGTCATAATAAAATTTACAGATAACGCCATTTTTGCTTCCTATTATTCCGCCGGTTTCAGGGATGGCACGGCCAACACTTGATTGTATTTTGGAAGCGGTGGGTTTGTCAAATAGAATCATTTCCGTCGCACAAAATATCTGCAAACGGAAGCAATAGAATCTTCCGCAAGAGTATAAGTACCATAGTGCAGGCACATGTATGATTCTCTTGCGCCCTTATCAGACAAATCCATGTTTGCACAGTCCTTGCACACATACCCGCAGAGCTTCCCGACGGGCATTTTCTTTTCATTTGTGTTTTTCATACCTAAATCCTCCCTGTTTTAACTATAAAAACTGCTACCTGTTTATCTCGATTGAGACAACCCGTTCGTTTGAGCCCGTCCACCTCGCCCCTGAGGGCGCTCCTCGTTCAAAGAGCCAGTGCCAGCCATGATGTCATCTATTAAATCGCGCTGCGCCTTTAGGCTGTCGGCGCTTTGTGCCAAATTATTTACAACCTGACGTACCTTTTTCTCGTTTTCTGCTTTGAGCTCAAGCAAGACGTCATATTGGTCGGCGTATTCATTGCTGGAAAGGACGTGCGGGTTAATTTTTGCTCCAAGCCTGATAATTTCCGGCGTGAGCTTCTCTGCAAAAACAAAACCCTGAAGCTCGTCAAAAGATACAAATCCATCCATAGCGCATCACCCCTAATGAAGTCGCTCATCTTTCCGGACTCTTTTGATAATGTAACTCGTGGAGTTGGTGATTGCCTGTAGTTCAATTTCAATGGAGCGGTCCAAGTTTTCCGGGCCTATTTTTTCATAGAGCAAATCATAGATTGACTGTTTGAGGGGTCTTCCCAACGCTGCATCGAGATCCGCCTGAAGCGCAGGCATGACGTCGCAGAACCGCTTTCCATCAAGCGCCTTGCACGCATATTTTGCAGACCCCTTTAAGGACCCTCCGGAGTTTAGAAAGAAAATCACCTTGCTATAGAGAAAGGCGATTATTTTTTCGGGAAGTATATTGAGGGAACACACGTATTCGATAAGCTTGTCAACCCTGTGCTCGTCGGCCTCCTTGTCTTCGCTTTCTTCAAGGCTTGCGGAGGGGGCAAACTCAGGAGAAACCTGGCGCTCTGGTATGTAGTCAAGAATGGGATCCTCCAGATTCGCATACCTGATACGGAAGTAATCTGCGATTTTATTGTTGACTATACGCAGCAGCCAGGCATTTCGCTGGACCGGGGACAGGTCGGCCGAGACCTTTATAAACTTAGCCAGTGAAATCCAGACAGCCAACAGTATTTGCTGAATGACGTCATCATCGTCGGGATATGCAACCACAGCGGCCACGCGCGGCCGAATATCGCGCTCAATATCCTCTAACACGCCTGCATAAAAAGTCTCGTCAGCGCCGGAGAGCATACCGTTTTTGAGTTTCTGGAAAAAGCGCTCGCTTCCAAAAATCATGGCACACCTCTTTTGCCGTTATTTCTAAAGCCTAATCAAAATGAACATAGCAGACGCGCTGCATATCATTGTACGAATAAGAATATGAGATGCTGAATCCAGATGTGATGACGGTTTTCAAAGAGAGCGCCTTTTGGAGCGCGGTTTCAGGCGAAAAATCACGCCAGGCCTTTGACACCTTAAACGCCGCGTCTTTGCTGCTCCCTCTGACGGTTTTGGCGATGAGCCTGTTCAGCTCCTGCTGATTCTGAACAACCAAATTATGCAAGTGAAAGAAGCTGCCGCTCCGTTTCTCCTGAGGGAGAGTGCTCAAATCGCTACTGTGATCAACGGAAATTTCGTCGAACGACAGGGCAAAATAGTCGTATCTTATGAGGCTGGGGCACGGATTGCTCGCATTGAGCGTCAAGTCGTAGGTAAAGTCAAAATAGAGCCAAGTTCCATCTATTTTTATTGCATTCCAAGCATGATTTTCCCGCGTGCCCTGCGCCTGCGGCAGCGCCGTCCCAAAAATAACCGCGCTCGGTATCCTCAAGCGATCACAGATGAGCTTAACAGACTTTGCAATTCCTTCGCAGACGCCTTGCCGGTTCACGAGCGGGCCTATAACCGTGTGTGAGGCCACGCCATCATCATGGTACCTCATCTTGCGGACGATTAAATTGTGCAACTTGCGAATCGTCTCCATGGAGGAACCGCTGCAAGCCTGGGCCTGATTTGCATATGCATATACAGCGGCTTCAAGTTGGGGTATGCTTGCCCGATACTGCAATTCGGCCATTCGGTAAACCGGCCTTATAACGCATGAGAGCAAAGCTGCTGAAAAGGAGAAGCTGTCAACGTAGAAAAACATTGGATTGTCGGCAAGTATGGCGTTAATGATTTTTTTGCCCTGCTCAAGAGAGACGCCCGCCAGGGACACCTCGCTTTTGCGGTTTGTTATTTCTTTGTAAAGCTGGTCATATATCTTCTTTTCCCGCTCCGTCAGGGTCGATCTGAAGAACTTATAGCCATACAACAATTTCCGGGCGTCCATCCTCTCACACCACGGTCGTGTGAGCTATCTCTTGGCTCACTCTGTCGATTACAAATATTTCATTTGGCGCCATCTTGCTGATTTCCTCCGGCTTGATTATCTGTTCTCGCTTTTGAGAAATGGTCAGGTTTGTAGCGTTGTCCTGACCTGGGAAGATGGAGAAGAATGAGTGAAAGCGGTTTGATGACGAGAACGACTGAGTTATTTCTGCCTTGTCGTATTCCCCTGCCACATTAGCCCATCTATTGCAGCTGATACCCGAGTGGGAGGAAATGAAAATCTTCTGCGCCGAGTTGACCAAATCCGAAAAAACGGCATCGTTGCTGCCTGCCATGCTGTAGACGTCTCTGGAGGAAACCACCCTCCAAAAATTAGAGTTCGATGAGTGCAAAAGGCGGGCAACAGAGTCATTCGACGACAGAGAGATGTCATCGACGGCAAGAAGGACGGGAATGCCGCTGGCGATGATCCTTTCGACTTCACTTGCGATGACGTTGAGCAGGAGGTCGTTTGTGTCGGCCGAAATATCTAGAGATATCACCAGGTGCTGCTTCGCGGCGGACATGAGGCTGATCCGTCTGCCGATTTGGCTCTTGCCGCACATCACCTGGGAGCTCTGCTGTTCAAGCCTGCTGAAATATGTTTCTATGGTGCCCCTGTAGTTTTGCCCCTGCATAATTAGGGATTTTATCTGCTGGGCAGACTTTTGCCCTATTCGCCCAGCCGCCGCCGCAGAGTCAACCACCTGCGGGAGCCGCTGGTGTGGGCATGAGAAAAACATCTTGCAGTAGGGGGCTATGCCCTTACTGCGCAGGAACTCTGCCAGAGCCTCAATGTAATACTTGCCCCCAGACGGAATGGTATACATGCCTGTGCCGGTCTGGACGAAGAGCTGGCCGATTTCGGAGTTGCTCAGACTCGTCAGTGGCTCATAGATGGCATTTCCGCGGTTAATAAGTACGAGCATCGAAGAGTAGGCAAATGTGTTTTGAAGCTGCCGCTCAAGCTCGACGTTGCCGCAGTGCAGAACGATAACCGGATAACCGTTCGAAAAGACGCATGCGGCGGCAGCGGCAACAGCGCGGGCTCGTATGGTCGCGTCTCCGCCTGAGAAGACAACATTGCCTAAAGGTTCATTGACATCAAAAAAGCCTTCAATTTGGCTGGGCAAATATTCGACCACTCCACGCTTTGCCTCGTTCTCTCGTTCAATATTCCGGAGCTGTTTTTTCATTTGCCTTGCTTCATATATCTTTCTCACTGCAGCAAATGCCAGAGACTCATTTTCCCTCACTGAATCACCTACTTGTACTCTGCCACTTGAAACCTGAACGGTTTTTCAAAAGGCAGACCAACTATGGCTTCGCCAACTCGTAATGAGCTAATGTCCCAGTCTTCAACAGTGTGCCCTTGCCGCTTATCTTCAACCAAAGTGTTATCTGATAGAGAATACTGTTCAAGGATCAGATTCTTCCCATACAAATCCTGAATATAATCGCGACTAATTACATCATTTAAGTGAAACGATATAACGGTTGAGAAGCCTGCGGCTATGCTCCGCCCTTGGCTTTCGCCATAGAGCTCATAGAGCTGAGACATGCTTTGCAGGCCTGCAACGACCTTGACCCCCATGCTCCTTCCGAAATTGACCGCGTCTTCCATGTGCTGCAAATATGGGAGCAACTTGAATTCGTCACAGATTACATATACGTTCCCTTTCGCGTGTTCTGTGCCCATGGCTTCCTTTAGGGCTAAATCAATAAGAAGGCGGTAGATTGGAGTTAATACGCCTCCGGCCGTAAGGTCATATTCAATGAATAGGGTTCTGCCGCCTTTTTTCCGCACGAAATCGCGGACTGAAAAACTGCCGTTCCCAGCGAATGCTCCTATAAAAATGTTGCGGACGGTCTGCTGAAGCTCGGCAAAAACGCCCAAGCCCTGGTTGTTGTCCTTTTCTCCCAGATAATATCTGACGGCGGCAAGGTCGGGATCGCTTTTGAGGATGCTGTTGACCTTCTCCGGCGTTGCAACGTCAAAAAATCTCTTCAAGGCGTTGTTGTTATAATATTTTACCTTAAAAGCCCTGTCGTCCCCTCCGATTCTCAGGAAATGAATCAGTATCGCGGCAAACAAATCTCGAGCGGCCTTTGGAAAAAACGGCTGGTTGCCGTTCCTTTCAATGGACTCCTGAAAGAGGTCCCACGCAATTTCATTTGCGTTGAGCACAATCTTTGAATCGTTCCATCCGTCGGCGACGGCTTCGCGGTATATGTTCCAATAGGAAACAACGTTCTGGTGAGTCGAATTGTTGCTTATCACAGCATCGGAGTCTGCGTGGAACTTCTTGAGGTAATCGCCCTTAGTGTCGAAAATTATCATCACGTCATCTTTTGAAAGCTTAGGCTTTATCTGGGAGATAAGATGATAGATAAAATTTGTCTTGCCCGACCCAGTGCAGCCCAGCAAGAGGCAGTGCTTGCTCAACAGCTCTTGTGAAAAGGCCAAGGAATAGGGCGTTTTATTTACCTGCCCCGGTATTTTGGCAATATAAGTGCCCTGCCTTGAAACCGGCTGAATTTCTCTAAGTACGTCACCGTAAAGCGGTTGCGTGTATGTAAAAGCCATCTCTGTGCTCTCCCGTACGTCTAACGGTTTATGCCGTTGTCCTGCTGTACAGAGCTGCCGTACTCCTGACTGCGCCCGAATTCCAACTCCGCGCGAGCCTTGCCGAACATCTGATTGTCAATCGCTTCGCGCATGGCCTGTTTGTCCTGCCCGGCAGCTTCCACCCCGGCGCCGTCAAACAGCTGCTCAATATCCTCTCGCTCTGCGCACATCTGCTCCTGGTTTGGAAACGCGTCGCGATCGAATTCCATCATAAGATCCATTCTGTCGCGCTCTATTTGCTGCTCCATCTCCGGGCCGTCAACTATGCTCTTGTCTGTGTAATCGTCCCTTTTCATTTTCACTTCAAGGATGTCCTCAATATTGCTCATGCCGGTTTCCCTCAGCTCGGCCTCGTCTCTGGCCAACACGAGCGTCTTCTGCTCCTCCTGCGCATTGACCGGATTCAACACAATTTCCTTTTCCTGCTCTATCGCGGCTGCTTTCTCTCTGGCAAAGCCGCGGGCATCCCTCTCTATGGGTTGAGAATAATAGCCGCGCGGGTTTTTTTCGTATGAAATATAGTGCCCTGGGGCCATGTTGTCGGCCCACGCTTGTGCGGCTTCGTGATCCTCATGTTCTATTTCCCCCAATACGGCCTGATGCTGGTATGCATGGCGGCCTTCGTGCAATATTGTGTCTAAGTGCACTCTATAGTCACTGCCGTATTTTGACTGAGTAACCAGCTGTTCGGTGTTTATGGTAATGCCTCTAGTTGACTGGTTATAATACCCGAGGGTAATGCCTTTATCCGAAGAATGGATGAACTCACCGGTAACTTGGCATGGCTGCCGTCCCTCTCGAGCAGCTACTTCGTTTTCAACGGATTGAAGCAGGCTGATCTTATCGTCAACATTAAGAGAGTTCCACGTTTCATCGGTGAGAGCTCGAAGAGCAGAATAGTAGTCGGTCATAGGCTCGCCTCATCTTCGAACAATGTCGCTGCTCAACTCTTCCTTTGCGACCTCAGGCTCGGTCAGAAGCCAGTCAAGAGCTATCAGAGCCGCCGGATATGTGAAGTGCTTCGAGCTCATCAGCTGTTTTGCTGAAAAGCCCATTACGCTAATATCTGTTTCAGTGCGGTCCTTTTTCCACCTCTCCGCTGCAGGAATCAGCTGCGGCTGGAGCCGCATGAGATCGGTCGCCGTGAGGGAGGCTTCGTAATTGCTGTAATACAATTCGTCAACAAGGATCTTTTCAAGAGCAGATTTGTTCATGGTTGCCCTCCTTTTGAAAAAGTCAACGGAAATGTTGCAGCCGGCTTTTATTGTTCCAATAAAAGCTCTAAACCTTGGCTCTCCTGCGGAAAATGGTCAATACCGGAATACGAGAGAAGGAAGTATCGAAGGTTGAGCAAACAGATATACGATATCTCCTCGCTATCTTGTGTAAGAGCAGGTGCGGCGGCCCCGTCAGATGGGACGTTCAGAGGCTGAGGCTGCGTTGCAAGTCCGCGCTCCCGGGTATAGTTTTCTGCTATGCTGATGAGACGCGCATAATCAGCCTCACTTACATTCCCATCCGGACGAACAGAATTCGTGATGGAAGAGAGCAGAATATAGTCTTGTTCCGAAATAAACGGTTTGGCCTGCTGCGTCAAGTGACACAATTCACGCAGCCCGGCTGAAGAAAAACGAAGCACAGGCCCCCCCTTCTCGCCTTTCACGGAAGCGGCAAGAGCGCAAGCATCCCTTCCCACGTAAGCTCATCAAGTGATGACGGAAGCATATGAGCAATTCGGGCGAACAGTAGGCCATACATGAGCATTTTTATGACCTTTCCCGCCCAGCAAGTATAAAGGAACCTATACCATTTCAAATGCGAGGCACCCGAAAGAATTCCTATTACATCAAACAACGGCCAAGGGATTACTGAGAATAAAAAAACAAGCACATACGGATGCCGCTTAAAAGCAGTAATAATCTTGCTATTGCGCTCTGACTTGATTATTTCCCGACCTGTTTTGCCGGCCAAGTACCCAATCATTTCCCCGGATGCGGAGCCAAGCCCTCCAACCAGGGCCGTAATAAATGGATTATAAATGAGGGCAAATTGGCAAACCAACAGTACGCTTGGGGCCGGGAGTAACACGGTTGCATTTGCTAAAAAACAGCCGGCACACAGTCCAACTAGCCCCCAACCGATATATGTCTCCAAACTCTGTTGAAAGAAATAAGCGCATATTATTATGCCGATTATGATTATTAAGCTGACGGCGGATACCCACTTTTTCTCAAAAAACCGGCTCACGGAGTTTTTCATGTTATCCACCGCTCAGTGCGCCAATGATTATTCCGACTATCAGAACGACAATAAAAATGTAAACCAGAAATGCGAGGACAAATGTGGCAACAACAGTGGCTAAAACTGCGCCGATGCCGCTGAGTACGGCCAGGGCGTAATTTTGGGCAGTATAACGATTCTTATTTCTGCTTGCAAACTTGACATTGTAAAATATTGTGCCGCAAAGCCCGCCGGCGAACATCAAATAAGGTGCCGCGGTATCGAAAAAGGCGCCTATGCCGTTCATCAAATCATTTCCCAGGCCTGTTGAGCCAAATATTGTATAGCCGCCTATAAACATACAGAGGCCAGCGACAACGGCTGACAAAATCAAGGTAATTGTCCAAAATACCTCCGGCTTTTGCCAGACTGTCAGCGGCTGAACCGCGCCCGAATACGAACCGGCCGCAGCTGAGGGGGCGGTGTAGTTGGACGAGCCTGCCGCCGGAGGCACCGAAATCGTGTTCGAGAAGCCTCCACCTGCCACGTTGCTGGTGCCGGTGACCAGGCTCATCTCATATTCATATCGTCTCCTTGCCTCGCACCAGGGGCAGGTATTGTTCAGTTTATAGTACTGATGGTTGGCGTTGACCGGGCACTGAGTCAAAGCGTTCTCGTACTGCTCAAGCGCGGCCCGCCACTCGTCGGCAGAGGGGCGAAGGCCGGGCGACGTTCTTCCGCCTACAAACGCGCGAGTGAACAGATCTTGAATTGCCTTTGGAAGCGTCTCCAGAGGCGGCGTAGCAGCCGACTGAGGTTTCAGGCCGGGCTTAAAGCAATAGTTATCCCTTTCCACTGCAGCGTCGCCAATGCCGGGAGAAGCCTGAGAAACAGTCAAGTTGGAGTCAATGCCATTATAGGGCGAGTAGCCATTCATCAGCAGCTTAAAAATATGAATTGCAAGCGCAAAATTGTCTGTCTGTTCAGTGAATGTAGGCAGCGGCATTTTCGCATATACGTCTTTCTCGGACGGGTTTGCCCTTTTGTAGCGCTTGCAGGCCGCAATCAGTTCAGGGGCGGCATAGCCCGGATAAGCAACATTGCACCGGTAAGTCTCGTTTGAATACGGGTCTCGTATGTGGTAGGTATCGGTGTCAAAAAACGCAACCGTGCCGTCATTGAGGTTGACGCCGATATTCATGGGGTTAAAATCGCCAAAAACATAGCCCGCCCTGTGTACGCCGGAAATGACCGAGCAAATGTTTTCAGCAATCACGAGCTTGTGGCCCAAGGTCACCCCTTCAAACTCCATCGGAGGATATTTGTATAGCTCTTGCAGCTCATTTGTGACATTGAGCCTTCTCATCACAAAGCCTCTGAACTGCCCGCTTTGATCTCTAAGCACATCTAACGGCCACGCAAGCTGGTTGGTTATAGATGAAGAAGGCGGCCGTTTTGTCATCAGCGTGATTTTCTTCTCCAGCGCAGCGTTGACAGCGTGATATATCTTTGCTGCCCTGTTGGGCTCAGAACGGACGACGAAGATATTCCCTTCTCCTCCGGCAGAAAGAGGTGTATCTTCAAGTTCGTAGGCTTTCCCGCTGCTGTTCCAAAATATGGCCATTGTCACACCTCTTTGCACTACGTATTGGCGCAGGCTCCTTCAGCAAGTGCTAGGACGGGGCCTGGATAATGTAATCCACAGGAAGCAGATGGGCTCCGACTTCCTGTGGATTTTCCTTTTACGGAGTCCCGTTTTTGCCGCGTTTTCGGAATAGCTTTTTGCCAAAAGGCCCTTTAGAGCTCTGCTTTTCGGGCGCTTTCTCGCTTCCCTCGGGCGCATTTTCGCCAGCTGCATCGCTGCCCTGCTGTTGTGAATCTCCGGCGGAGTTTTGAGGTCCTTCCTCCTCAGGCGTCTTCTCTGCCTTCGCGGCAGATGCCCCTTTGTCCTTGAAAAGATGTGGATACGCCTCTCTCATATAGGCTTCCCTGTGCTCCTGCTCGAGCCTTTTCCAGTCAGGGACGGCATAGTACTCGTCCGGCTGGCGCGTCACCTCTACACCTTCGTCACAAAGGACAACAACGGTCTTATCGTCATCAACCTGCTCGCCGGATATGCTTGAAATAAATTCGCCTATCTTTTCCACGACGGTAGCTTCTCCTACCTCCTCAAAGTGAAGAAGCTCTCTGTCCATGAAATACTGGGCCAGAGCGACATAAATATCCACAGGCTGGGACCTCAGCAATATTGGGAAAAGCGTCTCAAGCATTCCGTCTGTAGCAAGGAAGACAGAGGCGGCGGCCTTTTCATATACTCCAAATACCCAGTAGTCCTCAAAGCACAGGGGGAATACTCTCCCCATATCATCCCGGCCCTGCTGAGTGACTTTTGCATATGTTCCATCAGAAAGCAGCGCGACAATCCCACTGTCGCCGGCATGACCGAAAAATACTCTTCCGCCCGTGTAAATCACCAGGTCAAGCGTGGTGTCATACTGGGTTATCTCATGGCCGTTCTCGCTTGCGATCTCTTCAATCCTGTATAGAGCGGTGCGAAAAGCCTGCCTTATGAGCTCTATAACCGCCGAATCGTCCATGTCTGGGCTGTATTTTTCGGCGCACACTTCCACAGCAGTCTGCGAGGCCGCTTTGGACGCAACATCCGTATACATTTCGCTGCCGAGGCCGTCGGCGACAGCTGCGATAACGCAGCTGTCGGACAGCTTTTTTATGTAGTGAGCATCCTGACAGACAATGTTGTGTTCGATGTGGTATGTGCCGATCTGAGTTATGCCATATGAATAAATCATATTTTGCCCTCGCTTATTGCCGCGGCTTAAAACCAATCATTAACGTCCTTGTCAACATTGGCAGGCAGCGGCGGCAGCTTTACCTTTTCGCCGGGAGAACTGACGGACACCGACCGCATGCTCTTGTGAGCCCAATCCAGGATGCCAGTAAAATCGTACCCGTTGAGTTTCATAACCTTCTCGCCGCACAACTGATGCAGCGTTTTGGAGTCGTATCCCTCAACGCCCAGCGAGAAGAACTTGAGGTACCCGCCATCCTCCAGCTCACGGACTTTCTCGGACACTGCCGTGACATCGCCACCATACCCGTCGGAGATCATAAAGATCCACGGCTTGTAGGGCTCTGAGCCGGAATGCCGGTAGAATCTGCTTCGCTCATTGACCATGTTTATTGCCACTTCAACGGCGGGGGCGATGTCAGTGCCGCCCGTGGCGTTCAACGCAACCGGCTCCATATAGGCAACAGGCGTAAAGGGCATGACGACCTGAGTCTCGTGGTTGAATGTCACAATCGCAACATCCAGGATCTGCGTGGTTCTTGCGTCCTTGCAGACCTGCTCCTTAAACTTGTTGATCGACTCGTTCAGGCTGGTGATGGGAGCGCCGCTCATGGAGCTGGATACGTCCAGCAGGAAGAGCAAGGCCATGTGAGGCTCATTGGGGCTGAGAATCGGGGGGACGTCATCAAAGGTCCTCTGGTTTGACATAAATGTTCCTCCTTGTCTATTTATAAATATAATCGGCCATTATTTCCATTTCAGGTACAAAACCGCGAAATTTGCCGAATTATTTTTAGCGTCACAAGCTGCGCCCGGCGGCTTTAACATTATCTGCACATTGCGGGCCTTGGCTTAACCCTCAAGTTTTCACCGCTCTGCTCTAAAAATGCCAATTGGCTCTGCAACCCAAATTTCCTAAACCTGCAAAGGGATGTCAGTTTTCCAATTTAGCGTGAAAGGTATTGCAAATATATGGGCGATATTATGCGTAATATCCCGCCCGAAATTATGTCTCTCGCGCTGCTGCCGCCTGCCGCGGGCAGTCTTTGCTGGCATATAGTGAAGATATTATATTATAGACTCTCGACATCATCAAGAAAAATATAACTTTTTATGGCAAGATGCGGCGCATTGATGTATAATATAAATTGTTGAATTCTGGTGTCAGTGCCTTTTGCCGCAGAAGGCGTGCTCAGGAAATTAATGAGAAGCGTGAGAGGATTGTATTATGTATTTTGGCATAACCGGTAAACAGTACTCATTGCCGGCTGTCCCGATGAAGGCGGGAGGCGAGGGCAGCGTCTTTGCTGTCAACGGCAATCCATCTTTGCTCGCTAAAATCTATCACCCGAATGTCCTTGACCAGGAGCTCGAAGAAAAACTAAAGACGATGTATCAGAACCCGCCGGCCCAGGACGTGCTCTCTCAGATTGCCTGGCCAATAGATGTTTTGTACGATGATAAGCGTAATTTCAGTGGCTTCCTTATGCGAAAACTGAAAGTGACGCACGAGCTAAAGGACATCTATGAGTATCCGCCAACAACACTGAAGAGCGTCACGCTGCAGCACAAGCTCATTATTGCCCAAAACATTTGTCTTGTTATATCCGCAGTACATAAAGCAGGATATGTATTCGGCGATTTTAACCCCATGAACATCGGCGTGAATCTCAATGACGGCACTGTAGCCTTTTTTGATGCGGACACTTACCATTTTAAGGACAGCAGGACGGGCCACATGCACCGCTGTAAGGCGGGGTGCCCCGGCTATGTGGCGCCGGAACTCATTGTAGCCTGCAGGAAATACTCTGCATCTCACCCGGGCGACAATGAAGCATATGCCCACGCTCCGCTGCCTACATTTACGGTTGAAACGGATAACTTTGCGTTAGCAGTCCACATATTCAAGCTGCTTATGAACGGCTATACGCCCTATAATGGGATTCCGGAGGCTACCTCGGTCTCTCTTGCGTCTCCCGGCCAGGGCGATGTGGCGGTTGAGCGCAACAACTATTGTTTTGCCCCTGGAAAAAAGCCCTTGTCAGCCGCCACGCCTGAGCTTTCGTCCCTTCCTCCGGATATTCAGGCCCTTTTTTCCCGCGCGTTTGAGGTGGGCTATGGAACGCCCTCGGCCCGGCCGTCTGCAGGAGACTGGAGGCTCGCCCTGTATGGCTTTGAGCAGAAGCTAAGGCAGTGCCCTAATAATCCAAACCACCTGTTTTATCATAAACTTTCCGGCTGCCCATACTGCGCGGCTGATTTAAGGTATGAACAAGAGATGCAGCTTGCCTCGGCGCCTCCCTTGACTCAGAAGAAATTTACCAGCGCGCCAAAAGTGCAGGCCCCTGCGTCGCCCGCCGGACATACGAGCGGCCAAAGCCCCGCCGCCTATGTGCCTTTGAAAAGCTCTGCGGCAGGTGCGGCAACACAGAACGCTGCAAGGCAAAACGCTATGGCGCTCAAGACAAAAGCGGTTATTGCGGTCGTAATCGTTGCCATAGTAATTGTTTTTATTACGATTATGAAAAATGTTGACCGCGACTCCGTGGACTTCACTTCGCACGATGTAACCGTTGCGGTCGGCGAGACTGTCCAGGTACGTGTGTCCAGTACGACTTCAAAACTGAGCGCCAGATTTTCAAATAACATAGACGCCGAATGGAACAACAGCAAACAGTCGGGCAAGTACTACTATCTGGATGTGACCGGAATAAGCGAAGGACGCGCCGAACTCCTTGTTTTCAAGCGCGATAACGAAAAAATCAGCGATTCAATTATAATAACCGTCGTTGCCTCTCAGGGCGAGGTCCCAGGCGCGGCAGGTGATATTGGCAGCAGCACAACCGAAACAAGCAAGGAACACACCTCAAAGGACACCGCGCTGTCGATTGACGTGAATTTGGCTGTCAGCGACTCTCTCCAATCTGACGGCGCCTCAAATTGGTATGCGTTTTCACTGGCGGAGCCGGGATGCGTCGCTCTTGAGTTTGAGCATGACCAGGTGGACTCTAGCGACGATTATTGGAGGCTGTATCTCTACCGTGATGATGGCAGTACCTTCTATGATGGCGGCTCCAGGTATTGGTCGGTGCCGGGAGACGAAGGACTCGCCACGTGCAGTATTGGCCTGCCGGCGGGAACGTATTTCCTGCGAATCGCGCCGGATTCCTCAGCGTTCTGGAGCAGCAATAACTACACCGTCACCGTCTCTTTCACGCCGACAGCAAGCTGGGAGTGCGAACTAAACAACGACAAATACAGCGCAAATGTAGTCGCTGTGAATTCTGCCTGCTTCGGTGCCATAACAAGCACGGATGACCGGGATTGGTATGAGTTTTCCCTGGCTAAGGATGGTTACATTAACCTTTATTTTGAACACGGTCAGGTCAACTCCACGGACGCATACTGGCAGCTGCATCTGTATAGAGATGATGGCAGCACTTACTACGACGGAGGTTCCCGCTCCTGGTCCGTTTCAGGAGAAAGTTCCCTGACGACCTGTGACATTGGCTTGCCCGCCGGCACATACTACCTTCGGGTTGCGCCATATGCCTCTTACCGCTGGTCCAGCAACACATACAATTTCACTATCAACTATATTGAGACCGACGTCTGGGAGAAGGAAACAAACAACGACAAATATTCTGCCAACAGAATTGACACAGGGATCAATTATTATGGAACAATATCAAGCGAAAATGACAAAGACTGGTATGCGTTCGATTTGGCAAGCCCCGGCGTCCTTGATGTCAGTTTCTCGCACACGCAGGTGGAGTCCTCGGACGCCTACTGGAATCTGTATCTCTACCGCGATGACGGCAGCACGTATTATGACGGCAGCTCAAATTATTGGCAGGTTCCTGGAGATGAGGGCCTGACTACCAGCGATATCGGCCTGCCTGCAGGGACTTACTATTTGCGGATCTCTCCATACGCGTCATACAGATGGACAAGCCGTTCCTACAACTTCACTATTAACTACACTCCTTCAAACGCATGGGAAACAGAGCTGAACAACAGCAAATACGACGCAGATGAAGTGCTGTTTAACACATATTATTTCGGGACAAACACAAATGGAGGGGATAAAGACTGGTATTCGTTCACGCTTGGCTCAACTCAGACCATTTCAATAGCCTTCAGCCACGATCAAATGAATTCCTCTGACACCTATTGGGAACTCTATCTATACCAGGCAGACGGCTCGACCAACGCCACCGGCACCTCTCACTGGTCCGTAGCCGGCGATGCGGACAGGACAATAAGCGGAATAACACTCAGCCCTGGCACCTACTATTTTAAAGTGGCTCCCTACGCCTCATACCGTTGGACCAGCCGAAACTACTCTTTTATAATACAGTAGTAAAAGGAATTGCTGAAAAAGGTTTGGCGCAGGTTGTTCCAATAGCAAATCAGCTGCGGACATCGCGTTCATACTCACCAAACAATGTGCGCTGTACTTTTCCATAATCCGAGATTTTGACAACAGTTGCTTACAATACCGAAACACAGCAGGCTGTGAACTTGACTCTGGACACAATTTGCCATACAACAAAAGCGAGAAATAGATGGCCGTTGTGGGGTTACCCCCCCATCCACAGCAACCACCGACTTAGGTATATGCACAAGCAAATTATGCCTGAACAGCATTATGCTCTCCGGCCAACAAAGTGGAACTATATGAACACTACTGCGGATAATTTCTTCTCCATTGTCAAATAAGAACTTCATTTTTATGGACAAGACGTCAGTCTATCTTAAATTTAGTTAGATAACTGATAGCCATTTCGATATTATAACAATGAATGAACTCCGTCAAAGGTTATAGAAACGCTGCAAATCACAATATTCCCAACTAGGGGCGTGCTATTCTGACATCATATTATTTATATGGTACTATTTAACAAAGAGTTATGTTTGATATGACAATCATTTGCTCTGAAATTAGATATCATTTAGTAACCCATCTTTATAAAAAATTTGTAAAAAAGGGTGGCGATTTAAGGCAACTCATGCTATATTAAAAAACAGACAAGAAATCCCTTTACATAATAGCATGCAAGGCATATGTTTTTTGCTTTCATAAACAAAACTAAGAAACACACAGCAATGTTGCAAGGTAGACTTGAACATACATGAGACTCGCAATCAAATTAGGTCTTAACGCCGTTATATTGGGACTTGATGAATTACTGCCTTTAAATATAGAATATAGATAAAATATGAATATATGTGGAAACGTAGAACGCCACAAGCAAGTGATACACTAAAAATTTTGGAAATTGTAGTCATCTAGGAGGAATTGGTTATGGGCTTACTCAGCAACTTATTTGGCGGCAACAGCGAGTCTTATGAAGAGATAGCGCAAAAGATTCAGAATAGCGAATGCGGAAAACTTTTTGCCGAGTGTCTCTGCTCCTTTTTCAATCCTGGAGGTGCACAGTTGCAGTGGCTAATGGCGAACAGTCAAGAGCGTATGTACAAAATTGATATTTTTAAAAATGGTGTTTCATTGACACAAGTAGAAGTTAATCAAAGAAGGTATAAAGCAACGGGAACTTATGATGTTGACAGCGAAGGATGGAGTTTCGGGGCTTCCGGCTACGCTGATTTGCCGAATTCACAATATGTCAGTGCATTTAGAGAGTTCCTCCTCTCTGAAATCAAGGCAAACTGCCCAGCAATCAAATTTGTGGATAACAATTATATCAAGCTGAACGAGTCAATAAAGAAAGGGTGGTAATATCTCTGGTGCTTTAAACAGTGTAAAATTGAATGTGAAGCAATCATTCAAGAAGAAAATGCCAACGCAGATGATACCATAAAATGCAGCAACTGTATAAACTTGAAACAGTGAAAGCTGCACCATAACTGGTAAAACGCGGAGACTATTATGTTTGAGGCTATTTCGAACCGCTCAGAGCAGATTGGAATTTCAGGACAGGAGGCTTGAGAATAAGTCAGCTCACTATGATGGCCTCCAATTATCCTGTGTTTCATCGTACACTCTTTCCATTCCCATCCGCTGCTGGATAAAACAGACACATATACCCACCGTAGGAATAGCGGGTATCTGTGTCTGTTTTTTATATCTGGATACAGCACGGCGAGTCATGCGCAATCGAGGACACTTTGGGCAATCCGCTCGTCTGGGCCTTGGCGCTTCAATCGTCATCGTCCTCCACGCTCTCGCTTGGTTCTTCGGCCACGACGTTGAAGGAAAACTGGTCTTTGTCATATCCAAATACGGAAAGCAGGTTTTGAATAAAGCGAATGCATGACCACGCCGACAGGTTTGCCTCTACATAGACCCCATCAGCCACTTTCCACGGCCAGCGCATTCCCTCTCCGTCGGTATTGAGGTGCACATGCTTTCTTTTGGTCGCGTTGAAAGAATAGTTATTGCGCGCCAACTCCTCTATTTTTCCGGGCTGCCTTTTGTCGAGCAGTTTGATGACGTCGAGAAGCATGAGCGCATACTTGTTCTGCCTGTAAGTCTCGCCAAACAGTTTGAAAGAGACGAGCTTTTTCCCGGCGACATCATCGTAATCGTCCAATGTCATCGTGTCGATATACTCAAACTCGATGCTGTCATCATCGACTCTGTCGATCCTATACCTGGCCAAAACTATATCAGCAAGCCTTTTTGCGCGCGCCTGGATGTCGGTGATGCCCCAGCTGTCTTTGTCTAGAACATCGCTGTTGAGGACGACCACTTTGGAGTTTTCGCGGATGATCTCCTGTTTTTCCTTGAAGCTCTTATTGGACAGCTCGGAATTATAGCCCGTCACCGAGAGATTGCCCAGCGTGTGCAGATATTCCTCGTGCTCTTCCGGATTAATATAGTTCCAGTCTGCGCTGAGCGTCTGCGGCATGATGTGCTCGATGGTCAGATTCTCAGCCTGCAGCACCTCTTTGCCGTCGCCGTTTTCAATATCCAGAAGCAAAAAGCGGCACAGGGCATTGTTACCGTAGATATTGGACCTCTGCAGGGCGCGTTCAAACTCGGCCGCGGACGGGACTGCGTCCTTCGATGAGACTGTGAACAGGAATTTGTTCAGAGACTCATAGTATTTTTGCTTGTTTGACGCCACCTTGAAGATGCGATTATACAGGTATATGAACAGGCCTCGCAGCGAGTTTGACGGGACACCGCACACCATTCTGCGCAGCAGATAGGACAATATGAAGTGCAGTATTTCCTCTGCCGTCGCCTCATCTATAACGTTGTGATGGTAGTCGTCAAACACGTGAAACAGGAACGGATAGCAGGTAGTCTGATTGAGCAGGCGCAGGCTCTTAAGATATTTGTTTATCTTTTCAGAATAGGCTTTGCTGCCATAGACAAAATGCACCGAAGATCTCGGCGTAGTATTTGAGCTCTTTCAGGATTGATTCCTGCGTATAGCCGCTGTCCTTAAAGAGCTTCACGAAGCTGCTGTACAGCTGTCGGCTGTTCACCGGTTTGCCGGTCTTGTAGACTATGTACTGCATGAAGAAGGCGTCGAGGTTGGAGTAATCCATCTTATTGCGCAGCGTCTTTTCGATGAAGAGCCAGTAGTCCTCGTACAGTCTCTCCTGGTCATCCGCGTTCATCAGCAGATAGTTGCGGATAAGGTCGGCGTTTGAGAGCTCAAGGCCAGTCGAATTGATGCTTTCAAATATCACCTGCGGGTCGTCTTCGCCCTTGGTGAGGACGATTTCAACTATCTCCAGCTTTGTAAGGGCGTCAAGCACCGCAGAGGGATTTATCCCACGGCTGCACCAGCGCTCAAACCGCTCCTTGCACAGCATGAAGTTTTGATAGATATGGGTCTCCTCGTCCATCTCCTCGAGCTTCCCGTTTAGAAGCAGGAGGAACTGCCTGTTGTCAGACTTGATGGGCTTGAGCTTGACCTTGAATTCCTCGTCGCAGTATTTGTTGTGGAGGTATTGCTCCTCAATTTCGTGATAGCATTCATCCCCAACAGACTGCGCAACAACGGAAAGGGCCTTTAGGATCAGCATCAGCGTGGTGAGGCGCTGCTGGCCGTCAATGATGATGTACTCCTGAAGCGCAAAGCCCCCGCTCTTTGCCGCCATGAATACAATGGTCCCCAGAAAGTGCTTTTCACCTGTCTCGATTATAGTGTAAACGTCATCCAACAACCGGTTGCGGTTGCTGTCAGACCAATCGTAATTTCTCTGATAGACCGGAATGCGGAACAGGACTTTGTTTGTCCCTATAAAATCTCTGAGCATCCAGAGCTTGTGTGCGTCCATTGTATTTCCTCCCCTGAGATCAACCGCATGAAATCACATTAAATTATAAACTGCCGTGCGATGTATTACAAGCTCTTCCACAAAGCAGGCGCCGGGTCAAGGCTGCGGCTGACGACCGCTTCCGCCGATTCGCCTTTGGGGCAAAGAAGACTGCACCGGCTTTGCGGCTCTGGTAAAACCGAAGAATCGTGACAAAGCACAGCGGCCCGCGGGAGATGAGCCGCTGTGCTTTGTTGTATTTTCCGAGTTTTGTCGGGTACTCAGGAGACAAAAGGCCAAATTTGTGCTGCGTAGAATCGGCGACACCAGAAGTGTAGAGGCTGAGCGCCTCACCGTCGGCGTAGCGCAGTTCTACGCGGGCGGTGTCGATATTGAACTCACAGGTTTTAGCTTCTTCATATTCATTCCTCGCCCTTCTCCGGCAACTCTGCCACGCCCTCGATGATGTCCGTCACCAGCTTCATCGTTTTGGCGTTCCCGGCGCTGATGACGGGGCAGCCCATTTCCTGCTCCGTGTCCGCGACGTCGGTGAGGCGTTTTTTGCCATCGGTAGACTTCAATTTCAACTGTACGATATTTTCGTACAGTTCGACTGCACCCTCGGATTTGAGCTTGCGTTTCAGGTCGCTCCAATACCTGCGCGGATTCTCGGAGCCGGTCAAAGCCCCGACCACATCCACGACAGAAAAATACCACTCCTCGCGCTCGGCGTCCCAGGCTGAGCGTATTGGCTGGTCTTCAAAGAGCTGCATCGCGTCACTGCTCATAATATGTACCCCCCAATATTCTTTATCTCATTGTACCACGAATTGCCCCGGATTTCAACGTTCAGCGAACTTTTCGGGCCACTTCGGCCATGGCGGCGCAGAAGCGTTCCCACGGGTACAACGTTTTCAGCAGCGGGTCGCCCTCGCGGATGCGCATGGTGCGGCGGATCTCTTTGGGGATGACTACTCGGCCCAGGTCGTCTATGCGCCTGACTATGCCGGTCGCTTTCATGGCTTTTCCTCCTGCCTTTATTTCTTTTCGCAGGAATTAGTATCCGCAGTTTCGTTTTGCCTATGCGCGGCCCAAAAATTGGCGCATCTGAACCGGACTTGCTTTCTTCTCCCTTCTTTATCGAAGTTTCTCCTGAGTGCGAGCTCAGTCGGGATGATGGACAGCAGCGGCGGGATGAGCTGTACTCCGCAGACTATGCCGCCAATGATGTTGATGCAAGCTGTTTCCAAACCAAGCACAAACAGCATGGAGATCACGGTCGCAGGAAGCATTCGAGGCCCATTATCCGCCATGCCCTCCCGCAATATATAATGGGATCAAATCCCCGGATCTTATCTATTGGCTGATCGGATAGCTGCGATAACGGTCAAACTGCCCGCCGGTGAACTCACTCACCGGCGGGCCTCCTGAACAACGTGCTCCGCAAGGTCATTGCAGGCATTTGCCTGTGAACGGCGGCTCATGCAGGACTGGAAAAGGGAAGTTTATCACAGCCATGCTGCTGTTTACTGATGAGGCAATACCAAAGTTGGTCGGCAAAATGCTTCCTTCTTTAAACTAGAGCTATCAAAACCGCTTTCTGAATCAACTCCTGCTCTGCACACAGAAGCGCGGCTTTCGCGTCATTTTACCGCATTCTCAGTGAAGCGCCAGAGCATCGCAGCGTCATACGTACGGACGGCCACGCCTCTGTTCTGGGCAATGCTCATCCTCAAAATCTCATATACCCGTTCACGGCTTAGTACATATTCACCAGGACGCACAGCAGCCCCTTTTACTGCTGAACACCCGCAGCAGAGCAGCCAGACGTATGCCTGCTTCACGGCAAATCCCGGCGCACCGATACAGTGGGAGAGATATCGGTTGGATCCCCTTGCACTATATGTATCGACCAGCCTGCCGCTCCGCAATAACGCCAGATATTCTGCACGGTAACGGCGGCAAATATGCTCTCCGAAATAAGTGTTCAATTTGCCTTCAAAGCAAAAGAGCACAGCTTGAACAGGCTGTGCTCTTCCTTCTGCCTTATTGGTCTTGCGCCTTGAGCTCCTCTATCAGCGCAGGGATAAAATTGCGATAGTCGTCAACCACGCCGAAGTGCGCGATGTCGAATATCGGCGCATCTGCCGCCTTATTGACGGCCACTATGCACTCGGCGTTGCGCATGCCAAGCTGGTACTGAACAGAGCCGGAGATGGCGGCGTTGATTATTACCTTCGGCGCCACGGTAACGCCGCTCTGGCCGATCTGCCGGTCATGCTCCAGCCAGCCGCAGTCAACCAGAGGCCTGGACGAAGCTAACTGTCCGCCAAGAAGCTCGGCCAGCTCTCCGAGCATGGCCAGGTCCTCCTGACTCTTTATCCCGCGGCCTCCTGCAACGACTACCGGAGCAGCGTCTATGGCCTCGTCCGCGCCCTCTGCGCTCACGGTCTCTTCCACAAGGTAGTCCGGGTCGGGACGAACATCGACCTTTTCCTCGCGCAGGACCCCGGCCGAGCCCGGCACGGGCTCCAGGGGCCTGCATATCTGCGGATGCACCGTCACCATCTGCGGCCTGCGCTCGAGTATGGCGATGTGTGCGAGTATCTTGCCGCCGTAGGCGGGCGTGGTCTGGCAGAACACTCCGTCGTCGTCGAAGCCTACGTCTATGGCGTCGGCCGTGAGGCCCGTATCCAGCGACACCATGACCCTGGGGGCCAGATCTCTTCCAAGCGGCGTCGCCCCGAAGAGGACGATAGACGGGCGGCCTCGCTGAGCCAGCTGTGTAAACGCTGCCTGATATGGCCTCGCGCTGTACTCCTCAAGCGCGGCATCTTCGGCCAGAATGACCTCGTCCGCGCCGCGGTCAAAAAGCTCCTGAGCCAGTGCGCGAACGCCGCTGCCCAGCAGCACGGCCGTTATCTTCTCTCCGCAGACGGCCTTGAGCTCTGCCGCCTTGGCCAGCAGCTCGAAAACCGTCGGGTGCAGCGTGCCGTGCTCCTGCTCGGCAAACACCCATATGCCCTTGTAGTCTTCCCTTGCCATTCTCTCGCCTCCTCAGATAAGGTGCCTGTCCCTGAGCGCCTCCACCAGGGCCTTGGCCATGTCGGAGGGGCTGCCGGACAGATATGTTGTGTCCGCGCTGAGCTTCTCGGGCTCAAACACTCTCTTTGTGCAGGAAGGCGAGCCAGGGACACCGGTCCTTGACGTGTCGCAGCCGAGGTCGGCGGCGTTCCAGGTGGTACGGGGCTTTTTGAGCGCGCGCATGATATTTATGGGCGTAGCATAGCGGGGCTTGTTTATGCTGCCGCAGACCGTCACAGCCGCTGGCAGCTTCACTCGGACCGTCTGGCGAACGGAGCCAAGCTCCCTTTCGCAGCGCGCCCAGCCGTCCTCGACCTCCAGCGCCGATACCAGCGTGACCTGGGGGATATCCAGGAAGGCGGCCGTAGCCGGGCCTGTCTGGGCGGTATCGCCGTCCACGGCGTGGCGGCCGAAGATGAGAAGGTCAAAACCGCCTATCTTCTCCGCGGCCTTCGATAGGACATACGAGGTGGCCAGCGTGTCCGCGCCGCCGAAGGCGCGGTCGGAGAGCAGATAAGCCTCGTCGCAGCCCATGGCCAGCGCCTTCTTGAGCGCCTCCTCGGCCTGCGGCGGACCCATCGTGACCGCAGCCACGGTGCCGCCGTGCGCCTCGCGCAGCCGCAGCGCCGCCTCCACGGCGTTGGCGTCGAGGGGGTTGAGCATGCTCTTGACTCCCTCGCGGCAGAGGTTCCCGGTCTTGGGGTCGAGCTTGACGTCGTCCGTGTCCGGGACCTGCTTTACAAACACTATTATTTTCATTCTCACTTCACGCCCATCCAGCCGGAGATGACCATGCGCTGCACTTCGCTGGTGCCCTCATAGATCTCTGTGACCTTGGCGTCGCGCATCATGCGCTCAACGGGATAGTCCTTGGTGTAGCCGTAGCCGCCGCAGAGCTGGACGGCGCGGTTGGCGACATAGGACGCGGTCTCGGAAGCAAACAGCTTGGCCATGGCGGCGAGATGCGTGTAGGGCTGGCCCTCCTGCTCAGCGGCGGCCGCGCGCCAGACCAGCATCCGCGCGGCGTCGGTGCGGGTCTGCATGTCCGCAAGGGTGAACTGGGTGTTCTGGAACTGGGAGATTCTGCGCCCGAACTGGATGCGCTCTTTCGTGAACTTTACGGCCTCGTCGATGGCGCCCTGGGCGATGCCCACGGCCTGCGCGCCGACGCCTATGCGGCCGCCGTCCAGCGTGGCCATGGCTATCTTGAAGCCCTTGCCCTCGGCGCCGAGGCGGTTCTCGACCGGGACACGAACATTATCGAACACCAGCTCGCAGGTCGAAGAGGCACGCAGGCCCATCTTGTTCTCAGGCTTGCCCATGGTGAAACCCGGCATGTCGCGCTCGAGGATGAAAGCGGTGATGCCCCTCGTCCCCTGCTCCTTGTCGGTCATGGCGAACACGATGAACACGTCCGCTGCCCCGGCGTTGGTGATGAACACCTTGTTGCCGTTGAGAATATAGTGGTCGCCGTCGAGTACCGCAGTGCTCTTCTGCATGGAGGCATCGGTGCCCGCACTGGGCTCGGTAAGGGCGAAGGCGCCGAGCTTCTGTCCGCTGGCGAGGGGCTTGAGATACTTCTCCTTCTGCTCCTCAGTGCCGAAGGTCATTATCGGCCAGCAGCACAGGGAGGTATGCGCAGAGAGGATGATGCCAGTGGTCGCGCACACCTTGGAAAGCTCCTCTACGGCCAGGACGTAGCCGAGCTGGTCCACGCCGCTGCCGCCGAGCTCCTCGGGGATGGGCAGACCCATCATGCCCATCTCCGCCATCTTCTGTACGGTCTCGGTGGGAAAACGCTCGGTCTCATCAAGCTCCTTGGCCAGGGGCTTTACCTCGTTTTCGGCAAATTCGCGGAAGGTCTGCTGAAGCTGGATGTGCTCCTCAGAGAGATTAAACATGGCTTTTCTATCCTTTCTCGTATTAATATGAATGGTTGTTCAGTTTTTTGCTTTTAGAATTGGGCGCGCTGAGGGCAGGGGCCCGTTACACGCCCGTTTTTACTGTGTTTCAGAAAAAGCTGCGAAGTTCGTAGATGAATTCATCCTCATGGTCTAGCATGCAGCCGTGACCGCCGGGAATGACCGCCTCGTGATAACTGCCTCCGTTGGCGCTGTACTTGTCGAGGACGAAGCGTGTCTGGCTGAGCATCGGCTGAGGCGGGCAGACCTCTTCGCCGGGGTAGCCGGGCACGAGTCCGGCCTTGCCGAGGAACGCCAGATCGCAGGCGCTTGTGTCTGAGACCATGAGATCCTGCTCTCCGCGTATCCAAAGGATGGGCGGCTTGTTGGGGATGTCGGCGAGCCCGCTGAGATCGCACCAATTGGGGGCCATGGTGTTGCAGATGCCGCTGCTTCCGGCAACCACAAAGGGCCAGCTGCCGCACATGGACGAATCGCCCGGATAGAAGCCGTCGCCCACGCGGGTGGTGAGCACGCTGTCAATGAACTTCTCCCTCAGCGCCGGCTCTATCTTAAAGCTCGGGGTGACGTAGATGCTGTCGATGACGGAGCCTATGAAGGCCCTGTCGCCGGTCTGAAGCGCGGCAATAAGCTGGGCATTTGCGCAGCCGGCGCCGCTGGCCAGGCCGAGAGGCTCGAGCTTCTTGCCGTCCACGCCGTAGGTGCCGCCGAAGCCGAATGGAGAAAGCGGGGACTGCAGCACGATGGCCTCCAGACGTTCGCTGTGGTCTATGGCGTACTGCATGGCAACGCCACCGCCCATGGACCAGCCGAGTATGGAAAATGTGTCCCAGCCCAGGGCTTCAACCAGCTCGTGGATATCGTCGGAGAAATCACGCATACCGCGGGTCGCGTCCACCGGAAGCGTGTCGCTGCCGCCGAAGCAGCGCAGGTCAGGGGCAACCATAAAGAACTCGCCCTCCAGCCGCTCCATGAGCGGCTCGTAAAAAGCTGAGGAAGAGGCGTTGCCGTGGATGAGCAGAAGCCTGCGCGCGCCGGGCGTGCCATGGACCCGGCAGGCGGTGGTAAGCCTGGAGGTAGTTATAGTTTTGGTCTCCATAATTACTCCTTTGCCGCGCTGGGGTCCTCCTCGCCGAGAAAATCGAAGTCAACCTCCACGCGAAAATCCATGTTTTTCTTTTGTTCCGTGTCCACTTCGCGCAGCTGTGACAGATCTCCTGTAAACATGCCGCCTTCGAGCACCTTCATCACCTCGTCTGTGATGCGGTCAAAGTCTACGCCGCTCTTTTCAAACATGCCGTACTTGAGACCGACAAAGTTGGAGATGCCCATGAGCATATAGGCCAGGACTTCGCTGTCGATATCGCGCACCTCGCCCTTTTCCTTGCCGCTGTTTATGCTGCGCATATAGGACTTACAGAAGTTCTCGTAATACTCCGTGAAGAGCTTGCGGTCCACATAGAGCGATTCCCAGATAATGTTGTACATGTAGGGGTTCTTCGCGATGAACTCCAGCCAGGCTCGGATGCCCGCGCGTTCCGCGCTGCGTCTGTCTGGACAGCCCGAGGTCTTTATGGATAGTTCCTTCCTTATCCTATGGCTGAATTGGAGCAGCAGGTATCGGTAGAGGCTGAGCTTGCTGTCGAAGTAAACGTAAAAGGTTCCCGCAGCCACTCCCGCAAGCTGGGTTATGTCCGCGATGTTTGCCCCGTAATAGCCGCGCTCGTAGATAAGCTGAGTTGCGGCGGAAAGGATACTGTTGAGCGTGTCCACGCCCTTTTTTGTCCGAGGTATTTTCAATAAGTCAGTCATGATTGCCTCCGCATAATCCGTGCTGAATTTATTTTGATTATACGCCGCACGGACCTTGCTTTCAATCGCTGTTTTCTGAAAACACCCTGTCCGGTCAGACGATGCTGAATTTGTCTTTGACTGTGTTGGCAAAGCCAAGTATGAGGCTGGTGAACAGCAGCGGCTGCTCATACATGGAAGCGTGGCCGCTGTTTTGTATTACCAGGTAGTGGCTGTCCCTGATGTTCCGGGCAAGGAACTGCTGTTCCTCTATCGGTGTCAGGTAGTCCTGCTGGCAGGAGACGATGAGCACGGGGCAGGTGACTCTATCCAGCCTGTCGCGGACGTCATAATTAGACGAGCTGTTCGTAAGGCGTATCATCGACTGGATGAAGGCCTGGTTGTTGAAGATGGGGACCAGCAGCTCGCGTCGGCGCTCCATCCAGTCGTTGTGCTCGATGAAGAAACTGGGGGAGTATATGACGGGTATGGAGGTGTAGTAATAGCTCTCACCGTCCCCGGCGGCAAGATTCCAGGCCTTGCCGACATCGTTGAGCCAGGCTCCTGTGGCGGCAGTGGCGTTGAAGAGCATGAGCCGCTCTACGCGCTCCGGGTGCTCTATGGCATACTCGAGGCCTATCTCGCTGCCGTAGGAGATGCCTGCTATGCAGACCTTGTCGAGTCTCAAATGGTCCAGCAGCGCGTGCACCAGCCGTATCTGTACGGAGTGGTCATAGGGCTCTGTCATCTTTGCACTGCGGCCCTGGTCGAGCATATCAAGTAGAATGAGCTGATTCTGAGCAGAAAGCGGCTCCACGAATTCGGCCCAGCTGCCGCAGGACATCATGATGCCGTTGAGCAGCAGCAGCGGGCGGCCCCCGCCGTGCAGCTCGTAATATATCTGCTTTCCTTCAAATATGAATTCCGCCATCAGCGTTTACCTATGATGCCGCAGGCGAGCGCCTGGTCCCAGAGCTCGTCCCTGAACTTGGGGTGGGCTATGCTGATCAGCGTCTCCACCCTCTGCCTGATGTTCGCGCCGCGCAGATCCGCCGCGCCGTACTCGGTGATGACGATGTCAACATCGTTTCTCGAGAGGCTGACCGCCGCGCCGCGCTGTAGCTGGGCCACGATTTTGGACACCTCGTGCCTCTCTCCTGTGGCCTTATCCTTCACCATTGCGGTGGAGTAGAGCGCTATGATGGAGCGGCCTCCCTTGGACATCTGCGCGCCGACCGCCGTGTCGGACTGGCCGCCGGTGCCGGAAAACTGCCGCGAGCCTATGGACTCTGAGGCGCACTGGCCGGTAAGATCCACCTCAAGGCTCGTATTTATGGAGATCTGGTTGTCATTCTGCGCAATGACGTAGGGATCGTTCACCCAGGCTCCGTCGTAGAGCGCCACGCCCTGGTTGTGGTCCGCGAAGTCATAGAGCTCCTGCGTGCCGAGTATCATGGTGGCCACCATCTGGCCGCGGTTTATCTGCTTGCGCTTGTTTGTGATGACGCCCAGCTTGACGAGCTCGGCCATACCGCTGGTTATGAGCTCCGTGTGCACGCCGAGGTCGTTCTTCTCCTTGAGGAACTCTGCGACGGCGTTGGGTATGCCGCCTATGCCGAGCTGTATGCAGGCCCCATCCGGAACGTAACCGGCGATGAGGCGCCCTATGCTCATGTCCTTCTCGTTGGAGGGGATGTCGGGGACGACGGGCACGGGATAATCGGCCTCAACGAGATAACCCACCTCTGAGCAGTGGACGACATGGTCGCCATATACGAAGGGGTAGTTGGGGTTGATCTCAAGTATGGCGATGTCCGCAGCCTCTATCATGCGGCGCTCATAGGTGTTGGAGGTGGACAGAGAGATATATCCGTTCTTGTCGGGCATTGAGGCTGCGCCTACGTAGATATTCGGCCTGTTGCGGTAGAGCCACTTGGTGGCGGCGAGGTGGAGGTGATTGGGGATGAACGCCATGTTGCCCTGTTCGTGCGCGCGCCGCATGGCAGGCGCGTAAAACCAGCCGTCAACAGAAAAGGCGTCCGTATACTCAGGCTTGTAGAATTCGCAGGAGTGGGTAGGGTTGCAGTTTACGATCTTGACGTCCCTGACGCTGCCCGCCAGGGTGTGGATGTTCTCCATGAAGAGCCCGCCTTCGCTTGCGCCGAGGCCGGTGACTATGGTATCGCCGCTCTTGACGAGCGAGAGGGCCTTTTCAAGGGAGATGATTTTGGAAGTGTAGTCCATGAGCCATTCCTCCATTGATATGCAGGCGGCCGGCGGCGGCCGCCTGTACTCAGATTAAATCACAGTCAGCCGATGGCGGCAAGCACGTCGTCGAGCGGCATGATGGGGCTTACGAGCTGCAGCTCGTAGTAGCCGCTCTCACCGGGTTCGAGGGAGATGGTGTTGAGCGCGAGCGAGGTGACGGCCAGCCGGTCGCCGTTCGCGAAATTGATGGTGCCGCCCATGGGCAGGTGGAACTCGGTGGACTCCATGATGTCGTTGAAGTTGGCCCAGTTGAGCTCAAGGCCGCTCTCGTCGAGGGCGGTCAGCGCCTGGACGAAGATGTTGCCCGCTATGTAACCGGCCATGGCATAGGAGTTGAGGGCGTAATCGTCGCCGGAGCCGCCGTTCTCAAGCTCCCAGGCGTTCATGGCGCCGTAGAAGGTGAGGTAGTCGTTCATGCCGGCCTCGGTGCTGGTGTCGAGCCAGGCGGTGGAGTAGACCCTGCGCTCGGCAGTGACGGAGCCGTTCTCGACGAAGGCGCCGAGGGTGACCGCAGAGGCGTTCACGTAGGAGGTGATTACGTCCGCATTGTAGTCGGCGTCGCGCATGGAGGCCATCAGGGTGGCGAGCGGGACCTGGTTCATGCAGGCGATAACGACGTCGCAGCCGTTGTTCTTGAGGACGTTGACCGCGGCGGAATAGTCGGTGGCGGCGGCGTCCACATCCTGATAGATTATCTCGACGTCCAGAGTCTCGGCCTGCTTCTTCACGCCGTAGACAAGGCCGGTGCCGGCGTCGTCGGTGGTGGCCACGACGCCTATCTTGGTGGCTCCAAGACCGATGCCGTCATCAGCGGGGGCGATTGCGCGGGCAAGCAGTACGCGTCCCTCGGAGTTGTAGATGGGCTGCACGGGATAGATGACCTTGTCGTTGCCGGTGGCGCCCTCCTGATACAGGTCCTCGATGCCGGTGGCGGCGTAGACCATGGGGATGCCCATCTCCTTCAGGTAATCGAGCGTGGCGGCAACGGTGTTGGTGCCGAAGTGGCCGACGATGGCGAAGACCTTGTCGGTCTCGACCAGGGTCTTGGTGTAGGTGAGGCCCTGAGCGGCGTCGAAGCCGTCGTCATAGTGGATGAGCTCGATGCTCTTGCCCTGGAAGCCGCCGTTGTCGTTGTAGGCCTTGAACGCAGCCTCGAGTCCGGCGTTGAAGGGCACGCCGACGGTGGCATAGCTGCCGGTGGTAGCGGCGGTGTTGCCGACGTAGATGGTGCTGTCATCCACGCCCTGCACATCGACGAAGGGGGTGTAGGCCCCGTCGGAGCTTCCGCTGTCCGGGGCTTCGCTGGCGGCAGGGGCGTCGCTGCCGGCGGGGGCCTCCGAGGGAGTGTCCGCCGGGCTGTTGGTCAGGCCGGAGCAGGCCGCAAGGGAGAGGCAGAGCGCCATCGCAAGGATGAGTGCCAGTGTCTTTTTCATTTTAAATTCTCCTTCTTTATCAAGTTCCGCGCACGCGGTTTATGACTTCTTGTTTCCCAGGTATGCCTCGATAAGTCTTTCATCGTGGATAAGCACATCCGCCCGGCCCTCCATGCTGATGCGTCCGAGTTCGAGCACATATGCGCGGTCTGCTATCTTGAGGGTGGCCAGGGCGTTCTGCTCGACGATGAGTATAGTCGTTCCCTCGGCCCGTATCTCCTGCAGCGCGTGAAATATGTCCCTGATTATGAGCGGAGCCAGTCCCAGGCTTGGTTCGTCAAGCAGCAGCAGTTTCGGGCTGGCCATAAGCGCCCTTGATATCGCAAGCATCTGCTGCTCGCCGCCGGACAAGGTGCCGGCACGCTGCCGGAGCCGCTCTTCCAGCCTCGGGAAGAGCTGGAGCGCGCGCTTCATGTTCCTCTCCATCTCGGCCCTGCTGCGTATGCAGTAGGCGCCGGCGCGCAGGTTCTCCTCGACGCTCAATTCGTTGAAGATAAGTCTTCCCTCGGGCGACATGTTGATCCCCAGCCGGGCTACGCGGCTTGCCCTTCGGCCCCCTATCTCGCTGCCGCCAAATCTGACGCTGCCGGAGGCGGGCTTTATAACGCCGCTTATCGTCCTGAGCGTCGTGGTCTTGCCGGCGCCGTTTGCGCCGAGCAGCGCGACTATGCTGCCCTCTTCCACGTCCATGTTGACACCGCGGACAGCCTGGATGGGACCGTAATTCACGCAGAGATCCCGAATTTCAAGCAATGCCATCACAGAGCCTCCTCGTCATCCGCGCCCAGATATGCCTGCTGCACACCCTCATCCTTTTGGATGACGTCCGGAGTGCCGTAGGCCAGCAGCTTTCCGAAGGCTATGGCGCAAATATTGTCGCACACGTCCATGACAAGCCCCATGTCGTGCTCGACCAGCAGGATGGTGCAGTTATACTCATCCCGTATGCGGCGGATGAGCCCGGCAAGCTCCACCGTCTCGGTGTCGTTGAGGCCCGCGGCGGGCTCGTCAAGGATTATGAGCCGCGGAGAGCACATCAGCGTGCGCGCGATCTCTATCTTCTTGAGCACGCCGTAGGGCAGGCCGAAGGCATAATGCCCGCTGTAGGCCGTGAGCCCCATAAACTCGAGGACGCCCATGGCCCTCGCCCTCACGACCTCCTCCTCGGCCCTCAGGGCGGGCAGGTGCAGCGCGCAGGAAAACAGGCCCGAGCCGAACTGCCTGTGCCCCGCTATCAGCAGGTTTTCAAGCACTGTGAGCTCACGTATGACCTCCACGTTCTGAAAGGTGCGGACAATGCCGTGCAAAATGACATCGTGTACCCGCTCCCTTGTGAGGTCTATCACCTTTTCTCCGCGTCCGCGGAAGAGCAGCTTGCCGGCCGTGGGCTTGTAAAACTGCGTGATGCAGTTGAACACCGTGGTCTTGCCCGCGCCGTTGGGGCCTATCAGGCCAAAGATCTCGCCCTCGCGCACCTTGAAGCTCAGGCCGTCCACGGCCTTTACGCCGCCGAAATACATTTTGAGGTCCTCGGCCTCCAGGGCAATGCCGTCCTCGAGCTCCCGGTCCATCTCGTTCGTGGCCATGCCGCGGAGCTTTTCCTCGGCCGCCGCCTTTTTGGCGCCCAGTCTGTCCAGCCTCGGGCTGAAGCTCTGTCTGACCTCGGCCCTTTTCTTCTGCGCCTCCGCCTCCGCTTCCGCGCGGATGCTTTTGATGCGCCGCTCGGCTTCGGTCCTCAGTTCCTCCAGGTCACCTCCTGCGCGGGCTGCGCCGGCGGCCGCGAGCTCCCGGCGCACCTCTTCTGCTATGCCGTCCAGCTTCCGCTGAAGGCTTTTGTGCAGCTCTTCCTGCCTTTCCCGGCTGATCACTATGCCGGCCATTGCCGCGTCAACTTGTAATTTTTGGAATTTTTCGCGTTCTGCCTGCTGGCGATGCTGCGTCAGCGTGTGCTCGAGCTCCGGCTGGCTCATTCTCTCGTATTCGGCGCCGGCCAGTTCCCGCAGCACGCCGCGTTCCCGCTCCTGATACCGCTCGGATATCTTCTCCGCCTCCTGCCCCGCACGCAGCTCGCACAGCTCGCTGAGTATCCCGATGCGGTTTTCCAGCTTTCGCACCCGGTTCAGGAGTCTGCGCTCATTAAAGCTGATCCTTGACATAGGCGCGCAGCCTCCTTTCCGCCTTCTGCTTTTTTATCCAGCCCCGCAGAGACATGACCATCTGCGCGAAGCCGCCGGGGAAAAACATTACAACAACGATTATGAGCAGGCCCGTCACCATCGTGATAAAGGCCGGATTGTCGATGAAAAACTGTATCTTGCTCAAAAACATCGACTGCAGGCCATAAATGACGAAGGTGCCGAAGGCCGTACCCCAGAGCGACTTTGCCCCGCCGATGATGACGGCGCCGAGTATGTTCAGCGAGGTGGTCAGCGTCAGCAGCGTAGAGGTGGAGGTCGTGATGTTCCGGACGTAGAGCATGTAGAGCAATCCGCCCAGAGCGGCGTTTATCGTGGAGATTACAAATGCCATAAGTCTGTACTTCATCAGGCTGACGCCCATGGCCTGAGCGGCGGAGGTGCTGTTCTTCATCGCTATCATGGCGCGGCCTATCGGACTGCGTATGAGGTTCGAGGTCAGCAGCATGAGCACGATGAAGGTGAACGTTATGAGCAGGTACACAGCGCTCTCATTTACGTTGACGCCGAAAAGGCAGACGTTCGTTATATCAATTTTAATGGTCGCCTTCAGCGCCATGAGCGCGTTGCGTATCACCTCCGACAGCGCCAGGGTCATGATGGCAAGATAGATGCCCTCTATCCTCAGCGAAATGAAGCCGACTATCACGCCGATCGCGATGGAGATCGCCAGCGTCGCCAGCAGTGTGAGGTAATACGGGGCGCCCAGCCCCTGGATCATATAAAACGCCGTGTACGCGCCGAGGCCGATGAAGCCCGCCGTGCCCAGCGAAGCCAGGCCCGAATAGCCCAGCAGCAGGCAGAAACCGATGGCTACTATCGCGTAGATGAGCGTATTGCCCAGCGCGTATACGAAGGAGGAGGACAAAAGCCCGTTCATCGCGGCGACCTGCAGGGCCGCAAGCACTATGCCGGCGATGACGATTTTCACGGACGGCAGGGCAGCGAAGGCTGTCCCGGAGGAGCGGCCCGCTCCGCCTGTGCTCTCAGGCACGACGGTGTCTATGTATTCTTTTTTCAGTCCCACTGTCACACCTCATACCTTCTTGATAGTCTTCTTGCCGAACAGGCCCTCGGGTTTCAGGAGGATGGCAAAGAGCATCAGCACATAGACAACGACCATCTGCCAGCGCGATATTCCGGAAAAGGCCGGAAAGTTGGCCAGGAAGCCGACGCAGCTGGAGGCCACCGGAATGAGCACAGCGCCGATGACCGGCCCGTAAAAGGTGGAGAAGCCGCCCAGGATGCCGGCGAGGAACGCGTTGACCTGTATGGTGGTCATAAATGAGGCCGAAATGGTCGTGCCGCCTCCGGCGTACATCACCGCCGCCAGCACGCCCAGGGCTCCCGCGAGCGCCCAGGAGACCGCCGTTATCTTGCGCGTGTCCACGCCCATCAGCTCCGCCGTGAACTCGTTCGAGGCCGTTACCCTGACGCCCAGCCCCCACTTGCTGTATTTCAGCAGGATGAAGAGCGCCCCGAGAACCACCACGCTTATCGCAAGGCAGATGAGCGCATGCTTCGTGACAATGACGCTGCCTCCAAACGCGGATATTGATATGTTCGGTGAGACGCCTGCCTTGACGGTATTGTAGAACGCCTCGAACGGTATCCTTTCCGGCGTCCCGAAAATGAGCGGGATGCCGCCGAAGAAGAGCGAAACTATGCCCATCGTGATTATCTGCTTGCCTATGGCGTTGACGTGTCTGCCGTTGCGGAAGATAAGCAGATCTATCACCAGTCCGATGATTATGCCTACGGCCATTCCGGGAAACACCCCGATCCAGACGGGCAGGCCGCAGTCCTCAAGCAGGTCTGCAGCGATGTAGCAGCCAAAGGCGGCAATGGAGCCCTGGGCGAAGTTTGTAGTCGTGGATGTCCGGAATATGAGCGTCACCGCAAAAGCCGCGAGAGCCGTCACGCACACGCTGAGCAGAGAGCCGCAAATGGTGGAGAGAAATGACGCAAACAAATTATCAACCCCATTTGATAACATTGGCCGCCCAGGTGTAGCCGATACCGGCGGCGATCATGGAAATAACGGTGCCGTCCTTGACCTTGCCCTGCTCGAGCGCGAGCTTGAGGGAGAGTATCTGGTCCACCTGGCCGATGTGGCCGTAGTCCTCAAGATATATCGTCTGCTCCTCCGTGAGGCCCAGGTCGGCCAGCATTGCCTTGTGGCCGGAGCGCTTGATGTGGAGGATGTCAAGATATCCGATGTCCTTGCGGGTCATGCCGGACTTGCGGAGCGCCTCGTCGATGCAGTGGTACCAGTTCGGCATGGAGGTGGAGTTGAGCATGCCCTTCATCTTCGGGGAGTCCATAAGCCGGAGCATGCCGAACTCTGACACATTTTCGGCCGTTACGGGCTCCACTATGCCGCCGACCTTGGAGCCGCAGGTGTGTACGACGGAGCCGTCGGTCATTATGTGGGTTCCGAGCAGCTGGTTTTTCTCATATCCCTTCCTGAGTATGAGCGCACCGCCGCCGGCACCGAGATTGAACATGAAGGAGACGCCGCTGTCGGTGAAGTCTATGAAGTCGCAGTTGCGATAGCCGCCGGCCACCAGGATGGTGTTGCACTCGTCGTCGGCCAGGAGGATGTCCTTGGCCAGCTTCATGGCCGAAACGGTGGTGCAGCAGCGGTTCTGCACGTCGATGCCCCAGGCGCGGCGGGCGCCGATGCGCTCCTGAATATAGCAGGCAGAAGTGGTGAGGGGGTACTCCTTCCACTCCTCTCCGAAGCAGAGTATGGCGTCTATCTCCATGGGGTCTATGCCGGTGTTCTTCAGACAGTCGAGGGCGGCGAGCGCGCCCATCTCCTGAGTGCCGTCGCAGGGCTTATCGGAGGGGATGCGCTTTTGACGTATGCCCAGCTTGTTTATCACGGCGTCCTCAGACCACGTGCCGCCGGTCGCCTCGGATATCTCCTTGGCCGTCATAAAAGTGTCGGGCAGATAAACCCCGAGTCCAACTATGCCCACAGGTACATTGTTCATATCGTTTCGCTCTCCGTCTCATTTATTTGTGAACATTCATTCACATTGTCATAGATATATCATTCCGCGGCTTGTGTGTCAATACAATCGGCCTGCGATATTGCAAGTTTTCGGCCTGTAATATGCACAAATTTTTTGCTTATTTTTTGGCATTGACGAAACATTGACACTGTGCTATCATGCGAATTATGAATCAGTGTTCACAATAACCCAACAGGAGGCAACATCAATGAAAGGCATCACCATATCCGAAATGAAGCTGGGCGACAGCGCGTCCTTCACCAAGACAGTCTCCGAGCACGACGTCTACACCTACGCCGGCGTCAGCGGCGACTTCAACCCCGCCCACGTCAACGAGGTCGAGGCCCAGAAGGGCATGTTTGGCAAGAGGATAGCCCACGGCATGCTCTCCGCCGGCTTCATCTCCACGGTCCTCGGCACGCAGCTGCCCGGCCCCGGCACTATATATATGGGTCAGGAGCTCCGCTTCACCAAGCCGGTCTTCTTCGGCGACACGATAACCGCTACGGTCACAGTTGCCGAGCTCATCCCCGAGAAGAACCGCGCTATCCTGGACACTGTCTGCACCAACCAGAACGGCGAGGTCGTTATAAAGGGTAAGGCCACCGTTATGCCGCCCAAGGACTGAGCAAAAGCAGGAATAACATCAAGCTCCCCTGATGCCTAAGCTTCGCAGCCCGCATCAGGGGAGCTTTGCGCCATCCGCCGTACGGCAGTTCCGGCGTTTCAAACGGCAAAACGCCGAAGCGGTGCTCCGCTTCGGCGTTCAAGCTATGTACTTGGTGCAAAATCCGCAAAGTGTCTCAAGTGTTCAGCGACACAGGCGCCTGGAATTCAAAAGATATCTCGTTTTAATCGTTTGCGGCGGTGTAGCTGCTGGTCGCAGAAATCTGCAGTGGTTCGCCTGAGTTTTCAGCGCGGAACCTCTCCATTTTGCTGGCTGTGCGCCAGGCATCCTGCTCCGTATCCACATGGTTTCCGCCACGCTGCTGTAAAGCGATACGAGGCGCTCATGAAGAGCACGCACAGCACACAAATAATTGACGGTTTGCCGCCCCAGAGCATTACGCAGACAGCACCCGCAATGAAAGCAAGGCAGAAATAAGCTATATAGATCTTGACCCCAAGCTTCTGAGCGACTATGCCTGCCGCTTTCAGCCGCTGCGCCTGCAATAGGCGCGCACAGTGAGCCCAAACCACACGGGCAGCTGCGCCGCAGCCGCGGCAAGCAGGACATACGGCGACCAGGTCACAAGATCCCCTATCCACAAAAATCTCAGTCCCGTCAGCTCGTCCAGCATCGCCCCCGTCAGCGAAACGCCCCCGGACGGCAGACAGATGCGGAGCCAGTTGAGCGCATTTCCCTCCGCCGCCGCAAAGCCCCGGCCGAAGCTCCCGCCCGCCATGAACATGCGTATCACCGTGGGTATTAGCGCCACCGCCGCCGCCAGAGCCAGGGCTCCGAGCGGGCTCTTGAAGCGCGAGGACACAAAAAGCGTAAAGCAGCACGTCGCAAGAAGGGAGAGCGCGGCAGACAGGACGATGAGCCCCAGCACGCCCATCGCGTCGAGGCCCCACGGGTCGAACGCCACCTGCAGCAGCTCCGCCGAGGTGATGTCGTCAAAGCCGAAGGCCAGATACATCACCGCCAAAAACGCACCCAGGCACAGCGCGAAAACGCCGGAGCAGATGAGGAGCGCCGAGCCCGCTTTGACCGCGGCAAGCCGAGCGCGCGCGTGCCTTGTGCAGCGCAGGATGTCGTCCGCCCCGCTCGCGTAGTCCGCGGAAAAGACGGGCGCGGCTATGATGACGCAGATAAGCGTCACGAGAAACGCGCAGAGGCCGAAGTTTGCAAAGGCGCTGGTCGAGCCGATGCCGTAACTGTAGCTGAAGTTGCCGCTCTCCGCGCTGAGCCGGTCGAGGGCGTATTCGACCACCTGAGGCGTCTGCTCGTATTTCTCACGGAGCGTCCGCTCCAGAGTTGCCAGCCGCTCCTGGTAATAGTTCAGCGCGCGCTCGGGAGAGATGTCCGCCGAGGTCAGGGCCGCGCCGAATTCGTCTGAAAAGGCGTTGAATATCCAGGTGTACACGGGCGAATACGGTCCCAGCCCCCTGTCGCTTATCTCGGGCGGTATATCGTAATCCGTGCCGTAGAGCTCCAGCAGCTCGTGGTGCAGCGCCACGGCGGAGGCGAAGAGCTCCGGCGTCACCTCGCCGCGGATGACGGAATACCGCTGCCTGTTTTCCTCGTACACGCTGATGCCCCGGACTATCTCAGTGTGCCCGTCGTGGTCTATGTATTTGACCACCTGCCTCACGGTCGAAAGGGCGGAGCTCAGGCATATGAGCAGGGCTATGGCCGCGAGGCACCAGGTCGAACGGGTCTTGAGGATGCGCTTCAGTTCGGCTCTCAGCATAGTTTCCCCTCCCCGCCTGCGGGCTCGCGCCTGAACAGCCAGAGGTACAGGTCCTCCAGCCGCGGCTTGGCCGGGTGCGAGCCGGGTATCTCCGGGACCTCGGAGATATAGCGCACTACGACCCGGCCGCCGGGCTCGCCCCTCATGCTCACGATGCGCAGCGCCTTCTCATAGCGCGGCAGCTCGTCCTGCCCAATCGCCGCAGTGAACACCTTGCCCGCGACGGCCCCGAGCAGCTCCTCCGTCTTGCCGGAGCAGATGAGCCGCCCCTCCTTCATTATCACGTTCTGCGCCGCGATGTACTCGACGTCCGAGACGATGTGGGTGGAGATGAGCACGATCCGCCCCTGCGCAAATTCCGCGAGATGGTTCCGGAAGCGCACCCGCTCGCCGGGGTCGAGGCCGCCCGTCGGCTCGTCCAGTATGAGCACGTCCGGGTCGTTCAGCATGGCCTGGGCGATGCCGACCCGCCTCTGCATGCCGCCGGAGAGCTTTTTTATCTTCTTTTTCCTCACCTCGGCGAGGCCGAGCAGCTCAAGCAGCGCCTCCATCCTCTCCCGGCCCTCGCGCCTGCCTACGCCCTTGAGCGCGGCGATGTATTCGAGGTAGTCCGTGACCGTGAACTCGGGGTAGAAGCCGAAGCTCTGGGGCAGATAGCCCAGCGCGTCCCTGTAGGCCTCGCCCAGGTCCCGGATATCCACGCCGTCGTAGAGCACGCGCCCGGCGCTGGGCGGCAGGATGCCCGCGAGCATCCTCATGAGCGTAGTCTTCCCGGCGCCGTTTGCCCCTATGAGGCCCCAGACACCGGGCGTTATCGTGAGTTCCACGCCGCTCACGGCGGTCTTTTTGCCGTAGCGCTTGCCGAGGCCTCTTATCTCCAGCTCCATGTCACACCTCCTGAAACTCCACTGCTTCATATGCATCAGGCCGGGCCGCCTGCCTCAGCAGCCTGCGGCATTCGAGGGCAAGTACGGCCGCGAGCAGCGCGCAGGCGGCCGCGGCAAAGCCCCGGCCCCGCCCGGCAAGGACGGCGCCGAGCTCCTCAGGCAGCAGGCGGCACCCAGCCGCGAGCGCCAGGCCGAAGCCCAGCGCGACGAGCATCCCCTGCTCCCCTCCCGCGCGGTCCAGGATGAGCAGGACGCCGGTGCAGCACAGCAGGAATGGCAGGACTATGCAGGCCAGCGTCAGGCCCGCCGCCCCGGCAAACAGCCCCGCCGAAACGCGGGAGAGCGCCGCCAGGCACACCGCGTCCCCCAGGGCGAGCGCGCAGAGCTTCGCCAGCATCAGTTTTCCATGCGAGGCCCGCGTAGCGCCCTCTGTCTCGCGCATATTGAACCTGCGGGAGCGCCCGTGGAAGGGCAACACGCTCATGGCGACAAAGACGGAGGCCATGCCCAGCAGGGCGGGACCCTCGGCCTCGAAGTCCTCCGCGGCGGAGGCCAGATGCAGCAGCAGGCATATGCAGAGCACGACCGCTGCCTGCAGGGCCCATATGGGCGCCGCTATGAAGCGGAGCTGGCCCAGGACCATTTCGGGCGCGCCTATCCTGCGCAGCGGCCTGCGCGAGCGCCATGCGGCGAGACTGAGGGCCGCCGTCTCGGCCAGGTGCTCCGCGCGCGGGGCCGGAGATGGTATCGAGCCGAGCTCGGCTCTCAGTCTGCGTTCAAGTTTTCTGCTCATTTGCGGCTCCTTTCACAGCGATTTTTTGAGGGCCTTCAGCGCCGAGTGCAGCCGGGACTGCACGGTGCGGAGCGGCTCGTCCAGGACCTCGGCGATCTCCCGGAGCTTCAGCTCGTGGACGTAGCGGAGCAGGACCACCTCCCGCTGCTTTTCCGGCAGCGCGGAGACGAGCTGCATGAGGCTGAGCTCCGCCTCGACTTGTTCAAAGCCGGGCTCAATGTACTCCTCCGGCCCCAGGGGCTCGGGGCGGCCGTTTCGCCGCCGCAGGTCGGTGCAGGTATTTGCCGCGATCTTGTACAGATACGCCCTGAACTTTCCCCGGTGCGCATAGGCGTCGAGGTGCCTTACCGCCTTCAGGAAGGTCTCCTGCGCCGCATCCTCCGCCGTCTGCCTGTCCGGCGTGTGCCACAGGCAATATCGGAGTATGGCCGGATAGGCGTCGATTATAAGCTCCTCCAGCGCCGCCCCGTCACCCCCGCGCAGCCGCCTGAACAGCTCGTCTTCCCGCGTCAAAATACCACCTCCCGCCGAGAGCGTCCTCTCACCGAGTATAACGCACGAGCAGCAGAAAATGATTGGCGGCGGGAAATATTTTTAAAGCCCCATTTCGCGCCGCGGCGCTCCAAGTCCGCACAGACGCGCCTGGTGCCGGCTGTCCCAAGTCTCGTTCAGGTATTTGGCGGTTTTCATATCCAGCTGTCTGCCGTGGCCCCGGTCTTTATTGCCGGATCCTCGCGCGCCTTTTGCAGGTCATGCCCACCAGACCGCTCGGCCCGGTGCCGCCTCGCGGCCGCCGTGATGGAGCTGGACGAAGATCTTGGCGCCGTGGCGGTGTACCGCGTCGCAGATGTCCTCCATGCTCCTTATCTGCCTGGCGTCATAGATGCCGAGCTGGATGCGGTTGCAGTGGCCGCTGTCGGGGTCCACAGAGGTGAACTCGGGGATGATGAGCCCGCAGCCGCCCCTGGCGCGCTCCTCGTAGAAACGAGCGTATTCCGGCGTGGCGCATCCGTTCCAGTCGCCCAGCATCACGCCCATGGCCGTCATGACCACCCGGTTGCGCAGCTCGAGCCTGCCTATCTTTCCTTTTTCAAACAGCTTTTCGTATTTCATTATATTACCTCGTGTTCCTGGCATATTGTAGGTGCGCTCCGCAGTATGGAAGCGGTGTAGTGGGGGCCGCCCGCGCCTGCTTTGCTGCCTACAATCTTATATAAAAGAGGCGCGCGCGTACATGTCAGCAATGGAAAAACGTGCATGTAAAACAATGCGCCGTGCACAATCCCCCCGCGGGCGGCGGGGTTTTTCCCCCGTTCCGGGCCGCGTTGTGCGCGGTGCATTGTCACGGGGAATAATCTCCCCCGGGTATTTTGTGCATGATGCAGTTGTGAAAAATTGCACAAATCGTTTATACTAGATGTCAAAGGTCGTTCGTTGGACAAACTTTTTGACGAAAGGGGCGAAGACTGGCAGATATGCTGTTTTCATCTTTGGCAAAATTACTCACTGAAAAATACCCTGGCAGCAGCTGCGAAGTACGGCTGGACTGCGAGGTCTCGGACGTGACGCTCTACGACGCGGCTAAGCAGCCCGCCGCCGTGGACTGCCTGTGCGTGTTCACGCCGAGGCAGCTGACGGAGGCGGGGAACCTGCCCATGAACGTGGTCTGCGTGGGCGAGCCGACCTCCGCCGCCCAGACGCGGCTCGGCGCCTGTGACGGCAACCTGGTCCTGATCCCGGACGCCTCCTCCGCAGAGGCGGTCTGCTATCTGCTCTCGCTTTTCGGCAACTCCATAAAGCAGCAGAAGCTCTACTCCGACCTCATCTACATGCTCCTGTCCGACGAGGACCTCTCCTCTGTCTTCTGCGCCTTCGCGAAGGACACCGACTGCCAGATGCTGGCTATCGACATCTCGGGCAAGGTCCTGGCCTATTCCAAGCCCTTCCGCGTGAACCACCCGCACTGGCTGCACAGCGTCGAGGTCGGCTACCTCGACAAGTACCTCATCGAGTACATCCTCTCCTACCGCGAAAAGCACAACATGAGCATTTCGCCGCAGCCCTTCATCCTCTACTGCGACCGGCTGCAGCTTTTCATAAAGACCATCCGCGTCATCTATAACGGCGAGATCATCGCCTACGCCTTCATGGGCAACTACAAGGGCGAGTTCCCGGAGTTCAGCGACAGGTTCATGTCCCTCATCGCCAAGCGGCTGCTGAGCAACCTCCTGGGCAGCCGCAGCTACAGCAGTTACCGCTTCAACATGCACCAGAACATTCTGGCCGACCTCATAAAGGGCGCGAGCGAGGAGGAGGCGGTGCAGCGCATAAGCGTGGCGAACCTGAGCTTCCCGCCCTATATGCTGGCCGCCGTCCTGCGGCCCAGCTATTTTCGGGAAAGCGAGTTTCTGCACGACGTGCTGATGCCAGCGGTCTCCGCCATCCTGCCGAACTCGCCCAAGCTCTACCAGAAGGGGACCATTGTGGCGCTGCTGGAATCCGACCGTTTAGGGAGCGTGCCGGAGGAGCTCATGTCGCAGCTGCGCCGCCTGGCCGCAGAAAACGGGGTGCTCGTGGGCATCAGCAATATGTTCACCCGGCCCGAGCGTTTCGCCGTCTATTACCGCCAGGCGGCCCAGACCGCGGGCTTTGCCAAACGCCAGAACAACGTGAGCGGCGTTTTCCTCTACTCGGACTGCGCCTTCTACCTCATGCTGGACGGCGGAGCTCATGTTCCTGCACCGGAACACGGTGAATTACCGCATACAGCAGATATCGGAGCTCTACGGCCTGGACTTTTCGGACAGCGCGCTGATGTTCAAGCTGCAATACTCCTTCCACGTGGACTCCTACCTGAAGCACCGCTACCTGACCCCCCAACCCGCCCCGCCGGAGGCGAAGGCCTGACCGCGGGCGTCGTTGCCGTGTGCTGGAAAATCCACCCCATTTCTTTGGTCTTGCCCAAAGAAAGGCGCTTTTGGGGCCGTACCGACGCACGGACGCTGGTGGCCCCGCCCGCCTCTCCAACTTGCGCTTGGCGCCCGTGTCGGACGCACGCATCGCCGTGGGCGTCCGGTCGACCCAC
>OJRG01000154.1_pt1 | contig 54404 bp, 48 predicted proteins | sample 1599121 | NCBI WGS metagenome assembly OJRG01 (sample SAMN03922528, study PRJEB24848) | human gut metagenome | isolation source: stool sample | host: Homo sapiens | place: Germany | collected 2010-05
TGCGCTATGCGCAGATGTTCCGTGTTGAAAAACTGCTTCGGCAGTATTTGGAGGTACTCTTATGATCTGCACATTCTGAGCCAGCTCCACGGCCAGAGCATCGTCCCCGCCAATCTCCGTGCGGCGCTCATTGCAACGGCTAAGAAACGCGGTACAGAGAAGTATCTTGCCGACGCGCCTGCGGCCTTTGATGAAGTTGAGGCCGACCCGAACATGGAAAAGCTGTGGCGGGCATATCAGAAGAAGTTCTCCTACGCCGCTGATCTGTCGTGGCATACGGTCATGGAATCCATCCGCAGCCTTTATCGGCTGGCGCAGAGGTAAGAGGCCAACAAATCAGAATTTGCAGGACGGAGAAACTTATGGAAGAATTGATACAAAGATGTTCATGGGCAACTACCGACTTATATAAAGAGTATCATGATAATGAATGGGGAAAGCCTGTTCATGATGAGAATAAGTTATTTGAAATGTTAATACTTGAAGGTATGCAGGCAGGACTATCGTGGCTGACAATACTAAACAAAAGAGAGGCATTTAGAATTGCTTTTGATAACTTTAACTGCAAAAAAGTTGCGCTGTATGATGATGCAAAAATAGAAGAGCTAATGCAAAATAGCAGTATTGTTCGTAATCGGTTAAAAATCAAATCAGCAATAACAAATGCTCAACAGTTTATAAAAATCCAAGAATCGTATGGCAGTTTTGATTCGTTTATATGGTCTTATGTTGATGGTAAGCCAATTCTCAATCAGTTCCAAACTGAAACAGATATACCCGCAAGGACTGCACTCTCAGACAAAATTAGTAAAGGCCTAAAAAAGCTCGGCTTTAAGTTTGTTGGTAGTACAATCATATATGCCTATATGCAGGCAATAGGGATTGTCAATGACCATGTAAAAGGTTGCCATTTGTATGCCAACAAATAGCATTTCACTTTCGATTGATAGGACAGCAGCTCAACAGGCTTGTTAAAGACTTTCTGCATCACAACTTCCAGTTTGTCGAACTATCAGTTTGCTTCTACCTTTTGCAAATCAACACATTTCAAACGGTCTGCTTCGGCAGGCCGCGAAGGCCATCGGCTATTTGCCGATGGCCTTCTCTGTTTATTACTTTTTCACATATTTCTCAAGCATCTGATACGTTCTCAGACTATTGATCAGCATCTCCCTGCACATCTACCGATGCGTTTCCTGCCGTTCCTCCTCGGAAGGTTCAGGGATGCCCAACTCGGCAAAGACCTCCTCCGCAGAGAAAAAGCGTTTTGCCCTCTCCCCTGGCGGAAGTTTGTCCAACTCCTCTGCTTCGTGGAGAGAGTCATAGAGCTTTTGCCGGGTTCAATGTCCAGCCGGTCAAACAGCGCGGCGGCAATGCCCGCCGCAGGATGGCTCAGGATCAACTCTTTTACGTTCATACCTCACCTTCCTTTGGAAAAGTGTGCAATCATTGCACACGTTCTCCCGGCTGTTCTCACGCACTCTGGCGGATCACGATGCCCTCCTCATCCCATGTAGCCAACCGGAAGTTGTAGGGGCGTCCGTCAGGCGCGGTCAGGGTGTTCAGGATGTCCCGCAGCTCCTTCACCTCCGCTGAATGACGCTTGGCGATCAGTACGGCCTCGTCCACCGGCTTATTGTCCAGCGCGCAGCCATCCACATACATGCGGAGCTGGTAGAGATCCAGTGCCTTCGTCTTGCCGGCCTTGGCCTCGTAGATGGTCACGCGGTCGATGTAGCCCACGAACAGGTCAACCTTGGCCTTCAGCCCGATCTTCTGGAACACCGGCTCCTCGCGGCTCACCCGCAGGGCGGTGGGGTCCTTCTCCCGCTTGGCAGTCAGCTCCTTGACATACCGCAGCTCCACCGAGTCCACATCCTTGGCCGGGGCGGGAACATACGAGGCAATCCAGCTGAGCAGATTCTTCAGGCGCGGATCGGCTTCACAGAACGAGGTTTTTGTGTTCTTCGTGGCAGGCAGTGCGGCGGGGTTGTCCGTAATCAAGTCTACCTGCACCAGAAAGCGGTTCTGACTGGGATGAATGGCCTCGCCCCAGACGCGGTCAAACATTCCGTGCTCGATGGCGCGTCCGTTGATGCGCAGTTCCACGCCGCTGGACTCCATGTTGCACTTGTAGTAGATGGCGTTGGACGGGTTCTTCAGAATGTTGCCGTACTTGCAGCGAATCATCAGCGGGCCGCCGCCCAGGTTACAGGGGATCTCACCGTAATCCTTCACGCTGCCCTCCTCCCACACCGGCAGCAGCGGCGTCAGCGTATGCTGCGTTTCCTCGCCGCCGCTGATCTCCCACACCTCCATGGTGATGGACGCATTCGCCAGAATGCCCGCGTAGACGTACCGCAGTTCCTCAATGATGTACCGCACCAGGTTGTGGAAGTCGGAGGGTGCCGCCTTGCGGTCAGGCTTCACCGTCCGAAACTTCGCCATGGGGCAGCGGACGGAGATCGATGTGCCAGTAGGGTGGGGCAGATCACCCGTACCTGAATAGAAACGCACCTTCATGGGCTTGTCCAGTTCAGATGTGCCCATGGAATACGGTGCCTTGACCTCGCGGTACTGGTTTGCCGCCGCGTCGGCCTTCGTGCGGGTGCGGATGCTCCACTTCTGGTCAGGGCTGCTGTCGCAGGAGGCCAATGCGTGCTTCAATCCAAAACCGTGCTCGTTCAGCGGCGTCTGCGCGCCATCCCGACATGCGATGGTCAATGCACTGCTGAGGTCTGCAATGCCCGAGCCGCCGTCTGTCACAGTGATCTCCACGGCATCGCCAAGATTTTCCAGCGATAGCACTACCCTCATGGACAGCTCGGGATCGCCGCTGTTGGCGCGGAGGTTGGAGACCGCGTCGTCCATCAGCTCACAGATGACCTGGGCCACGCTGTTGAAGTTGTCCCCGATACCGGCGAACAGGCCGTGGCCGGTGGGGTTGTTGCGGATGATCTCCTCCGCGATAGGTGTTTTGTTTTCGATTTTCATAGGTGCAATTCCTCCCGTTATCGATTGAGTTGATTGGCTACATCGGCGCGAACAGCGGCGGCGATAATACGCAGCAGCGCCTGCTGCCGGATGACCTCCTGACAGAATGCCACAGCCAGATCCCCCGGCGTCAGATTGATTTCCTCACACAGACACAACAGTTCGATCCACTCGTCGTCGGTCATGTCTACTTCAATAGTTGCTTTACGTTCGTCGTTCATAATGGTTACTCCTCTTTTGTATCAATTTAGATTTACACCGTCCAGATGATCTCCGCGCTGTCCTCCGCCACCTCAATGCGGCGAATGAACTGGGCGGCCACGGTCTTTTTCTCCTCAAAGGACAACTCGCTGAACACCAGCTTTTCCGGCAGCGGAACGCGGCCTGCTTCACGCCGCTGGGCCTGCCGGAGCGCTTCGCGCTCCTTTTCGATTTTCCCCAGTGCTTTCTGCAGATAGGACGCGGGCAGATCCTCACTCTCGGCAAAGGCGTCCATCAGGCGCTCAGCGCGGCGATCCAGCTCCAGCAGCCGCCGGGTATAGCTGTCCTCCTCCGGCTTCGGCACAACGGGCTCCCGGGGACACTGCGCCAGCAGCTTTTCTATCTCCGTCTGCACCACCGCTTCCAGTTTCGCCAGCTTGACGTGGATGGCAGCATCGCAGCGGTTCATATTGTACCGCCCGCTGCACGCCAGATAGCGATAGGACTTGTCCGCCACAACGGACAGGCTGTATCCGCACTTGGCGCACTTCAGCAGGCCGGACAGCCATGTGTGCTTGCCCTTGCCGCTGTTGCCTACCTGACGGTTATGAGCCAGCTTTGCCTGCACCGCCAGAAACAGCGGTGACGGCACGACGCCCACGCTGTTCAGCACAGACGCCCGATGGTTCTCGCTCTTGGTATACTTCCGCGCGTTGGCCTCCCGCTTGCCTACCAGCAGCACGCCGTGTACGCCGTCAAAGGATTCCGGCAGACTGGTAACCTCCACGCCCTGCCCCAGATAGTGGAGCCGCACCTGCTCGTCTGCCATCACATACGCGGGGTTGTGCAGCAGGCGGGACAGTGTCACGTTGTCCCATGTGGCGCGCTTGGGGGCGGGGATGCCCTCGGCGGTCAGCTTGCGGGCCAGCAGTCCCAGCGACATGCCCTCCGCAGCGTACTCCTGAAAGATCCGCTGCACCACTGCCGCCTTGTCGTTGGGGATAAGGGACGGGACTTCCCGGCCATCCCGCCCCCGGGCCCGGCCATTGTCGAAGCCGTAGGGTGCTGGGCCGCCGGGCCACGCGCCCAGTGCCGCGCGGCGGTAGTAGTTGTCCCGCACGCGCTCGGCGGTGGTCTCCCGCTCCAGCTGGGCGAACACCATGATGATGTGCAGCATGGCCCGCCCCATGGGCGTCTTGGTGTCGAAGTTCTCGTTGACCGACACGAACTCCACATGGTGCTCCTGCAGCACCTCCCACAGCTGCCCGAAGTCCGCCACGCTGCGGGAGAACCTGTCCAGTCGGTAGACATACAGCGTGCCGATGCGGTCAGCGCGGATATCCTTCATCAGCTGCTGGAAGGCGGGGCGCTCGGTGTTTTTGCCGGAGTAGCCGGCATCCTTGTAGACCCGCAGCTCCCCACCGCCCGCCGTGCGGCGGCACAGGTCGATCTGTCCCGCGATGGACAGGCTGTCCTTTTTCTCCACGGACTGGCGGGCGTATACCGCGTCTGTTTTCATGCGGTCTTTTCCCGCTGGGCCGTCCGCAGCGCCCGCAGCTTCGCCATGCAGGCGGCGTAGGCATCCTTCATCTGCTGCTGCCGCGCCTGCGGATCCTCATACTGCGGATGGGTGTGTTTGACTTCCATGTTCATTCCCCCTCGCCACAGCCTATGAGCCGGGGACGTAGAACATGCCGGGGACGCGGGAAACGGAATACGATCTTGACTCATGCGTTTTCCTCCTTTCTGTGAAATGAGAAAAGAGAAACACCGTGCAGGCCGAGGCACTACACGGTGTCATGAGTATGACAAATAGACCGGATTCCGCTTGCAAAATCAGGGTCAAACGGGTATAATAACCCCATGCGGTGCGGATTCGTCCGTTGTGTAGGTGCTGCTACCACCTGCGCAGGCTTTGAGGAGTTGGCGCTCCTCAAAGCTGCCGTTGTTCTTTTTTCTATTGATAGAATAGCATATCTGCGCAGATATATCAATTAACGCAATTACCAAATATATCTGCACAAATATGTGCAATTTGTATATATGCGTAGATATTGCTTTATGGTACTATAATACACAGTAGCATCAGGAGGTTCTGCCATGTCTCCAGCAAGTAAAGCACAGCAAAAAGCGGTAAACAAGTACATGAAAAGCAATTATGATCGTGTCAATCTTGTAATGCCCAAAGGAAAAAAAGACATTATTCAGGCACATGCGGCGCAGCAGGGGGAATCCGTCAATGCCTATATCAACCGTGCCATTGATGAAGCCATGCAGCGGGACAATTTTGACGATTGAAATACAATCTCAAAAGTTGCACCTTTGCATTTTGGCAATACCTCCTCATTATCTCTAACACAAATTTCACCACAAAGAACGGTAACCGCGATGCTAAAGCATCGCGGTTACCGTTCTTTACAGCCCGTCTATAGCTGACATATCTGGTGGAACTGCGCACCTGGTGGACGATGCAGCGCTGCAACCGGCTTTTCGGGAAGACGGCCTCGATAGCCTGCATCATCCCACACAGGCCGTCCGTGCAGAACAGATATACATCCAAAACTCCCCTGCTTTTGAGGTCATTCAGCACATTCAGCCAGAATTTGCTGTTTTCGTGCTCTCCGATCCAGACTCCCAGAATATCCTTCCTGCCATCCATGGTGACGCCCAGAACCACATACGCTGCTTTGGTCACGTACCGCCGGTCTTCCCGCACCTTATAGTGAATGGCGTCCATGAACACGAAGGGATACACCGGCTCCAGAGGACGGTTCTGCCAGGCTGTGACCTCCGGCATGATCTTTTCGCTAATCTTCGTTACCAGCTCCGGAGAGATCTCCACGCCGTACAGTTCCTTGATCTGCTCAGCGATATCCCGCTGGCTCATACCGCAGGCGTACAGCGCCAGAATCTTATCCTCCATCCCGTCCGCATTCCGGTCATACTTGCCGATGATCTTGGGCTCGAAAGAGCCGTTCCGGTCCCGGGGCACCTTGATGTCCACCTCGCCCAGCTGGGTCTTGACGGTCTTCTTCGTGTAGCCGTTGCGGTAGTTTCTCGGGGATCCCTCCGGCTCGTCTGAACGCTCACAGCGCTCGCGACCAAGCTCTTCGTCCATCTCCACTTTCATGACGGTCTGGATGACGTCCCGGAACATTTCCTTCATGGCCTCCATGATCTCCGTCGTGCTGGTGAAGTGCTGGCTCTGAACGTATTCCTTCAACAAATCCTGTGGTACTGGCTGCATAATCTTCGTCTCCTTCGTCTTGAATGTTTGATCTCATTCTTGACTTAGAGGAACATCGATTACACAGAATTTTCTGCGGTCTCGAGCATTCCACTTCCAAACTGCCATCTTTTTGAGATTCATGGCAGCATACTTGAGCCTCACCCAAGCGGAAACCCGGGCCAGACCTCGGTGGTGTGTATATCGCATGGCGTGCTTTTCTTTTGCGTCAGCAAAGACACGCTCAATGGTTTCTTTTCTCATGGCATAAATTTCTTTGCCTCGCTCGGTTTTACGCAACTGTTCCACCAAATCAAGATATTCTTGCCAGATATGAGTGGTGAGCATCCGTTGTCCGTTTTCGTTTGCTCCGCAAACTGTTCTGCAAGGGCAGTCTTTACAGATTTTAGTGGAACTACGGTAAGTTCGCTTGCCCTCTTTGCTGGTGGTCGTGTGCCTTAATTCGTGGCCTCTGGGACAGATAAAGCTGTCATTTACCAAGTCATAGGTGAAATCCCAGGGACGGAATCTGTCGTTCTTTCCTTTGTAGCGGGTATAGGGCAGAATAGGGATTCGGCTGTCTTCCAGAACTTTTTTAGCGATCCACGGCGTTTTGTATCCGACATCCATCGTTACAAACTTAACTTCGGGAAAACTGTTCGTTACCTGGTCGTATACTGCGTCCCATGCAACACTATCGCTTACATTTCCAGCGGTCACCTCAACACCCAACACAAAGCCGTGCTTATCACAGGCAGTATGTGCTTCGTACGCAAACTGCCGCTCATGAGCCCCTTTTACAAACATTCCGCAGTCCGGGTCGGTTTTGGACACCGTTTTCTCAACCGTTCCTCCTCCGGAACTTCCCTTATTTTCGTCATCATCGTCATCGTTGACTTTCTTGCCCAGTTTTTTTCGTTCCTCGGACACCTCTTTGCGAAGCTGTTCCTCGTACACCTTCGCGCCTTTGGCGACCTGTTCCTTCTGGAACTTCTTTTTATTTGCGGATGCCTTAATATGTGTTCCGTCAATAAAAATCATGCTTGGGTCTACCATCCGGTTGTTCAGTGCTTTATTCAAAATATGTGCAAAAATTTCTTCACCCAGCTCCGGGGGGGGAAGCGTTTGCAGAAGGCATAACTTACCGTTGCAAAGTGAGGAATCTCTTCCAGCAAGCTATATCCGAGAAACCAACGGTATGCTACGTTTACTTGTATATCCCGGTACGTCTGACGTAAAGACGCAATTCCAAACAAGTGCTGGATCAGAACCATCTTGATCAACACAACCGGATCCGTTCCTGGCCGCCCGTTGTCTGCGCAATAATATGGACTTAACCGCTCATATAGCCAGTCATAATCCATGACCCTTTCTACTTTTCGGAGCAGATGGTCTTGGGGGACTAATCCATCCACATCCACCATAACAATGTCTTTTCGGGAATCCTTTTTCCAGTTCTCCATATTCAATCCCCCTTTTCTCTATTATACCAGAAGAACCCCGCCGCTGGTGAGGTTCTTTGACAGGCTGAATAAATATCCCCCGGCGAAGCCGGGGGTATTTATTTTGCGGGCGAAGCCCTATGTTACCAGCCACGCCTCATGCGGCGTTGGTACGACTTGCCATTTGCATAGGCTGTCCTCCCCACACTGGTATAAATCCGTCATCTTTTCTTTCTCATATAGCTGTCATTCTTAACGCTTGCACTTTTCCTTCTGCCTAATTATTCCAACAGCAATCTTTACTTCTATCTCACAACTTGCTAAACTGTTTTTGCCACTTCATTCTTGAATGGCCTCCCTTTGTTTTGTAGTTTGTAGTTGCCAGACCGCATTTCTACTATAGCAGAGGGAGTTTTATTTTTTCTCATCGGCAGCAGCCTTTTTTGAACCACTCGCCCAGCGAGTGGTTTTCGATATACAAAAATGCTCTAAACCTTACGTTTAGAGCATTTTGGTGCGGGCATGGGGACTCGAACCCCAACACATCGCTGCACGAGAACCTAAAGGTGATGTTACCTTAGTGAATTTTATGTCTTGGCAAGTTGCTATGCCAAGCTCAGCAGAAAGGCAAAAAAGATTTTAGTCTGGGAACGCTGGGGCAATATATTCCATTGGCAGAGTTCAGGCATCCATGGCCCGGAGGATATCGCCGGCGGAGGGCGGGCAGCCCTTGACCTGCTCCCGGGCGCAGTCGCAGCAGGCCCCAACACCCAGTCCGTCGAAGGGCATGCCCTTCCAGCCCTGGCCGATGGCGACAGCCTTGTTCGTGCCCCCGCTACGGTGGAGGGCCCGCACCAGGCTGGCATAGCAGGCGGAGCAGGCGCTCCTGGCCTGGACGGCACGGGTGAGGGCGGCCACCGCGCCCGATGGCCTGGGATACTCTGCCCCGTCGGTGGGGGCATTGAGGCGGACAAGCTCCCCCTCCGCCAGAGCGGAGCTGCCCGCGCCCCACCGCTCGGCCAGGCCGATGTAGGGCACCTGCGCCGGCCCCAGGCCCATGAGGCGGCACCCGTAGGCGTCTATCTGCACCATATCGGTGCCCAGCAGCATCCGGCCGGTGGGCACCGGGTTGCCCCCCTCCTCAAAGTCCAGATCGCCGCAGATGCTATCCACGATGGTGAGTGCCGGCCTCAGGGCGGCGGCCAGGGCGGCAATGGGCTCCATGAGCCCCTCGGCGTGGAAGCGCCGCTTCTCCCGGTCGGGCAGACAGCCCTTGCAGTTCTTGAGGGCGCAGGTCATGCGGGCCTGGCAGTGGCCCTTGAGCACCGGCAGATTGATGAGGTACCCCGCGTCCAGCGCCCGGCAGCAGATGTCCATGGGCCGCAGGGGGGTGTCCACCTGGCGGGTTTTGTCTCCCTTGAGATCATACAGGGGCACGCTGTATTGCTTCCCCACCGCGTCGTATCCGGCGGCGCGGAAGGCCCGGCCGGTACTGTCCCCCACCCAGGAGCCCTCGATGATGGAGATGTCTCTCACCCCGTGCTCCCGCAGGTACTCGATGGCGCCGGAGAGGACGCCGGCGTGGGTGGTGGCACCGTACTCCGGCTGGCCAGCCACCACCAGGTTGGGCTTGAGTGCCACGGACGCCCCGGCGGGGATGGCGGTGATCACCTCCGCCCGCTCCATCAGGGCGATGGTCATGGCGTGGGCGTCGCGGCCGAAGATCTCATAGATGGTGCTCATTGGCTCAGCTCCTTTTCCGCCGGAGCGGTTCCGGCGGACTGAAAATATTCCCCCGCAAGCTGGATGAAATGCCGGGCGGCCTGGGACAGATAGTGGCCCCGCCTGCAGCAAGCCGACACCGTCCAGGTGGGGCAGGTAGACAGGCGGAAGCGGGCCACATCCTCCACCCCCCGGACATAGTGGGCAGGCAGGATGGAACAGCTCAAGCCCCGGCGCACCATCGAGATATTGGCCCGGTTGCTCCCCGTCTCCAGAAATAGGTTTGCCTTGCACCCCGCCGCGTCAAAGAGAGGGTCAATGACCTCCCGCTGGGTGGACTGGCGGTAGATCAGGCAGAAGGTCAGCTCCCGCAGGCGGGACACGTCCAGCACCGTCAGCGGCTCCCCCGGGGGGGCAGCCTGGGCCGCCAGGGGGTGGTCCAGGGGGGTGATGAGGAGGAACTCCTCCCGGCACAGGGCAACCTGGTTGATTCCAGGCAGGTACTCCTCCCGCCGGGGAATAAATCCCAGATCCAGGGCGTCCCCAGCCAGCAGCTCCAGCTGTCGATGGACGCTGAGCTCCCGGGGCACTACTTCCACCTGAGGATAGTCCCGGTAGAAGCGGGGGTACACGTCCATAAACATTTCCATCCCACGTTCAGGGGCAAAGGCCAGGGCCAGGGTGCCCCGCCGCTGGTCCGCAATATCGTGGATGACGCGGTATGCCTCGTTCTTCATCGCCAACATCTTCTCGGCGTAGTCCACATAAACCCGTCCGGCCTCTGTCAGGGAGAGGCTGCCCCGGGAGCGGCAGAACAGCGGGGTGCCCAGCTCGTGCTCCAGCTTGAGCAGCTGCTGATCCAGGGCGGACTGGGTGATGAACAGCTTGGCGGCCGCTCTGCTGATGCCCCCTTCCTTGGCAATGGTGACGATATAGAGCATCTGCTTGACATCCATGAGTGCTCCCTCCTTACTTATATAGAACGCGCCGCGTCCCCGGTGACCGGCTGGGGTCGGGGACGCGGCAGATGGGAATGGGCTCAGCGGTGGATCAGCGCCACCGCCACGTCGTTGACATTGGTGCCCGTGGCGCCGGTGCGCAGCAGGCCGCCGCACGCCTCCAGGGCGTGGTAGGCGTCGTTGTCCTTCAGTACGTCAAAGATGCGCACGCCCTGCCTGGCCAGCGTATCCCGGGTCTGCCCGGTGACAAAGCCGCCGGCGGCGTCAGTGGGACCGTCGGTGCCGTCGCTGCCCACGGAGAACACGGCGGTGTCCGCCAGGCCGGCGATACCCGCCGCGGCGGAGAGGGCCAGCTCCTGGTTGCGCCCACCCAGGCCGCTGCCCGTCAGGTGCACCACCGTCTCTCCCCCGGCCAGGAAGGCCAGGGAGCGGTTCGTTCCCTGGTGGCTACGGGCAATGGCGGCCAGGAAGGCCCCGGCCTCCCGGGCCTCGCAGTCCAGGCTGTCCGTGAGCAGGATGGGCTCATACCCAAGATTCCGGCAGGCCCTGGCGGTGGCAGCGCATAGCTCCCGCACACTGCCGGTGACCACGGTGTCCACATTGTCCAGCGCCTTGGGGGTCTCCTCCTCCAAGCAGTACTCCGCCGCTGCGGAAAGGGTGAGGTCGTACCGCCGGGCAATGGCCCGGGCTTCCTCACAGGTGGAGGAGTCCGGATAAGCCGGACCGGAGGCAATCATGTCCAGGGGATCGCCGATGATGTCGGACAGTACGATGGAGAACACTCTGGCCGGAGCACAGTGTCTGGCGAAGCGGCCGCCCTTGACGGCGGAGAGCCGCTTGCGGATGGTGTTCATTTCCACAATGTCCGCCCCGCTGGCCAACAGCTGCCGGGTGATGTCCTGGAGCTCCGAGGGGGGCACCAGAGGGGCTTCAAACAGGGCCGAACCGCCGCCGGAGAGCAGGAAGAGTACCGTATCCGCCTCCGTCAGGCCGCTGGTGAGGGCCAGGGCCTCCTCAGTGGCGGAGAAGGTATCTTCATCAGGCACGGGATGGCCTGCCTCCCGGATGCGCAGGGAGGTGATGGGGCCCTGGGCATGGCCGTGCTTGGTGATGACGATACCGCTGTCCAGCCGCTCCCCCACGCAGTCCCAGGCGGCCTTGGCCATGGACCAGGCCGCCTTGCCAACCGATACCAGCACCAGCCGACCGGCAGGGAAGGCGCGGCCCTCCAGGGCCCGGCGCACCGCCTCGTCCGGCTGGACAGCGGCGATGGCCTGACGGACGATCTGTTCGCAGTCTTGTCTGAGTGTCATGGTGTTGTCTCCTTTGCTGTGCGGTGGACGCGCCGGGCCGGCGGCCTCAGAGCAGGCCAGCAGCGGCCATGGTGCGGCGGAAACCCTCTTTTACTGCCCCCTCCGGGGTGGGCAGTGTGGGCAAATAGGGCACGCCCACATCTCTCCCCCGGAGCTTCGCCATATCCTTGGCGGCCACGGGGAAGCTGGCCGGATCCATGGCTAGGCGGACGGGGTTGAGCTTGAACTGGGCCTCCAGACTGCCCTTCAGATCGCCGGCGACAAACTTGTTGTACACGTCAGTGATGAGCTTTGGCATGAAGTTGGCCGCGGTGCACACGCCGCCCACCGCGCCGTGGCACAGGCTGGCATAGAGCAGGGTGTCCTTGCCGCCAAACACCTTAAAATCCACGTCCCGGGTGCGGCGGATGAACTCGGAGGTGAGGGTGATGTCCCCGCTGGTGTCCTTCATACCCACGATGTTGTCCACCTTGTGGGCCAGTTCGTCCACCAGATCGGCGGAGAGCGTGTACCCCACCCGGCCGGGGTTGTTGTAGAGCAGCATGGGCACGCCGGGCACGCTCTCGGCGACGGCCTTGAAGTGGAGAAAGAGCTCCTGATAGGTGGGCTTGAGAAACATGGGCTGGAGCACGCTGACACCGGCGGCTCCGTTGGCCGCCGCCATTTTGGCAAGGCGGCAGCACTTTTTGGTGCTGATGGCACCGATACCGAAGTACACCGGCACCCTGCCCGCGGCCTGAGCCACCATGATTTTCAGGCCCCGCTCCATCTCGTCCTCTTCCACCATGTAGAACTCGCCGTTGCTGCCGAAGGCCAGCACACCGGACACACCGCCGTTGATGACGTAGTCCACCTGATCCCGGAGCCTGGGCTCATCAATGCGCTCCTCCCCGTCGATCGGCGTGAGGATAGGCACAATGATGCCCTTAATAAAATCAGTGTTCACAGACGTTCACCTCACATCTGGTCGAAGCTTACAGGGACTCGATGCCGGTGAGCTTCTTGTAGTACTTGATGATAGAGCTGTGGTCGTCCTGGCCGCAGCCATTGTTGTGCAGCCACTGGAAGATCTCCTGCACGGCGGCGGTCATGGGCAGGGGGGAACCCACGCTGTGGGCGCAGTCCAGAGCGTTGTTCAGGTCCTTGATGTGCAGGTCGATCTTGAAACCGGGCTTGTCGTTGCCCTCGATCATCATGGGCGCCTTGGCGTTCATGACGGTGGAACCGGCCAGGCCACCGCGAATGGCCTCAAACACCAGCTGGGGCTCCACACCGGCCATCTTGGCCAGGGTCAGGGCCTCGGACAGGGCCTGGATGTTGCAGGCCACGATGATCTGGTTGGCCAGCTTGGTGGTGTTGCCGGCGCCCACCTCACCGCAGCGGACCACGGAAGCGCCCATAGCACCCAGCAGATCCTTGTACTGGTCAAAGACCTCCTGCTTGCCGCCCACCATGAAGGACAGGGTGCCGTCGATGGCCTTGGGCTCGCCGCCGGACACGGGGGCGTCCAGCATCTCGATGTTCTTCTTGGCCAGCTCAGCGGCGATCTCCTTGGAGGCCACGGGGTTGATAGAGCTCATGTCGATGAACACGGTGCCGGGCTTCATGTGGGCGGCCACGCCGTCCTCACCCAGCATCACGGCCTTGACCTGGGGGCTGTTGGGCACCATGGTCAGCACCACGTCGCAGGTCTCGCCGATCTCGGCGTTGGTGGCGGCCTTGGCGCCGGCGGCAACCACTTCGTCCGCAGCGGCCTTGTTTCGGTTGCTGACCGTCAGGTCATAGCCCGCCTTCAGCAGGTTCTTAGCCATAGGCTTACCCATAATACCGAGACCAATCAGTCCGACTTTCATAGTAATTTCCTCCTAGATATTGAAAATAGAATTTATCCAAACGGGTCGCTCACAGAGCGGCCACGTTTTTGGTGATGATGACGTTGGCACCCAGGCCGCACACGTCGGGCAGGACCACCTGCCCGATGGCGGTAGGGGCCTTCACATGGAGCTTGTTGATGGCGTCCATGACGGTAAAGATGTCCTTCTTGGGGATGGGTCGGTCCAGCCGGACGCTGACCAGAGGCAGCTCGCCGCACTCCACCGGAATGCTGGTGGCGATGTTGCGCCGGGGATCGGTGAGCTCCTGCCGGACGTAGTCCTGACCCTTGGGGCAGGTGGCACCCTCGATGGAGCGCACGTCGGTGCCCTCATACTCGGCGGTGATCTCACAGCCGTTGGGGCAGATGATGCAGGTAAAGGTCCGTGTCATTGTACGCTCACCTCCAGATCTCCCGCGGTCTCCAGCTTCTCCGCAGGCACGGTGAGCTGGATCATCTCGGCGGGCAGGGCCTTGGGGAACTTCCGCCGCAGCACCTCCCTGCCGTTCTGGGTGACGGTGAGGGTGACCTTCTTCAGGGGCTGGCGCACCCGCAGGGACAGGGTGAAGCTCCGCGTACCGCTGACATGCTGGGGAATCACATGGCCCACATTGGCGCCGGCCTTCACCTCCAGGGGACAGGGAGGCAGGGAGCCCTTTTGCAGGTACTCCGCCGCCGCGGCCGCCAGAGCCTCCGCCTCCAGGGAGACGAAGTCCACCAGGTCGTGGACGTGGAGCACGTTGCCGGCAGAGAACACGCCGGGGATGCTGGTCTGATAGTGCTCATCCACAAAGGCGCCCTTGGTGCGCCCGTCCACCGCCAGGCCGGAGCCGTTGGCGATGTCCCCGGCGGGAATGAGGCCCACCGACAGGATGAGGGTGTCGCAGTCCACCCGCTCCTCGGTGCCGGGGATGGGGCGGAACCGTTCGTCCACCTGGGAGATGGTCATCCCTTCCAGCCGCTCCCGGCCGTGTATGTCGGTGACGGTGTGGCTCAGGTGGAGGGGGATGTTGTAGTCGTTGAGGCACTGCTCGATGTTCCGGGGCAGGCCCCTGGGATAGGGCTGAACCTCATAGACATCCTTTACATGGGCCCCTTCCAGGGTCATGCGCCGGGCCATGATGAGGCCGATATCGCCGCTGCCCAGGATCACCACTTCCCTGCCCACCATTAGGTTGCACAGGTTGATGTACTCCTGGGCCACGCCGGCGGTGTAGATGCCGGCGTGGCCGGAGGCGGTGACGGTGCGGTCGGCCTCCAGTGAGAGCACCGTGGTGTCTGTGAGGCAGGTGATCCCCAGCTCCTCCGCCTGGTCCACGAACCGCTGGGCGTACTCCGGGCCGGAGAGGGTCTCCCCGAACCGGGTGAGGCCGAAGCCGTCGTGGATGCACTGGCGCAGGATGCCGCCGGTGCGGTGTTCCCGCTCCAGCACCACCACGTCGTCAATACCCTTCTGCTTGAGCTGGATGGCAGCGGCCAGGCCGGCGGGACCGCCGCCGATGACCACCGCCTGATGGCGTTCCACATTCATGCCCGGTCCCCTCCTTTCACCGCGCCGGTGAACATTCAGGAGCCCTCCGGCCCCAGGTGGATGTCCCTGAAATCCTCACCCAGCTCCTGGTGGAGGGCCTCGGTGATGCGGGTCTCGCAGTATCCGCCCTGGCAGCGGCCCATGGTGGCCCGGGTACGCACCTTCACGCCGTTGACGGTGCGGACCCCCAGGGGATTGTGGATGGCCTGGAGGATCTCTGCCTTGGTGACCTTCTCACAGCGGCAGAAGATCTCGCCGTAGTCCGGGTTCTCCGCGATGGCGGCCGCCCGCTCGGCGTCGTTCATGCCGGCGAAGCGGCGGATGCCGTGGCGGACGGGGTCGAAATCCGGGTTGGGTTACAGCTTCTCCCGCTGGGCGATGAGGGCCACGGCCCGGCGGGCCAGGGGGAGGGCGGAGGCCAGGCCGGGGGACTCGATGCCCACCAGGTTAACCACGCCGGGCACCTCGTCCCGGCACTCCAGCACGAAGTCCTGCACCGCCCCGGTCTCCGGATCGATGCGCTTGGGACGGATGCCGGCAAAGTTGCGGATGAAGTAGCCCCGGTCCATGTGCTTGAACATGCGGGAGCCGCTCTCAATGAGGCCGTCCATGGCGGCCTGGGTGGACTCGTAGTCCTGGAAATCCCGGGCCAGCTGGCTGTCGGGACCCACCAGCACGTTGCCGTCCACCGTGGGGGTGGCGTGGGTGTCGAAGGTGTTGTCCCGGTTGGGGGCGGGGTAGACGGGGATTCTGGCAAACTGCCCGGCCAGCTTATCCAGCACGAAGTACTCGCCCTTCACGGGCTTGATCACGTAGCCGGGGATGCCCAGCTGGGTGCTGACCTCGGCGGAGCTGAGGCCCGCGCTGTTCACCACCCACCGGGTGAGGAAGTCGCCCCGGGTGGTGTGGAGCAGGTGGGTGCCGTCGGCCTGCTTGGTCTCGCCGGTAAAGGCGCAGTTCAGGTGGTACTCCACGCCGTTGCGGACGGCGTTTTCCGCCAGGGCAATGGTGTAGAGGAAGGGGTCCAGGATGCCGCTGGCCGGGCACCACATGGCGAAGTTGCCGCCGGCGCTGGGGTCCAGCTCATCCATCCGCTTGCGGTCGATGATCTCCAGGCCCTTGACGCCGTTGGCCTCGCCCCGGGCCTTGAAGTTCTCCAGGAGCTGCCGGTCCTCGTCGGTGAAGCCCGCGATGAGCTTGCCGGTGCGCTTAAAGGGTACGTCCAGCTCTGCGGCCGCGGCGTCGAACTCCTGGTTGCCCTCCACGGCGCAGATGGATGGCCTTGAGGGAACCGGTCTTGTAGAGAAAGCCAGCGTGGAGCATGCCGGTGTTGCGGCCGCTGGTCTAGGTGCACACGTCGCTCTCCTTTTCCAGCACCGCGATGCGCAGCCGGTAGCGGGACAGCTCTCGGGCGATGGCGCCGCCCACCACGCCGCCGCCGATAATGACTACGTCGTAGGACTGCTGTATAGGCTCTCGTCCTTTCTTTTTAGAGGAACAGGGTCAGTATGGGGACGGTGACCAGGCTGGTCAGTGTCGAGATAAACACACACTTGGAGGCGAACTTGGCGTCCGCCACGTATTTCTGGGCCAGGATGGCGGTGGTGGAGCCGATGGGCATGCCGGTGATCACCACACTCACCCCGATGGTGAGGGGATCCACGTGCAGCAGGCGCAGGGCCGCCAGGCAGATGCCCGGCAGCAGGAACTGCCGTACCGCCACCAGGTAAAAGCTTTTGAGATCAAAGACGGTTTTCAGGGGCACATCCACCAGGATGGCCCCCACCAGGGCCATGGCCATGGGGGAGGTGCAGCCCCCCAGATTGTCCACCGCCGTATCCACGAAGTGGGGCAGGGGGATCTGAAAGAGCATCCGCACCAGGCCCACCTCCACGGCGATGATGCCGGGGTTGAGCAGCACCTTTTTGACGGCCTGCTTGGCGTCGGCCCTGGTAAATAGAGAGATGCCGGCGCTCCACATGAGAATGCGGGTGGGGATGATGAACAGGGAGCCCAGAAAGAGCCCCTCATCCCCGTAGGCCCCGCTGACCACCGGCAGGCCGGCAAAGCCGGAGTTGCTCACCAGGGTGCCGTACTGGAGGATGCTCTTCTCCTCATAGGGGAAGCGGTTGTACAGCACCTTGCCCAGCAGCAGGGCCACGCAGGACATGCCCACCGCGATGAGCAGGGCCAGGGCCCCCTGTTTGAGGGACTCCAGGCTGAAGGCCATGTTGAAGGACTCGAAGATCATGCAGGGCAGGGTGACGAACACCACGAAGTCGGTGAGCTTATCCCGGGCCACGTCGTTGAAAATGCCGGCCTTGCGGCACCCGAAGCCCACCGCCATGTAGATGAACAGCACCGTCTGCACGTCCACCATTTTGAAAAAGCTGTCCATGCCTACGCCTCGATGGGGGTGGTCAGGGCCCCGGACGGGTCGAAGGAGAGCTCCTCCGGCGCAGACCGGGCGATGAGGCCCGGCCATTTCCCGGCCAGCACGTCCTGGTAGTAGGCCTCGCTGAGCATGATATGGCCGATGTGCAGGCTGTTGGAGATGCGGACCACCCGGGCCTGGGCCGGGTCGATGCCGTTGCAGGTGCGGATGCACATCTGGATGGCCTCCTTGTCGGTGGCCACCACGCAGGGGATGCGGGCGGAGGTGAGAACGGTGGAGGTGATGCAGTTGGGATACATCATCTCCGGGTCGATCTTGTCGAAGAACCGCTTGGTGATCACGTTGGCCAGGCCCACGCCCAGGGCGTTGCCGTGGCTGGCGGCGCTGAGATCCAGGAAGCAGGTGCGCCGGACCTGCACGCCGCCGTGGGCGTAGGGGGTGGAGAAGGTGCCGGTGATGTTGGGGTCCACCCCGGTGCCGGAGTAGTTCTTCCCCGTCTCGTCCACCACCAGCACGTCGCCCTCGCCCACCAGCAGGGAGGGCATACGGGCGAAGGCCTCCCGGAGCAGCTCCGGCTCCCGGGCCAGGATGTGGTCCTTGTCGATGGCCTCGATGCGCCAGGTCTGGTCGTAGGCGTTCTCAATGCAGGGGAGGGCGAAGAGGATGGGGGCCTTCTCCAGCACCACCTTGGCCATGGAGGGGATGTTTTCGCCGATCTTGTCCATGCCGTCGGCGTGGACCCGTTCGGCCCCCTTCTGCTTGCCCAGGCCCACGGTCATCATCTTGCAGGGGCCGCTCTCGTAGGGGCCCCGGAAGGCGTTGTGGGGCTTGAGGCGGCAGGACAGGATAATGCCGTCGGCGCCGTAGGCGTTCTTGTCCAGGTACACCGGCATGCCGGTGCTGGAGACACCCAGCTCCACCACCTCCATGCTGCTGCGGATCTCGCAGCCCATGGTGTCGGGGGTGATGCCGTAGCTGGCCAGAACCTCCAGCTGGCCCTCCGCCGTGGCGCCGCCGTGGCTGCCCATGGCGGGCACGATGAAGGGGGCCGCCCCCCGGGCCTTGACGAAGTCCACCACGGCCCGGGTGATGATGTCCACGTTGGCGATGCCCCGGCTGCCGGCGGTGACGGCCACGGTCATGCCAGGCCGGATTTTGGAGCGGAAGGGCTCTCTGAAGAGCTCACGCTCTACCACAGAGGGTATTTCCCCGGGTGCGATATGCTCCCGGGGAAATACCTGTTCCGCCCGGAACATGCGGGGAATGGCCACATCGGCCAGCAGGTGTGAGACCACGCCCCCCTGTCTGATCTCCATGCGAAACAAACCTTTCCGTATTTAAGTGATGGGCGCGGGGTTGAAGATGCACAGGTCGTTGTGGAACCCGTACTGGTCGGAGTAGGGCTGCCTGATGCCGCTGGCCACATCCAGGATCAGGTGGAACAGCTCAGTGCCCACCTCCGCGATGGTCTTCTCCCCGGTGGCGATGGGGCCGGCGTTCACGTCGATGAGGTCGAACCAGTGGGCCTTCATCTCGTTGCGGGAGCAGACCTTGATCACCGGGGCGGCGGCCAAGCCGTAGGGGGTACCCCGGCCGGTCATGAAGACCTGGAGGCCGATGCCGCTGGCCAGCTGAGAGGGTCCGCAGACGATGTCGCTGGCGGGGGTGGCGGCGTAGATCAGGCCGTGCTTATGGGGCTTCTCCGCGGGGGAGAGCACCTCCTCGATAGGGGCGGTGCCAGACTTGGCGATGGAGCCCATGGCCTTCTCCACGATGTTGGCCAGGCCGCCCTTCTTGTTGCCGGGTGTGGGGTTGGCGTCCCGGCCCACGCCGCCGGCCTCCAGATAGTCGTCGTACCACTTCATCTCGGCGGCCAGCTTGTCCCGGGTGGCCGCGTCCCGGCACCGGGCGGCCAGCAGATGGACGCCGTCCCGCACCTCGGTGACCTCGCTGAACAGCACCGTGGCGCCACCCTTCACCAGCATGTCGGCGGCGTAGCCGGCGCTGGGGTTGGCGGTGAGGCCGGAGAAGGCGTCGCTGCCGCCGCACTGCATGCCGATGAGCAGCTCGCTGAGGGGCAGCTCCTCCCGATGGCGCAGGTTGAGCCTCTGGAGCTTCTTCTCCGCCATGGCCATTAGGGCGTCCATCATGGCGTCGTGGCCGGCGTAGTCCTGGAGGGTGAGGGTGTTCTCGAGGGTGATGTCCTCAGGGGGCAGCACCATGTCGTAGGTGAGCTTTTCACAGCCCAGGCCCACCACCATCAGCTCCCCGCCGAAGTTGGGGTGGCGGATGAGGTTGGTCACCGCCCGGATGGGGATATGAGCCTCCCGGGCCTTGATGGCCACGCCGCAGCCGTAGGGGTGGTTCGCCACCACCACGCCGTCCACGTTGGGGTACTTGGACAGCAGCTCTTTCCTGATGCGCTCCACCGCCACGTTGACCACGCCGGCGGCGCACTGGACGGTGGTGACGATGCCCAGCAGGTTGCGGGTACCCGCCGGGCCGTGGGCATTGCGGTAGCCCAGCCAGGTGGTGCGGGGCGGATCTGGCAGCTTCTCCGGGGGAACGAGGTTGGTGCCGTAGGGCATGTCCTCCAGCCCCGGGGACTGGGGCAGCTCCAGCATGTGCTCGTTGATCCAGGCCCCCACGGGGATGGAGTCCTTGGCATAGCCGAGGACCACCCCGTAGCGGATGATCTCTCCCCCCTTGGGGATGTCGGTCAGGGCGAGCTTATGGGCCTGGGGGATGTCCTCCCGGGTGGTCACGCCGGGCATCACCTGGGTGCCCGCGGCGATGTCCTCCACGGCAATGGCCACGTTGTCCTCGCCCTTGATCTGGATAAAAAACGGTGTAGACATTACTGCCCCCTATTCCTCAAATGGGCGGACGAAAATATAGCCACCACAGGGATTTCCAGTAGCAATGTACATCTCTTTTTTGTTCAAATCAGTAACCGTGGAAAAATTTGTCGCGCACTCTGGAAGATGTTGGCAGATAGAGGCTGGATAGTTTACCCCGTGGTCGGAGAGAATCTCCATGATGTCCCGTATCCCCAGCTCATTTCCGTGTAAGTTCTCCACCAAGTAATCCAGGCGGAACGATCGGAGTTCGTCCTTGGGATAAATATCCATCTGGCGGTAGGGGGGCCGGGGCATGTGAGGGTGTTTGTAGTGATTGGCGTGGGATATGATCCCATCCCGCATGTATAACATCGCATAGCTCTTATACTCCATCTCCAGGCAGACCATCTCCCCCTCCGGCCCGCAAACCATCAGATTGTTGCAGCTGGCCACCCGGCTCATGGAGGCAGCCTCCACCGCGTCAGGGAAATTATCCTGATCCATAATATACCGGTAAGTAAATTGAAGAGGCAGTCCGCCAAAGTCAATGGGCGCGTCACAGAAAAGGGTGTTACCTCCCAGACCGATACCCGCGGAGTTCATGCCGGCCATGCGGCAGATCAGGCCGGCCTCTCCCATCCAGGCTATGCTGGGCCGTTCCTTCTGATGGGCAATCACAAAGATTATGGTATCCCGTTGATCCGGATGGGCATCCCAATTCTGCCCGTAAATGGTTGTCTTTGTGGAGGTACGGGTGTGATTGATCCCGATGATAGAGCATCCACCGCCTAAGTGCATCGCCCGACCGAAGTTTTCCCCGGAGCGCCGACTAAACTGCTGGCCTAGCTCCGTCCGGCAATTCAAGGTAAAAATATCCTCAAAACTGTGACCGGAGCCATCGGCGATGCCCTGGATCTCTTCGAGATAGGCAGGGCATCGGTGTTTTACTGTGGGAAGAAATGCCGCAGCGACTTTAACACAAATACTCCAGTCCTGCCCCACGGTTGTCTGAACGCTCTTTTTCAGATTTGCGAGTGTAATATCAATTTCCCTTTTGCCCCCTATTCCGTGCGCAAGCCCGATATCATAATTTGAGCCACTTGCGCGAATCACTGGAATCTTTTCTTCAAGCTCTACTAAGGACATACTTTCTTCCTCCCTTGTTTTTTGGATAGCTATCTTCCGGCGTAGATCTCCGGATGACAGCCAGCCCAAGGTTTGGCCCGCTCTAATTGCGCTGAAAGCTGCAGAACCAGGGCGTCCTCCCCAACGCGGCCGTCAATCTCGATGCCGATTGGCAGTCCCTCCTTACTCCACTCCAGCGGGACGGTGATCGAAGGCTGCCCCGTCACATTGCACATCGCTGTATTGCCAGACCACCGTCTGCGCTCCAGTACCCAGTCGTGGACAGGCATCTCCGGCCTGGAGAAGGGATTATAGAATCCCGCCTCCAGCGGCATGATCCCCATGGTAGGACTAATTAGAATATCGTAGTGCTCCATAAACTGGCCCAGATCCCGCATGACCTTAGTCAACTCACTTTTTGCAGCCACATACGCGCTGGCTGTTACGTTTCGGGCCTCCAGATAAGCCTTATAGACCAGGGGCTCTAAAGTATCCTCGCTAATGGGGAGGCCAGATCCCTTCGCCACCCGCTCAATCCACGCGTTTGTTCCCACTGACTGGACTAAAATACGGGCCTCGTGATAGTGAACATCCAAGGGAGGGTAGTCCTCTACACAGATATGCCCCAGAGATTCCAGCAGGCCCACAGCCGATTTCACCGCTTCTACGCACTCGTGATTTTCATATACGTCCCCATAGGGCGTACGCAGCATATAAGCAATCCGAAGCCTGGGCGGATCCTTCTGTATGACTTGGCTATATGGAATGGTAGGCCGCTCGGCGGTTCCATAGCAGCCTGGATCCGGCCCCTCCACGGCGTCCAGCATGGCCGCCGTATCCCGCACAGAACGGGACATGATAAAGTCGGCCGCCTGCCCAGGATCTCCCCCGTCAGGGCCGGTTGGAATACGAAAACGAGTGGGTTTCAGTCCCACTAAGCCGCATGCCGCTGCGGGCATCCGTATTGACCCGCCGCCGTCGCTACCATGTCCCATAGGTACAGCCCCAGCAGCTACGATTGCAGCAGTTCCCCCGCTAGAACCACCGGAGGTCAGTTTGGGATTCCATGGGTTTCTGGTGACTCCATTGCGTATAGTCTCAGTGGCATTATTCCAGCAGAATTCCGGGCAGGCCGCCGTCGCTACCACAACAACACCAGCCTTCTTGAAGCGGGCGCCCAAGATTGTGTCGTGGTCAGTCACAATCCCACGTCCGGAAAGGCGTGTTCCCAGCGTACATGGGATATCCTTCATGAGTCCACCTTCATCTTTGATCACGAACGGAACCCCGCAAAAAGGCGCGTTCATGTCGACCCCTTTTGCCAACTGTGCCTTGGCTGCATCGTAGGTTCGGGCTACAATCGCGTTGAGCGAAGGATTGACCTGCTCAATGGCTTCTATGGCCGCGTCCAGTACCTCCTGAGGAGAGATCTCCTTTCTCCGAATCAATCCAGCCAGCCCGGTGGCGTCCAATGCCGCATATTCAGATACCTTCATAACTTACCAATCACCTTTCCTGATGTGCTGCGTCGCACACGGCTCTTTAACTCGTTTCCCTTACCTAGGCTATATCTCAGACACATAAATCGGTGGTTTTCTTTCGCTCCAGGGCGCCGCGCGCTCCAACTGTGCAGAGAGCTGAAGCACCAGCTCATCCTGATCAATGGCGCCATCTATCTCGACGCCAATAGGTAGACCGGAATCGCTCATATAGAGCGGCAGGGATATAGACGGCAGCCCCGCGACATTGGCTAACGGTGCAATACACGCGTAATCGCGCCTCTTTCTGGCCCACTCTGAGGCGGAAATTTCACTGTTGACCACGCCGTTCAGCGTACCCAGCGGTCGACCAATCCGTCCACAAGTTGGGCTAATCAGCAGATCGTAGGACTGGAAAAAGCGCCCCATCTCCCGTCCGGCCCTCGCGAGCTCCCGTCTGGCTCGAAACACTTCCATCCCCTTTCGGCTCAGCGCGTCCAAGTATGTCTTATAGACCAGCGGTTCCAGTGTGGTTTCGTCGATTGGGCAACCCGTCTCCTCCGCCATCTGCTGAATCTCCAGCACGATACCGTCATTCATATACATCACTCGTGCGTCATGATATTGCTCCGAGATCTCCGGATAGGCTTCTACGCAAGTGTGCCCCAACGCCCGCAGGATATCAACAACACTCAAGACCGCCTCAACACACTCCGGACTGACAAATGGCTTCCCATAAGGAGTGCGCGTCATGTAGGCAATCCGCAGCTTCCGGGGATCTCGCCTGACCGCCTCGGTATAGAGAAGATCATGAGGCGCGGCGATGCCATAGTAGCCCGGGTCGGGGCCTTCTATGGCATCCAACATTGCCGCGCTATCCCGGACAGTCCGAGAGAGAATAAACTGCACGGTTCCTCCTGGATCCCACCCAGAGGGGCCAGTGGGAACCCGAAATCGAGAGGGCTTGAAGCCGACTACACCACACATTGCTGCCGGTATGCGGATGGAACCACCACCATCACTGCCGTGAGCCATAGGCACGGCCCCAGCAGCCACAAGCGCCGCGCTACCGCCGCTAGAACCGCCCGCCGACTCGCTCAGATTCCACGGATTTTTGGTGGGCCCATGCCGGAGAGTCTCAGTTGACGAGTCCACGCAGAACTCTGATGTGGCAGTGGTCGCGACCACAATGACACCCGCCCGTTTCATGCGCTCGAACAAAATTGAGTCGCGCTTGGCGTAAACACCGCCGCCAGAGAGGCGAGTACCCAATGTGGCGCGGATCCCGGCCGCGACACCACCGCTGTCTTTCAGTACGAAAGGAACTCCGCAAAACGGTGCGTTTTTGTCAATTCCTTTTTTTATCTGTTCCATCGCGTAATCATAGGTATAATCTACCACCGCGTGGATTTCTTTGTCTGTCCGCTGGATAGCCGTGAGGGCAGTCTCTACTAGTTCTCTGGGCGAAACCGCGCCGCCTCGCACCAATGCAGCCAGTTCCGTGGCGTCTAACTCTGCGTATTCGCTCAACTTCACGCGAACCCCTCCTTTACTCCGCCGATCATCTGTCAATTCCTACCACGGTGGCGCTCTTCATCTTTTCCCGGGACTGGTCAGCGAAGTGGCACGCGACACAGTGTCCCGGGGATACCTCTCGCAAGGGCGGCTCCTTCTGGAAGCACACCTCCTGGCTCATCCAGCACCTGGAGGCGAATCGGCAGATCGGTCTGGGATTGATCGGGCTGGGAACGTCACCCTTTAGGACAATGCGCTTGACCTTCCGCTCCACATCCACCTTTGGAATGGCAGAGAGCAATGCAATGGAATAGGGATGACGGGTGTCGATAAAAAGGTCATCCTTACTGGCCAGCTCTACAATCTGCCCCAAGTACATGACCGCGATCCGATGGGAGATGTGTTTTACCACGCTCAGATCGTGGGAAATGAACAGGTAGGACAGATTCATCCTCTTTTGGAGATCCATCAACAGATTGATAATCTTAGCCTGTACGGAAACATCCAGCGCGGAAACAGGCTCGTCACAAACGATGAACTCCGGGCGCAAGCTCAATGCCCGTGCGATGCCCACCACTTGGCGCTTGCCCCCGTCCAGCTCATGTGGATACTGAAGCAACATGTCTGGCGAGATCCCCGTCATCTCGCAAAGTTGGTTGATGGTGTCTTCCAGCTGCTCCTTTGTACAGGTCTTGTGAATTTTGTAGGCCTCCGCCAGGATATCACGAATTCTTTTTTTGGGGTTTAAGGAGGAGTATGGATCCTGAAAAATGATCTGCATCCGCTTGCGAAGCTCCAGATCCTCCGTCCTGCCCTTTGTCTGAAAGATATTCTTCCCGCCCATCAGCACCTCGCCACTGGTAGGCGGCTGAAGGCGCATCATCACCGTTCCTACGGTGCTCTTTCCGCACCCCGACTCACCTACCAAGCCCAGCGTCTCGCCCCGCTGAACAGAGAAGCTCACACCATCTATGGCGTGCAGCAAATTTTTATCCCCGACCCTGAAGTATTTTTTGAGATTCTTCACCTCAATCAGGCTGCTCCCCCGAACCGAGTCGATCTTCGTATTGAACTGTTCCATGGCTATCCCTCCTTGTGACACCAGCAGGCAACATAATGGTTATCGGTAATCTTGGTTAGCGGGGGGTACTGCCCTTCGCATTCAGCCCGACATTTGTCACAGCGCGGGTAAAAACTGCATCCCCTAGGCAGGTGGTAGGGATCCGCAACCGCGCCCCGAATCGCCATCAGCCTTTCCTTATCGTCATCCAGCGTGGGAATCGCGCCCAGCAGTCCCTTCGTGTATGGATGAAGAGGCTTTTTAAACACCTCTTTGACAGAACCATACTCGATAATCGCGCCGGCGTACATAACCGCCACATTGCGGCACAGCTCAGAAATGATACCCAAGTTGTGGGTGATCATCAGCAGAGAGGTGTCAAACTTTTTCTCCAACTCCTTGATCAGTTCTAGGATCTGGGCCTGGATTGTAACATCCAAAGCAGTGGTAGGCTCATCCGCAATGAGTAGCTCTGGATTACAGGCCAACGCCGCCGCGATTCCAATGCGTTGGCGCATCCCACCGGAAAACTGGTGCGGAAAGTCTTTGATTCGGTCGGCTCGGATGCCTACCATTTCCATTAGTTTTCCGGCCTCCTCAAAGGCCTCCTTATTTTTCATGTGTTGATGCTTCCGCAAAACCAGCGCTAGCTGCTCTCCCACCGTAAAAACCGGGTTGAGAGAGGTTAGTGGGTTTTGAAAGATCATAGATATCTTGTTGCCTCGCAGGTTCTGCATCTGTTTCTCGGAATAGGTGGCCATATCGACTCCGTTATAGATGATACTACCAGAGATTACTCTACCCACTTTGGGTTGAAGAAGCCGTAGAATTGCTAAGGCCGTGGTTGTTTTCCCTGCCCCTGCCTCCCCTACTAAGCCCAGAGCCTCGCCCCTTCGGATGGTCAGGTTCAAGTGGTTGATCGCTTGCTTGATGCCAAGTTCTGTCCAAAATTCGACGGTTAAATCTCTGATGTCAAGCAGCACGTCATTCTGCCCGCTACTCGCAGACACTATCGGGCTGATTTTCTTGTGTTCCGTCATTCTCCGCACCTCCTGTTATCTTGTCTGTTTGGGATCCAGCACGTCTCGCAGGCCATCACCCAGGAAGTTGAAGCCCATAACAGCCATCATCAAGGCTACGCCAGGTACAATGACTGTCCATGGGGCCACCGCCATAAAGTCCTTGCCCGCAGCGATCATATTCCCCCAGGATGCTGTAGGGAGTTGGACGCCCAAATAGAGATAGCTCAGTGTGGACTCTGTGAGAATGACACTGCCAAAGCAGTTACTTGTACAAATGATGAGGGAGGTTGTCACATTGGGTAGAATCTGTGTAAACATAATGTGGGAATTTGTCGCGCCAAGGGCTCGGGACGCCTGAACAAATTCACGTCCCCGAATCGCTATGACCTCGTTGCGGGCCACTCGCGCGAAGTTCATCCAGTAGCTAATAACCATAACGATCAATAGATTTATTATACTGGTTCCGAATATGGCCATGATAACCACTCCCAAGGTCATAGTGGGTACCGCCATAGTAACTTCCGTACTTCGCATGATTATAGCATCTAAGATTCCACCCTTGAAGCCGGCTATGATACCTAGCACTGTCCCGATAATTAAAGAAAGGAAGGTGCTAAACAAGGCTACCTGCATGGAGGACTTGGCACCAATAATCATTCTTGAGAGAATGTCACGCCCCGTAGAATCAGCGCCAAAGATATAGCCATCTAGTCCTCGGGAAAACCACTCGGGTGCCTGCAGGCGGGCATCTGGATGATATTCATTGGGGTCATGGGGTGCCAGCTGATCCGCGAAAATGGCGATAAAACACAGGATCAGTACCAGCGTGAGCCCCATAATGAATTGCTTGCTGTGTAAAATCCGGCGCAACATGATCTTTCCTTGCACGATTAGGCACCTCCTTTATACTTCCCGGATCCGGGGATCGATGAACGTAATAGCAATATCTACGACAAGGTTAACCAGGGAAAACATGGCGGCGGTGACTACTAGGGTGGATTGTACGAGGGGATAGTCCCGGTTGTTAACTGCGGTCACCAGCATTGTGCCGATACCCGGAATAGAGAAGATCTGTTCTACGACTACCGCGCCGGACAACATGGCAGCCACTTGAAGACCATAAATGGTGATGACGGGGATCATGGAGTTGCGCAGCGCGTATTTGGAATAGACCTCTCGCTTAGACAAGCCACGGGCGTAGGCGCAGGTGATATAGTCCTCGTTAAGCACATCTATCATGCTGGAACGTCCCATTCTGGCTACTTGGGCGCACATACGGTAACCCATTGCGATGACTGGCATGACGAGGTACGCTGGCCTTGATAAGCCGTAATACCCCATGGAGGGGAGAATGTTCAGCTTCACTACAAAAATCAGGAGCAACAGCACACACACCCACACCACGGACATAGACTGCAGGATGACTACAAAAAACATCAGGGAGAAGTCCGCCATACTCCCCCTGGTAACGCCAGATATAATGCCAATGGGGACGCTGATGAGCAGTACAAACACCGCTGAAATCAGAGAGACACAGATGGTTGCGGGCAGACGCTGGGCAATAACCTCCAGTACAGGTGAGTTATACAGGGTAGAGTGTCCCAGATTTCCAGTGAACAGTCCTCCCATATACTTTAAATACTGGATGATATAAGGCTGATTCAGGCCCAACTGCTCATAGAGAGCCGCCCGCTGTTCTTCTGAAGCAGTATCTGGCAGCATGGTCGCTGTCGGGTCTCCTGGCGCGCAACGCATCAGAATGAAAGCCATAACCGACACAACCCACACCACGATCAGCATATAAAAAATACGTTTGAGTATGGATTTTAGCATTGCCTTTCCTCACTTTCGTAAACCAATTAGGCTGATTCAAAAGGAGATAGTTGATAAATACGGAGTGGCCATGCTCACGGAATATGGCCACTCCGTCCGCGTAATCAAGATCCCTTAGCCTGTCCGACAAAGAATTCAACAGATGGGCTGTTATTTATTCCAGACTGCCTCATCCACGCTGGCATAGCGGAAATAGGGCCCCGCGCCCTTTGTAACCAGGACACCTTCCAGGCCTTCCCGTATGACACAGTAGCTGTTGGACGCGTACAGGCCCAAAACGGGACCACACTCGTCATAGACGATCCGAGCAACCTGTTTAAGCTCGTCTTCCCGTTTCGTTTTATCGGTGGTGGTATAAGAGTCAATAATCAGGTTGTTCAGTTCCTCGTTGTGGTAGTAACTGTTGTGGGTGTCATTTACGATGCGGGGGATGATATAGAGGGTATAGGGATCTGCATCAAACGCGCCCAGATTGACGAAGAAAATGTCATAGGCGCTGGGGTCCTGACGGATCGTGACGAACTCGGCGCTGTCGCAAATCTTGGTACTGATGTTAAAGCCCACATCCACCAGGTTCTGGATAAAGACGGCCATCACATCGTCTATGGCCACCAAGTCGTTGCGAGTATATAGCGTCAGTTTCTCACCGTTGTAATCGGTCTGGGCCAGGTACTCTCTGGCAAGGTCGGGATTATACTCATATCCCTCAATACTCTCATCGTAGCCTAGCAGAGAAGGGAGGAACATGCAGTTCATTTTTTCGCCGCCGCCCACCAAGGCGAGAACCGTGTTCACATCCAAGGCGTAGGCCACCGCTTTTCTGGCGTTGGGATCGCTGAAAATAGAGTCCTCCGCACAGTCAAACTGCATATAATACATGACGTCAGAGGTATACTCTATGACCTCGACGCCTTCAAGATTCTCTACCATGGGAACCATATCGGAGCGCAGACTCTGCGTGTAATCCAGATTGCCGGAGGTGATGCCGGAAACCTTCGCGTTTTCCTGGTTGACGAACCAGACATTCAACGTATCGATATTGGACACAGCGTCAGGATCCCAGTAATTCTGGTTGGGGGTATAGCGGGCATACTGGCCGTCCTGCCACTCCACAAACTTCCAGGGCCCGCTACCGTTGATAACCCGCTCCGCGGACTGGAAGTCATCGCCGTACTGCTCAATGTCCTCATCAGAGAGAATCCAGGTGTAGGTCAAATAGTTTTCGAAAGTCGCGAAATACTGAGACAGAGTGATTTTGCAGGTATACTCATCAATGAGCTCCACGCTCTCCAGATTGGACCAGACTGCGCTGGCCAGCCCCAAGGTGTCCATGTTGCGAAGCATGAACTCAAAGGTTGCCACCACGTCTTCCGCGTTCAGATCTGTGCCGTCATGGAACTTGACGCCTTCTTTAATGTGGAGAGTGACCTCAGTTCCATCTTCGTTTAAATCATAGCTTGTACAAATGCATGGGCTATTATTACCTTGTCGGTCTCCGTAGTATAGGGGGTCAAAGACCAAGTCGGCGTACAGGAATTCACAGCTATTGTTATTTGCGTACACCTCCAGGTTGATTAGGGTAACGTTGTCGCTGACATTGACGACGATCTCGTCGCCACTGGCGGATGAGGTCCCAACAGCGCCGTTTCCCGATGGATCGCCGGTTTCGGTCGCGCCGGAACCGGCTCCACAAGCGACCAGGCTCAGGATCAAGGAGCCTGCCAAAAGTCCGCTCATAACTTTTCTAAATAGTTTCATTTTCTTCAATTCCATCCTGTTGTCTTGTCTGTAATTTTCATAGCAGACTACTAAGCTAGTCGATGGTTGGGACCCACATTGCCAAATATCCCCTAACGGCCGCACGATATGTGTCTATAATTATTCACCTCTCTCCTTCGCGGATTATCAGCGCACTAGGCAGGGATGCTTTGAGTCGTAGGTCCAGTTTGGAATAAGATACTGCATGGCCATGGAATCGTCCCGGTCGCGAAAACGGGCCGGCATGGAGCAGTAGAGCTGATGGGCCCGCTCCACCGCGCCCATATCCACCTCTACCCCCAAGCCCGGGGCGTCGGGGACCTTGATGCACCCGTCTTCGAACTGCAGGGGTGCCTGAGTGAGGTACTGGCCGTCCTGCCAGATGTAGTGGGTGTCGATGGCGGTGATCTCCCCCGGCGCGGCGGCAGCGCACTGGACAAAGGTGGCCAGGGTGATGTCGAAGTGGTTATTGGAGTGGATGCCCCAGGTCAGGCCCCAGTCGTTCATATCCTGTGCTACCCGCAGGCTGCCGTCCATGGTCCAGAAATGGGGGTCGGCCAGGACGATGTCCACACTCTTTTCCACCAGACTGTGATACAGTTGCCGGAAGTTTACCGCGAACATGTTTGTTGCCACGGGGATACCGGTAGCCATCTTGAACTCGGCGTTGGTCTCCCGGCTGGAGAAGCCGGACTCCGGCCCCACCGGGTCCTCCGCGTAGCTCAAGGCCCACTTGGCGTCCCGGCAGGCAACGATGGCCTCCTCCAGGCGCCAAGCTCCGTTGGGATCAATGTTGATGTTCCCCTCGGGGAAGCGCCGCTTCAATGCCTTGACGGCCTCCATCTCCTCCCCGCAGGGGAGCACGCCGCCCTTGAGTTTGAAGTCCCGGAAGCCATACTTGGCCTGGAGAGTCTCGGCCTGTTCCACGATGGCCTCAGGGGTGAGCATCTCGGTATTCCGCAGGCGGAACCAGGGGTCGTCGCTGTCGCCCTCATCCCGGTAGGGCAGGTCGGGCCGGGCCCTGGCGCAGTCGCTAACATAGAAAAGGTAGCCCAGGAACCGCACCCGGTCCCGCTGCTGGCCGTTGGCCAACAGCGCACACATGGGCAACCCCATGAACTTGCCCAGCAGATCCAGCATGGCCATCTCCACCGCGCCCTCGGCCTGAACCACATACTTGAGGTTGCTGATATCCAGGCTCTGGATACCCTCGCCGTTGTCACCCGCTTCCCGGCGGCCGCGACGAAAGGCGGATAAGCTTTGCACCACTGCGCGGTAATTGCCGATAGGCTGGCCCACTACCAGAGGGATGTACCGTTCAAGCTCTGTCCGGGTGTGTTCACCGCCGTGGATTTCACCGACGCCCTGATTCCCGCTACTGTCGGTGAGGATCACCAGGTTCCGGATAAAGTAGGGTGCATGGGCCCCAGAAAGTGTCATAAGCATGCTGTCATAGCCGGCCACGGGGACAACCCGCATCTGTGTAACCACCGGCGTTGTCGCACCCATTCTAACCTCGCCTCGCTTTCGCTCGGATTTTGCAGTATCATTCTACAAAAAAATTTTTCAAGTTTCTATTTGTAAAAAGCCTAAAATCAGTCTTTTGAAATTTACAGATTTGTGATTGGCTCAAAATTTGAAATGAAATATTTCGAATATTTATTTTTCGAAATTATTATTTCATATCGAATGTGCAGATTTCCAAATTACAACTTCTATTTTGTATATTTTGCATAAAAATGATCGCTTGATTTCTACAATAGAGTCCCTTCAACACGACCAGCGAGTTTACCCCATAAAAAAGAGACATCCCCAGGCATACCCGCCAGGAAAATGTCTCTTTTATCTATCAATGTTTAATATGGTGCCAGTTTCAAAGGAGCGTTCCGTTGGTCAACCCATACTGCCTCATCCGCCGCCAAAGGGTAGTCTTGCTGATACCCAGCTCGGCTGCCGCGGCGGCCCGGCTGCCGCAGTGTTTCCGCAGGGCTTCCAACAGCGCGGCCTCCTCTGGGGATCTCGCCTCCATCTCCGCAGGGGATAGTCTGTCCCGAACCGGAGCCGGGTAGAGCTGCCCCAACAGCCGGCGTACATATTCACCATGGACAGTCCTTGTGGACGTCGTGAGCACCATACGCTCCAGAAAGGCCTTCATCTGGATGTAGTTACCCGGCCATGGGTATTCCATCAGAACCCGCCGAGACTCCTTGGTGAGCACTACATAGCGATCCAGCCGGGTTACGCAGTCGTCCAGGCACATGTCAATGGCCTGCTCCAGCTCTTCCGGCTGGGTGCGCAGGGGGGGCAGCTCCAGTAGCATAGGCGCAAGGACATAGTACAGATCCCAACGAAACTGTCCCGCTATGGCGCATGGTAGCAAACTGCCGTCTAGTGAGGCGATCACTCGCACATTTGTCGAGCGGGGTAATTCATCTATCCGAGTCTGGACAACGGATTCCTCCAGCAGACGGAGCAGGAACTCCTGGCCCTCGGGTTTCAGGGCGTCTATCGCGTTTAGATACAGCGTCCCCTCGTTGGCCTCCAGGGCCGCAGCGGCCAACGCCTCCGTCTGGCTGGGCCCGCCCGCGGCACAGCGGAAGGTTACGAATGGCCCCTGAGCGACGGAGCTGGCGTTATGGATGCTCTTGGCAAAAAGGGACTTCCCGCTCCCAACCTCGCCTTGGAGCAGAATGGGCTGACTGGTTTCGGCGAACGCTTGTGCAGTGCGGATCACTTTCTGCATGGCCCGACTGGCATGGTTGATATTCTCAAAGCGGCCGTGGGCCAGATAGCGGTGGAGCCGGTAGCGTTCCCGCAGAGCCCGGGCACCCTGCCGCTCCATCTTTTTCATCTCGTAAAAAGAGAACACCATTCCACCTGCAGCGTCCCAATTAGCCATGGGGGCGGCATTCGCCACCACACGGAGACCGGCCAATTCTAGCACGGAGAAATAGAGCTCCTGCTGCTGGGTCAGGGCGTCTTTCCAAAACTCGGCATCCTCAGCCGGCATCAGCTCTGTCAACTGCCGGCCCATAAGGGTGTCCTGACTCTGGTTCAGCAGCTTGCAGGCCATATCGTTGGCGCAGACAATGTTCCCCCGGGCATCCAGTTCGATGATTCCGTTGAAGGAATAGTCCAACAGTACCTGCAGATGGGCGGTGTTCCGCCGCTCCATATCGGAGGCAAACCCCAGGTCCCTGGCCATGCGGAGCGTCTCCCAGAGGGAGTCCTCGCTCCCCTCAAAGAAGAGAGTACGCTTGCCCAGCCGACGGCAGTATGCATTGACAAAATCGCCGCCCAAGATCACATCCATCCCGTCGGCAACCGCCCGTTCTGCCTCCTGTTCCATCTCCGCATCCTTTGCTACAAAATAGATGTATAGCTCAATACCCAAAATATCTTCGAATCCCTGGATATTGCCCACCATATTGGAGAATGTAACCACGCCGACCCTAGGTCTGGCCACATGGGGCACCAGGCTCCTGGCCCTGTGGAGCAGCCGGGCGATTTCCAGGCCAGTCAGCCGGATCTCCGCAATCGGAAAGTCCGTCTTTTCCCGGAGGATGGAGGCATGTAGCCCCCTCGCTACCACAATATCCGCCCCCAGCTTTCTAGCATCCGCCGCCACATCCAGAATCTGTTCCGCGACAGCATACTGATTCAGCACCACCTTCATGCCCAGCTGGCGGGCAATCCTGCCCGCCTGCGCCACCATCTCCGGCCGCGGCAGAATTAGTGCAAAATTTGCCATACTGTCCCTCCTTTCACCCCTTCTTCTTAAGAGATTATAGCCCAATTCCGAATGCCTGTAAAGAGAAAGCGTGCGGGAATAGCCAAACAGGCCGAAGCGGTATGCCGCTTCGGTCTGTTTGCCGTGGATTGTGCTCCAAATTTACCGCACCAGGCAGGGCCGCTTGGGGTCGAACTTCCAGCCGGGGATGAGGTACTGCATGCCCGCAGCGTCGTCGCGGCCGCCCAGGCAGTTGTCCTGATAGAGTTTGTGGGCCTTCATGAGCTGCTCCCGATCCAGCTCCACTCCCAGGCCGGGCCGCTCCGGCAGATCGATGCAGCCGTCCAAAATCTGCAGGGACTGTTTGGTGAGACGCTCCAGTCCCTCCTGCCAGATCCAGTGGGTGTCGATGCCGTTGAGCTTTCCGGGCACGGCGGCGGCGCACTGGGTCATCATGGCCAGGGAAATGTCGAAGTGGTTGTTGGAGTGGCAGCCCCACATCAGGCCGAAATCGTTGCACATCTGTCCCACCCGGACGGAGCCGGCCATGGTCCAGAAGTGGGGGTCGGCCAGGGGGATGTCTACGCTGTGCAGGGCGATACAGTGGCGCATCTGCCGCCAGTCGGTGTCGATCATGTTGGTGGCGGTGGGCATGCCGCTCCCCTGGCGGAACTCGGCCATGATCTCCCGGCCGGAGAAGCCGTTCTCCGCGCCGCAGGGATCCTCGCAGTAGGCCAGAACCTTTTTCAGCTCGGGGGCCAGGGCCAGCGCGTCCTTCAGCAGCCAGCCGCCGTTGGGATCCAGGGTGATGCGGGCCCTGGGGAAGGCCTCCTTCAGAGCCTGTACGGCCTTGAGCTCCTCCCTGCCCTCCAGCACACCGCCTTTGAGCTTGAAGTCCTCAAAGCCGTACTTGTCATAGGTGGCCTTGGCCAGAGCCACGATGGCGTCGGGGGTGAGAGCCTCCTCATGGCGCAGCCGGTACCAAGCGCAGTCTGCGTCCGGCTCGGAGTGGTAGGGCAGGTCGGTTTTTTTCCGGTCGCCCACATAGAACAGATAGCTCAGGAACCGCACCCGATCCCGCTGGATGCCGTCGCCCAGCAGGGCTGCCATGGGCACCTCCAGATACTGGCCCAGCAGATCCAGCAGGGGGGTCTCCACGGCGGTGACCACGTGGACTCCGGTGCGCAGATCAAAGGTCTGCTGGCCCCGCACGTCGTCCTTGATGTTGGCGGAGAGCCACTCGTTGATCCTGCGCAGGGTCATCTTGTAGTCGGCCACACTGGTGCCCTCCACCAGGTGCTTCACATCCTCCAGGGCTTTGGTAATCTTCTGGCCGCCGGGCACCTCGCCGATACCGGTGTTGCCCCGGTCGTCGGTGATCACCACCACATTGCGGGTGAAGTAGGGGGCGTGGGCGCCAGATAGGTTCAGCTCCATGCAGTCCTTGCCCGCCACAGGAAAGACCTCCATGGCAGCGACCTTCGGGGTATTGGACATAGCAATGCACTCCTTTTTGTTTCAAATGGATGGCCTCGGATGGCTGTTGGCAGCGAGCGGCTCCGAAGGCTTCCTTTACACAGAAAACAGATCTGCAATGGATTCTGAAAGCATTGTACCATGGGATGGAAGAGAAATCAAATTGGATAAACTGAAGGAAGGCTTAAAAGAACTGATCCATAGCGGGCTTTCTCCCATTCCCGCTTATGAATCCCCTGGCCAGGTTCAGTTTTCCGAAATTGCCCGCCGCCCCAAAGGGTGGTACCATACCCCTGAAAGGAGCGAACCGAACCATGGACAAGATTCTCAACCTGCTCAGCCTCACGCCGGGGGAGAAGGAGGCCTTCCTGGCCGCCGCCCCCGGCCTCTCCCAGCGCTTCGCCGCCAGCATCCCGCTGGATACCGCTGACTATGCCGGCACCGAGGTGATCTTGGGCAACCCGCCCCCCGCCGCCCTGAGGCACGCACCCGCTCTGCGCTGACGTCCACACCCGCAGCGCCGGGGTGGACGCCTACACCGCTCCCGGCGTCCTGCCGGAGGGGGTTCTGCTGACCTGCTCCACCGGGGTCTATGGCCACTCAGTGTCGAAGCATCTGTTTGCCATGCTGCTCGCCCTCATGAAGCGCCTGCCCCAGTACCGGGACCAGCAGCGGCAGGCCCAGTGGCGGGATCTGGGCCAGGCCCGTTCCCTGCTGGACGCGGAGGTGCTGATGGTGGGTACCGGGGATCTGGGCACCTCCTTCGCCCGGCTGTGCCGGGCCCTGGGGGCCCATACCACCGGCGTGCGCCGTGATCCCGCCCGCCCCGCCCAGGGCATCCAGCGCATATATGGCCTCTCTGAGCTGGACGAGTTGCTGCCCCGGGCCGACGTGGTGGCCCTGGCCCTGCCCCAGTCGCCGAAAACAGTAGGCCTGTTCGGCCGGGAGCGGCTGCTGCGCCTGAAAGAGGACGCCATTCTCCTCAACGGCGGCCGGGGAAGCGCGGTGGACTGCGCCGCCCTGGCGGAGGTGCTGGAGTCCGGCCGCCTGTGGGGGGCCGGACTGGACGTGACCGATCCGGAGCCCCTGCCGCCGGAGCACCCCCTCTGGCGCCAGCCCCGGGCCCTGATCACCCCCCACACCGCCGGCGGCGACCACCTGCCCGACACCGCCCGCCGCATTGCCGCCATTGCCCTGGACAACCTGCGCCGCTACCTGCGGGGGAAGCCCCTGCGCAACCAGGTACGCTGACTACCGCGTCGCCTGGCCGTATCAACTATTTGAATGTATAAAGATTTCTTACAATATGTTATCATATTGTTATCACACCTAAAAAGGGGGAGGCTATCGTGGCCGTCCATCGTGCAATGCGTTCCTGCCGCCTAGCAGATGATCTTTATCTAAAAGCCAAATATATTGCAACAACCGAAAAACGTTCTTTTAATAATTGGTTGGAAATCATTCTCCAAAAAGAAATCGCAGCTTACGAAAAGGAGAATGGACCGATTTTAGTTCAAACCGATGACCTTTATCAATAACTGTTTCTCTCTGCACATTTAAACCGTCGTTTTTGTGAAAGAGAGGTGTGTCAATGTCACCTCACATCGAACCGTGGCTTTTTAAAAAACCCGTCATGCTCTATGCCCTTGGCAATACCATTATCAAAAAAGATAATGGCAGCCGCATGATAAACGCCTATTTTGTAGAACCAGATGCCAAAATGACACAGCTATCCGATTTGAAGTCTCTCTTGTTGCCGCTGGGACTTCTTCCGATTCTAATTCCAGGGTATCTCTATCAAAATGGATGCCCCAAAGAGCCAGTTCAGACGTGGAGGGAGCACCCAGTTAAGATTGAAACTTTTTATCTTCAGAACTTACAGGAAGCTGCTATCCCTTATGAGATGCCCTTTGGAAAAATTTCTTCATGCCATGATAATCAAGATTTGATTCAGGCGGAATATTTTCATTTTCTTGATAAATCTCTTGAGTCAAAAAGATATTTAATTGCTTCAAGCGAAATTATCCGAACCTTCTTCGCACCCAATAGCAACCTCCTAAATTTTTTATATTCTGAAAAATTCATTTCAGATTATGTTACGTATCACCCATCCTCCGACTGCAAAAAACACGAGCTATTGCTGTCTGATGATACCCCAAAGTCTTTTAGGGGAGATTCTACTCTTCGTTGGCTATACTGGCTACTTTCCTCTGATTCTGCCTACACGGAGTGGAAATCCGTCAAGTCAGCATACCAAGCAAGACAGAGTTTCCAAGCAAAAATCCCATTTCCCCTGTCCGGTCAGTTAAGCTGCCGTGTAATTCCGTACAGGGATAAGTGGATGATTTTGAGCATTAAAGAGCTTAATTTAAAACTACCCAGTCATGATATTGAGGTACGCTCTTAGTTCTGCATCATCACCATCAAGATAGAAAAAGAACTGATCTGAATTATGATATATAAAATACGGTTCTTTAATATATGCAGGCCAAATAGGATAAAACTTTGTTGGATGTTCAGTTAAGAAAATTGCATACTTGAGAAAGAATTTGGCTGTTATCTCTGAAAACCGTTTGATTTGAATTTTGTAAAGATACCATGTCGCAAGTGAGCCTGTTTTTGTTCTCAGCACCTCGGAGACTTCGAGGCCTGTAGGAGGATATCCCAATGGTTTGGATTGTAGTAAATAGTAGGAATCCCCAAAGTACGCTTTTGCCCCAGACGGTAGTATCTGCCCCGTCCTTTCATCAAAAACGAACCCGATGAACTGATCCCAGGCACTTTTGAAGGCCAAAATTTAACCAAATCAGCGGCTGCATTTATATATTCGAGGTTGTATTCACGACTTGGCGTCTCTCCGATATTTAAATATGTAGTCCCTCCTCGTTCGATGCGCTCAAAGGAATATTCATAGGCTTTGCCAGAATTCGTGGTTATTCTAATTTTATCGCACCGTGCTCCAGAATCGGGTGGGCAAAAAAAGCCCATTTGCAAATGGTCGGGGGTCATAAGAAAGTAATATCGTATTTTCTCAGGAACGGCGTGGCTTCGGTCATGCCGTTTCCTGTTTCAGCAGTTCTTCCACGGGGATAAAGCCCACAAGATCATAGGAGATGCGGATGCCCTGTCTGCGCTTTCCGTTGCTCTTGTCCGGGGCTTCAATGTAGATTGCCTTGACAAGCTCCCGCAGCGCATACGGGGTAAGCTCATCCAAGTCCTCATATTTGCGTACCCGCTGGATAAACTGCTCCAAATTTTCAATCTGTCGTTCCTGTACTTCGATTTCCTGCTGCAAAGTCTGAATTTTCTCTTTAAGCTGTGCCTGTTCGTCCTCGTAGGTCTTGCTCATCATAGAAAACTTTTCATCTGTGATGCGCCCCGCCACATTATCCTCGTAAATGCGGATAAACAGACGGTCAAGCTCTCCCAGCCGCTTTTCAGCCTGTGCTAATCGCTTCTTGTGTCCGCGGATCGCGGCTTCGCTGGACAGCCGGAGCTTCTGCTCCATGACGGCACGGAAATGATCCTCATACCGGCTGACATAGGAAATTACAGTTCTCATGTGCATCCAGACCAATTCCTCCAGAACAACCGCGCGGATAAAGTGTGCCAAACAGCTTCCCGTATTGCTGCGGTAGTTGGCGCATACAAAATGATCCTGCCGCTTTTCAAAGTAGTTGGTGGTGCAGTAGCGCATTTTTGCGCCACAATCAGCGCAATAGACCATGCCGGAAAACAGGCTGCTCTTGCCCGTCTTTGTCCTGCGGTGACGCTGCTGACGGATTTCCTGCACCTTGTCAAAGACCTCCTGCTCGATGATCGCCGGATGGGTGTCGTAGAAAACCGCCTGTTTTTCAATGGGCGTCTCTCTCTGCTTCTTGTCCCAGATGGAGTTGGTGTAGGTCTTGAAATTGACGGTGCATCCCGTGTATTCCCGCCGTTCCAGAATGTGAACGACCGTGTTGGTGTTCCAATGGTACGGATCGGCGGTTTCCGGGCTGGGTGTCTTGATGCCCTCGCGTTTCTTGTAGGCGGTGGGGTTAAGTACCTTTTCCTCCTGCAAGAGCTTTGCAATCTGCATCGGGCCTCGCCCTTCCATGCACAGCTTGAAAATGCGCTTGACTACCAATGCCGCCGCTTCATCCACGACCCACTTCATCTTGTCCTCCGGGTCTTTGCGGTAGCCGAACGGAACATTGGTGGTCAGGGGAACGCCGCGTTCGCCCTTCGCCTTATTGACAGCACGAATTTTGCGGCTGGTGTCCTTGGCAAAAAATTCGTTGAACCAGTTCTTGATGCCCGCAATATCGCTGTCGGTACTGTTGGGGTCAATGGTATCGAAGTGGTCGTTGATGGCAATATAGCGCACATTGTACTTTGGGAATGTGAAGTTGATATACAGCCCTGTCAGCGAGGAATTACGCCCCAGTCGTGATAGGTCTTTCGTACAGCAGACTGCCACTCTGCCCGCTTCGATTTCCGCAAGCATGGCTTGAAAGCCGGGACGGTCAAAGTTCGTGCCACTATACCCATCGTCCACGAAAAAGGTCGGATTTGGGAAACGGTGCTCCTTTGCGTATTGGAGCAGGATCATTTTCTGATTCTGGATGCTGTTGGATTCGTCCTCTTTGCCGCCTTTCTTATCCTCTTTCAAATCTTCCACGGATAAGCGGCAGTAAAGCGCGGAGATTTTATCAGTTGCCCGTAACATTTCTGTTTCCTCCTTCAAAGGGGCAACTGCCAGTACAGGATTGGTTGCTTCTATTGTACCAAGAGACTGCGTATTTGTCATTCAGAATCCTCCATCTTTTCTGTAAACTTTTCGCCCATGATGCGCTCCATCTTTCTGTCCAGCGTTTCCACGCCGTCATAGCTGCCTGTGACGGTATAGACTGTGCCGCCGATTTCTTTTTGCAAGGTGAACTCCGGCAGCCAGAACGCGGACAGATTTTTCACACAGAGATGGCCGCCCTCGTTGAAGTAGCAGTTGTGCCGGGGATGATCGGGCGGCAGAGGCTGCGGTTTCAGATACGGGTCTGGATTGGAGAAGTAATATTCCGCTGGCTCGTCGTGGTCCTGCTGCTTCCATTCCTCGATTTCTGCCAGCAGGTCAGGGTCAATTTCATGTTCAAACTTCTTATCGCTGTTCATGGTGGTGTCCTTTCTCCGATGGGTTATCGGTCTATATCGTGATGTTTGGTTTTCGCCTTTTGCGGTGCGTCTGCTTTCAGGGCAACATCCACATAGCGGCGTACCTTTTGCAGCTCGGCAACTTCCTCACGCTGGACTTTCAGCTTTGCATACTCTGCTTCGTTCTCAACAGTCAGCGCGGCAAGCTCGGTCTGCCATGCTTTCGGCGTCAGCTTCATATCCGGCAGATTTGCCCGCAGATAGCGGTTAGCTGCATCCCATACTGCAAGATCGGCGCGGTGTGCTTCTGCAAACTTTTCCTGCTTGCCCTTCCAGCGGATTTGCTTGTATTCATCGTGGATGGGCTGCGTCTTTTGGAAGTTCTGCGCCTGCTCAATCAGCTTTTGGAGCTGCTTAATTCTCGCTTCCCTCAGTTTCATAGCACTACGGATTTCGCTTGCCTTGTCATGGACAGCGGACAGGGCTGCATCCAGTTCTTTCAGTGTATAGATGCCTTTCTCCGAAAGAAGATTGACGGCTTTGGAAATGGCTTTGAGCTCGTCTGCGGTGTGCTGTTGCTGCCAGCTTTGGGAATACTTCCTGCCATTGGCTTTCTGAATATCCAGATAGCGGAACAGCAGCGTGGAGAGGTCGGTGGATTTTGGCTGCGGCGGCTCGGTACGCAAGCTCTCCTTTGCCTTGAACACATCAAGCAGCCATTCTTTCAGCTTGCCGATCTGTGCCTTGATGTCGCGGAGCAGACGATTTGCCGCTTTGATACTGCGGTTCAGTTCGCCGCGCTCGGTAGCGATTCCTTTTTTCTCCATCTGTGACGCTGCCGCGCCGATATGAACGGTGGGGATTTGATCGATCCCCTGCCGCTCATAGCTGCGGTGGTCGATGCGCTCCGGGCGGTTATTCCGTTCCAAAAACTCATTGACAAGGTCAGCCCACGCCTTGCGCCAGACCTCGGCGTTCTCCTGACTATTCCAGTCCACAAGGTCAACCTTTCGTGTCTTAAAATTTCCGCTGGGAAGCCGGATTCTCTCGCCGCTTTCGTCCAGCACATATTCCTTTTTGGACTTCGGAAGCCACTTGCCCCGTTCGTCCATTGGGCGCATGGTGAGAAGAATATGAGCGTGCGGGTTGCCGTTGCCTGCGTCGTGAATGTTGAAGTCTGCACACATTCCTCTGGAAACAAATTGAGAGGAACAGTACGCACGGACAAGCCGTACCTGTTCCTCTCTGGATAACTCTATGGGCAGTGCAACCTCCAATTCCCGCGCCAGTTGGGAGTTGCACGCCTTTTCAATTTGCTCCACGCTGTTCCACAGTGTTCCCCGGTCTTGAAAGTCCGGGGGAGCGTTGGGCGGCAGCAGGATTTCCGAATGGACGATGCCGCGCTTTCGGGTGTAGTCATGGATTATGCCGTCCCATTCGTTTGTGATTTTCTCGCCGCTTCGGTAGGCAGCAGCGGCAACGGCTGACTTGCCATTCCCCCGGCTGATGATCTTGATGCTGCAATGATAGATTGCGATAACGGTTTACCTCCGATCTTCGTGATTCAGCCCCATGAAACGGAACAGCTTGCCGCAGCAAGGTGTTCTGTTTCGTGGGGGACGCAAAAGGGTAGACAGCACAAGCTGTCGCAGGGAAAATGCAGTTTTCCCTGTGCGGCGCAAGCCGCCAATGTGGGTGCGTGGGAACTTCCATGCGCCCACAAGCCCTCGGCAGAGCGCACAACACCCGCAAGGGTGTATAAGTGCGCCCTTGTTACCAAGGGTATTATCCAGCCTCCACCCCCTCGGCGCGTTTTTTCAAATACTCCTGTGCTTCCGTACTCTTTGCGATGTGATACAGGAAGTCCTTCCCCTCGTCCTCTGTCATGGTTTTCAGTTCCGGCACAATGCTTTCCATGAAGCCGCCAAACAGGAAAATACGGTGATTGCGCTCCTTGCGCTTCTCAACGGACAACTTGCGGTTGAGTATCTTGTTTCGGTTTTCGTACTGCTGCAACTGTTTCTCTGTGCGTTCCAGTTCGGCATTACATTCCTCGATGGTCTGCGGCAGTTTTTTCTTTGGCATGGGTGGTCGCTCCTTTCTTGATTTTAGGCAATAAAAAGCCCGCTGGCTTTGCACATACGGCATAGTCAGCGGGCAGAATGTAAGTTATTCTGTTTAATAATTAAACCTACAAAACAGACTTCATCGTAATGTTTACGCCTGTTTCAACGCATAAATCATAGAATCGATACCTAATAGTGTCGTATAGCTACTGTTGGTTTTTCTGAAAGCGGGCGTGTAATAAACATTGTTTTCAGCATCAAAACAGAATTTTTCAGCAGTTAGTTCTTTCATCTCACGCGCCAATAGATTACTTCCATAGAAACGGCGGAGGAAGTCGATTCCCGCACACATGGCAGCGACAGGTTTCTTTTCGCTAATAAAATGTGTGACGCACGTTTTTATCACATTGGAGTCTCTATAATTGTTCAATAAACCAATTCCACCGGGTATGATCAATGCATCGTATTCTGCAAAATCAACCTCATGAATATCTTTAATGCGTCCCCTACCGATGCGGGCTGCTTCTATAAGGATATTCCGCTTTTCTGCCATCTCTTCTGTCAAGTGGTTAACAGACTGAATGGAAACATCTTCTGCGACAGGAGTGTAATCACATCCATATTTATCAAGCGCTACATACGTCAGAATTACTTCTTCTATACATGAACCATCACCGAGGCCACAGCCTGCTAATAGAACTAAATACTTCATTTGTTTTCACCTCCACAACTCACGGTTTGCCAACGCCTTCTCACTGATAAGCATAGCATATAAAGCGACTTACATCAACGTCTTCTTCATGGTAAATCAGCGGCCTTTTTATGAATACCGTTCCGATTTGCCCATTCACTCGCCGCCCTGCGGCGTTCTTCACTATACGGTGCGGTCAGCCGAAAACTTAACCGCCCCTTCTCAATCTCAAAGGTCAGCCCTCCTTGCTCATCATCGTCGGTCTGGCGGCAGCGTTGCGGGTGCTTTGCCGCAAATGCCGTCAGACGCTTTTTGAGATCGGTGTTGTGTGTCTGCACCTCGATCATACCGCCATACTCGTCAAAATAGATCACCGTTGTCTTTTGCTTCTTGGTAAGCCCTGTTCTCATGAAACCTCCTGATTTTCATGGATTTTTCCCAACTCTTGAATTGGAAAAGTGATGCGATTTTTCGATGGAAATGCCACAAATGATGCGGAGTACATTTTGTCCTGTCCTATCGGCTGATTTGCCGCTTTTCCAGCTCTTGACTGTGTTTTCATGGTGTTCTGTTCGTGCGGCTTTTCAGCCACTCCACCAGCTCATTTTTCATCACCAATTTGCGCCCACCGATCCGCAAGGTTGGGAAATCCGGGCTGCTCAAAAGGTTGTATGCCCCAGCTTTGGAAATCTGCAATGCTTCGGCAAGCTGCTTTGCGTCCATCACGTCGGGCATGGCTTCAAACGGTTCTCTGCTCATAAAATCTCCTTTCCTGCATGAAAAGGCAGCAGCTACCATTTCGGTAACTGCTGCCGCTTCTGCGTCTGTTTACTTGTCCAAATACTTCTGATACTCCGCTGTCACATAGTCCTCATAGGCTCCCGCAATTTTGGCGATCCGCTTATGGACTGCGCTGGCGGTCTTGTAGCCAACCTTGCCTGCAATCTCCTGCTCGGTCAAGCCGTCCATGCGCAGCTTCAATATCTCCCGGTCTTTCCCGCTGATGCTCTGCTCGGCAAAGGCGGCAATCTGCATTTCGGAGATAACCTTCTGCTCAAACTCGCCGCGAGGATCGGCAACCTCAAAAATATCGCCGTCCTCATTCTCCATCATCTCGTCAAGAGAAATAGCCTTGCCGGAGCGGTTATGGTGCCACTTTCGCATGAAATCCGTCTTGACGGTGCTACTGGTGGTTTCGTAGTCCTCCACGGTTCGGTTCTCCCAGATCGCGTCGATCATCGGCTGCCAGTCCTGTTCCGCAATCACCACGTCGGTGACATTGCCGACCAGATTGCTGAACTGCTGATAGGTCAGCCACGGCACCTCCACGCCCTGCGGGATGTTGTATAGGTTCTGGAAACCCAATCCGTTCTGCTCAAATTTCATGCGGATGTAGGGGATGATGCTGTACGACAGCCGCCACAAAGGGAAATATCCTGCGTACTGGTTCCAGCTACCGGGAATGTCGTGGTAGTTGCCTTTGCGGTCTTTCACTTGAAAGAATTGCCATGCACACCATGCGTAGCAATCCCACACAAGCAGCTTGAACATATCGTCACATACGATGTGGTTATATTTGTCCGTCCACAAAACCTCATACGGACAGCGAGGCAGCTCATAGGCTGGTTTCCATTTCTCCGCAAGCTCTCGCGGCAAGCTGTAAAACAGCGTCAGCCATGATTTGTCGCTGTCCTGTGGTATCTCGATGATCTCACCGGGCAGCACCACAAGAAAACCTTTTGGGCCTGTCTGCTTGTCCATCAGCGTCACCTCCAATCACTTCTGTATTCAGCCCTCTACTATATATGGCATGAGAACGGCTGAATTGTTCCAATGCTTCTAAACTTTTTTGAGATTTTTTGAAAAAATCTCGGAATGGATGGGATAGGATTGATTTAAGGCAATTATACCTGAAAGCTGTGAATAAATCTATTGCTTTTCGTGACGGCAAAAAAATAACGGGTATCCGGCTTTCACCAGATACCCGTTATTCCGTTCCCAACCCTGCCTGACAGATGCCATAATCGTAATTTTTAGAATTACTGTCTTATGAGCACCCTTGTAAGCAAAGGATTCTTTTGCTACTGTGATCCGTAACGGCATCAGATGGCTATTGAGATTTCTAAGCCGCCGGCCATATAAGGGATCGAAATGAGCCTGGCGCTCATCACACTCTTTATTTGGAGAAGACGGATCATGACGAAAGTGTCGTACATTTACGCCCGGTGCCGTAAGCAAAACATTTTGCGCACATAGCTCGCAAACAAAGTAACCACTTTTGGCAGATGCGCCATTTGGATACATTTTACATGCACTCTCGAGACTGATTCGCTTATATCCGATGTCAGCGTCCCATACACATACATGTGATAAAGGCATACAGCTTCACCTCGTAAAAAATATACAAATGCATTATAGCAGAAAATAATTAAATCTGCAACTTTTCAACAATTTTCGAGCGTTAAGAATGGTAATACACTGTCGGATGACCTGTGAATGCATCAAATAGATTGCACTTTGATCTATTGTAAATTTCAGCAGCAAAAGAGCCGACGCAGGAATTTCCTGCGCCGGCTTCTTACATTAATTATTTATCATTTTTCTTCAAATACCGCACCTTCTTCGCCGCTTCCCAATGTATCGCCTCCGCGTTGATCGGCGGTAAAGGGTCACCCCAGGAAATAGGTGCGTCAGCCATCTTTACCTCGACCGGCAGCCCGCCGAAGGGGCGCACGGCATTCTGGGTCGAGATGCTCACAGACGTATTTGGGCCGCCCTCAAAATGCAGATGCAATTTTTGCCCGCACACGGCTTTCTCCCAGGGAATCCTGATCGTTCCCTGCCCACGTCCTTCCTGTGTCACGGTGCCGTCACCGACGGTGATTTGAGGAAAATGAAGTTCGTAAAGCTTTTTGCAAAAGGGCGCCTTGTCCAGCTTCTGCGCAATGCGCCATAGGCGATCCATATTCCGACTATATTCTACACGCTTTTTGGCACCGTCCTTACCGGAGATCCTGTGGCCGAAGATATATTCTTTTTCCTCCAGCGACATGTCTGTACACGCCTGGATTACCGTTGCAAAATTCCGGCGCAAGATCCGCATGGGCGGGTGAGAATCCGATGGTGTCAAATTATCGGATTCGTCGAGCAAGAAAAAGCCTAACTGCTCGCTGGAAACTCCAAATTCTTTCAACAATTTGAAGGAAAAATTTGAATAATCAGACCCGCGGCACGGGTCCTTAAACTGATTTCCAAAACAGGCGATGGGTAACTCCCCGATATCCTTGTTCGCGCCCATGTTCTGCTGCACAAATTCCCTTCGCTTCTGCAAAGCATCCTCAATTTCAATGTGAACGGGGACGCACCTCAGTGCATTTTTCGTCTTTACCTGCTTACTATATTCCAATTTGTCATTCAAAATTTCATCAATTTTCAGGTAGTGACGGTCTGGATGATCTGGGAACGAGCGAAAATCATTCCACCGCAGTCCACGGCACTCCGCGGGGCGCATGCCAGTGTACAATGAGATCAAAATGCCGCAGAAGCGACCATCCTCCCGCACATGTTCCGCCGCATACAGCGCCAGACGTCCCTGCTGCCCGATTGTCAAGGCTCGCGGGCAATTATCGCTCAGCTCCGCGTTTGCCACTGCCGGGACTAATATCCTCTGCATCATCAAAGTCGTAAGATTATTTGACTTTTCTCCTGCACGATTTTTTGAAAGGATGTTGTAAGCATGTCCGCATGTAGCGGCGTAGGAAAAGACGTCCCGCAATGACGAGATGATCGTCTTGACGGTGGCTTCTTGGTATTGGCATGCCTTGGCGACCTTGGAGACGGCGTGCAGAATATTTGCCGGAGTAATTTCGGAGATTGACATATCCAGATAGCTTGCAACCTTTTTGATGTAGTCATCGTATTGGCGCAGCGTCGCACAGTTTTCAAAACTGTATTGGTCTCCCTTCTGAATTGCCCAGCGACGATCTTTTGCGATAGAAATGCAGTGCTTTTCCCAATATTTATCCAGGGACATATCTTCGTCAGTTTTAAACACCATGTTAATTTTCCTCCAAATTCAGTTTTGTCGTAATGGAAATGCTGTCACTTGACTTAAAGTTGATAATCAGATCCTTTCCAGTCTCGAGGTTGCCATGCGAAATCTTACTGAGATCTACAGTCAAATCGCCGCTGATTCTACCACCAGGTGTAGCCACAATAGCGTGATCTTCACCACTGCGATTGATTTTGAAATCAAATGCCGCACAGGGTATGCCTACCAACGAGAAGATATAGTGCTCCAACACTGCGGCCAGTTTTGCTAGCTCCCGCGGATCGTCGTACGCACAGTAGTTCCGCGCGAATACGCTTTCGGGTGCGTTGCCGCATAGATAACGGATCTCTTCCGCATCACATCCGCATGATTCCAATGTCGATCTGAAAGTGGCTCTTAAAGTTCGTTCTGAATTTTTCGTCAAACTCTTTAACTCTGTCTGTTTTGAGAAATCGAAGCTTTTGAAAAATCCTTTTAACCACCGATCAAACTCGTCGGGGCGCATCCGCCGTGCCGCGTTTTTGAAGCTACGCATAAACGGCGCATTTTCTTGTACGTTCGGCGCATTGGTCTTTACCTTGTGGTAGAGCTTTGCCATCGTCGGTGGCAGCGGCAAAGTCCGCCGACGCGGCCAATTTAGTTTTTCGATGTGATAGACATCTCCTACACGCTTTGCCTCTGACCCAATTTCAATAACAGTGACTCCTGTATAGGCGTTTGAGGATGAGAATGACCCCCAGGTCAACGCGCAGAGTTCACTGATCGTGATGCCTGTAGTCAACATCAAGATCAGGCCAAAATATAGGTAGCCGTGGTTACCCTCAAGGTTCTCGGCGCAACTCGCAATAATCCGCCTTGCCTGAGCGTGCGTCAGAATGTTTTTTTCGAAATGCCGACTCGCGTCCCGCGGGCCAACGACTGTGCGGCGGTTTCCCATGGTAAAAGTGTCTATGAAGTGCTCTGAGATCAAATGGCGAGCTTGCTCATACGCAATCAATGCCCGGAAGGCGCAGATTTGCCCATTGATTTGATAACTAGAGAACCCACCTTCGCGCAAATGAAAGGCGAACATCTCTTGTGTAATCGCACAAAAAGGCGTCCAACCGAGTTTGCTCACGAGCAGATCAAGTAACCTTCTATGGTCTTTTTTAGTAGAATTTGCCCACTTCATATCCAGGGCGACCCGATCAAAGTCCGCCGCGATCAACGCGCCCAGCGGTAATCTCTGTGCAAATTTTTCCCGCAGCGCACGCCCTTCCCTTGTAGCCGGGTCAAAGGCCCGCTGGAGGCACTCGGGAACCAATGTGCGCACATACTCCTCCAGTCCAATTGCATCAGGTGCGCGGAAAATATGTCCCTTGTGTTCATAGCAAACGCGTCCTGCACCATCGATGTGCACCCCATCGCTGGAGCGCAAGGAAAGAAATACCGTGGGCCCCGCCTTGCGCGCCTCCACGCGGTAAGTGACAATTACGCCAAAGAAATCGATACTGCTAACCTTCATATATTAACCCTCATGCGGCACAGTGGCCGGAGGGGAGGTATTTAAATTTTAGTTATTATAATCGTGGGGTTATTTCTCCTTTCGAGCGAGCAATTCGTACTCTCGCATATATTAAAATCTCTTACAGCGGCTCCCTCCCCTCCGTCCACGCCCGCGCCTGCGGCAATGAAGCAGTAGTAACTAGCCTTTTTTTAGTAAAAAAAAGACAAAGTCACCCTAAGGTAACCTTGTCTCAAAAACATGTGGTGTCTTCAAATCGGAAAGAGGATAAACTTCTTCCCCTAATAAAAATACTTCGTAATTATACTTCTACGATACCATATTTTCTGATCATGTCAACCCCCTTTGCAGGACAAATTTTTCGTTCTTTTTAGAAATGCTATTGGATGCGTTTTATGGGGCAAAAAATAAAGTGTGCAATCATTGCACACTTTATTTTTTACTGTATCGGGGGCAAGTCTTACGTGCTTTTCACTACAACTTGAACTAACCTCCTTTACCAAGCATAATCGCGAATCTTGCTTAGATACTTACTCTTATTCAAATGATTCCACTATCAGCATCATTATCTCACAAAAAGCTCTTCTGTGACGACAAATATTATGAAACCATCCGTTGTAAAACAGTCTTCACGTCCTTAAGTGACATTGGTTGTCTGAACTTTCCTCGCGTAAGTTGACCGATTCTTTCAATTGCATCATTGCAGCAACGAATATTTATCTCTTGCTTCTCGAGAGCAATTTGCCTTTCAAATACGGCTATCACAGCTTCCGGTTTTTCCTTCCCACAATTGACCAATGCATTCGTTACCCCGCTGCGCAAAGTGAAAAAATCTCCATCCCTAAAGCTTGGTCCCATTGCAATCTGCAAAAGTTCTGCAAGTACATCTATTTTTTGGGGATCACTTATCTTAGATATTGCCTCCGTTGGGCCATCAAAAGAATCGACACGCTCAGGTATCCGATGGTTCTCTTTCGCATATAGCAAATACTCTTTCAGCGCAAGTTCACTGCCAAGTATAATTAGCGGTGCCATTAGTTCAAAACTCTTTGACTCCGCAAACTTATCCTGCATGACTTTACACAGCGGCTCCCTTGGGACATCTCTACATACATGATATATCTGGAGGAGCAATTGTTCACTTGCAAATGGTACTACTTCATTTCTGACACAATCACTTCCAAAGACTTCATATAAATATCTCAGAGCATAATTCTGCAACAACTCATCTTGCGACTCATCTGTACATAACATCACGGCGATATCCTTGATGCCTCGATATTTCTTTTTTTCACAATACTCGATGTGATCCCTAACCGTACTCCGGCACACAGTGCCACTTTTCAAATCCATCTCAATTTTTGCGAGAATATCGCCCACAGGAACATATTTACTCAGATATTCATACTTTTCACCATTGTTCTCGCCACAGAATACATATTCAGGGAAAGAGACAAGTTCCTTCATGGAATCGATATTTATGGGATATTCGAAATAAGAGATTAGATATATTGCCGCAGCAACATCTGGGCATACCTCAACTGAATCATTATCGTACTTCACTGCATCCAGAATATCTGATCCTTCAACAGTTTTTTGCGCTATGTCTATCAGCGTATCCCGTTGCCATGCAAACACCTTCAAATTTTTTGTATTACTAAGCATATGCTGTGCTTCCTGCAGCACAAACGATTCCCACTGAACACACTGCAAGAAGTTTATCACTAGCGAATTCTTGTTCTCTACATAATTGTATATGCTGTATTGGAGATACATCAATGGTGAACTCCAATGGATTTCTGCACTAATCTTATTTTCCCAGAGTTCCTCAACGGTGACGTTGGGGTTGCCTGCATATCGCGTAAGGTCTTCGAGCATTTGCTTAGCAGCCTTTTTGTCAAATAGCATTGCAAAATAACTAGCATCACTTGCTACTCGTAATTCTTCGTAATTTACGCGTGGTTCTCTTGGCGGAAAACTCTTTTTCCCTTTACTATAGACGCTCTTGCTGCAGGCAATATATTGAGCATCACTTCCATAACGACATGCAATGTCATAAAGAACAATATCGCTTAGTAAACGCCCGTCTTCATATGCTATTCTTACCTTTTCAAGAGTCGCCGGGTCATCAAATAGTGTATCTAACAGGTAGCATTTGCGCTTCTCGCCAAATCGATTGCACAAATCTATAGTTGCCTCTTCAATAGTTCCTGTTTCTTTAAAAAAGGTCTTGACCGCCATCGACTTTGCTCTATCTACCTTCTCCGCATTGTTAGCAAAGCAATCCAACATGAAAACATAAAAATCGGCAACTTCTTGTCTATGTAATTCCGTTGCCTTTTGGCACAGCGTAATATAAACCTTTGAATCAGCGTAAAACCGCACTTCCCCTTTAGAAATGGCGCTCATGGCAGTCTTTATGCTCTTTTCACAATTTAGTTCCTTCAATCCATCCGCCAACGAAATCGTTTCATTTGTAAACCGGCCATTTCCTCCTAAATATGAGATTCCGTTCAAAAAGAACTGCACATGCTCGTCTTGAAAATGCATAGCAGTAAGCACTTCGTACATTACCGCCCGGACACGGCTAACTTCGCAAGAATAATAGCGTGTCACGAGTTCTTTTGCTACTAAATCATTTAGCATTCCAAGCCGATATATCGCCTGCAGAGCTCTACACACAATCGTTATAGATTCCTCGCTTTCAGGCATTGAAATGCAACACCGCAATAACAATTGAGATACTGCAAGTTCATTTCCATACAGGTTAGAAAAGTACTGCACTAAGCAAATCGCAGATACTTGCGATATAAAACAAGCGGGGTTTTCAATTTTGTCAAGCAAATAACGCATACTCTCTTCACTACTTGAAAACTCAGCAAGATCTTTATAGGAGATTATTGTTTGGTCAATCCATAGCCGTTTTCCCTCATAATGCTCGAATATCTCCCGAAACAGGCAACTGTGAGCCGTACTATCCATACTCTCTGGGCGATATTTTACAATGGCTTCCGGCTCGTGCTCAAGCAGCCATTGCTGTACATCCCAGTCGGTATTCATTCCAAGTAAAAAGCCGACCGCATTTAACCACGTAGGCATTATTCCGTATCCATCCGAGATCAAAGCCAGTGCATCTTCTTTTGATAGCTGTGATATGTATCTTGCAGCAAGATACTCCTTGAAATTGTTATGGGTAAAACTCCACGAATTGTTCTCTCTGCGAAAGAGACCGCTGAAATTCATTAAATTACGTTCTTCAAGTTGAAAAAGTTCCTGATACTCTTTCGTATTTTCCAATTTCTGCTTTTGTAAAAGCAACATGGCTGTCGCCGCCTTACCAAGCAGTTGCAAACTGTTTTTCCGATTTTCCTCTAAATCTTCAGAAAACTTCCCCTCATCACGCTCCATGCACTCTTCTATCAGACTATCCATAAGTTCGGTTCGAGGTGGCAGTTGTTTGTACTTGAGATAGAGATTGACTACTCGCGTCAAATAAAAGGGATTTCTTAAAAGATCAGCGAGTCCCTTTTCCTTCGCCTCCACTATCAATGCCTGTGAGTCAATACGGTGTGCAGAGATATATTGCACAATATCTCTTTCGTTAAGCTCCTCCAAACTACAAACAGTAAAATTTGCGAACACGTTCTCTTGGCTTATTTTATGTTGGCAAAAATTTCCTCTCGCCGATATGACGATACAAACGCTGGGAAAATCTTTGCAAAACGCCCTCAGATTTCGATCAAAAACATCTATATATGTACCCAACTCATCATACCCATCAAAAATTAATACTTGACGACTCGGCAACAAATCTCGATATTCCTCCGGGCACAGATCTTCAATAGCTTGTCCACAGTATTGTTTAAGCGAGTACAAGAACGGAAACTTAGCCGTTCTCCCAAGCTCTGCGGCCAAATGTTGCATCTCCACACTTTTCCCGTGACCTGCATCACCCATTACTAAAACATTAGATCCCTGTTTTTTCACAACATCCGCAATCGCAGTAAGCGAGTTTAAATCAACGGCTTCTGCATTGTGTACAACTACCCTGCGAGAAATGTAATCTGGCACATCATCGTATATTTGTTTCCCCACGCTGTCTGGGTCTTTAAATTGACGTTCTTTAGGAAAGAGCTGCGTATAGGCAAAGGGCTCCCCTCCATCATCTGTATCTATCCACCGTTCAATGGAAACAATGGTACCTTCTCTTATACATCCGACCGTAAATTGCTTATAGATGTTTCCCATTTTCTTAGAGTCCTTTGAGAAACTGCCGCAGCCGATCTCTTTCACCGTATACGGATGTACATCTATTGCAGCACGATGCGTATGTCCATGTATTAAAAATTTGATTTCATGCCCCGCAAGTATTTCTAAAAACCTTTCGCCACCATTTATCACATCGTGTGTATCCCCATATTCCTGCGTAAAGCTGTGGTGGCATAGGAGCACATTTGTCATTCCGCCTTTGACAAGCTCAATTATTGCAGCCACATCGATTTCTCCACACGCTCTGTGATCCCTGCTGAGATTAGAATCGGCAAAGATAAAATTTACTCCACCGTATTGACGATTATATGCTCTGTTTTCGGAGAACTTTGGCCCTCCATATTTGGAAATAAATTTATCAAATGCAGCTAAATCCGTCCCGTGTAGATCATGATTGCCGGGGACAAAGTCAAATGTCGTTGAGTAGTCTTTTAATTCCTGCTCTATTTTCGTAAGTAATTTCTTCGCTGCACAAAACGCATCTGGATTTCCACCATCAACAATATCTCCCAAAAGAATAATAGGAATCTGCTCTCCTGGCGTAGTACTTTCTCGTATTTTTCTGCATAATGTTCTTGTCCTAGTATACAATTGCTGCATATCGGTTTCTTCACCCAAGTGCAAATCAGAAATAATAAAGAAGCGCACGGCAATATCCTCCCTGAACAGTTTTATTTGTTTGATACAGCAGTCTCTACTACGATTAACAACACGGTTTATAGCCATCACACAAACTTCAGCAATGTCGGCAACTGTCACGCATTCTTTTTCATTTTTTCAGCAAGGCGTAAGAAAACCTATTGTATTCGGAGTTTATTATTTGGCGATAAACAGGAACCTTTAAGTTTGTTGCGATTGTAACCAAGCGGGTCATGTTGGCATCTGTTATATCCTTGCCTGCATATAAGGCACTAATGAATGGAAATCGCTGCTTATTTGGATTCTCTGCTTTAATTGAAAATCTCCACTCGTGTTCATAGGCGTAATCTGAATTTTTGTAAAGCAACTGCATATTCAAATCGGCATCAAGCTCTGGATCCCTTTGCCAACTAGCATCCTTATAAATAAACTGCCTATACGCTCCATCCATAAACCGCACGATGTCAAAATATGGTTTTTCTTTTCTATATGTTATCGGAAGCATGTATACGCTGTCTCTTATACACATCTGACGCTGCCGACGATCTACTCTGTGTAGAT